>Ga0194130_10000269_pt1 | contig 101964 bp, 98 predicted proteins | sample TA2KigsurfametaG_FD_160084 | JGI IMG/M metagenome (GOLD analysis project Ga0194130, IMG submission 160084) | Freshwater microbial communities from Lake Tanganyika, Tanzania - TA2015050 Kigoma 12 surface | ecosystem: Environmental > Aquatic > Freshwater > Lake | place: Tanzania: Lake Tanganyika... | reverse complement strand
ACTCAGCTTCTTCGACATCCGCCCCTACGCCTACCAGCAGGAGATCCTCGACAAGCTCTCGGCCGAGCGCAGCCTCCATGGCCGCTGGCGCAACCTGGTGGTGGCCGCCACCGGCACGGGCAAAACCGTGATCGCCGCCCTCGATTACGCCCGCCAGGCCGGTCCGGGGCACCCGAGCCTGCTGTTCGTGGCCCACCGGCGCGAGATCCTGCAGCAGAGCCTCGCCACCTTCCGCCAGGTGCTGCGCGATGGCTCTTTCGGCGAGCTGCTGGTGGATGGCCAGCGCCCCAGCCAGTGGCGCCACGTGTTCGCCTCGGTGCAGTCGCTCGCTGGGCTGGATCCTGCCGATCTGGCGCCGGACACGTTCGAGGTGGTGATCGTCGATGAGTTCCACCACGCCGCCGCCGCCAGCTACGAGCGCTGGCTGCGCCACCTGGCGCCCACCCTGCTGCTGGGCCTCACCGCCACCCCCGAGCGCACCGGCGGCGAGGACATCCTCCATTGGTTTGAGGGCCGCATCGCTGCCGAGCTGCGCCTCTGGAGCGCCTTGGAGCAGGGCCTGCTCTGCCCGTTCCACTACTTCGGCCTCCACGACGGCACCGACCTCTCACAGATCGAATGGCGCCGCAACGGCTACGCCACCCAAGCCCTCTCCAACCTTTACACCGCCGACGACGCCCGCCTGCGCCTGATCCTGCAGGAACTCGAGGGCAAGGTCACCAACCTGGATTCGATGCGGGCCCTGGGCTTCTGCGTGAGCGTGGAGCACGCCCATTGGATGGCCCGCAAGTTCGTGGCGGCCGGCCTGCGCGCCGCCGCCCTGGATGCCTCCAGCACCCGGGAGCAGCGCGCCGAGCAGATCCGCCGCCTGCGCTCCGGCGAGCTGCAGATCCTCTTCGCTGTGGATCTGTTCAACGAAGGCCTCGACATCCCCGAGATCGACACGGTGCTGTTCCTGCGGCCCACCGAGAGCGCGATCGTGTTCCTGCAGCAGCTCGGCCGCGGTCTGCGCCTGCACCCGTCCAAGAGCTGCCTCACCGTTCTCGACTTCATCGGCCAGGCCCACCGGAACTTCCGCTTCGACCTGCGCTACCGCGCCCTGCTCGGCGGCACGCGCGACCAGTTGGAGCAGCAGATCAACGACGGGTTTCCCTTCCTGCCGGCCGGCTGCAGCCTGCAGCTCGATCGGGTGTCCAGCGAGCGGGTGCTTGCCAATCTGCGCGAGTCGCTACCCAGCCGCCGGCCCCAGCTGCTCGCCGAAGCCCGCCGCCTCGGGCGCTGTTCGCTGGCGGGGTTGCTGGAGGGCCTTGGGATGGAGCTGGGGGAGTTCTACAAGGTGGCGGGGTCGTGGGCGTTGCTGCAGCGGGAGCTGGGCTGGATCGCCGGGGCGGCCTCCGGGGAGCCCAGCGACGATGAGCAGCGGCTGGGGCGGGGGATCGCCGGGGGGCTGCTGCATCTGGACGACCCCGAGCGGTTGCGTTGGCTGGCGGATCAGTTGCAGCGCCCGGCGCCGCCGGACCCGGCGGGCTTTGATCCCGCCACCGAGCGCCGCTGGCGCATGCTGATGGCCCAGCTCTGGGGCAGCGGCAGGCAGCACCTGCCCCTGGCCGAGGCCCTCGTGCGGCTCTGGGCCGCCGCCGACCTCCGCGCCGAACTGGTGGAGCTGTTCGGGCTGCTGCTCGAACGCACCGACCACCTGGTGGCACCGCTCGACTGGGACCGCGCCGATCCGCCCCCCATCCCGCTGAAACTCCACGGCTGCTACTCCCGCGCCGAGGTGTTCGCCGCCTTTGGGCTGTTGAACGAGGCCCGTCCCTTCCCCGGCCGCGAGGGAGTCTTCTTCGATGAAGCCACCCAGTGCGACGTCTTCTTCATCACCCTCAAGAAGAGTGAGCGTCTGTTCTCCCCCACCACCCGCTACAACGACTACGCCATCTCGCCGTGGGAGTTCCACTGGGAGAGCCAGAGCCTCACCCGGGAAGCGTCCGCCACCGGGCAGCGCTACATCCACCACGTTGAGCGCGGCAGCCGGGTGCTGTTGTTTGTGCGGGAGGAAAACAAGCGCGGCGGGGTGACGCTGCCGTTTCTGTGCCTGGGGTTCGCCGATTACGTAAGCCACCAGGGGGAGCGGCCGATGGCGATTCGCTGGCGGCTGCAGAGGGCGATCCCGGCGGCGTTCGTGCCGGAGCTGGCGTTGGCGGTTTAGCGTGTACTGAATCCCTGAGCGCACGACAGGCCTGGAACACCCATGCGTCTCGCCGAGCTGCAGCAACTGGCCCCGCAGCTCCATGAGCTGCTTGCCCGCCATGGCGCCAGCAATCCTGCGGTGTTCGGATCCGTGGCGCGGGATCAGGCCACGCCCAGCAGCGATGTGGATCTGCTCGTGGACCTTCCGGCCGGCGCCAGCCTGTTTGACCGTGTCGAGCTGAAATCGGCCCTTGAGGATCTGCTGCTCACACGGGTGGATCTGATCCGCCGCCGCAACCTCAAGCCCGAACTCAAAGCCACGGTGGAAGCCGAAGCCATCCCCCTGTGATGGATGCGCGAGAGATCGCCAAGCTCTGGTCGATATCCGAGGGGTGCTGGATCGGGCTCTCGGCTACCCGATTGACAACGAAGAGACATTCCTCGGCAAGGCTTACCTCCAGGATGCCGTGATCCGTTGTCTTGAGATCCTTGGCGAAGCCACCAAGCGTCTCAGCCCTGAATTCCGCCGTCTTCACCCCGATCTGCCCTGGCGGGCCATGGCAGGGATGCGAGATGTCCTGATTCACGCCTACGACCAGGTGGATCTTGAAGAGGTCTGGATGGCCTATCAGCGCTTTGCGGAGATCCGTCGACAGATCGACGCGATCCTCCATCAGAGCTGAGGCCGCCAGCCACCTCGAAGGCGTGTTCTGGCACCAACCCAGCGCCACCGACCTGCAGTTCATCGCCCTGCGGAAGCGTCACCGATCCGTCGAGCGATGCATGCAAAGCGCATGCGCTACGAGTAGCCTGGTTTCACGTCTGGCGCGGCCATGCCATCCCTGCAGATCCGCGACCTGCCTGAGCCACTGCACCGGTTGCTGCAGCACCGCGCCCAGGTGCACAAGCGCAGTCTCAGCCAGCAGGCGCTGGTGGATCTCGAGGCCATCGCCGGCGAGGATGGGCGAGAGCGTCGCCGCCTGGTGCTCGATCGCATCGCCCGGCGCGGGCCACTGGCCACCGCGCTGGCCGGAGATCAGACGCCGGAAGCGCTGATCCGCGCCGACCGCGAGCGCTGATGGCCCTCGCCTGCGTTCTCGATGCCTCGGCTGCCGTGCGGCTGATCCTTGGGGATCCCGCCGCTGCTGCCGTGGCGGAGCAGATCCGCGAGGCGGCCGTGGTGTTGGCCCCGGAGCTGATGCTCACCGAGGTGGCCAACACCCTCTGGAAACTGCAGCGGGCTGGTCACCTGGCTGATCTCGATCCCCAGCAGCTGCTGGCCGAGGCCCGCGATCTGGTGGATCGGGTGGAAGCCGACCGCCACCTGCAGGCCGAGGCCCTTGCCCTGGCCTGCCATCACGATCACCCCGTCTACGACTGCCTCTATCTGACGCTGGCCCGGCGGGAAGCCGCCACCTTGATCAGCCTGGATCGTCGCCTGCAACAGCTGGCGGAGCGGGTGCTGCCCTGAGCGCCCATTCAGGACGAACAGCTGTAGTGCGACACCCCTCCGGCGTTGAAGAACTCCCTGGGCTTGAGGCGGTCGTAGGTCGCCGCCAGCTCCGCAGGCAGCGCGTCGTAGGGATGGCGGAACACCTCCTGCAGCTCCCTAACCAGGCCGTAATCACCCTGCGCCGCCTGTTCGTAGGCCGGGGCGATCAGCCATTCGCGCCAGGTGACCGCGGGATTCACGCGCTTCATCGCAGCCGATGTTTCGCGGATGTCGCCGGCTTCCGCCAGGCGGGCACGCCAGCGTTGCAGCCACTGCGTCCACTGCCCATCGAGCTCCTCTGAGCAGGGCAGGTAGAAGCTCTCCTGCAGGGCCGAAACCTGCTCGGGGATGTCCGAAAGCCTGCGGAAGAAGATCGTGAAATCCACCTTGGAGCTCACCATCAGCTGCAGCAGCTCCTGCACCAGCTCGGCGTCGTAGGTGATCAGGCCGAGCTTGCTGGCCCACATCGCGTCGAGCGCCTGGCCCATCGCTTCTGCGAAGCCGTCGCGGATCCCATCCAGCCTTGCCAGCGCCTCGGTGTTGCCCTCGAGCAGGGGCCGCAGGGAGGCCCAGAACATCTGGAAGTTGGCTTCGGCGGCCACCGGTTGGTTGAAGAAGGAGAAATGCTGGCCGCCGCCGGTCCAGGGCTGGAAGCGGGGGTCGAACAGCTCGCAGAAGCCGAAGGGGCCGTAGTCAAGGGTGTAGCCGCCAGCGGCGCAGTTGTCGCTGTTGAAATTGCCCTGGCAGTAGCCCACCCGCATCCAGTTCGCCACCAGGGCCGTGAGCCGTCCGCGGAACAACCGCGCCAGCTCCACCACCTGATCAACGAAGTCCAGGGCCGGATCAATCTCCTGGCGGTAGTTGCGCTCGATCAGGTGCGCCACGATCATCCGCAGCTCGTTGCGCGCCTCCGGATGGGCACCGCTGCGGGCGCGGCGGGCGAACAGCTCCAGCTGGCCAACCCGCAGAAACGAGGGCGCCACCCGGGTGGTGATCGCCGCCGGGTTGTCCACCAGGACGTCGGGATCGAACGAGCGGGAGTTCGCCGAATACCAGGGCCGGCGCACGGTTTCCGACCGGGACACGTAGAGCGTCAGCGAGCGGGAGGTGGGAACCCCCAGGGCATGCATCAACTCCTGCGCCAGAAACTCGCGCACGCTGGAGCGCAGCACGGCGCGGCCGTCGGCGCCACGGCAGTAGGGCGTCGGGCCGCCGCCCTTGAGTTGCATCTCCCAGCGCCGGCCATCGAAAACGCCTTCGAACACGGACATGGCCCGGCCATCGCCGTAGCCGTTGCCGGTGCCGAACGGGCACTGCTGGATGTATTCGCTGCCGTAGATCGACAGGGCATAACCGGTGGCCCAGCCATAGGGCCGCATCGGCTCCTGGGCCGCCGTGATGTCGCCGGAGAACAGCCGGCGGAAGTGGTCGTCGTGGGCCAGGCCATCGCCCAGGCCCAGCTCGGCGAAGAGGGTGCGGCTGTGCGCCACCAACTCCGGCGCCGGCAACGGGGTGGGTGTCACCGGCACGTAATGGCCGGAGAACACCTGGCGGGGCCGGTGATCCTGGCCATCAGCGGTGGCCTGGGGATCCGGCCGCAATCCATCCAGCAGCGAGTAGTCGGCCCGCTGGGCGAACGCCGCGAAGGTGGTGGTCGGCACGGTGGTGGGCGCTGCTGTCGGCACTGTGGTGGACGCGGCTGTCGGCACGGGTCTCTCGGGTGTGGCGCGGCCTGGGCAGGGCCCTGACGCTGGGGTCACCATCCTGGCGACCCTGTCGCCATCGGTGGCGACGTTGCGGCCATCACGCCGGACATGGTCACGCCGGCAGCGTGGCTGCCTGGCTGTTGCTTGGCAGAGCATTGGCGTTGGCGGTTGGAAACCGGCCAGACTTGTCCCGCCAAGGGACCGGCCCCATGACCTACCGCATCCGCTTGCTGGAAACCGGGGAGGGCTGGGCCGTGAGCTGCCTCGACCTGCCTGGCTGTCACTCCCAGGGCAACACCCGCGAGGAGGCTCTGGCCAGCATCCGCGAGGCCATCACTCTCTGGCTGGAGGTGGAAGCCGAGGAGGCCGGCGTGAAGAGCGTGGAAACGCTGGAGTTGGCTGTGTAATGCCCAGGCTTCCGGGGATCAGCCAGAAGGAAGCCGTGAGGGTGTTCCAGAAACTGGGCTATCGGGTGGTACGGGAATCCGGGCATCTGGTCATGAGCAACGGCGAGCGACGCCTGGTCATTCCCCGGCATGACCCGATCAACGCCATCACCATGGGCGCCATTGCCAGGGACGCCGGACTGACACCTCAGGAATTCCGAGAGCTGCTCTGAGCGAGAAGGCCGCTCCTGATGGCGTGGCCCCTTCTCTATGGCCCGGCTCTGCCGCCCATCACCAGCCCCCCATACCGCAGCACCGCGCTGCGGTGATCCACGTCGGCCCTCAGACCGATGAAGCCGTCCGGCCGCACGGCCAGCAGGGTGAGGGGCCCCAAGCCCAGGCTGGCCGCTTCCTCCAGGCGCAGAGACACCACCGCCTCCACCAGCTCCGGCGGCACCGTGGCCGCGGCCCGGTCGGCCTCCAAGTCGGCCTGCAGGCCGGCGAGGGCGTCCAGGGACGCCTCGGGGCCGGCCACCAGCAGCACCGTGTGGCCGCAACGGTGGGTGAGGGAGTGGAGCAGGGACGCGCCGGCTCCGGGCGGCAGCGCGATCGTGGTGGACAACCGCTGGGCGGAACCAAACGGCTGGCCCTCGCCACCGCCGATGATCGCCGAGCCGGCGTAGCTGACGTTCATCTCGGTTTCCACCACCACCTCCTGCTGGCGGGCCACCGGGTTGGCGAGCATGGAGGCAATCGCCCGGTCGCGGGCGGCACGCTCACCGCTCTCCTGCAGCCCGTGGGCCTGCTCGGTGGCATCGCCCGAACGGCAGATCTGCTGGGCCACCGGACGCCGCTCCTGCTCGTAGCTCTCCAGCAGGGCGGGGTCCGCGGCGCCGTGATGCACCAGGGCCAGCTTCCAGGCCAGGTTGGCGGCATCGTGCAGCCCGCAGTTCATGCCGTGCCCCTCGGCGGGGGAGCACACGTGGGCGGCATCGCCGGCCAGGAACACCGGCCCGGCGCGGAAGGCACTCGCCACCCGGCTGTGGCAGTGGAAGCGGCTGGGGTTCTCCACGGCGCTGAAGCGGGCCTCCGGCAGGTAGCGCCCCAGCACGGCGGCGGCCTCGGCCGCCAGATCACCCTCCTCGGCGGCGGGCCGCAGGTACACCCGCCAGCGCTCGTCGGGCAGGGCCGTGAGGATCAGGGGCGAGGCGTCCAGATACGCCGCGTTGACCTCGTGGCTGTCGGCCCAGCCCTCCACCGCCGCATCGAACACGGCCCATGGGCGGCTGATGCCATGGCCCTCGAAGGCGAGGCCGCTCAGCGCCCGGGTGGTGCTGCGCAGGCCGTCGCAACCCACCACCCAGCGGGCCTGCACGGTCTGCTCCCGCCCGTCGTCGTCCACCGTGGCGGTCACCCCCTCGCCGTGGGCCTCCAGACCCACCAGCCGGCAGGAGCGGTGCACCGTGCCCCCCAGCCCCTCGAGGTGATCCGTGAGGATGGTTTCGGTCACCTCTTCGGAGAGGCCGAGGTTGAAGCCGAAGCGGCTGCCGCACTCGGCCAGATCCAGTTCCCCCAGCCGCTGGCCATCGGCGTGGATGAGGATCCGGCGCTGCCGGCAGCCGGCCTCCAGAAACCGGTCCACCAGCCCCAGCGCCTCGAAGATCTCCAGCGACAGCGGGTGGATCACCGTGGCCCGGTCCCAGTGCAGGGCTTCGGCGCGGGCGTCGATCAGCAGGTTGGGAACGCCACGGCGCTGCAGTTCCCCCGCCAGCAGCAGGCCGGTGGGACCCGCCCCCACCACGAGCACGCTGGTCTGGCGGGGAAGGGATGACGGCATGGCGTCCGGGCGATTCGAGCTGGTGAGGGCCAGCGCGGGGCTCACTAAACGCACCCCGGGGCTCGCTCCTGGCCAACCCATTCCGCTCCCTGGCCACCGCCACGACCGTCGGCCTGGCCGCGGCCCTGGCCCTCAGCACGGCAGCGGCGGCGGCGGCCCCGAACGGCACCTGGCTGTCCCAGCCCCAGATCTGGTACTACGCCTCCCGGCAGTCGCTGGACAGTGTGATGGCCGACATCCGGAGCAGCGACTTCAAGGTGGTGTTCCTCGACGTCCGCAAGGTCTCAGAGGCGATGCAGCAGGAGGCGGCCCAGGCGGCCCGCCGCCAGGGACTGATGCCCGTGGTGTGGGTCCAGTCCCCCCAGTACCGGGGGTTGCGGATCGACCAACTGGTTCACGAAGCCCGCCACGGCGACGGGATCCAGGTGGACGACCACTTCTTCGCCAACTACTCCCTGGAGGACTTCTATCGGCTGCGTCGGCTGTACCCGAAACCGATCTTCTGCAGCATCCAGCCGTTCCAGGCCAGCCTGCTGCCCACGGCGGGCTGCAACCAGCTCGATGTGCAGTGCTACAGCGCCCCGCAGTTCCAGCCGTGCCTCAAGCTGGCCGACCGGCTCGGCGCCGTGGTGAGTCTCTCCAGCGAGAACACCCTCAGGTACCGCAGCCAGCTGGGCGAGCGCTCCTTCAACACCTTTCTCTGGCAGGGGCTCTGACGGGCGGGGCGTCCTGCGGCGCCACATGGGCGCCGATCGCGCGGAAGATGTCATCGGCGGCATTGCAGTAGCCACCGCTGGCATCGAAGGCCTCTTCGTCGAAGGTGACCGCCACCGCCACCGCGATCTTCCGGGAGGGCAGATAGGCCATCACCCCCGCCTGCCCGGAGAACAGCGGGTTCTGCAGCAGCCAGGGGCCCGAGAGGACGATCCCGATCCCGTAGGTGTAGAAATCGCTGAGGGTGGCGCAGGTGGCACAGCCCTCGATCGGCCGGCCGAAGCCCCGCAGTGTCGGAGCGATCTGCAGCCTGTGGCTCTGCGGCGACAGCAGCCGTCCCGTGCCGATCGCCTCGGCGGAGGTGGCCATGTCGTGGATGGTGCTGAACTGCACCGCCCCGCGGGTGATCGTCCAGGACGGATTCCAGTAGGTCGACTCCTCGTAGAAGCGCGTGCCCGCCGGGATCCCGAGGCCCTGGCGCCGTTCCGACGAGAAGGCGTGCAGCACTGGCGGCGCGATCGCAGGCGTACCGCCCGGGTCCCGCGTGTTGCGGAGCTTCAGGGGCCCGAAGATCCGCTCCTGCATCAGCACGGGCATCGTCTGGCCCGTGATGCGCTCCAGCGCCAGGCCCAGCAGGAGGTAGTTCGTGTGGGCGTAGTTCCAGCTCGTGCCGGGCTCGTACCAGAGCGTCTTCAGGTCCGCGTAGGCGAGCAGGTCCTGCACGGAGAACTGCCGGAACGGGTTCTCAACCAGCGTCTTTTCGAACGCGGTATTGCCGATCACGTAGTCGCGGTAGCCGGAGGTCATCCGGGCGAGCTGACCGAGGGTGACCCGCTCCGCATTCGGGATCTCCGGCAGCCACCTCGCGAGCTTGTCGTCGAGGCTCACCCGGTTCTCGTCGACCAGTTGCAGCAGCAGCGTCGCCACGTAGGAGATGGCGATCGCACCGTTGCGGACGTGCATGTCCTCCGTGGCGGGCCCCCCCGTCATCGACTCGCCCATCGCCTCGGTGACCACCTCCTTGCCGTCGATCGTCACCCGCACGATCACCGCCCTCAGGTGGTCGTCGGCCATGCGCTGGCGCACGATCCGCAGGATGCCGGCCGCCTGGGGTGGGACCGCCGGCGGGGCCCCGTCGGCGGTCCCGGCCTGAACGGGGCCCGCTCCGCCCAGGCAACCCGCCAGAAGGGCACCCAGGACCCGTCGTCCCTGTGGGGCGAACCAGCGACGATCCACACCGGCTCACTCAGGAAGCGGCAACGCTACGCGCCCTGGCGCCTGCCGATCCCGGTGAGCTTCCTACCCTGCCCCTGGTCGCGACGTGCCATGCCCAGCCCCCATGGCCTGCGTCGCTGGGCCGCCCCACTGCTGGTGGTGGGTGCGCTGAGCGGGGCGATGGCTCCCCCCGCGGCAGCCGGCCCCCCGGCCACCCCGGTGACGCTGGACTTTTCCGGCCAGACCTACCGGCTGCGCTGGTCGTCCCAGCACCAGCACGAGTTCACCCCGACGGGCCAGGACGACCTCAGCCGCTGGACGGACATGGTCACCATCAACACCTACCCCGGGGTGAGTGACGGCGAGGGGCTGGCCGAGATGGCCAACCGGGCCCTTGGCAACTACCGGCGCCACGGGGCCACGGTGCTGCGCACGGCTTCCATTCCCCGCACCGCCGACCGGCCGGCCGAGCACCTGGTCGTGGCCCTCTTCCCCAGCCGCGCCTTCAGCGAGGCCGTCTTCGCCCGCTGGCGCCTGACGGACGGTCGCGGCACTGCGGTGATCGTCAGCCACCGCATCCATGGCCCGAAGACGGGGGACGCCATGGCGGCCTGGCTGCAGGCGAACGGGCCCGCCGTGGAGCGTCGCCTGATGGCCCTCGATCCGATTCCCTCGCACCGGGTCCTCGAGCCGGCCGGCCCCTGAGCACCCCTACGGCTCCGCCGGCGCTGGCTGCCCCTCCAGGAAGGCGATCACCTCATCGCACCAGCGGATCCACTCCTGCTCGAACAGGATGCCGCGCCGCAGGGTGAGGTAGCGGTACTGCTCCTGCAGCGGCAGGGCCAGATGGCTGTGGAACAGGGCCTCCTTCTCCCGGTAGGAGGCCAGCTGGCCGGCATGGACGGCGCGGCGGCGGCGCACCTCCGCCAGCAGCTGGGCGGGCTCGCTGTAGGGGCCGCCGAGCACCTTCACCAGCAGGTCCTCGCGGATGGGGGTGGGCAGCGAGGGCTCGGCGGCCCACTGGCTGAGCTCCCGCCGGCCCGCCTCGGTGATGGCGTACACCTTGCGGTCCGGCCGGCCCTGCTGGGGCACCACCTGGCAGCGGACCCAGCCGTTCGCCTCGATCCGGGCCAGCTCCCGGTAGATCTGCTGCTGGCTGGCGGTCCAGTAGCAGGCCATCGTCTCCTCGAACTGCTTGCTGATGTCGTAGCCGCTGGCGTCCTTCTCGCAGAGCACCGTGAGGATCGTGTGCGCCAGGGCCATGGCAGGGGGGAGATCGCAGCGACTGGGGAACCGATCCTGGCCCAGCCGTCGCCGGGCCCGATTGACCTACCCAATATGTTGTACATACACTTTGGCGCATACCCAATCTGTTGCATAGCTCTGTGCCTGGCACAGGTCGTGCCTGGCAGAGGGGGTCCCGCCGCCGTCCCCCCATGGATTCCGCCACCGCGACGCCCCCGGCGACGCCGCCAGCGCTGCTGAGCGCCCTGCGGCGGTCCCGCTGGGGGCGGCCCCCCTCCTGGGGGCCCCCGATCGCGATCGCCGCGGCCGCCGCCGGCCTCGCCATTGCTGCCGTGGCGGTGTTCCGTCAGCCCCGGCCCCAGGTCCAGCGCCCCCTGCCGGTGGCGGTGGTGACGGCCCAGCCGGTGAGCCAGTTCCTCACCAGCCGCGACTACACCGGTGAGGTGGTGGCCGGCCGCAGCAGCAGCCTCGGCTTCGAGCTGCCCGGCACCCTTGAGCGGGTGCTGGTGGAGGAGGGGGACCGGGTGGTGGCCGGCCAGCCGTTGGCCCACCTCGATCGCCGCCGGCTCCGGGCCCAGCGCCAGCAGTCCCTGGCCCAGCGGGACGTGGCCCGGGCCGCCGTGGACGAAGTGCAGCAGCAGCTCACCCTGGCCGAACGGCAGCGCGACCGCCGCCAGCAGCTCCATGCCCAGGGGGCGATCTCCCGCGAGGATCTCGACCAGCAGATCTATGGGACCGGCGCCCTGCGCAGCCGCCTGGTTCAGGCCGAGGCCCAGGTGGAGGAGGCCGAGGCCCGGCTGCGCCAGATCGATGTCGACCTGGCCCGCAGCGTGCTGGTGGCCCCCTTTGACGGCACGGTGAGCCGGCGGCGACTCGATGAGGGCGTGGTGGTGAGCGGCGGCCAGGCGCTGATCACCCTGGTGGAGGCGGCCCCCCTGGAGCTGCGGGTGGGGGTGCCCCCCGACGCCGCCCGGGACCTGCGGCCTGGGCAGCGCCATCCCGTGCGCGTCGGCGATCGCCGCCTGCAGGCCACCGTCAGCGCCCTGCTGCCGGAGCTCGATGCCGGCAGCCGCACCGCCACGGTGGTGCTGAGGCTGCCGGCCGAGGATCTGCCGGTGGGGGCCACGGCCCGCCTCAGCCTGCGGCGCAGCGAAACGGGCGCCGGCTTCTGGCTGCCCACCACCGCCCTGGTGGCCGCCGAGCGGGGGCTCTGGTCGGTGTACGTGCTGGGCCCCGCCGGCCCCTCGCCGGAGCAAGGCCGCCAGGTGGTCCGGCGCCTGGTGGAGCCGTTGCACAGCGAAGGCGACCGCTCCCTCGTGCGCGGCACCCTGCGCCCCGGCGACCGGGTGATCGCCGCCGGCACCCACCGGGTCGTGCCGGGTGTCCGGGTGACGGAGGCGCCCTGATGTTCGATGTCTTCCATCGCAACCGCCAGCTGCAGCTGCTCACCTTGCTGCTGGTGGTGGTCTGGGGGCTGTCGGCCCTGCTCACCCTGCCGCGGCTGGAGGACCCCCTGATCACCCAGCGCAACGCCCTGGTGGTCACCGCCCTGCCGGGGGCCACCCCGGAGCGGGTCGAGTCCCTCGTCACCGAACCCCTCGAGGAGGCGCTGCTGGAGCTGGAGGAAGTGGACCATCTCGACTCCACCTCCTCCACCGGCACCTCGGTGATCGCCGTGAGCCTGAAGGAGTCGATCCGCCAGGTGGCGCCGGTGTGGGGCAAGGTGCGCAGCAAGATCGACGACGCCACCCCCGACCTGCCGCCGGAGGCCACCGACCCGGAATTCCGCGACGGCAACATCGGCGCCAGCGCCCTGATCGTCGGCCTCACCTGGGAGCTCGACACCCCCGCCAACCTGGGCCTGCTGACCCGGCTGGCCGACGACCTGGCCAGCCGGCTGCGCGCCCTCCCTGGCACCAACCGGGTGGAGCTCAGCGGCGAACCTGAGGAGGAGATCCGGGTGGAGATCGGCGCCCGGGAGCTGGCCCGGCTCGGCCTCACCCCGGGCGCGCTCGCCGAACGGATCGCCGCCAGCGACGCCAAGGAGGCCGCGGGCCAGGTGCGGGGCCCCCGCAGCGAGCTGCTGCTGGAGGTGGATGGCGCCCTCGACTCCCTGGAGCGCATTCGCGCCATCCCCCTGCAGACCGGCGCCGATGGGGCCGGCGCCCGCCTGGGCCAGGTGGCCGCCGTCAGCCGAGGGGTGCGCCAACCCGCCGCCCGCCTGGCCCTGGTGCGGGGCCGACCGGCCGTGGTGGTGTCGGCCACGGTGGCCTCCGGCTCCCGGGTCGACCTCTGGGCCCGCCAGGCCCGCGCCCAGCTCGACGCGGTGCGCGCCACCCTGCCCGCGGGCCTGGGGCTGCACACCGTGCTCGACCAGAGCCGCTACGTCCAGGAGCGTCTCGACGGCGTGATCGGCAACCTGATCACCGGCTCGCTGCTGGTGGTGGCCGTGTCGGTGCTGATGCTCGGCGGCCGGGCCGCCCTGGTGGTGGGGGCGGCCCTGCCCCTGTCGGCCCTGATGGTGTTCGGCTGGATGCGGGTGCTGGAGGTGCCCCTGCACCAGATGTCGGCCACCGGCCTGGTGATCGCCCTGGGGCTGCTGATCGACAACGCCATCGTCGTGGTCGACGAGGTGCAGCAGCGGCTGCGCTCCGGCGACAGCCCCGGCGCGGCGGTGCGCCATTCGGTGCGGTACCTGCTGGTGCCGTTGCTGGCCTCCACCCTCACCACTGTGCTGGCCTTCGTGCCCATCGCCACCTCGCCGGGGGCCACCGGGGAGTTCATCGGCACGATCGGGCTCACCGTGATCCTGGCCCTGGCCAGCTCCCTGTTCCTCTCCCTCACCGTGATCCCGGCCCTCACCGCCCGGCTGCAGTCCTGGCAGCCCCTGGGGCCGGACGTGGGCTGGTGGGAGCAGGGGATCAGCCCGGCCCTCCTCGACCGCCCCTACCGCCGCTCCCTGCTCCAGACCCTGCGCCATCCCGGGCCGGGGGTGGCCCTGTGCCTGGTGCTGCCTCTGCTGGGGTTTCTGGCCTTCGGCAGCCTCGAGCAGCAGTTCTTCCCGCCCACCAACCGCGACCAGTTCCAGATCGAGCTGCGGCTGCCCCAGCAGAGCGCCCTGGAGCGCACCGAGGCCCTGGCGACGGCGGTGCGGCAGCGGATCCGTCAGGACCCCCACGTCGACGACGTGCACTGGTTTCTCGGCGAGAGCGCCCCGCCGTTCTTCTACAACGTGATCGCCTCCGAGGAGAACGCCCCCCACGACGCCCAGGGTCTGGTGCAGCTGCGGGGGGCGGAGGGGGTGCGGACGACGATCCGCTCCCTCCAGCAGGCGCTGGATCAGGCGTTCCCCGAGGCCCAGATCCTGGTGAAGCAGCTGGAGCAGGGGCCCCCCTTCGAGGCGCCGATCGAGCTGCGGCTGGAGGGGGCCGATCTGGAGCAGCTGCGCCGCACCGGCGACGAGCTGCGCCGCCACCTGGCCCAGCTGGAGCCGGTGACCCACACCGCCGCCAGCCTGAGCGAGGCCGTGCCCCGTCTCGCCCTGGCGGTGGACGAAGAGCAGGCCCGCCGCAGCGGCCTCGACAACCGCGCCATTGCCCGCCAGCTCCAGGGCGGCCTCGAGGGCAGCGTAGGCGGCTCGATCCTGGAGGGGGTCACCACCGTGCCGGTGCGGGTGCGGGTGGCCGAGGCGCAGCGCAGCGATCTGGAGCAGGTGGCCTCCCTGGATCTGGTGGCCCCCGGCAGCGAGGCACCGATTCCCCTCGGGGCCCTGGCCGGGCTGCGGCTGGAGCCGGAGCTGGCCGCGATCGAACGGCGCGACGGGCAGCGGGTCAACACGGTGCAGGCCTTCCTGACGGCGGGGGCGCTGCCGGAGTCCGTGCTGCGGGACTTCCGCCGCCAGCTCGAGCGGGAGGGCTGGCAGCTGCCGGCCGGGGTGAGCCTGGCCTACGGCGGCGAGGCCGATGCCCGCGGCGAGGCGGTCGGCAACCTGCTCTCCACGGTGGGCGTGCTGGCCATCCTGATGACCGCCACCCTGGTGCTGTCCTTCCGCTCCTTCCGGATGGCCGCCCTGATCGCGTCGGTGGCGCTGCTGTCGGTGGGGCTGGCGGCCCTGGCTCTGAGGCTCAGCGGCTCGCCCTTCGGCTTCACCGCCATCCTCGGCACCCTCGGGCTGATCGGGCTGGCGGTGAACGACTCGATCGTGGTGCTCACCGCCATCCGCACCGATCCCTTGGCCCGCAGCGGCGATCCGGCCGCCACCGCCGCGGTGGTACTGCACGCCACCCGCCACGTGCTGGCCACCACGATCACCACCGTGGTCGGCTTCCTGCCCCTGATGCTCGATCCCTCCGGCTTCTGGCCGCCGCTGGCGATCGCGGTCTGCGGCGGCCTGGTAGGGGCCACGGCCCTGGCCCTGTACTACGTGCCGGCCGCCCATGGCCTGCTGGCGCCGGCCGGGCGAGCGGCCCCTTGAGGGGCCATCCTGAGCGTTGGATCGCCCCGTAGCCGCCATGCCGCCGTCCCTGGGCCGCCGTCAGCTGCTCACCCTCTCGGGCCTGGCCCTGGGGGCGGGCCTCTGGCAGGCGATCCGGCCGGCCCGATCCCTGGCCGATGAGCTGGCCGCGGCCGGCGGCCTGGTGGCCCCACCCCGCGGCGGCACCCGCCTGGTGCTGATCAGCGACCTCAACGCCGCCTACGGCTCCACCACCTACATCGATGAGGTGCACCGGGGCGTGGCCCTGATCCCCTCGCTGCGCCCGGATCTGGTGATCTGCGCCGGCGACATGGTGGCGGGCCAGAAGGCGGGGCTGGGGCAGGCGCGGCTGGCCGCCATGTGGGCGGGCTTCGATCGCAGCGTTCTCGGTCCGCTGCGCCGCGCCGGCCTGCCGTTCGCGCCGGCCATCGGCAACCACGATGCCTCCGGCGCCCGCTCCGGCGGCCGCTTCCTCTTCGACAACGAGCGCCGCGAGGCGGCCCGCTTCTGGCGGGCGCGCCGCGACGCCCTCGGACTGACGTTCGTCGACAGCGGCGATTTCCCCTTCCACTACGCCATCCGCCAGAAGGACGTCTTCGTTCTGGTGTGGGACGCCTCCACCGCCCAGGTGCCGGCGGAGCAGCTGCGCTGGGCGGAGCGGGTGCTGGCGGGCCCCGCCGCCCGCTCGGCCAGCCGGCGCCTGGTGGTGGGCCACCTGCCGCTGCGGGCCGTGAGCCAGGGCCGCGACCGGCCGGGCGAGGTGCTGGCCCAGCCCGCGGCCCTGCAGCAATTGCTGGAGCGCCACGGGGTGGAGGCCTACGTGAGCGGCCATCAGCACGCCTACTTCCCGGCCCGCCTGGGGCGGCTGGATCTGTTCCACCTCGGGGCCATGGGCAGCGGCCCCCGCCGGCTGCTGGGCCAGGCCACCAACCCCTTCCAGACCCTCACGGTGCTGGATCTGGTCGGCAGCCCGCCCCGGCTGGTGGACACCAGCTTCGATCTTCGCACCCTGCGGCCCATCAACCTGCAGCACCTGCCCCGCTCGCTCACAGACGCCGCCGGCCGGGCGCTGCCCCGGCGGCCCGGCGCCTGAGCAGCGGGTCCTGCGCCGGCAGTTCTATCGTCGCCGCCATCGCAGGCCGACGTCATGAAGCTCCCGGAAGGCTGGCGGATCTACGCCCTGGTCCTCGGTCTGAACGTGCTGGCCCTCTCGCTCTGGTGGCTCGATCGCGACGCGGTGCCCCACCCCTCCGCCGGCGGCATGGGGGCCTGGATCGCCTCCCGCCTGGGTTCCTGAGTTCCCCGTGATCACGATGCAAGCGATCAAACAGCGCCGCCCCCGGGCCCTCCTGGCCGGCCTCGCCGGCGTTTCCGCTCTGGTGCTCCTGCCGGCGGCTCCCAAGACCGCGGCACTCGCCTCCACCGCGCCCGCCGCCCGGCTGGAGAACACCGCCTGGGTGGTGGAGCGGCTGGGGGAACGCCCGCCGGTGGGCGGCACCAGCCTCACACTGCGCTTCGAGAACGGCCGGGTGGCGGGCAGCGACGGCTGCAACCGCTATGGCGCCCCCGTCACCCTGCGGGGAACGACCCTGCAGGTATCGCAACGGGGCGTGGGCACCAAGATGGCCTGCCCGCCGGCGGTGATGCAGCAGGCGGAGGCCTTCCAGAGCGCCCTGCGCAACAGCCGGAGCTTCCGCCTCGGCGGCGAGCGCCTGCGCCTGCTGGCCGCCGACGGCCGGCCCCTGCTGGTGCTGGTGCCCCAGTCGCAGCAGCTGGTGGGCAGCAGCTGGCGAGTGGCGGGCTTCAACAACGGCCGCCAGGCCCTGGTGAGCCCGATCCTGGGCACCTCGCTGTCGGTGCGCCTCCTCAAGGGCGGCCAGCTGGCCGGCTCGGCGGGCTGCAACCGCTTCACCGCCCCGCTGCGGCTGGACGGCACCCGCCTGCGCATCGGCACCCCCATGGCGACCCGCCGGATCTGTCCGGGCGCCGGGGTGATGGAGCAGGAGCGGCAGTTCCTGGCCGCCCTGCCCACGGCCGTCAGCCTGCGGCTGGAGGGCGATGCCCTCGAGCTGCGCCGCGCCGACGGCGCCATCGCCCTCAGTCTCCGGCGCATCGCGGGGCCCTGAACCGGGGCGCCCGGCGGTCCAATGGGCCAGCGGCGTTCCGTCGGCCCAACCCCTTCCGGCGGCTAGCGTCTGCTCCGCAATGGGGACCGGGCATGGATCTGCCGAGGGTGGTGTTCTTCGGACGCACCGGGGCTGATGCCCTGGCCTTCTTCAACCTCGACCTGGCGGACTGGCGCGGCCAGCGGCTGCTCGACTGCCCGGGCGGCCCCGGCTCGTTCACCGCCCTGGCCCGGGCCGCCGGGGTGGAGAGCGTGGCGGCCGACCCTCTCTATGACCTTTCGCTGCCGGAGCTGGAACAACGCTGCCGCGACGACGTCGCCTTCACCATGGAGCGCCTGGCCCGCAGTCACTCGCTGCGGCCGGAATTCGACCTGTCCCGGTTCGAGCAGGGCAAGCTGGAGGCCCTGGAGGCGTTCCTGGCCGACCGGCGCGACCACCCGTAGGCCTACCGGGCGGCGGCACTGCCGGACCTTCCCTTTGAGGCGGCCGGTTTCGATCTGGTGCTCTGCGGCCACCTGCTCTTCTGCTACGCACCGATCGCCGACGGCGGGCTCAGCGAACAACCCGACTTCGACCTGGAATGGCACCGCCGCGCCCTGGCCGAACTGCTGCGGGTGAGCCGGCGGGAGGTGCTCATCTACCCCGCCCACACGATCGAGCGGCGACCGAAGGTCCATCCCTGGGTGGAGCCCCTGCTGGCCACGCTGCCCCCTGGCTGGCAGGGGCAGCTCGAGGACACGGCCTACGACGAAGGCTTCGAGGGTGAAACGCCGATGCTGCGGCTGCAACGCGTCGCCGCTTGATCACGAATCCAACACCTTGAACAGTGGCTAGTGATACAAAATCCGGGGAATGTAACAGCTCGTGGCTTGTTTTCGCCCCTGGGGACACACTGAAAAAAATTGCACCCGGAGTGATTCCCCATGACGTATCTGACCTGGAGGCGGGAGCTGGTGCGCTCCGCCATCGATCAGATGCTGGAGGCCACCGATCCCGACCGCGGCCCCTTCGGGGATGGGGGTGTTCTGTTCAACGCCATGATGCAGGAGCTGACCCAGAGCCTGCCGGCCCTGGAGATCGTGGCCGCTGCCGACGACATCCTCACCGGCCATCGGGGGTTCTGCGAAGGGCGCAGCTGTGAGGTGGCCCAGGCCCTCAAGGTGTGCCTCTCGATGCCGGCGGAGAAGCAGGGCCTCGAGCGCCGTCTGGTGCTCGATCGCGAACGGGTCGAGTACAACGCCATGGGCCATGACGCCAACCTGCTGCTGGTCTGGGATGGGCGCCGCAGCAGCGCCATCGAGGAGCTGAGCGCCGCCGGCCTCAGCGAGCGCTTCCCCTGCCAGGGCACCGAGGCCCGCTGGAACACCGACGAGTTCGTGGCCCTGCTGGAGGCCCGTGCCCTCCAGTGCCGCCGCACCCGGGTGGCCCTGGAGATCGTGGCGGAGGATCCCGCCACCACCCCCTCGGCCGGCACCGTTGTGCTGGTGTTCCCCACCGACGCCGGCACCCGCCCCTGGGTCGCCACCGTGGCCGTGGCCCTGCGCTCCGAGGAGCTGCCCGAAAGCGAACCCCCCACCCTCGACGGCTACCAGGCCATGCGGGTGCTGGCGGGGCCCAGCAGGACGTCGGCGTAACGGTCGAAGGCCTCGCCCTCCCCCAGGAACAGGCGCGGGATCACCAGCTCGCACTCCAGCAGCAGCAGCTCGCCCGCCCCATCGCGGAGCCCGTCAATGCGGGCATAGGGCAGCACCCCGAAGCGCTGGCGCAGGCGCTCCTCGATCGCCGCGGCCCACTGGCGCTCCGCCGCACTGGCCTCCCGCAGGGTGTTGGCGCCCCCGAAGCGCTCGTGGGCGATCCAGCCGCCGGCCGCCACGGTCTTGGCCACCGCGTGGGAGAAACGGCCGCCAAGCATCACGGCGCTGAACTCCCCGTCCCGGCAGACCGCGGGCAGGAACGGCTGCAGACACACCTCGCCGTCCCGGGCCAGGGCCGCCAGCCAGCCATCGACCGCGCCGGCCCCCATCGCGCCGGCCCCCACTGGCCGGCTGCCATCGGCCGCCGTGACCAGCAGGTGGGCTCCATCGCGGCGCACCCGGTAGGTGTGCCAGCCCAGGGAGCCGACCGCCGGCTTGAGCACGGCCTCCTCCCAGCCACACGACTCCAGGAGCTCCGCCAGGGATCCGCACCAGCCGCGGGGCAGCCAGCGGCTGGGGATCAGGGCCACCCCCTCCTGGGCGAGCTGGGGCAGGTAGGCGTTCTTCGCATGGCCGGCCTCGATCACCGGCAAGGGGTTGGCCAGGGGCACCCCGAGGGCCTCGAGATGCTGCGCAAGGGCGCGGATGCGGGGCAGGAAGTCGCCGTGACGGTGGCTGCCGCGGCAGTCACGCACGCTGACCAGATCGAAGCGTCCCCAGTCAGGGGAGTCGGCGGCCAGTGGCTGGTCCGCAGCCGGATCGCCCCCAGCCAGCGCGTCCTCAGCCAGCGGGGGCAGGGGCACCAGCTCGCTGGCGATGCCGCGCCGGGCGAGATGGGCCCGCAGCGCCGGCGTCTCGTCGTGGATCCGCCCCAGGTGCAGCAGGGCGATCCGCTTCAGGCGGGCAGGATCCCCCACTCGCGCTTGACCTGCACGCTGGTGATCTCCCAGGCCTCCTCGGCCGCCACCACCGGTCCGCGGGGCTCCTCGGGCGTCAGGCCGCGCCGGGCGAACTCGTTCTGCAGCAGCAGCTGGAACAGCACGCTCTCGGACACCAGCGCGCGCAGCCGATCCTCGCCGCCCAGCCGCGCCATCAGCACCGGATGGCCCTCGCAGTCCCGCAGGGCCCGCAGCTGCTGCTGCAGCCACACCCGCTCGTACTGCAGCATCGCCTCGCTGCAGCGGGACAGGTTCTCCCGGTAGCAGCCGGCATGGCATTGGATGGCCCCTTCGGAGAGGCCCGCCGCCGTGCCGGCGTCCCTCAGGAGCTGCATGGCATCACTCAGAAAACTCACGCGTGTTCAATGCATCCTGAGCAACCGTAGAAACGGGTGAGGCCCCTGCCCACGAACGGCCCGGCGCGGCAATGATCCGTAGCGGGGAGAAAGAAAAGCCTAAGTCAGTGGCATTGGCTACATAACCACCGCTGATCCCGGCAGGGCCCTCAGAGCCACTGCTTGCGGCGGAAATAGAGGTACAGGGAGATGCCGATCACGATCATCACCCCCCACACCGAGTAATAGCCGCCGCGCCACTCCAGCTCGGGCATCTCCTTGAAGTTCATGCCATAGACACCGGCAATGAAGGTGAGCGGGATGAAGATGGTGGAGATGATCGTCAGCACCTTCATCACCTCGTTCATCCGATGGCTGAGGATCGAGAGGTAGGTGTCATGCATACCCCCGAGAATATCGCGGTGAGTTTCCACGAGATCGATGATCTGGATGCAGTGGTCGTAGAGATCGCGCCAGAACACTCGGCTCTCGGCCGTCAGCAGGGGCGACTCACTCTTGACGATCATGGCCACCTCCTCCCGGATCGGCCAGACGGCCTTGCGCAGGCTGAGGATGGAGCGTTTGAGGCTATGGATCTCCTTGATGTCGCCGGGGTGGAGATCCTTCAGCAGCCGATCATCCACCTCCTCGATGATGTCGCCCATGCGTTCCACGGCCAGGAAGTAATGGTCGACAACGGCGTCCAGCAGGGAGTAGGCGAGGTAGTCGGCCTTCATCCAGCGGATCCGGCCGCCGGAGGAACGGATCCGATCACGCACCCCGTCGAAGACGTCACCGTCATCCTCGAGGAAGGAAATCACGAAGTGATCGCCGAGGACCACACTCACATGTTCGATGTCAATGGTCTGGGTGTCTTCGTTGAAAGCGATCATCTTCAACACCATGAAGACATAGCCAGGAAACTCCTCCACCTTGGGGCGCTGGGTGGTATTAGCGATGTCCTCCAGGGTCATCGGATGCAGGCCGAAGCACTCGCCGAGACTCTCCACCAGGGCGACGTCATGGACGCCACTGACATTCATCCAGGTGATGCTGCCCTCCTACACCGCTTCAGCGCAGCCGTTCACCGTGAAATCGCGATGCTCCGACCAGCCGTTGGCGTCGTAATGGATGACATCGATCTGCACCTTGGCCAGCCGCTGCTCGCCCACGAACACCACGGTGCCGGGGGAGGACCCGGGCCGGATCCGGCGGCTGCGGATCCCTCGCCCGCCCGTGGCACCACTGGCGCCACGGATGCGCGGAGACGGTCGCGATGGCCTGGTCTTCATCGCCGGGCCCGGAGGCATCAATGTGGTTCGGAGCCTATCGGCATCCCACCGTCAGAGAAAGTCGGGCCGCGTCAGAGGAAGTCGGGCCGCAGCTGCTGGCTGAGCACCAGCGACTGCTCCAGTCCGCCCCAGTCCTCCTGACGCACCATCGCTTCGAGGCCGGCCAGGGAACGCCGGTAGTACGCGAGGGCCTCCAGCAACGCCTCCCGGTTGGCCCGGGCCATCAGCATCCCCAGCTCCGGGTTGCCGCCGCCGACGCGGGTCGTGTCGGCGAAGCCACTGGAGGCCAGGGCCCGCACCAGGCCGGCGCCCTCCTCCGGCGCGGCGCCCGCCTCGCCGCCCCCGGCATCGGCCGCCTGCAGCAGGGCCGCTCCCACCAGCACCGGCAGGTGGGAGATCAGGGCCACGGCCCGGTCGTGGGCCTCGGCGTCGCAGCACAGCCAGCGGGCCCCGAGGGCCTCCGCCAGCTCCCGCACCGCCTCCAGCGCCGCCGGGTCGGTGTCCGGCTCCGGGGTCGCCACCCAGGGCCGTCCCCGGAACAGGCCCCTCTCCCCCGCCTCCACCCCGGCCCGGGCCGTGCCCGCCATCGGATGGGAGGCCACGAAGCGGGACGCCGCCGGGACGCCGCTGTTCGCCGCCAGCAGCTGCCGCCAGCGGCGCAGCACCGGCCCCTTCACCGAGCCCACGTCCGTGATCACCGCCGCGGCCGGCAGGGCCGCCAGCAGGGCGGGATCCGGCTCCAGCAGCCGGTCGAGGGGCTGGGCCAGCAGCACCAGTCCGCAGCCCGCCAGCACGGCCGGATCGGTGCTGACCTCACTGGCCAGCCCCCGCTCCCTGGCCCGCTCGGCGGTGGCCGGCCGGTGCACCAGGGCCCGCACCTGGGCCCCGGCCGCCATCAGATCGAGACCGAGGGAACCGCCGATCAATCCCAGGCCCACCACCCCCACCGGTTCGCGCTGCCAGAGGGGTGTCATCGTCGCTGCGGATCGGCTGGAGCCAGCTTCCTACGATCCGGCGATGTTGGAAGCCCGCGCCCACCAGCACCTCAAGGCTCTCCTGCAGCGAGAGGGGGTGGAACGCTGGCCCCATCACCTCACCCTCAGCCGCCTGGTGGCCCGCAGCCTGCGCCGGGCCGACCACACCCTGGTGCGGCTGGCCCCCGGCACCGCCCCCAGCTGGTGGATCAGCCTGCTGGTGCCCCTGGCCCTCAGCGAGGTCCCGCTGGCCCTGGTGGTGACCCCGGCCCTGCGCCAGCGGCTGCTGCGGGTGGAGTGGCCCCGGCTGCGCAGCGTGGGCCTGGAGCTGGCCTGCTGGGAAGGGCCCGGGGCCCCCGCCGGCACCCCGCTCTGGCTGCTCGACCACCGCGAGCTGGTGACGGCCTGGCGCCAGGGCGAACTGGGGGAGCGGCAACTGGTGATCCCCGAGGCCGAGACCCTGGAGGCGGCCCTGCGCGAGGCCCTGGAGGTGGAGCTGGAGCCCCGCCACTGGGACCAGCTGCGCCGCGTCCAGCCCAGCGCCGAAGGCTGCCTGCTGGCCCTGCACGAACGGCTCAGCCGCCGGGTGCTCGCCCATCCCCGCTCCCCCCACCGGCTGGTGGCCCTGGCCGACGATGACGAAGCCCCCCTGCGCCACCTGCTGCGGCTGCTGGAGCCCCTCCCCGAGCCCTGGCCCCGCTGGCTGAGCGCCGGGGCGGGCTGGAGCAGCTGGGCCCGGGTGGATCCGTCGTTGCTGCAGTGGAACCTGCTGCGCCAACCCCTCGAACCCCTGAACGAACTGGCCGGCCTGCTGGTGGGGCGGGGGGCGGTGCTGATCGGCGAGCTGGCCACCGGCCGGGCGGCGGAGGGTCAGCCCGCCTCCGGCGCCGCACTCGGACTGAAGCCCGCGGTGGTGCTGGATCTGGCCGATCCCCCCCTGTCCGACCCCCTGCCCCTCTACGCCCCCCTGCGCCAGCCCCTGCCCAACAGTCCCCTGTACGCCGAGCACCTGCTGGAGCAGGGCCGCCGGCTGGTGCTGGGCCAGAGCGGCCTGTCGGTGGTGCTGATCGACGATCCGGCCCTGTGCCTGGGCCTGGCCAGCGGCCTGGCCGCCGAGTTCGGCAGCCGCGTGTGCCACCAGAACCTGGCCCCGGAGAGCAACGGGGTGGTGTGCTGCAGCTGGGACTGGTGGCTGGAGCACCAGCCGCGCCTGCCCCTGCCCTGCCAGGTGGTGGTGGGCCTGCTGCCGATCGCCAGCCTGGAGGATCCGCTGACGGCGGCCCGGGTGGGGGTGCTGCGTCAGCAGGGCCGGGACTGGTTCCGGGAGCTGCTGCTGCCCGAGGCCCTCAACCGGCTGCAGCGGGGCGTGGCGGGGCTGCGCCGCAGCGGCGGCCGGCTGGCGGTGCTGGATGGCCGCCTGCGGGGCCGCAGCTGGGGGCGGCTGGTGTTCACCGCCCTGGAGCCCTGGGTGGCCCTGACCCGCCTGCGGCCGGACTCCTAGCCTGCTGCCAGTTGTCACCGAACGCCTGATGGGGGAAGCCAAACGCCGGGCTGAGCAGGGCCTGCCGCCCCGTAACAAGCCACGCGCCAGCAAGGCCAAGAGCGTCGACACGTCCCCCCGGATCGTCGATTGGCTGCCCCTGACCCGCGACCAGGCCTCCCGCTTCGTGGCGATCACCACCAAGGGGGCCTGGATCGGCATCGGCGCCCTGGCCCTGTTCTGGGTGACCGTGCGCTTCATCGGCCCGGCGGCCGGCTGGTGGACCCTGGCCGACGGCTGAGCGGGCCTGTCGGGGGTCCCACGGGAGGCCTCCCCTGTGGCTGCCCCGTGCGGGTCTCCCCAGCTAGCGCCCCTGCCGGGCCGGGGCGCCTGGCGAGAATCGGAAGAAATCCTTATGATCTGCGGATCGTGATGGGAACGACCGATGTTTCTCCGTCTGGCCGAGCAGTACCGCTCGACCGTTGAGGATCTGATCCTGAGCCTCCAGGCCCTAGCCGTGTCCCTGCGGAAACAGGGTCATGTGGCCACCTGCTACACCTGCGGCGACGGCCGCGACGGCCATGGCGCCTCCTTCGTCGCTGACCTGGGTGACAACCACATGGTGCGGCTGCTGGTGTCCGATTTCGGCATCAGCTGGGTGGAGTCCCGCAACGGCCAGGAGCTGGTGAAACTCGAGGGTGCCGACGCCATCCAGGAACTGCAGCGGGTGGTGCTGGTGCTGCAGCCCACGGCCGAACCGGCCGCGGCCGGCCCCAGGGCTTCCGGAGCGGCTCTGCCGGCCCAGCCCTGAATCAGGCTCCCGGGGGCGCCTGATTCAGGGGCCCCCGGGATCAGCCCGCGGCGGGCAGCTCCTCCATCTCGGCGGCGTCGGCACCGGCCGCGGGTTTGGCGGCCGCCAGCTTGGCCGCCGCCGCCAGGGGCTTCATCGAGTTGGCGGTGACCTCGGAACCCTCGGTGAGCTTCTGGCGGGTGAGCGTCTCGATCACCTCCTTCGGTCCGGGGTTCTGCTCCAGCCAGGCGATCGTGTTGTCGCGGCCCTGGCCGATGTTGTCGCCCTCGTAGCTGTACCAGGCGCCCTTGCGGGTGACCACACCCGTTTCCTCGGCCAGATCGAGCAGGCAGCCCAGGGTGCTGATGCCGCGGCCGAAGAGGATGTCGAACTCGGCGATGCGGAAGGGGGGCGCCACCTTGTTCTTCGCCACCTTCACCTTGGCCCGGATGCCGTACTCCTCGGTGCCGCGCTTGAGGGTCTGGATGCGGCGGATGTCGAGGCGCACCGAGGCATAGAACTTGAGGGCGTTACCACCGGTGGTGGTTTCAGGGTTGCCGTAGGTGACGCCGATCTTCTGGCGCAGCTGGTTGAGGAAGATCACCGTGCAGCCGGACTTGCCGATGTTGCCGGTGATCTTGCGCATGGCCTGGCTCATCAGCCGGGCCTGGCTGCCCACCGCCAGGTCGCCCATCTCCCCCTCGATCTCGGCCCGGGGGGTCAGGGCCGCCACCGAGTCGACAACGACGATGTCGACGGCGGCCGAGCGCACCAACTGGTCGACGATCTCCAGGGCCATTTCGCCGGTGTCCGGCTGGGAGACCAGCAGGTTTTCGATGTCGACCCCGAGGGCGGCCGCATAGACCGGATCGAGGGCATGCTCCGCATCCACGAAGGCCGCCACGCCGCCGCGCTTCTGCACCTCGGCGATGGCATGGAGGGTGAGGGTGGTCTTGCCGGAGCTCTCGGGTCCGTAGACCTCCACCACCCGGCCCTTGGGATAGCCGCCCCCGAGGGCCAGATCGAGGGTGAGGGCCCCGGTGGGGACCGTTTCCACCCGCATGCGGGAGGCATCCCCCAGCCGCATGATCGAGCCCTTGCCGAAGTTGCGCTCGATCTGGGTGAGCACCAGACCCAAGGCCTTGTCGCGCTCGGCGGCGGCCCGGGGATCGCCGCTGGGGGCGGCGGCGGACACGTAGGAGGTGGACGGGGAGCTGGAGGAAGACGCTGCGGCGGCGGCCGTGGCCCTGGAATCGGCTGGCATGGTGGGGTTGGGTGATGGAACGGGCCGCAGCCGGCTGGAGCCGTGCAGGCGGGGGATGGGGATGGGAGAGGGGGCCGGAACCGGGCGCCATCCTGCGACCTCTGGAGAACCAGTGCCACCCGGAGAGGCCGGCGTATCAATCCCGTGTAGTACGGGCGTACTCTAGCGGGTCATGGCCAGAGCGCCAGGGGGGCCTCAAAACCGGCGGGCTCCAGCCAGCGGATGCCCAGGGGGGCCAGCCCCTCCCCGTCCCCGGGGCCCAGGTACCCCCAGGACACCAGATAGCAGCGCACCGCCTCCAGCCCGGGGGTGCGCCGCACCAGCTCCAGGGTGGGGCGCCGGTCCTCGACGAACCACAGGGGACGCGCAGCGGGGTCGTGCCCGGCCAGCAGCCGCGCCAGCACCGACGGCTTGCTGCCCTGTTCGTGGCCGTACAGGGCCAGGGGCGTGAGGCCGGCGGCGGCCAGCAGGCGGGCGGCGAAGGCCCCGCCCTTGGTGGTGAGCACCGCCCAGTCGGCCCCCTCCGCCGCCAGGCGCCGCAGGCGCGCCTCGACGCCGGGGTAGAAGCGGTGCAGGGCCAGCCAGGCGTCGGGGTCGGCGGCGATGGCCTCGGCCCGCAGCCCCTCGAGCGCCTGCTGCAGCTGGTCGGTGGTCCAGCCCCAGCGCCGCAGGGCCGCCCCGAGGAAGGTCTCGTAGTCGGCCAGGGCGGCGTCGAGATCGATGTCGGGCCGGCCCAGCTCGGCGGCCATCAGCACCATCTCCCAGCCCTTGTGGATCAGGGGCCGCAACAGGGCGAACCCCGGCGGCGCCTGCTCCGGCAGATGCCAGTCGCCGGGGGCGGCGGTGCCGCGCTCGCCGGCCTCCCCGGCGACCAGGGCCAGGGCCGCCCGCCGAGCCGACCACCAGTACTCGACCATGCCGTCGACCAGCACGCCATCGAAGTCGAACACCAGCAGCGGGCGTTCAGGCACCGGTGGGAAGGGGAGAAAAAACTGGGCCGCTAGGATTCGAACCTAGGAATGTCGGGACCAAAACCCGATGCCTTACCGCTTGGCGACGGCCCAATCAAGCCCATGGGATGGGACAGACGTCGGTCCGAAACCGGCGCCTTGCTAGTTACCCACAGCGGCTGGTCCTTCGTCAACTCGCCGGCGTCCACCCCGGCGGCAGGCCCCTTCAGGCGGGAAAGACCCGCAGCCGCTGCTGCAGGCCGCGCCCGAAGACCGCACTGCGAAGCCGGTAGTGGTGCACCAGCTCGGCCTGCAGGGCCCGCACCGCTTCGCTGCGGGGCAGCAGTTCCACCGGCCGGCCCTCGGGCAGCACCACCTGCTCCACCGCCAGCCGGCATTCCTCCAGGGCCGCATGGGCGTCGTCGAGGCGGGCCGGTGCGGCCACTTCCTCCTCCTCCGCCCCGGCTCCCCCGCGGCGCCGCTCCAGCAGGCGCTCCATGGCCCGCTGCAGCTGGTGGGGGGTGTCGGATTTGATCACCAGAATCGGCAGGCCGAGGTCGCGGGCCTGGCGGCGCAGCTCCGGGTCGCGTCCCAGCTGGCCGCGCACGCTCAGCAGCGCATCCGCCTGCTCCGGGCCCGCCACCACCTGCACCGGCAGCTGGCGGCGGCGCACGGCCTCCTCCAGCTGCTGGGCCGCCAGCCCCACCCCGTAGACCCGCAGGGCGGGCACCGCCGGGGCCGGGGCGGCGGCGGGGGCCGGCCGGGGGGCCGTCGGATCGGGCAGGGGCACCACCGCCAGGGGGGCGGGGCGCCGGGGAGGCGGAGCGGCGGTGCCCCAGGCGGGCGGCGGGGCGGGGCGGACAGGACCGTCGTCGCGCAGCACCAGGCGGCCGTCGCCGCCCAGCTCCCGCACCTGGGGGTGGGTGGGCTGGCCGCGCAGCAGCAGGTCCACGGTGCCGGCCACGTCGCGGTGGACGAGCCAGCGGTGGCGGCTGTGCATCTCCACCGCCAGGGGGAAGGTGGGCTCGGCCGCCCGTTCCAGCACGGTCTTCTGGGTGCGGCGGCGGCGGGCCTCCTCGTCCCCCAGGGTGACCGACTGGATCCCGCCCACCAGGTCGCTGAGGGTGGGGTTGCGGATCAGGTTGGCCAGCTCGTTGCCGTGGGCCGTGGCCACCAGCATCACGCCCCGTTCGGCGATGGTGCGGGCCGCCTGGGCCTCCAGTTCGGTGCCGATCTCATCGATAACGATGACCTCGGGCATGTGGTTTTCCACCGCCTCGATCATGACCTGGTGCTGCAGCTCCGGGCGGGCCACCTGCATGCGCCGGGCCCGGCCGATCGCCGGGTGGGGAATGTCGCCGTCGCCGGCGATCTCGTTGCTGGTGTCGATCACCACCACCCGGCGCTGCAGGTCGTCGGCGAGCACCCGGGCGATCTCCCGCAGGGCCGTGGTCTTGCCCACCCCGGGGCGGCCCATCAGCAGCAGCGACTGGCCCGTGTCCAGCAGGTCGCGCACCATCGCCACCGTGCCGAACACGGCCCGGCCCACCCGGCAGGTGAGGCCCACCACGTCGCCGGTGCGGTTGCGGATGGCGCTGATGCGGTGCAGGGTGCGCTCGATGCCGGCCCGGTTGTCGCCACCGAACGGGCCAAGACGCTGCAGCACCGCCGCCAGATCGGAACGCTCGATCGCGTCGTTGCCCAGGGCCCGCACGCGGCCGGGGTAGCGGGCCTCGGGCACCCGGCCCAGGTCGAGCACCACCTCCAGCAGCCCCTCCCGCTGCTCCGGTCCCGCCAGGGCCCGCTGCACCACGGGCGGCAGCACGGCCAGCAGACGATCCAGGTCGTCGGTGACCCGTTGGGGGGAGAGGGAAGGGGGGGGCGAAGGCTCCAGGGGGCGGCGGGGGGAGCTGTCCGTTCGTTCTAGCCGGGCCCGGGGCCCGGCAGACCCCGGGGGCCGGCAGCGCCGCGGGCCAGCCAAGGGGCCACCAGCGCTTCGGCGAGGGCCAGGGCCCGGGGCCAGAGCAGGGGCAGGTCCAGCAGCCGTCGCCCCTCGGCCTGGGCCTCCTGCAGCAGGGGCTGGAGCTGGCGGCGGGCCACCCCCCCAAACGCGACCCCGGCCGCCCAGGGCCCGGCCGCCGGGGAGCGGGCCAGCACCGCCAGGGTGTGGGCATTGGTGCCGCCGGCCAGCTGCAGCGGACCCGGCGGCGCCAGCGGCCCCAGCCGCTCCAGCAGGGCCACCGCCGCATGGGCCGTGCCGGCCCCCACATCGCCGCTCATGGGCCGGCCATCCAGCTGCCAGAGCGGCCGGAAGCCGGCTCCGCGCAGCAGGCGGAACCGCGCCCAGAGCTCCGCCGCCAGCGCCTCCACCGTGGCCCCACCCTCCAGGGCGGCGCTCACCGCCACCCGCCGCAGCGGCACCCCGCTGGCGACCAGCTGGGCCACCCGATCGCCGAAGGCCTCCAGCCGCCCCGGCCGGGTGTGCAGCTCCACCGCGTCGGGGGCCAGCTGCGCCAGCAACGGGCCCACGCCGGCCGCCTCCAGCACCTGGCTGCGCTCCTCGATCAGCCCCAGGGGACAGGCCGGCAGGCAGCGGCCACAGCCGTAGCAGCGCTCCTCCACCACCCCCGTCCCGACGATGGCCAGGGCGGGGCAGACCCGCTCGCAGGGCCGGGGGCAGGCGGGGGGGCAGCGGGCCGGATCGAACCAGACCTTGCGGAAGTGGGGGTCGAGGCCGTCACTGAGGCTGACCATCAGCCAGGGGCGAACCGCGCCGCGGGCCTCGGCCCAGGCCATGCCCCGCCGGGCCGCGGCCACCACCGCCGGATCGGCGGCCACATCGATGCAGTGGACCCCGGCCAGGGCGTGGATGCCGGCCAGGTCCTCGATGGCGGCCAGATCCTGGTTGCTGGCCCCGCCGATCAGCTTCACCCAACAGCCGGCGGCCAGGGCCTGCTCGGGGTCCTGCCGGAGCAGCGGCGCGGGGCCCCGGAGCAAGGCACCCATGGATGGCGCGCAGGGGAGCAACGATCCTGCCACCGGCGGGGCCCTCAGCCGGTCACGGACGGCTCCACCGCCGCCTCGGGCTGGGCCAGCCCGAGGCGCTGCACCAGCCAGGGGGCGGTGAACCCCTGCAGGCCGACGGTCATCAGGATCGTGAGGAACACCAGCCCCTTGAGGGTGGCGCCGCCGGGGACTTCGGCGCGGTCGAGCTCGAGGGCGAACAGGCTCACCACCGCCGCGGTGACGATGCCCCGCGGGGCGATCCAGCTCAGCAGGGTCTTCTCCTTCCAGTCGAGGCTGGGCAACCCGAGGCCCGTCAGCTGGATCAGGGGCCAGCGGATCAGCATCAGGCCCAGCACACAGCCCAGGCCGCCCAGGCCGAGGGGACTCAGCTCGGCCCAGGAGACATCGGCCGCCAGCAGGGGAAAAAGCACGGTGATGGCGAGCATGGCCAGCTGGCGGATCAGCTCGTCGAGCTCGGTGGCGGCCCCGTCGAGGCGCAGGCCCACCACCACACCGGCGCTCACCGCCGCCGGCAGGCCGGACTCCGGCAGCAGCGCCTCGCAGCCGCTGAATATCAGGAACAGCACGCCGAGGGTGAGCTGCAGCTCCAGCCCGTTGCCAGCGGCGGCGGGCGCCCCCCCGGAGCCCCGCGACGCGGCGACGGCCCCCAGGCGGCGCAGGGCCTCCGAGAGCAGCAGCCCGGCCAGGCCGCCGAGGACCACCCCGCCCCCCAGGCGCAGCAGCAGCCGGGAGGCCACCTCCTGCCAGCTGCCCACGTCCCCCAGGATCACCTGGAGCAGCACCAGGCCGAGCACGGCACTGACCGGTTCGAGGATCAGGCCCTCCGCCTCCAGCAGCTGGCCCAGCTTCGGAGCCAGGCGCAGCTGGCGCACCATCGGGGTGACCACCGTGGGGCCGGTGGCCAGGGCGATGGCGCCGTAGACCAGCGCCAGGGCCCAGGGCAGGCCCGCCAGGACATGGGCCAGCAGAGCGGCCAGGGGCAGCCCCAGCACCAGCCGCACCAGCACCAGCTGCAGCACCGAACGCTGCAGATCGCGGCCGGCCAGGCGCAGGTTGAGCCCCCCGTCGAAGAGCACCAGGCTCACCAGCAGACCGACCAGGGGCTCCAGACCGGCGCCCAGGTTCTCGGGATGGACCAGGTCGAAACCGGCATGGCCCGTGAGCAGGCCGATCGCCAGGAGCAGCACCACCGCCGGCTGGCCGGTGAGCCAGGCCGTGGCCTGGGCCAGGGAGCCGGCGAAGAAGGCCGAACCCCAGATCAATCCGAGCCGCTCACTCAAGGGCCTGGAGTCCGCGGAACGGGCCCAGGCTATGGGGTGAACTCAGTTCAGGCCGCCACGAGCTGCTCGAGGGGCTGCCAGCGGAGGGCCCGGGCGCCGCCCATCTCCACCACCAGCTTCAGCCGCGGTGCGCGGCGGCAGAGCTCGCAGAGGGCGGCCAGCTCGGAGCTGCTGAGCACCTGGCCCTCCAGCAGCCACAGGAGCACCGGGCCGTCGCCGGCCAGGGCAGGGCCCAGCTGGGGCATCACCCGCTGCACCTCGCCCACGGCGGCCGCCCGGCCGACGCTGTGGTGGCCCAGGTGGGGCGGCCGGATGCCGTGCAGCTGCAGCAGGTAGGCCTCCGGATCCCCCAGCCCGCGGGCGGAGGTGAGATGGGCCCGGTAACCGGCCGCCCGCAGCCGCCGCAGCAGGCGCGTCTCGGCGCCACCCTCCAGGGGAACGAACAGGGCGAGGGCACCGCAGCGCTCCAGCTCGGTGCGGAAACCACGGCCGGTCATCAGCAGGGGCATCGGGAGCGGCAGGCGAATCGGGGCTGAGTCTGGCAGCCGATGAGGGTCCCAGGGGTGGTGGTGCACACCATGGGGTACTGTTGTCTCTTGTGCCGATGATCTGTGCCCGTCCGCTAGCCGGGCCTCCAGAGAACGGTACGGGGTCCGTCAGTGGTGACGAACCCTTTCCGGCCCGTACGACTCCCCCAGCGCTCGTCGCTGCCAGGACCGTCGGGATACTGCCCGAGGCCTCACCGCTTCCGGCAAGTCCCAGCCCGCTGATTCGCCTCGCTAGCTCCTGACCCTCGGGTCAATCTGCGATTCCACGAATTCAGCCCCCCCGCCGTTCAGCGGGTCCTCCACGGATGTCGGGCCTCGGCCCGGACCCATGGAGGCACGCCACGGCAGTCCAGCTGGTGTTGTTCTCCCTCCCATGTCCATCGGCATTCTCGGGAAGAAGCTGGGTATGTCCCAGTTCTTCGACGAAGAAGGCAAATCCATTCCGGTCACCCTGATCGAAGCGGGTCCCTGCCGCATCACCCAACTCAAGAGCGAAGCCACCGACGGCTACACCGCGGTGCAGCTCGGCTTCGGCGAGACGCGCGACAAGCTCGTCAACAAACCCGCCAAGGGCCACCTGGCCAAATCCGGCGAGGCGCCCCTGCGGCACCTCAAGGAGTACCGGCTGGAGGCCATCGACGGCCTCGAGCTCGGGGCCGCCGTCACCGTCGGTGACTTCGCCCCCGGCCAGAAGGTCGACGTCAGCGGCGACACGATCGGCCGCGGCTTCTCGGGTTACCAGAAGCGCCACGGCTTCAGTCGCGGTCCGATGAGCCACGGCTCCAAGAACCACCGTGAACCGGGTTCCACCGGCGCCGGCACCACCCCCGGCCGGGTCTACCCCGGCAAGCGGATGGCCGGTCGCTACGGCGGCAAGCAGATCACCACGCGCGGTCTCACCATTCTCAAGGTGGATGCGGAGCGCAATCTGCTCGTCGTCAAGGGCTCGGTTCCCGGCAAGCCCGGCGCCCTGCTCGACATCCGCCCGGCCCGGCGGGTGGGCGTCCCCGCAGCGAACTGAGGAGAACACCCATGACTGACTGTGTGATCCGCGACTGGCAAGGCAAGGAGAGCGGCAAGGCTCCCCTTGACCTCAAGGTCGCCAAGGAAACATCCGCCAACGGCCTGCTGCACCGCGCCGTGGTCCGCCAGCTGGCCCACGCCCGTCAAGGCACCGCCAGCACCCTCACCCGGGCCGAAGTGGCCGGCGGCGGCCGCAAGCCCTACAAGCAGAAGGGCACCGGCCGGGCCCGCCAGGGCTCCATCCGCACCCCGCTGCGGCCCGGTGGCGGCGTGATCTTCGGTCCCAAGCCCCGCAGCTATGCGGTGTCGATGAACCGCAAGGAGCGCCGCCTGGCCCTGCGCACCGCCCTGATGAGCCGCGTCGCGGACATCACCGTGGTGAAGGGCTTCGCCGAAGGGCTCGACACCCCCAAGACCAAGGAGATCACCGCCGCCCTGGCCCGCTTCGGCATCGACGCCGGCGCCAAGGTGCTGCTGATCCTCGATGGCGCCTCCGATGCGGTCTCCCGCTCGGTGCGCAACCTCGAGAAGGTGAAGCTGATCGCCGCTGATCAGCTCAACGTGTTCGATCTGCTCCATGCCAACAAGCTGGTGCTCAGCGAAGAGGCACTGGCGAAGATTCAGGAGGTCTACGGCGATGTCTGAGCGTTTTGCAGGCCGGCTGGCGGACGTGATCCGTCGCCCGCTGATCACCGAGAAGGCCACCCGCGCCATCGAGATCAACCAGTACACCTTCGAGGTGGACCATCGGGCCGCCAAGCCCGACATCAAGGCGGCCGTCGAACACCTGTTCGATGTCAAGGTCGTCGGCGTCAGCACCATGAATCCCCCCCGCCGCACCCGTCGGGTGGGGCGCTTCGCCGGCAAACGCGCCCAGGTGAAGAAAGCGGTGGTGCGCCTTGCCGAAGGCAACGCCATCCAGTTGTTCCCTGAGTCCTGAGGGGTCTGAAACGTCATGGCAATCCGCAACTACAGGCCCAACACCCCCGGCACCCGCACGCTGGTCGTCACTGATTTCAGTGACATCACGGGCAAGAACCGGGAGCGGGGCCTGGTGGTGTCCAAGCACCGCCACAAGGGCCGCAACAACCGCGGCGTGATCACCTGCCGCCACCGCGGCGGTGGCCACAAGCGCCTCTACCGCATCGTCGACTTCCGTCGCGACAAGCACGGGGTGAGCGCCAAGGTGGCCGCGATCCACTACGACCCGCACCGCAACGCCCGCCTGGCGCTGCTCTACTACACCGACGGCGAGAAGCGCTACATCCTTGCCCCCGCCAACGTGGCGGTGGGCCAGAGCGTCATCTCCGGCCCCGACGCCCCGATCGAGAACGGCAACGCCCTGCCCCTCTCGGCCATCCCCCTGGGCTCGAGCGTCCACAACGTGGAGCTCTACGCCGGTCGCGGCGGTCAGATGGTCCGCACCGCCGGGGCCAGCGCCCAGGTGGTAGCCAAGGAAGGTGATTACGTCGCCCTCAAGCTGCCCTCCACCGAGGTGCGGCTGGTGCGCCGGGAGTGCTACGCCACCCTCGGTGAGGTGGGCAACGCCGAGCAGCGCAACACCAGCCTGGGCAAGGCCGGCCGCAAGCGCTGGCTGGGCCGCCGTCCGGAAGTGCGCGGCAGCGTGATGAACCCCTGCGACCACCCCCACGGTGGTGGTGAGGGCCGGGCACCGATCGGCCGTTCCGGTCCGGTCACGCCCTGGGGCAAACCCGCCCTGGGCCTCAAGACCCGCAAGCGCAACAAGCCGAGCAACCGGTTCGTGCTGCGGAAACGACGCCGCACCTCCAAACGGAGCCGTGGCGGACGCGCCTCCTGATGACCCACACCGCTCTGCTGTTCGCCTGATCCGCCATGGGACGCTCACTCAAAAAAGGCCCGTTCGTCGCCGACCACCTGCTTCGCAAGGTGGAGAAGCAGAACGCTGCCGACGACAAGACCGTGATCAAGACCTGGTCACGGGCCTCCACCATCCTGCCGATGATGATCGGCCACACCATTGCCGTTCACAACGGCAAGGCCCACGTGCCCGTCTACGTGACGGAGCAGATGGTGGGCCACAAGCTGGGCGAATTCGCCCCCACCCGCACGTTCCGCGGTCACATCAAAGACAAGAAGGGAGGCCGCTGATCCGATGGCAACCACCACACCCGACACCCAGGCCCTGGCGCACGGCCGCTTCATCCGCGGTTCCGTGTCCAAGGTGCGCCGGGTTCTCGATCAGATCCGGGGTCGCACCTACCGCGACGCCCTGATCATGCTCGAGTTCATGCCCTACCGCTCCACGGGCCCGATCACCAAGGTTCTCCGCTCCGCGGTCGCCAATGCCGAGCACAACCTCGGCCTTGATCCGGCCACCCTGGTCATCAGCCAGGCCAGCGCCGACATGGGACCCTCCCTGAAGCGGTTCCGGCCCCGGGCCCAGGGCCGCGCCTACGCCATCAAAAAGCAAACCTGCCACATCAGCATTGCTGTGGCAGCGCCCACCGCCTGACCCCCGAGGACACCGCCCGATGGGACACAAGATCCATCCAACCGGCCTGCGCCTGGGGATCACCCAGGATCACCGCTCCCGCTGGTACGCCCCAAGCAAGACCTATCCCGTCCTCCTTCAGGAGGACGACCGGATCCGGTCGTTCATCAACAAGAAGTACGCCGCCGCCGGCATCAGCGACGTGCTGATCGCCCGTAAGGCCGACCAGCTCGAAGTGGAACTCAAGACCGCCCGTCCGGGCGTTCTCGTGGGCCGCCAGGGCAGCGGCATCGAGGAGCTGCGCACCGGCATTCAGAAGACCCTCGGCGACGCCCACCGTCAGGTGCGCATCAACGTGGTCGAGGTGGAGCGGGTCGACGCCGACGCCTTCCTGCTGGCCGAATACATCGCCCAGCAGCTGGAGAAGCGGGTGGCCTTCCGGCGCGTCATGCGCATGGCGGTGCAGCGCGCCCAGCGGGCCGGGGTGCTGGGTCTCAAACTCCAGGTGAGCGGCCGCCTCAACGGCGCCGAGATCGCCCGGACGGAGTGGACCCGCGAGGGTCGCGTGCCCCTGCACACGCTCCGCGCCGACATCGACTACGCCACCAAGGTGGCCACCACCACTTACGGGGTGCTGGGCATCAAGGTCTGGGTGTTCAAAGGGGAGGTGCTTCCCGGCCAGCAGGACCAGCTGCCCGTGGGTGGAGCACCGAAACGCCGCGCCAACCGCCGGCCGCAACAGTTCGAAGACCGCTCCAACGAGGAGTGATCAGGAGGCCTGAACCATGCTGAGTCCAAAACGCGTCAAGTTCCGAAAGCAGCAGCGAGGCCGCATGCGCGGCATCGCCACGCGCGGCAACACCATCGCCTTCGGCGATTTCGCCCTGCAGGCCCAGGAGTGCGGGTGGATCACCTCCCGCCAGATCGAGGCCAGCCGCCGTGCCATGACCCGCTACGTCAAGCGGGGCGGGAAGATCTGGATCCGGATCTTCCCCGACAAGCCCGTCACCATGCGGCCGGCCGAAACCCGCATGGGTTCCGGTAAGGGCAACCCGGAATTCTGGGTGGCCGTGATCAAGCCGGGCCGCATTCTCTTCGAGATGGGCGGCCCGGAGATCACCCCCCAGATCGCCAAGGAAGCCATGCGTCTGGCCCAGTACAAACTGCCGGTCAAGACGAAGTTCCTCGCCCTGGCCGATCAGGAGGCAGCCGCCCCCGAACCCGCCCTCGCCGTCGAGTCCTGACCATGGCCCGTCCCACCATCACCGATGTGCGCTCGCTCAGCGACGCCCAGATCGGCGAACAGATCGACGGCGTCCGTCGCGAACTGTTCGACCTCCGCTTCCAGCAGGCCACCCGCCGTCTGGAGCACCCGCACCGCTTCAAGGAGGCCCGCATCAAGCTGGCCCACCTGCTGACGGTGCAGCAGGAGCGTCAGAGCTCCACCGTCGCCTCCTGATTCCCCCTCGATCCCCATGGCACTCAAGGAAAGGGTCGGCACCGTCGTCAGCGACAAGATGGACAAAACGGTGGTGGTGGCGGTGGAAAACCGCTTCCCCCATCCCATCTATCAGAAGACCGTCCGCCGCACCACCCGCTACAAAGCCCACGACGAAGCCAACAGCTGCCGCGTGGGTGACCGGGTCCGCATCACCGAGACCCGTCCCCTCAGCCGCACCAAACGTTGGGCCGTCGCTGAGGTTCTCTCCACCACCAGCGCCGGCTGAGGAACTCCCCATGATTCAGCAGGAAACCTTCCTCAACGTCGCTGACAACAGCGGCGCCAAGCGCATCCAGTGCATCCGGGTGCTCGGCACCAACCGTCGCTACGCCCACGTGGGTGATGTGATCGTGGCCGCCGTCAAGGACGCCATGCCCAACATGGGCGTCAAGAAGTCGGATGTGGTCAAGGCCGTGGTGGTGCGCACCAGGGCCACGCTGCGCCGGGACACCGGCAACGCCATCCGCTTCGACGACAACGCCGCGGTGATCCTGGGGAACGACAACAACCCCAAGGGCACCCGCGTCTTCGGCCCGGTCGCCCGGGAGCTGCGCGAGCGCAACTTCACCAAGATCGTGTCCCTCGCCCCGGAGGTGATCTGAGATGGCCACCGCAACCCCCAAGGCCCGGCCCGTCCAGCGCGTCAAGATGCGCATCCGCAAGGGCGACACCGTCCAGGTGATCGCCGGCAAGGACCGGGGCAAGACCGGCGAGGTGCTGCGCACCCTGCCCAACGAGAACCGTGTCGTCGTGCAGGGCATCAACCTGCGCACCCGCCACGTCAAACCCACCCAGGAGGGCGAGACCGGCCGCATCGTCACCGAGGAAGCGTCCCTGCATGCCTCCAACGTGATGCTGTACTCCACCGCCAACAAGGTGGCCAGCCGGGTGGAGATCGTCGTCCAGGAGGACGGCAGCAAGAAGCGCCGCCTCAAGAAGACCGGGGAGGTGCTCGACTGACCGCCACCCACCGCGTCGCCATCCCCCTCCGCGACGCCCCCCACGCTCCGCGTCCCTGCCTCCCTCCCCCGTCCGCCTTCTGACCACGTCCAGAAGCGCCCCCCCATCCCCCCGTCATGTCACTCAAACAGCGCTACCGGGAGACGATCCAGCCCAAGCTGCTGAAGGATCTCAACCTCTCCAACGTCCACGAGGTTCCCAAGGTGGTCAAGGTCACCGTCAACCGGGGCCTCGGTGAAGCCGCCCAGAACGCCAAGGCCCTCGAGGCCTCGATCACCGAACTGGCGACCATCACCGGTCAGAAGGTGGTGGTGACCCGCGCCAAGAAGGCCATCGCCGGCTTCAAGATCCGCCAGGGCATGCCGATCGGCGTGGCCGTCACCCTGCGGGGCGAGCGGATGTATGCCTTCCTCGAGCGTCTCATCCACTTGGCGCTGCCCCGCATCCGCGACTTCCGCGGTGTGAGCCCGAAGAGCTTCGACGGCCGGGGAAACTACACCCTGGGGATCCGGGAGCAGATCATCTTCCCCGAGATCTCCTTCGACAAGATCGATGCCATCCGGGGGATGGACGTCACGATCGTGACCAACGCCCGTAACGACGAAGAGGGCCGGGCCCTCCTCCGCGAAATGGGAATGCCGTTCCGCAATACCTGAGCCCCCTCCCGGACACGACCATGGCCAACCACGACCCGATCTCAGACATGCTCACTCGCCTTCGCAATGCGAGTGAGAAGCGCCACGAGCGCACCAGGATTCCCGCTTCCCGGCTCTCCCGCAGCATCGCCAACGTGCTGCACCAGGAAGGCTTCATCGGCGCCATCGCCGAGGAAGGCGAGGGTGTGCAGCGCCAGCTGGTGCTCGAGCTGAAGTACAGCGGCAAGCACCGCCAGCCCACCATCCGCTCCGTGCAGCGGGTCAGCAAGCCCGGCCTGCGCATCTACAAGAACACCCGCCAGCTGCCCAAGGTGCTGGGCGGCCTCGGCGTGGCGATCATCTCCACCTCCCGGGGTGTGATGAGCGACCGTGATGCCCGCAAGCAGGGCGTCGGCGGCGAAGTGCTCTGCTACGTCTACTGATCCCAGGAGTTGTTCCATGTCTCGTATCGGTAAAGCCCCGATCCCCATCCCCGACAAGGTCACCGTCAGCCTCGACGGCCTTTCGGTCACCGTGAAGGGTCCCAAGGGCGAACTCAGCCGCGTTCTCCCGGAGGGCGTCAGCGTCAGCCAGGAAGGCGGCACCGTGGTGGTCAGTCCCACCAGCAGCCACCGCCGCTCCCGGGAGCGCCACGGCCTCTGCCGCACCCTCGTCGCCAACATGGTGGAAGGGGTCAGCCAGGGCTTCACCCGCAAGCTCGAGATCGTCGGTGTGGGCTACCGCGCCCAGGTCCAGGGGCGCAAGCTCGTGGTCAGCGCCGGCTACAGCCACCCGGTGGAGATGGTTCCCCCCGAAGGGGTCACCTTCTCGGTCGAGAACAACACCTCGGTCTTCGTCTCCGGCCCCGACAAGGAGCTGGTGGGCAACGAGGCGGCCAAGATCCGCGGCATCCGTCCGCCCGAGCCCTACAAGGGCAAGGGCATCAAGTACGAAGGTGAGCGGATTCTGCGCAAGGCCGGCAAGACCGGCAAGAAATGAGGTCTGCTCGAGCGTCATCCGTCTGATCCCCCATGTCTTCCCTCTCCCGCAAACAGCAGACCCAGAAGCGTCACCGCCGCCTGCGTCGTCTGCTCTCCGGCACCGCCGACCGTCCCAGGCTGGCCGTGTTCCGCTCCAACAACCACATCTACGCCCAGGTCATCGACGACGACGCCCAGAACACCCTCTGTGCCGCGTCCACCCTCGACAAGGACCTGCGCACCAGCGTCACCGCGGGCGCCAACTGCGAGGCCTCCATCGCGGTGGGCCAGCTCGTCGCCCAGCGCGCCCTCGCCAAGGGCATCCAGCAGGTGGTCTTCGATCGCGGCGGCAACCTGTACCACGGCAGGGTCAAGGCCCTTGCTGACGCCGCCCGGGAAGCGGGCCTTCAGTTCTGATCCCTGCTCTCACCATGACCGAAACCAACGACCAGATCCAGACCGGCGCCGTGCCTGCGGCCTCCGACGTCCCCGCCGCTGCCGAAGGCCAGCAGGAGCAGCGCCGGGGCGGCGGCGGCGGTGGCCGCGGCGATGCCAAGGGTGACCGCCGCGGTGGCGGCGGCCGTGGCCGCGACAACCGCCGTGGCCAGGAACGCGACTCCGAATGGCAGGAACGGGTGGTGCAGATCCGCCGCGTCTCCAAGACCGTCAAGGGCGGCAAGAAGATGAGCTTCCGGGCCATCGTCGTCGTCGGCAACGAACGCGGCCAGGTGGGCGTGGGCGTCGGCAAGGCCGGCGATGTCATCGGCGCCGTCCGCAAGGGCGTGGCCGACGGCAAGAAGCATCTGGTCAAGGTGCCCCTCACCCGCACCAGCTCGATCCCCACCCTCAGCAACGGCCGCGACGGCGCCGCCAGCGTGCTGATCCGGCCGGCCGCCCCCGGTACCGGGGTGATCGCGGGCGGTTCGATCCGCACCGTGCTCGAACTGGCCGGGATCAAGAACGTGCTGGCGAAACGGCTGGGCTCCAAAACCCCGCTCAACAACGCCCGCGCCGCCATGCAGGCCCTCGAAGGCCTGCGCACCCACAAGGAGACCGCCAAGGAGCGGGGCATCTCCCTCGAGCAGATCTACTCCTGAGGCCCGCCATGACGTCCTTCTCTCTCAACAGTCTCCAGCCCCAGACGGGCTCACGCCGGCGCAAGCTGCGCAAGGGTCGCGGCATCGCCGCCGGCCAGGGCGCCAGCTGCGGTTTCGGCATGCGCGGCCAGAAGTCCCGCTCCGGCCGTCCCACCCGCCCCGGCTTCGAGGGCGGCCAGATGCCCCTCTACCGCCGGATTCCGAAGCTCAAGCACTTCCCGGTCATCAACCCCACCCACTTCACCGTGATCAATGTGTCGCGGCTGGGTGAGCTGAAGGCCGGCAGCACGGTCAGCCTCGAGTCCCTCGAGCAGGCGGGTCTGGTCACCAGCCCCCGCTACCCGCTGAAGGTGCTCGGCAACGGTGAACTGAAGGTGAAACTGACGGTCCAGGCCGCCGCCTTCACCGCCTCGGCCCGCGCCAAGATCGAAGCCTCCGGCGGCACCTGCGAGATCATCGACTGAGGCCGGGCCCTGCCCAGCCCCCAGCCGCGAGCCGCCTGACCGTAGCCTTGTGCTGCGGCAGGCGGCTCCGGTCGTAGCGACCCGTTCCCTCCACTCCCGACATCACCATGCTCCTCAGCCGGGGGCGCAATCCGAGCGCCGCTGAAATCCTCGTCCAGCTGGTCCAGTCGAAGGGCCTGAGGGACCGGGTGCTCACCACCCTGGGCCTGCTGCTGCTGGTGCGACTCGGCATCTACATCCCGGTGCCCGGCATCGACCGGGTCGCCTTTCAGGACTTCATCCGCCAGGGGGGCCAGCTGATCGGCTTCCTCGACATCTTCACCGGCGGCGGCCTGTCGACCCTGGGCGTGTTCGCCCTGGGGATCCTGCCTTTCATCAACGCCTCGATCATCATCCAGCTGATGACGGCGGCCCTGCCCCAGCTCGAGGAGCTGCAGAAGAACGAGGGGGAGGCCGGGCGCCGCAAGCTGGCCCAGATCACCCGCTACGTGGCCCTGGGCTGGGGCATCCTCCAGAGCATCGTCTTCGCCCTGATCCTGCGGCAGTACGCCCTGCCGGGCCTGCCGGAATGGCTGTTCGTCGTCCAGACGAGCCTGGCCCTGGTGACCGGATCGATGGTGGTGATGTGGGTCAGCGAGGTGATCACCGAGCGGGGCATCGGCCAGGGGGCCTCCCTGGTGATCTTCATCAACATCGTCGCCACCCTGCCCAAGGCCCTCGGTTCCACCATCCAGCTGGCCCAGAGCGGCGACCGCGCCACGGTGGGCGGCATCGTCGTGCTGGTGCTGGTCTTCCTGGTGACGATCGTTGGGATCATCTTCCTGCAGGAGGGCAGCCGCCGCATCCCGATCGTCAGCGCCAAGCGCCAGGTGGGCGGGGCCAGCACCCTGGCCTCCCGCCAGAGCTACCTGCCCCTGAAGCTCAACGCCGGCGGCGTGATGCCGATCATCTTCGCCTCGGCGGTGGTCTTCCTGCCCCTGACGATCGCCAACCTCACCAAGAGCCCCTGGCTGATCCGGGTGGCGGGCTACCTCAACCCCACCAGCAGCACCCCCTGGCTCTACGCCCTGGTGTACTTCGCCCTGATCTGCGGCTTCGCCTTCTTCTACGCCTCCCTCACCGTCAACCCGGTGGACATCGCCACCAACCTGAAGCGCTCCGGCGTCGCCATCCCGGGGGTGCGGCCGGGCTCGGCCACGGCCGACTACCTCTCGGGGGTGTCCAACCGGCTCACCCTGCTGGGGGGCCTGTTCCTGGGCGCCATCGCCATCATCCCCTCGGCGGTGGAGGGGGCCACCCAGGTGCGCACCTTCCAGGGGCTCGGGGCCACCTCCCTGCTGATCCTGGTGGGTGTGGCCATCGACACCGCCAAGCAGGTCCAGACCTACGTGATCTCCCAGCGCTACGAAGGACTGGTCCGCCAGTAGGCCCCTTCTCCCGTTTCCCTTCCCATGAAACAGCGACTCCTCTTCCTCGGTCCCCCCGGCGCCGGCAAGGGCACCCAGGCCGAGCTCCTGGCCGAACGCCACGGGCTGCTGCATCTCTCCACCGGTGACCTGCTGCGGGCGGAGGTCAAGGCCGGCACCGCCCTGGGCCAGGAGGCGGAGGCGGTGATGGCCCGCGGCGAGCTGGTGAGCGACGCCCTGGTGCTGGCGATCGTGCGCAGCCGCCTGGAGGGCCACACCGGCGGTTGGCTCCTCGACGGCTTCCCCCGCAACCTCGCCCAGGCCGAGGCCCTCGACGACCTGCTGGCGGAGCTCGACCAGCGCATCGAGCGGGTGCTGCTGCTGGAGCTGGAGGACGGCGTGCTGATCCAGCGCCTGCTCTCCCGCGGCCGGGCCGACGACAACGAAGCGGTGATCCGCAACCGCCTGGTGGTGTACCAGGAGCAGACCGCCCCCCTGATCGACCACTACCGCCAGCTGGGCCTGCTCTGCAGCGTGGAGGCCTCCGGCACCGTCGAGGCGATCGCATCGCGGATCGTAGCCAGCTTGACGGACTGATGTGATAAGGTAGCTGTTTGCAAATTCGGAGAGCACAACGCCCATGAAGGTGCGTGCCTCAGTCAAGAAGATGTGCGACAAGTGCCGGGTGATCCGTCGCCACGGCCGGGTCATGGTGATCTGCACCAACCCGAAGCACAAGCAGCGTCAGGGTTGACCCCCCACGCTTCCACGGCGGCCGCCTTCGGCCGCCACCCCCTCTGCCCTCTGATCATTTCCTGACGTGGCTCGGATCGCCGGTGTCGATATCCCTCGTGACAAGAGGGTTGAGATCTCACTCACATACGTGTACGGGATCGGGCTCACCAGGGCCCGCAAGATTCTCGCCAAGTCGGGGGTCAACCCCGACATCCGGGTGAAGGACCTCAGCGACGGCGACGTGCAGAAGCTGCGCGGCGCCGCCGACTCCTTCGTCCTCGAGGGCGACCTGCGGCGCGAAGAGGGCATGGCCCTCAAGCGCCTCCAGGACATCGGCTGCCTGCGGGGCCGCCGCCACCGCATGGGCCTGCCCGTGCGCGGCCAGCGCACCCGCACCAACGCCCGCACCCGCCGCGGCGCCCGCAAGACCGTGGCCGGCAAGAAGAAGTGAGGTCCGGGCCTCCGGGCCCGTTCTCCCTTCCCTGCCTGCACCCTCTCCCGGCCCGTGGCCCCTCGCGGCAGCCATCGGGCCCCAGTCCCGCCGCCCTCCCCTTGCGGAGGTCGTCACCGGGGCTCCCCCCCAGTCCTCCGATCACCTCCCCGCAGCTGCGGGGTCACCGCCATGGCCAAACCAGCCAAGAAAACCGGCCCCAAGAAGGCCAAGCGCAACGTGCCCAACGGCGTCGCGCACATCCAGAGCACCTTCAACAACACGATCGTCTCCATCACCGACACCGCCGGTGAGGTGGTGAGCTGGTCGTCGGCCGGCGCCAGCGGCTTCAAGGGAGCCCGCAAGGGCACCCCCTTCGCCGCCCAGACCGCCGCCGAAGCCGCCGCCCGTCGCGCCCTCGAGCAGGGCATGCGTCAGATCGAAGTGCTGGTGCGCGGCCCCGGCTCCGGCCGTGAAACCGCCATCCGCGCCCTGCAGGTGGCCGGTCTCGAGATCACCCTGATCCGCGACGTCACCCCCCTGCCCCACAACGGCTGCCGCCGGGCCAAGCGCCGCCGGGTGTGAGCCCCCGGAGTTCCTCCGGCCTCCTTCCCGCCTTCCCCGGGCCGCCATCGCGGCCACCGTTCCCTTTTCACCTCCTCAGACCGTGTTGCACTACCAGATCGATCGGGTCGAGCACCAGGTCGCCGACGACCGTTCCCAGACGGGCGTCTTCCTGATCGGCCCCCTGGACCGGGGTCAGGCGACCACCCTCGGCAATGCCCTGCGGCGCGTGCTGATCGGTGGTCTCGAGGGAAGCGCCATCACGGCGGTGCGTCTCTCCGGGGTCAACCACGAGTACGCCACGGTGCCCGGTGTGCGCGAGGACGTGCTCGACATCCTGCTGAACTGCAAGTCGGTGCCGGTCAACAGCCGCAGCCGCGACCTCGAGATCGGCCGTCTGATGGTGAATGGCCCGGCCCGGGTCACCGCCTCGGATCTGCAGTTCTCTCCCCAGGTGCAGGTGATCGACGGCGACCGGGAAATCGCCACCGTGGCCGAGGGCCACAGCCTGGAGATGGAGGTTCACGTCGAGCGAGGCGTGGGCTACCGGCCGGTGGATCGCCACAACGAAGACACCTCCGCCATCGATCTCCTGCAGATCGATGCGGTGTTCATGCCCGTCCGCCGGGTCAACTACACCGTCGATGAGACGGCGGTCGGCGAGGGCGGTTCGGCCCACGAGCGCCTGCGCATCGAAATCGAGACCAACGGCAGCGTCACCCCCGACGACGCCATGGCCCAGGCCGCCAACCAGCTGATCAGCCTGTTCCAGCCCCTGGCCACCCTCACCATGACCGAGGAGCCCGGCCTGGAGCCCGAGCCTTCGGCCGAGGCCCAGATCCCCCTGGAGGAGCTGAACCTCTCCGTCCGCGCCTACAACTGCCTCAAGCGCGCCCAGGTCAACTCCGTCTCCGACCTCATGGGCTTCAGCTACGAAGACCTGCTGGAGATCAAGAACTTCGGTTCCAAGTCCGCCGACGAGGTGATCGAGGCTCTCGAGAGGATCGGCATCTCCCTGCCCCAGAGCCGCACCAGCGGCTGAAAGGCGGTTTCCCCTTCCCCGTTTCGCCACCCGCCCCGTCCCCACCATGCGACACCAGTGCCGAGTCCCCCTGCTGGGACGCCCCGCCGACCAACGCAAGGCCATGCTGCGTGGTCTCACCACCCAGCTGATCCGTGAAGGCCGCGTCACAACCACGAAGGCCCGTGCCAAGGCCCTGCGTGATGAAGCCGAGCGCATGATCACCCTGGCCAAGGACGGCACCCTCGCCGCCCGCCGCCGCGCCATCGGCTACATCTACGACAAGCAGCTGGTGCACGCCCTGTTCGACAAGGCCCAGGACCGCTACGGCGACCGCCAGGGTGGCTACACCCGCATCATCCGCACGGTGCGCCGCCGGGGCGACAACGCCGAGATGGCCATCATCGAGCTGGTCTGAAAAGGATCGCCCTCTCGCTGCAGTACGACGGAGCCGCCTTCCACGGCTGGCAGCGGCAGGCCCATCACATCAGCGTCCAGGCAACCCTGGAGGCCGCCATCGAGGCCCTCGACCCGCACCGGCCCGTCCGGGCGGTGGCGGCGGGGCGCACCGACACCGGCGTCCATGCCGCCGCCCAGGTGGTGCACTTCGATGCCGTCGGCCCCATCCCCGTGACCCGCTGGGCCAAGGCCCTCAACGGCCGCCTGCCGCCCACGGTCCGGGTGCGGGCCGCCGCCGAGGTCCCCCACGACTGGCACGCCTGCTTCAGCGCCACCTACCGGCGCTACCGGTACACGATCCACAACGGCCGCACCCCCAACCTCTTCCTGACCCCCTGGAGCTGGCACCGCTACCAGTGGCGCCTGGATGAGGTGCTGATGGCCCGGTGCCTGGAGGCCCTCCTGGGCGAGCACGATTTCTCCGCCTTCCAGCGGGCGGGCAGCCGCCGCGCCCATGCCCGCACCACCCTCCAGGAGGTGCGCGTCGAACGCTGCGGTGATCTGCTGGTCACCGAGGTGCAGGCCAGCGGCTTTCTCTATGGCATGGTGCGCCTGCTGATGGGGCAGTTGGTGGCCGTGGGGGAGGGGCGCCTGGCGGCCGCGGAGTTTCTGCACCGCTGGCGCAGCGGCGCCCGCCACGCCGTGAAGGAGGCCGCTCCGCCCCAGGGCCTCTGCCTGCTGCGGGTGGGCTATCCGGAGCCGGTGTTCCCTGAGGCCGCCTGGTATGATTGTCAACCGCGATTTCTGTTGGATTCGCGCGATCCTCCCGCCGATCCCTTCGGCGACGAACCGATCGGCTGAGTGTCCTGCAGGGAGCCCCACCCGGTGGCCCCAAGCAGATGGCACCTCTCCGAATTCGCCGGGTCCGGCGACACGGTAGGGTCGAATCTTCCTGTCCCGACCCATCCGGCTGCGATGGGCTCACCCCAAACCGGCCCGCCGGCGCGATGAACAAGACAACCCCACCCTCCATCGATTCGCTCGAGCGCCAGTGGTATCTGGTCGACGCAGCGGACCAGACCCTCGGCCGTCTCGCCAGTGAAGTGGCGCAGGTGCTGCGCGGCAAGAACAAGCCCACCTTCACGCCCCACCTCGACACGGGTGACTTCGTGGTGGTGATCAACGCCGACAAGGTGCGCGTCAGCGGCAACAAGGCCACCCAGAAGATCTACCGCCGCCACTCCGGCCGTCCCGGCGGCATGAAGACCGAAACCTTCGAGCACCTGCAGGCCCGCCTGCCGGAGCGCATCATCGAGAAGGCGATCAAGGGCATGCTTCCCCACAACGCCCTGGGCCGCCAGCTGTTCCGCAAGCTGAAGGTCTACAAGGGTGCCGAGCATCCCCACGCCGCCCAGCAGCCCCAGCCCCTCGCCCTCGATCCCGCCGCCGCCGCCCAATGACCAGCACCTCCAACCGCGTCGTCTACTGGGGCACCGGCCGTCGCAAGACCGCCGTCGCCCGTGTGCGGGTGGTGCCCGGCAGCGGCAGCGTCACCATCAACGGCCGCCCCGGCGACAACTACCTCAACTACAACCCCGTCTACCTGGCGGCGGTGAAGGCTCCCCTCCAGACCCTGGGTCTGGAAGCCCAGTACGACCTCCTGGTCAACGTGCGCGGCGGCGGCCTCACCGGCCAGGCCGATGCCATCAAGCAGGGTGCGGCCCGCGCCCTGTGCGATCTCTCCCCTGACAACCGCAAGCCCCTCAAGATCGAAGGCCACCTGAGCCGCGATCCCCGGGCCAAGGAGCGTCGCAAGTACGGCCTCAAGAAAGCCCGCAAGGCTCCCCAGTTCTCCAAGCGCTGATTTCCGTCATGCCGAAAGCCGACATCCATCCCACCTGGTATCCGGACGCCAAGGTGATCTGCAACGGAGAGGTGGTGATGACCACCGGCTCCACCCAGCCCGAGATCACGGTCGACGTGTGGAGCGGCAACCACCCCTTCTACACGGGTACCCAGAAGATCCTCGACACCGAGGGCCGGGTCGACCGCTTCATGCGCAAGTACGGCATGGGCAGTGCCGATTCCGCCTCGGGTGCCAAGAAGGCCGCCAAGGCCACCGAAGCCGCCGCCACCCCGGCCGAAGCGCCGGCCGCCTCCGAAGCCTGACGCGTCTCTCGGCCTGAGCGATCCCTCGGCCTACCGGACCGCGCGCCGGTCCGCTTCTGCCTTGGCCGGGTGCCTGACGCACCCGGCCCTTTTTGTTGCCGGTGCCGCCCCATGGATTCCGAGCTGTTGCAATCCCGGCTGGAGACCGCCTGCCGCACCTTCCAGACCCTGGAGCGCCAGCTGGCGGATCCGGCCGTGGCCTCCGATCCGGCCCGGCTGCAGGCGATCGCCCGGGAACGGGCGCGGCTGGAGCCCCTGATCAACGACTACGCGCGGCTGCGCAAGCTGGAGCAGGAACGGGAGGAGGCCCGCGCCCTGCTGCGGGCCCACCGCGACGACCCCGCCGCTGAGGAACTGGCGACCCTGGCCAGCGAGGAGCTGGTGAGCCTTGAGGGCCTCATCGGCGCCCTCAACGAACGCCTCACCCTGAGCCTGCTGCCCTCGGACCCCCGCGACGAGCGCAGCGTGATGCTGGAGATCCGCGCCGGTGCCGGCGGCGATGAGGCCAGCCTCTGGGCGGGGGACCTGGCCCGCATGTACGAGCGCTACGCCCAGGGCCAGGGCTGGCAGGTGCAGCCGGTGAGCGCCTCCGAGGCCGATCTCGGCGGCTACAAGGAACTGATCCTCGCCATCCGCGGCGACGGGGTCTATAGCCGGCTCAAGTTCGAGGCGGGCGTGCATCGTGTCCAGCGGGTCCCGGCCACCGAATCCCAGGGGCGGGTGCACACCTCCACCGCCACCGTGGCGGTGATGCCCGAAGCCGATCCGGTGGAGGTGCAGATCGACCCCGGGGATCTGGAGATCAGCACGGCCCGCTCCGGAGGCGCCGGCGGCCAGAACGTCAACAAGGTGGAGACGGCGGTCGACCTGCTGCACAAGCCCACCGGCATCCGGGTGTTCTGCACCCAGGAGCGCTCCCAGCTGCAGAACCGGGAGCGGGCCATGGAGATCCTGCGGGCCAAGCTCTACGAGCGCCAGCTGGCGGAGGCGAACGCCGCCGAGCGATCCGTGCGCCGCGCCCAGGTGGGCAGCGGCGACCGCAGCGAGAAGATCCGCACCTACAACGCCAAGGACAACCGGGTGACCGACCACCGACTGGGGCGGAACTTCTCCCTCGAGCCCGTGCTGGCCGGCCAGATCGAGGACCTGATCGGCGCCTGCATCGCCGAGGAGCAGCGCCAGGGTCTGGAGGCCCTGGCCCTCGAGGCCACTGGGACCGGCGGCTGAAGGGGCCGGTGACAGCGCGAGTCGGGTCAGGCGCCGATCACGTACTTGGCCCACTCCTGGTGCTGGCCGGAGCGGATGCGGCGGTTGGCCTCGAAGCTCAGGCTGCCCAGGGGCCGGCGGGGCTCCCGGGCCAGTGGCATGCCCGCCTCCCGCGGAGTGCGGTTGCCCTTGCGCACGTTGCAGGGCAGGCAGGCGGTGGTGACGTTCTCCCAGACGTCGGTGCCGCCCCGGCTGCGGGGCACCACATGGTCGATGGAGAGCTGCTCACCGCTGTAGCCGCAGTACTGGCAGGCGTGGCCGTCGCGATGGAAGACGTTGCGGCGGGTGAGGGGGAGCGGCTTGTAGGGCACCCGCACGAACTGGCGCAGCCGGATCACCGTGGGCAGGAAATGGTCCGGACGGATCGTCCGTTCGGGGTCGTGCTCGAGCCCCTCGGCCTTCCCCTTGAGCAGCATCACCATGGCGCGCCGCCAGGTGGTGATGTTCAGCGGTTCGTAGGACGCATTCAGAACGAGTACGTGGCCCATTCCCGTCCGCTGGATACGCGGCATGCTAACGGGATTCCCATGATTTCCATGGTCCACTCCCTCAGGCGTCGCCCATGACCACCGCTTCGCTCGCCAGCGCCAGTGCGACGGAGGAGACCCGCCAGTCGCGGCAGCGGGCCTGGGTGGAGGTGAACACCGCGGCCATCCAGGCCAACGTGCGGGCCCTGCGGCGCCACATCGGCCCGGCCACCCAGTTGATGGCGGTGGTCAAGGCCGATGCCTACGGCCACGGCGCCCTGACGGTGGCCCGCGCCTCCCTGGAGGCGGGGGCGTCCTGTTTCGGGGTCGCCACCCTGGGGGAGGGGCTGCAGCTGCGCCGCGCCGGCATCTCCGCTCCGGTGCTGGTGCTCGGCAACCTCACCCAGCCCGAGGAGCTGCGCAGCTGCCTGCGCTGGCAGCTGATGCCCACCCTCAGCAGCATGCGGGAAGCCCTGCTCTGCCAGAACCTGGCCAGCGGCAGCGGCCGCCCCATGACCGTGCAGCTGAAGCTGGACACCGGCATGGCCCGCCTCGGCGCCGACTGGCAGGAGGGACCGCGGCTGGTGGCGGCCCTGCAGGGCATGGAGGCCCTCGAGCTGGCGGGCCTCTACTCCCACCTGGCCTGCGCCGATGCCGCTCCTGGGGAGGACGACGGCCTCAACGCGCTCCAGCAGCAGCGCTTCGAGACGGTTCTCACCAGCCTGGCCGAGCAGGGCCTGGCGGCCGGTTGCCGTCACCTCGCCAATTCGGCGGCCACCCTGCGGGGGCACGCCCAGCACTACGACCTGGTCCGGGTGGGGCTGGCCCTCTACGGCCAGCCTCCGGCCGCCCACCTGGCCGGCGTGGTGCCCCTGCGGCCGGCCCTGCAGATCCACGCCCGCGTCACCCTGCTGCGCCACGTGGGGGCGGGGGCCGGCGTCAGCTACGGCCACCGCTTCCGCACCAGCCGGCCCAGCCGGCTGGCGGTGGTGTCGATCGGCTACGCCGACGGGGTGCCCCGCCAGCTCTCCAACCGCATGGACGTCCTCTTCGACGGCCGGCGCCTGCCCCAGGTGGGCGCCATCACCATGGACCAGCTGGTGATCGACGCCACCGAGGCCCCCGGGATCGAGGTGGGCAGCATGGTCACCCTGCTGGGGGAGCAGGAGGGGGAGACGATCACCCCCCTCGACTGGAGCGAGCGCTGCGGCACCATCCCCTGGGAGATTCTCTGCGGTTTCAAGCACCGCCTGCCCCGTCTGGCTGTGCCGCCGGATCCGGGGGAGGCGCTGCCGCCGGGGCCCGAGTCCGAGCCCTGATAAGCTCGCTGGGCCACTGGAGAGGTGGCTGAGTGGTTGAAAGCGGCTCCCTGCTAAGGAGTTACAGGAGGCAACTTCTGTCGAGGGTTCGAATCCCTCCCTCTCCGTTCCAGGCCCTTCCCGGGCCCCCGTCGCCAGGTCCGCTCAGAGCCTGGCGACACCGCTCCAGCCGAGATAGACCGCGAAGAGAAAGCACAGACCGCCATTGATCCGGCCCTGGTGGGTCAGGGTCCAGTGGCAGAGCTGCGAGGCGGGCCCGCCCCCAGGCCCCCGTGAGCGCCAGAGCAAGCGGCGGCAGCAGCGACGGAGCCAGGGTGACCAGGCTCACCAGCACCACCAGGGCGGCCTGGGGGCCGGCCCCCAGGAAGGAACGGGCCAGGTCCTGCAGCGCCGGCAGGTAGAGCACCAGGGAGGTGAGGTTGCCGGCCATCAGGGCGATCCCCAGCCCGAAGGCTCGGGCCAGGGACTGCCCCCCCGGGACGGGGGACGCCGCTGCACCCTCGCGCTGCAGGGCCCGGGCGCCGATGGCAACCAGCACGGCGGCCAGGACCAGCCGGACGCCGGCGGACACCGGATCGGCGCCGGCGGCGGCGCGGGTCGGCAGGGATCCCCCCGAGCCCAGACCCACCAGTGCCCAGCCCGCCACCACGACGGCGTTGCCGGCGACGTAGGCCCAGCTCTGGCGCACGCCGGACCCCGGCGCGGTGAGGGTGCGCATCTGTCCCACCAGCAGCATCGGGCTCACCGCCGCCCCCAGGGCGAGGGGAACCACATCGAGGGGCGGCGATGTCATGGGGGCGGGGCAGTCACTGGGGCAGGGTCAGGCGTCCAGCAGGGCGGCGGCGATGGCCGGCAGCAGGGTCTCGTCGGCAGCCCGGACCCGTCCCTCACTGAAGACCACCAGCAGCATCGGTGCCCGCCCCTCCACCTCCACATAGGCGGCGTCATGGCGTGCCTGGCTCATCCAGCCGGCCTTGCTCCACAGCCGGGCCCCCTCGGGCAGGCCGGCCCCGAGGAAGCCATCCACCTGGTTCTCGGGGTCGGCGGCCCGGGCCTGGGGGTCGAGGGAGCGGTGCAGCAGCGCCGTCATGCGGCGACAGGCCGGAGGAGAGACCGCCGCGCCGGCCATCACGGCGTGCAGCAGGCGGGCCGTGACATCGGTGCTGAGGCGGTTGCGGTTCTCCAGCTGGGCGCCGTAGAAGTCCCGTTCGCGGCCGTAGGGGCCCTCCGCCCAGGTCTTTTGGCAGGCGTTCACCCCAGCCACCTCGCTCCAGCCGAGACGGCCCAGCCAGTCGTTGACCACTTGGCGCTGGCGGCACCAGGCGGCATGCCGTTCCGGCGGCAGGGAGGGACCGCTGGTGGTGCCGCTGAGCAGATCCACCACCAGGCTGGTGGCATCGTTGCCCGAATCGCGCACCATGTCGGCCAAGGCCCGGCGCAGCTCCGGTCCGTCCTCGATCAGCTGGCGCTGCAGCCAGGCTTCGGCCGCCACCAGATAGACCAGCTTCACGACGCTGGCGGGATAGCGGGGCGTCGGACCCGCCCAGGAGGCGCCGGTCACCGCCCGGCCCCAGAATTCTTCCTGGCCCAGGCCCTCGGCCGCACCCACCAGGGAGTCGCCGTAACGGAGCCAGGTGACCGAGAGCTGCTCCCCCAGCCCCGGGCGCCCCTCCGCCTCCAGTCGGCCGATCAGCTGGCGGAGGGCCTCGCCCATGGCCGGATCCGGGCTGTAGAACGCCATCAGCGGCGGCACCTTGCGATGGCGACCTTAGGCACCCTGCCGGCGCCGGGCCGTGTCTGGACCCTGACCCGGCCGCTGCCGGCCTACAGCCGGCCCCGGGGCCCGGGGCTGGCCACCGAGATCCACGCGGGCCGGAGCCTGAGGGTGCTGGGGCCGGCCCCCGCCGCCGCCGCCGCCGAGCCCCGTCTGCGGGTCCGCCTGCACGAGGACGGCTACCCCTGCTGGGTGGAGGCGGCGGCCCTGGCGAGCCACGGGCACCAGGCGGCCTCGCCGCCGCCGCTGCCCCGCCTCGATCGCGAGCGGATCTCGGCCCGCCTGGAGGCGGTGCTCGCCTTCGCCGAGGCCGCCCGCCACAGCCCCAACCGCTACCTCTGGGGGGGCACCCTGGGGCCCGATTTCGACTGCTCGGGGCTGGTGCAGACGGCCTTCGCCCAGGCCGGCATCTGGCTGCCCCGCGATGCCTACCTGCAGGAGCGCTTCTGCCGCCCGGTGGCCGTGGCCAGCGGCGTCACCAGCCTGCTGCTGCCGGGCGACCTGATTTTCTTCGGCACCCCGCGGCGCTGCACCCACGTGGCCCTGCACCTGGGCGGTGGCCGCTACCTGCACAGCTCCGGGCGCCAGCACGGCCGCGACGGCATCGGCATTGACGACCTGAACCCCCGCAACCGGGATCCGGTGGCATGCCACTACCGGGGCGAGCTGCGGGGCGCGGGGCGGGTGATGCACAGCCACGACGGCAGCCCCCTGCCGCCCTGAGGTAAGTTCAGGCGACGAGCCTGGGGATCGGTCATGGCGGGGGCAGCCCTGGCCCACAGTCCGGAACTCTCCGTTCCCGAACTCCCCCCCGAACTCTCCGTCGTCGTCCCCCTCTACAACGAGGAGGAGAGCCTTCCCCATCTGGTGGAGAAGCTGCTGGCGGCCCTGCGGCCGCTGGGGCGCACCTTCGAGCTGGTCCTGGTGGATGACGGCTCCAAGGACGGCACCGCAGCGGTCCTGCGGGATCTGGCGGGCCGGGTGCCCGAACTGGTGGCGGTGCTGCTGCGGCGCAACTACGGGCAGACGGCCGCCATGGCCGCCGGCTTCGATGCCAGCAGCGGCGGAGTGATCGTCACCCTCGACGGGGACCTCCAGAACGATCCCGCCGACATCCCGATGCTGCTGGCCCGGCTGGAGCAGGACGAGCTGGACCTGGTGAGCGGCTGGCGGCACCAGCGCCAGGACCGGGCCCTGGACCGGCTGCTGCCCTCCCTGCTGGCCAACCGCCTGATCGCCCGGGTCACCGGGGTGCGGCTGCACGACTACGGCTGCTCCCTCAAGGCCTACCGGCGCGAGGTGGTCAGCGACATGAACCTCTACGGGGAACTGCACCGCTTTCTGCCGGCCCTCGCCTTCATCGAAGGGGCCCGGATCGGTGAGGTGAGGGTGTCCCACCAGGCCCGCCGCTACGGCCGCAGCAAGTACGGCATCGACCGCACCTTCCGGGTGCTGATGGACCTGCTGACGGTCTGGTTCATGAAGCGGTTCCTGACCCGACCGATGCACGTGTTCGGCTTCGCCGGCCTCCTGGCCCTGCTGTCGGGGCTGGCCATCGCCGCCTGGCTGGTGGGCGAAAAGCTGCTGCTGGGGGCCGACATCGGCAACCGTCCCCTGCTGCTGATGGCGGTGTTCGCGATCCTCAGCGGCGTGCAGCTGTTCAGCTTCGGGCTGCTGGCGGAACTGCAGATGCGCACCTATCACGAAAGCCAGGGCCGGCCCATCTACCGGGTGCGGGCGACCCTGCGCGGGGGCGGGTGAGCAGGGCGGCTGGGCGCGGCGGCTGAACTTTTATGTCGCCCCCCGCGTCCCCAAGAAGCCTGACAGGGCATGGTCCTTACAGTACCGGCGGTTCCTATTGGCCCAAGCCATGACTGGTGAATTTGCCGTTGCCTGGATGCCCTCCGTGATGGTTCCCCTGGTGGGAATCCTCGGCGCGGCGGTGGCCATGGCCCTGCTGTTCAACGTGATCGAGGCGACCGACTGACGCCGGCTCCGGCCCCAGCGTCTTTCGCCTCCCCCTCCGTCGATCACTGATCCGACGCCCCCCGATCCGACGACACCCCGATCCGCTTCCCATGACCGTGACCCCCGTGGCCGACCCGACCGTCGGCAATCTGGCCACCCCCGTCAACAGCAGCTACTTCACCAAGGCCTTCCTGAACGCCCTGCCGGCCTACCGCCCGTCCCTCTCGCCCAACCGTCGCGGTCTTGAGGTGGGCATGGCCCACGGCTACCTGCTCTACGGCCCCTTCGCCTACACCGGCCCCCTGCGCGCCACCGAGTTCGCCAGCACCGCCGGCCTGCTGGCCGCCATCGGCCTGGTGTCGATCCTGACCATCTGCCTGTCGATCTACGGCACCGCCGGCAGCGGCCCCAACGTCCAGCCCCCCGACGCCACCATCGACAACCCCCCCGCCGACCTGTTCACCAAAGCCGGCTGGGCGGAATTCGCCAGCGGTTTCTGGCTGGGTGGCTGCGGCGGCGCCGCCTTCGCCTGGTTCCTGTGCAGCACCGCCATCCAGTCACCCCTGGCCAACATCGCCGGTGGCGTCTGGAGCGCTGGCTGAGTTCACCGTTGGTCAGCGGTCCCCGGGTCCCGAATCCCGGGATGGTCGTCCAACCCTTTCCTGCAAGCCCTGCCTCGGCAGGGCTTTTTTCATGGGCCAGCTCCTGACGGCGATCGCCGTGGCTGCCCCGATCGATCTGGCTGCCGCCCGGTGCCGTCCCCTCAACCGAAGGGCATCCCTGGTGACGCGACGAGGCGCTCGCTGAACACGGCCAGGTTCAGCACAAGGGTCAGCAGGGAACAGATCAGAAACGTGATCTTCAGGGACCGTGGCGCCTGGGCGGCTCCGGCGGCTGCGGCGGACAGCACCACCAGCGGAATGAAGACCACGGCGAGATAGCGGGGACTGATGAATCGCAGCAGCAGCGGCGGCACAAGGGAAAGGAACGCCGCCGCACCCAGAAACCTCAGGCTGAGCTGGGTGGCTGCAGGAAAGGCCCCAAGGCGCCATGCCCGGAAAAAGGGAATCAGCATCAATCCCATCGTCTGCAGCACAGAAAAAAGGCCGAAAGCGCCAGACACCAGGACAAAGTCAAGATATTTCTTGGGGTACCGAAGCATCACCTCACTCACGGTGCGGGCCCCCGGGAACACCGAGCGCATCACATCCTGCCAATTCGCAGCGTTGGCAGCCAGCGATTCGGAGCCAACAGAAAACTGATGGGGGCTGAACATGAACACATAGGACGAGCCAAAGGTCCGCAGCCCCTTGACCGTCCTGACCATATCCATCCCATAGAGCTTGAATCCAGGAGCCATCAGCAACACCAGCCAGAAGGCCATCCCCAGCGGGATCTGCCATCGCATCCGGTTCTGGCGGAAATCCCACCAATACCAGACAGCACCCACCCCCAGGGAGCAGAGGAGCAACTGAATCTTTGAGAGCCCGAACAGGACCAGGAGGCCAGTGGACAGCAGCCGTGGCCACCCCAACCGCACGGACAACATGAACAGGGCGAAGAACGAGGCCGCGATGATGTCACTGGAAGGCTCAGCGAACTGAAGGGCGGAGCTGGCAATGACGGAGAAGGCCAGAGCCTGGAAGATCCAGTGACGAATGAACAGCAGACAAAGCGAATAGGAGGAACCCAGAAATAAAAGGGTGGTGATGCACTTGGCATGCCAGTTGAGTGTCTCCGGAGCCGGAGAGAGCACCAACTTGTAGAGGCCGATCAGCAGGCTGGCGGACACCCCGCCGGACCACTTGAAGCGGGGATACTGAAAGACCCAGCCCGTCGGCAGTCGTTCAAGGCGCAGATCTGCCCGCGTCACAAAGGACTGATCCATCGGCCATTCGGACACCTGACCGCTCTGATTGAGGATCCCGGCGAAGGAGACAACGACGGCAATGATCAGGAGCAGCGGCAAACAGCTCTTTCTCAACAAGCCGGGAAGCTGTTGGAACGTTGTTTGCATTTTCACCCCTCGACCAACCGAGCGTAGCAGGCAAAAAATGCCAGCAAGCCCGGCTTTTCCCGCTCGGAGGCGATCGATTCAGACGGTCTGTCTGACGTTGAAGCCGCCGATCACGTGGTCACCGAAATCCCGATGACGGTCAGGGGCCCGATGGAACGGATTGTGGTGTGTGGGTTGTCAGCACTCCAAGGCGGATAGTCACCGGTGGCAACCCTCCCCCCTCAGGCCAGCAACTGGATGTCGCCCGCTGCCCCCACGCTCAGACCCCTCACACCCTCCAGCAGCACACCCTGCTCCGGACGGCCCGTGAAGCTCACGAAGGTGCCGTTGCGGTAGTCCGTCACCTGCGCCGTTCCCAGGCCGCCCAGCACCTGCAGTCGGTCCAGGCCCACCTCAAAGCCGAGCACCCGGTCCACTCCGCCGTCCGCCAGGTCGTAGATCACCGTGTCGGCGGCGCCGTCACCGCCGCCGCCGGGGGCGCGCAGATCGATCAGGTCGCCGCTGCTCACCACCACCCGGCGGCGGGCCGCGCGCTGCCCGGTGAAGCGGAAGCTGCCGGTGTCGCCACCGCCCGTGAGAGTGTCCTCCCCAAAACCGCCGATCAGGGTGTCATTGGTGAGCGCCCCGATCAGGATGTCGTTCCCCTCGCCGCCGTCCGCCTGCAGCCGCACGGTCCCCTCGCTCTCGATCCGGTCATCCCCCTTGCCGCCGAAGGCGATGGCCGTGCTCAAGTCGCCCTCGTAGCTGGAACTCCACAGCGGACCGTTGTCGGCCCCCGGGTTGTCAGCCAGCAGGACGTCGTCGATGGTGGTGTTGCCCACCGCCGTGAAACGCAGCACGTCATGGCCGTCGCCGCCCGACGCCGTGGCCGTGTTGCTGAGGTTGCGGTCATTGCTGTGGAACAGCCAGGTGAGCGTGTCATCGCCACCGCCGAACTCGATCGCTCCACGCTTGGCTCCCACCACCAGCAGATCCAGGTCCAGGGGCGGGGCCGAGGACAGATCCCAGCGCACATCCACGAAGTTGGCCACCAGCAGGTTGCTGCCCAGCGACGGGTTCCAGTAGTCGGCGCCCAGGGTGAGGTTCTTGAGCTCGTTCCAGCCATCGCTGTTCTCGATCCGGGCCCGGGGTTCACTCTCCCCAGGCAGGGTGATCGGGCTGGTCTCCACCGCCCCGAGGGCGGCGGTGGCCAGGGGGCGCCCCGCCGGGGCCGAGCCCGGGGGTCGGCCGCCCACTCCCTGGGTGATGGCAAAGCCGGGACCGTTGATCTCCGCCGCCTGCACGGCGGACCCCTCGGCCAGGTCATTCACCGTGATGGCGAAGGGTCGGTCGTAGGTGCTTCCGGCGCTGCCGGTGGCTCGCACGGTGAGGATGCGCGTCGCAGCCGCCTCGAAGTCCAGCGGTGCGGTCGTCAGCAGGCGATCCCCGTCGAGGCGGAACAGACCGCCCGGGTTGCCGTGGGGCGCGAAGGAGAAGCTGAAGGTCTCGCCACCATCCGGGTCCGTGGCCGACAGCTGCCCCACCACCGTGTCGCCAGGCAGGTTCTCCAGCACCGCCCCGCCCGTGAGCGTGATCACTGGATCGATCACGGAATCACCCCGCACCGCCAGGTTCTGCAGGCGGGTGTCGCGGGTCGCCGGGGTGTCGACCGCCGTGAAGGGGTTGGCGGGGGAATGGTTGGCGGCCAGGAATTCGGCCAGGGCATCCTGTTCGGAGCCATCGGCGGCGAAGGTGGCGACGCCGGTGCGGGGGGCGCCCCCCGGCTGGGTGATGTTCACCCGGTCAGGGTTGGTGAGGGCAGCGAAGGGGTAGCCATCGCCGCCGCTGGCCAGGAAGTCGAGGGTGACCATGCGGAAGCTGCGGGCCGGATCGCCCACCACCACCCCGTTGCGCACCACGACGTCGAGATCGTTGCCGGCCTCGTCCTGGATCGCCAGGTTCACCACCCTGGAGCCGACCTGCCGGCTGAGGTCGTAGCTGAAGGCCATGCCGCCCACCTGGGGGAAGCGGCCCTGGTTGATGCCGGCGGCGATGCCGTGCTCGATCAGCGCCTTGAGCTCACCGGGGGTGACGCTGACGATGGAGAGGCCGTTGTTGAAGCTGAGGGCGTTGGCGATGTCGTTACGGGAGATGCCGCCCTCCGGCTTGACCACATTGCCCTGGGCATCGAACACCGCTGCGGTGGGCAGCAGGTCGGGAACCCCGGTCACCGAGCCGGTGGGAATCACCGACTGGCCGATGGAGTTGCGGATGCCGCCGCCGTTCTTGAGCGAGATCACCACGCCAGGATCGATCTGGCGGGCGTAGGCGAGGTTGGCGTCGGCCGTGAGGTTGCCGAGGTTGGTCTCCTCGCTGCGGACACCGGGGTTGCGGTTGCCGTTGAGGAACACGTCGCTGACGCCGAACCATTCCGACTCCTGGGCGATGATCACCGCGCGCAGGTTGTCGACCACCGCCTGCACCCGGGCATCGATGAAGGCCTCGGCTCCGAGGGCCGCCACGCCAGCGGCGTCGGTGCGGTAGGCACCACTGAGCGTGGCGTCGTAGCTGGCCGGGATGATCACGCCGGAGGCGTCGAAATCAAGCACCAGGCGGCCCAGGTACTTGTAGTTGCCATCGGTGTTCACCACCGCCACCGGTTTGCCGTCGGCGTCGGCCTTGACGATCGGGTAGGGGCCCTGGACGCTGTCGCCGGGGCGGGTGAGGTCATCGCTGTCGAACAGGCGGGTGTTGGAGCCGCCGGCCACGATGATGTCGACGTGGCGCAGGCGCTCGGCCAGGGCCTGCTCGATGCTGATCTGCTGCATATGGGCCAGCAGGATCACCTTGTTGAGGCCGAGATTGGCGGCGATCAGGGCATCCACATCGGCCTGGATCTCGGCGGCCAGCGCATCGAGCTCGGTGGCCGTTGGGGTGCCGCTGAAGGGACCCGGCGCCACCCCGACCGAACCCGGGCTGGAGATGGTGCGCAGCCAGGGGGTGGTGGCACCCACCACACCCACCGATTCGCCGTTGACATCGAACACCACACTGCTGGTGATGCTGTTGGGCCTGGGTGCCTGGCCGGCGGGCACCACCAGACCCGCCAGGTTGACGTCGGTGGCGAAGTCGAGGTTGCCGCTCAGGTAGGGGAAGGCGGTGCCGGGGTATCCGGCGGCGGCGTTGGCCCGGATCAGGTCCCGCACAATGGTGGTGCCCTGGTCGAACTCGTGGTTGCCGAAGGCGATCGCCTGCACCCCAAGGGCGTTCTGGATCAGCACATCACCGCGGCCCACGGCGCCGTAGGCCTGGGCGGAGGCCCCGTAGAAGAGGCCGGGGATCCAGGCATCTCCGCTGGAGAGGGTGAGGGTGTTGACGAAGCCCGGGAGGCCGTCGAGATCGATGTCCTGGGCCCGCAGAGCGTTGAGCACCCCGGACAGGCGGGGGGCGTCATCGAGGGCGGCAATGCCGCCCTCCTGGTCGGCCAGGTGGAAGAGCTGCAGGCGGAAGTCACTGCCGGCAGCCAGCGGCGCGGCGCTGGTGACACTCACCCTGTCGTTGCCCTCGCTGCTGGCGACCAGCCCCACCGGCTGCCCGGCGGAGCTGCGCAGGAAGGTGATCCCCTCGATCCGCTCGGTGCCGGGGAACACCACCGGATCCACTGCGACCACGTTGTAGGGGTCGGTGACGTCGAAGACCGCCGCCACGCTGGTGGTGGTGCGCTCCAGGGCCACGAAGGCGTAGGTGCGACCGGCCACCGTGGCGATCTCCACCATCTCGGGCTCGGTGCCCTTGTCGTCGTCACGGTTGCTGGCCATCAGGCCGAGGCTGGCGGCCAGCTCCTCCAGGGCGTCGCTGGAATCGAACACCACGTTGCCCTGCACGTCGTAGATGCGCAGAGAGCGGGAGCCGATGCTGAAGGGCTTGTCGATCAGGCCATCGCCGTTGATGTCGCCGGTGTCGTTGAGCAGGGTGAGGCGGGTGCGGCTGATGCCGGTGGCAGCGGCGAAGGCGGCGTTGAGGGCGCTGACGCCCGGGTGGTTACGGAAAGGGGTGCCGTTGACCACGGTGCTGGCATCAGCCCGGGTGAGATCGACGAAGACGTTGCCCCGGTCCGGTTCGTATTCACGGGAATCGCCCTCACCCACCGCCAGCAGGAAGCTGCGGCCCTGGGCATCCGTGAACGCGGCGATGCCGTCCGGCATGGTGAGGCCGTAAAGCGGCAAGCCATTCACTGGCCGGAAGCGGTTGCCGCCGCCGCTGCTGCCATCCACGTCCCGGTCGGAGCTGTCGAAGCCGGCGCGATCGAAATTCACCACCGTGAAGGCATTGCCACGGGCCCCCTCGGTGCCGAAGTCGTTGTCGTAGTTGATCACCACGGCGCCGTCATCGCGGATGGTGAGACCCTCCGGCTTGTCGTAGGCCAGGGTGCCGCCAATGGAGGGCAGGTTGAACAGCTCGATCTTGTGGGCCAGGCGGATGCCGGCCGCCGCCAGGGCATCGGCACTGGAGGTGCTGAAGATCGGCGGGGTGGCCGGGTTGCTGTCGTGGTCCACCAGGGTGCGGCGGTTGTCGAGCAGCTCAGGGCTGTTCAGACCGAGCGCATCGTTCCAGCCGGCCAGGCCGGTGATGCCAGCTCTGGCGGTGACCATCAGGCTCAGCTCACCCAGCTCCACCTGGCTGCTGGGGCTGGCAACCGCCTTGTGGATCTGATCAGCGATCAGGAAATAGCTGTATCTGGTCGTGTCATAGCCACTCACACCACTCAGGAAGGAACTGATATCCACAATCCCCGATGACTCCTCATCCAATGTGATCGCACCAGCACCGCTGAACTGGGCAGGATCGTGCTGCGCCAGCTCCACCAGGGTGTCGGTCTTCAGGTTGTATCGCCAGATCTTCGCCAGTCGAGCGTTATTGCCCGGGTCCTCCTGCAGCAGGATGGAACCGTCATCCGCCACGGTCATGTTGTCGAGCATCACCTGGCCCTCGCCGCCGTTCAGCAGCATCCGTACCGTGCCGCCAGCCTCGGGATTCGCCGGATCGCTGAACTCCAGCGCCCAAAGACGGCTGGCACTGGTGCTCGTGGCGGTGGTCACGAAATAGAAGGTCTTGCCGTCCTTGCTCCATGCCCCGTCCTCCGGACGCAGCCAGTTGGTGACACCCGCGCTGATGCTCTCGCTGTTCAGCTCGGCGCCGGTCTTGGCCTTCACATCACCGAGACTCACCAGCTCAAACGTTCCCACACCAGCCACTATCCCCAGTCCCGTTTCATTCGGACTGGCCAGGTTCCCCACTTCCGTGTTCGTCGTACCCGCTGAATTGACCCGCACCCCGTACACAACGCCGCCCGCCAGGCCCGCCTGCTCCACTGCGTTGCCCGTGGCGCTCTTGGTGCCCACATACACATACACCTGGCCATTGGTGATCGTGTCATCCAGATTCACCACCACCGTCTTGGCCTGCGCCAGCGGATTGGCCACAACATTCTCAAACGAGAGGTTGCCAAGGCCCGCCAGTTCATAGACCTTGCCCGCATCACTGCCGGTGAGCACATGGGCAAAGGCCCGGCCTTCCGCTCCGCTCTCTTCCCCGGTCAGATAGATCCGACCGTCATAGCCCGACCCCCCATTCCGGAAGGCCGTCGCTGCGGCGAGGTCACCCGAGCAGAAGCGGTTGAACGCCGTGGTGGTGCCGCTGCTCCAGCTGCTCCCATCCGCCGAGGCCAGATACAGATCCGCGGCCGAGGCCAGAAAATCCTTGCCACTCACCACGCTCAGCGTTGCCTTGTCAATCGTCAGATCCGACACATACGCACCCCTGGAGCCATGGGCACGCACATCGCCGGCCGTAACCCCGAATTCGTGGTTCACCACCACCCGCAGGGTTCCATCTCCGTTGTCCATCACGCCGATCCCATCCGGGATGCCGTTGAACCGATAGCCGTTGGCCGCCTGCTCTCCGGAATCAATCACCTCCCGGAACGCGGCCCGGCCTTCCGTTCCAACCAGGAAGGTCGACGAAGGGAGGGTTGGGTCTCCCACCTCATTGGCAAGGGTGAGCGACAGGGTGTCGGTGGCGCCGCGCAGGTCCACCTCATAAACGTGCTTGAAGCCGGTGAGGCTGCGGCTGCTGTCGCGCTCCATCACCAGGAACACGCCACGGGCCGCATCGAAGGCGACGTCACCGATCTTGTCCTGGCCCGAACGGCCGCTGAGCAGGTACAGGTGCTCCTTCACCGGGGTGCCCGTGGCCGGATCGATGGCCAGGATGCGGGTGAGTTCGGAGGGGCTGCGGCCTTCGGTGATGCCGTCCCCGTTGGCATCGACGTCGAGGGGGCTCTGTATGAAGGCGTAGAGCAGGCCGTCGGTGGGGTTGAAGGCCATGCCTTCGATGCCGCGGTTGCTCCAGCGGTTGCCGTAGTCGGCCGGCAGGCTGTCGATCGTTTCAGCGCCGATCGGCGTCGCTCCACCCACGTTGTGCTGGGCCGCCAGCTGGGCCTTCTGGCCGGCGGGGATGTAGCGCTGGATCAGGTTGCCGCTGGCCGCATCAAAGATCGAGATCTGGCCGCGGTATTCGTCGCCGACCGCGAACACCTGGCGGGTGCTGCCGCCGATGTTGAGGCTGAACAGGGAGACGGTTTCGGAGTCGATGCCGAACGGGTCGTAGGGCAGAGGGGCATTGGCGGCCGTGATCGGCACGTCATCCTTGATCGCCAGCTGGGGCAGGCCGGTGAGGGGGGTGCCATCGGGGCGGTTGAGGCCGAGGCGGCCGAGCTCGGTGACGGCGCCGGTGGCGCGATTCATGCCCAGCTTGTAGATGCTGGGCTGGAAATCGGGGTCAATGAACTGGCGCTTGCCAGCGATCAGGGCGCCGTTGGGGCCGCGATCGGTGATCGAGTAGTAGATGTCCAGCTCCGCACCGTTGACCGTCTCCTTACCGGCAAAGAACAGGCCGGAGAGGCCGCCGGCCAGCACCCCGGCGGGCTGGTTGGCGGCGCCGGCGGCGTACTCCAACTCGTAGGTGAAGTTCTCGGCGCTGGCCACACCGCGGGACCAGTCCTTGATGCCGGCGGAGAAGATGGTCCTGATCACCGGCGCGGCGCCGGTCAGATCCACGACGGCGATGGCGTTGTTCTCCTGCAGGGAGATCCAGGCGGTGGTGCCATCGGCGCTGATGGCAATGGCCTCCGGCTCGATGTCCTGGGCCACCGTGGTGGTGACGCCCAGACGGGTGCCGATCCGGACGCCGCGGTTGATCAGCTCGGCGCGGCGGCTCTCCCAGGCTTCAAAGCCCACGGTCTGCACATCGGCGGCGGCGGGAGCCACGGGTGTGCCGCCCAGATAGCCACTGGTGTTGATCAGGGAGATCGAACCGACGGGGTCGATGGTGTAGAGAGAATTCGGCTCACCCTCATTGGTGACCAGCAGCTTGCGGCCATCGCTGCTGAACTTCACCATGTCGGGCAGGGCGCCCACGGTCACGGTGCTGATGTGAACGGGCAGGGCCGGATCGGTGAGGTCGTAGAACTGCACGAAACCCGGATCCGTTTTGACGGCGTTCTGCACCGCAATGGCGAGCAGATTGCCGAACACGGCTGCGCTCTGCAGGGTTTCGCCGTTGCCGGTGGAGGAGGCCCGGGCCACGGCCTGGGGATTGGCGGGATCGCGGAGATCGGAGACAACAATGGCCCCGGATCCACCGCCAACGGTATACAGATATCCAGTGGCTGGGTTATAGGCGGAGATCTCCGCATTGGCCCCCAGAGCTGCCAGAGAAATCACTCCATCTGTCGCCTGGACGACGGGATCCAGAGCGGAGAAGGTAAGAGCCATGGAAAGCAGCTGCAAGCACCTTAAAGTTGGCAGCAGCCCCCTCAGGCAAGGTTAAGCCCAGGCAAATCTGCGTTGAAGGGATGGGGCGATGGGCGGGCCCGGCACGACTCCAGGTGTTCGGGGCGACGTCGCTTTCTGGCGCAAGAGCGCTCGGGGAGCCAGCACTGGGAACAGCCTCGCAGCAACCATGAAAAAACCCCCGGCCGTGACCGGGGGTCTGGGGGTCCCTCGAAGATTCGAGAAGGGGCGTTGACGGGATTCGGGAGCCGGAGGCTCAGCCGAACTTGCCTGACGTGGACGCGATCAGGAAGGCCGCGTACGTGAGGATGTAGCCGATCGTGAAGTGGGCGAGACCCACGACACGGGCCTGAACGATCGAGAGGGCGACGGGCTTGTCGCGCCAGCCCACCAGGTTGGCGAGGGGCGTGCGCTGGTGCGCCCAGACGATGGTCTCGATCAGCTCCTGCCAGTAACCCCGCCAGGAGATCAGGAACATAAAGCCGGTGGCCCACACCAGGTGACCGAAGAGAAACATCCAGGCCCAGACGGCCAGGTTGTTGGACCCCATCGGGTTGTACCCGTTGATCAGCTGGGAGCTGTTGAGCCACAGGTAGTCACGGAACCAGCCCATCAGGTAGGTGCTGGATTCGTTGAACTGGGCCACGTTGCCCTGCCAGATGGCGAGGTGCTTCCAGTGCCAGTAGAAGGTGACCCAACCCACGGTGTTCAGGGCCCAGAAGACCGCCAGATAGAAGGCATCCCAGGCGCTGATGTCGCAGGTGCCGCCACGGCCGGGACCGTCGCAGGGGAAGGAGTAACCGAAGTCCTTCTTGTCGGGCATCAGCTTCGAACCCCGGGCATCCAGGGCACCCTTCACCAGGATCAGGGTGGTGGTGTGCAGACCAAGCGCGATGGCGTGGTGTACCAGGAAGTCGCCAGGACCGATCTGCAGGAACAGGGAGTTGTTCCCGGCGTTGATGGAATCAAGCCAACCAGGGAGCCAGGGGGCACCGGTGTTGGCGATGCTGTCGGCGTTGGCCAGCAGCACATCCATCCCATAAAGGGCCTTGCCACTGGAGGCCTGAACGAACTGGGCGAACACCGGCTCGATGAGGATCTGCTTCTCGGGCGTGCCGAAGGCGACAACAACGTCGTTGTGGACATACAGACCCAGGGTGTGGAAGCCGAGGAACAGGGAGACCCAGCTCAGGTGGCTGATGAGGGCTTCCTTGTGCTCAAGCATCCGGGCCAGGACGTTGTCCTTGTTGGCTTCCGGGTCGTAGTCGCGGATGAAGAAGATCGCACCGTGGGCAAAGGCACCGCACATCAGGAAGATGGCGATGTACTGGTGGTGCGTGTAGAGGGCCGCCTGGGTGGTGTAGTCCTTGGCGATGAACGCATAGGACGGCAGCGCGTACATGTGCTGCGCCACCAGGCTGGTCGCGACCCCCAACGACGCCAGGGCAAGGCCCAGCTGGAAGTGGAGGGAGTTGTTGACGGTGTCGTAGAGCCCCTTGTGGCCGGCTCCCAGATCACCCGGGGTGCCCTTGGGGGGGTTGTGGGCGTCGAGGATCTCACGGATCGAGTGGCCGATGCCGAAGTTGGTCCGGTACATGTGGCCGGCGATCACGAAGATGCAGCCGATGGCCAGGTGGTGGTGGGCGATGTCCGTGAGCCACAGCGCTTCGGTCTGGGGGTGGAAGCCACCCAGGAAGGTGAGGATCGCGGTGCCGGCCCCCTCGGCCGTGCCGAACACCTGGTTGGCGGTGTCGGGGTTCTGGGCATAGACGCCCCAGTTGCCGGTGAAGAACGGAGCCAGACCGGCGGGATGGGGAGAGACCGAGAGGAAGTTGTCCCAGCCGACATGCTGCCCGCGGGACTCGGGGATGGCCACGTGGACCAGGTGACCGGTCCAGGCGATGGAGCTGAAGCCGAACAGCACAGCCAGGTGATGGTTGAGCCGCGATTCAGCGTTCTTGAACCAGGCCAGGGAAGGCAGGAACTTGGGCTGGAGATGCAGCCAGCCGGCGAACAGGGCCCAGGCCGAGAGGATCAGCATGAAAATGGAACCCTGGTAGAGCTCCATGTTGGTCGTCATGCCGATCGTGTACCACCAGTGGTACAGACCTGAGTAGGCGATGTTCACCGGTGAGGAGGCGCCCGCCTGGGTGAAGGCGTCGATGGCGCCCTGGCCGAAGTGGGGATCCCAGATCGCGTGTGCGATGGGACGGACGTGCAGCGGATCGGCGACCCACTGCTCGAAGTTGCCCTGCCAGGCGATATGGAACAGGTTGCCCGAAACCCAGAGGCCGATGATCGCCAGGTGACCGAAGTGGGTGGAGAACAGCTTCTGGTAAAGCCGCTCCTCCGTCATTCCGTCATGGCTCTCGAAGTCGTGAGCCGTGGCGATGCCGTACCAGATACGGCGGGTTGTCGGGTCCTGTGCCAGACCCTGGCTGAACGAAGGAAATTTCGTTGCCATTGGGAAAGTTCAGGTGGAGGTCAGCCGACCGCGACGAGTCGGGACAGGAAGAAGGCCCAGGTGGTCGCGATACCGCCCAGCAGGTAATGGGCGACACCGACGGCACGGCCTTGGGTGATGGAAAGCGCCCGCGGCTGGATGGCGGGAGCCACCTTCAGCTTGTTATGAGCCCACACGATGGACTCGATCAGTTCCTGCCAGTAGCCGCGGCCGCTGAAGAGGAACATCAGGCTGAAGGCCCAGATGAAGTGGGCACCGAGGAACATCAGGCCGTAGGCGCTGGAGGACGAGCCGTAGCTGTTCAGCACCTGGGCGGCCTGAGCCCAGAGGAAGTCACGGAGCCAGCCGTTGATGGTGATGGCACCCTGGGCGAAGTTGCCGTTGGTGATGTGCTGGACGCTGCCGTCGGCGTTGACGGTGCCCCACACGTCGCTCTGCATTTTCCAGCTGAAGTGGAAGATGACGATCGACAGGGAGTTGTACATCCAGAACAGGCCGAGGAACACATGGTCCCAGGCCGACACCTGACAGGTACCGCCACGGCCGGGGCCGTCGCAGGGGAAGCGGAAGCCCAGGTTCGCCTTGTCGGGGACGAGGCGGGAGCTGCGCGCGTAGAGCACACCCTTCAGCAGGATCAGCACGGTGACGTGGATCGTGAAGGCGTGGATGTGGTGGACCATGAAGTCGGCCGTTCCCAGGGGGATCGGCGCGGCGGCCACCTTGCCGCCGACGGCGACGACGGTGCCGTTGAACACTTCACTCACACCGGCCAGCGCGTTGGGAGCGGTGGTGCCGGCGGCAGCGGCGTGCAGGCCCTGGATCCATTGCGCGAAGACGGGCTTCAGCTGGATGGCGGTGTCACTGAACATGTCCTGGGGCCGACCCAGGGCACTCATGGTGTCGTTGTGGATGTAGAGGCCGAAGCTGTGGAAGCCCAGGAAAATGCACACCCAGTTGAGGTGGCTGATCAGGGCGTCACGGGCTTTCAGAACCCGATCCAGCACGTTGTCGATGTTCTTGGCCGGGTCGTAGTCGCGGATGAGTGCGATGGCCGCATGGGCACCGGCTCCGACAATCAGGAAGCCGCCGATCCACATGTGGTGGGTGAACAGCGACAGCTGGGTCGGGTAGTCGATACCGATGTAGGGATACGGAGGCATCGCATACATGTGGTGCGCCACGATGATCGTGAGCGAACCGAACAGCGCCAGGTTGAGACCCAGCTGGGCGTGCCAGGAGGTGGTCAGGAATTCATAGAGCCCATCGTGACCTTTGGGCGCGGGGAACAGCAGGGGATCACCCTTCTGGCCCTCGAGAATTTCCTTGATGCTGTGACCGATGCCCCAGTTGGTGCGGTACATGTGGCCAGCCACGATGAACAGCACCGCGATCGCCAGGTGGTGGTGGGCGATGTCGGTCATCCAGAGGCTGCCGGTCACAGGATTCAGACCACCCTTGAAGGTGAGGAAATCGCTGTAGGCGGCCCAGTTGCCGGTGAAGAAGGCGGAGATCCCCGCGCCGAAGCCGGGGAACAACTGGGTCAGCAGATCCTGGTTGAGAAATTCGTGGGGGAGCGGGATGTCGGCCACCGAAGCGATGGTCTTGCCGTTGAGCACCAGCGGGCTGCCGGCGTCGATGGCGTCCATCAGCTGGGTGGTGGGCAGCGACACATGCAGCAGGTGACCTGTCCAGGACAGGGACCCAAGCCCGAGCAGACCGGCCAGGTGGTGGTTGAGCATGGACTCAACGTTCTGGAACCACTCCAGCTTCGGCGCTGCCTTGTGGTAGTGGAAAACGCCGGCGTTGAGCATGAGGCCGGCCATCACCAGGGCACCGATGGCGGTGCACAGGAGCTGGAACTCGTTGGTGAAACCCCAGGCTCTCCAGACGTGGAAGAGGCCGGAGGTGATCTGAATGCCGTGGAAGCCGGCACCCACATCGCCATTGAGAATTTCCTGGCCGAAGATCGGCCAAACCACCTGGGCACTGGGTTTGACGTGCAGGGGGTCGGCCAGCCAGCCGGTGTAGTTGGAGAAGCGGGCTCCGTGATAGAAAGCGCCGCTCAGCCAGATGAAGATGACGGCCAGATGGCCGAAGTGAGCGCTGAAGATCTTCCGGGAGACCTCTTCAAGATCGCTCGTGTGGCTGTCGAAGTCGTGAGCGTTGGCGTGGAGGTTCCAAATCCAGGTGGTGGTTTTGGGACCTTTGGCGAGGGAGCGGTCGAAGTGCCCGGGCTTGCCGAGAACATCGAAGTCGACGGGAACGGGGTTCCGGTCAACCATGTCCTTCGCCTTGTTCCCACGCTCTGGTGGGCTGATGGTCATCGAGACGTTCCTCGAGGGACGGGGTCGAGGTGGAGGTCCACCCCTTCGACGGACACCGGGACAGGTCATGCGACCGGCCCGGCCCCATCGGTGGGCCCCATGGCCGGGAAGCCCCGACCATGGGCGCCAGTCGCGATGAGAGAGAAATCCCTTGCCACGACTGGGGCTTTGGGCCCCGAAAGGGGACCGCTGGCGGAAGTATAGGGGTCGAAAACAAGGCGATTCGGCCGCCAGTTACAAAGGTTTAATCCCGGCGGTTCCAAGGCTGAGACTGCGGTCTGGCGACATGTTGTCAACAACGTAACAATCGGGAAAACCACGGGATTTCTATAATCACTCGCTGCTTTTTGCAGCAATTTCGACAGCCGATTACCCCTCTTCGGCCCCCGAAGCAGAATGGCTCCACGAACGACGGAGCGCGCGTGGGCGACAGGGGAAAAGAGCGTGGGGCCTTTGGACGGGCTGTCCGTAGGCACTTTTGCCGAGTTGGTCTGCTGGCGTCCGCCCTGCTGCTGGTGTTCAGCCTGGCGCCGCCCGCCGCCCTGGCCTTCTCCCTGCCAGGCCGCCGCTCGAGTGCCGCGGCCCCGGCCGCCGCGGCCCCGGCCGCCCCGGCCCCGGGACGCTCCAGCCAGCAGGAGGTGGCCCCACCCCTGGCGGTGCAGCAGCTGCAGGAGGCCCTGGAGGCACGGCGCCCCAGGGTCGAGATCGTCTCCCCGGCCGACGGCACCCTGCTGCCGGCCGGTCCCTGGACCCTGCGGCTGCGGGTGGAGGACTGGCCCCTGGTGGATGCCGGACCCCTCGGCCTCGGCCCCCACCTGGTGGTGCAGCTGGATGGGGATGCCCCCCTGCCGCTGACCGCCACCTCCACCACGATGCGGCCGCTGGAACCCGGCAGCCATCGGCTCACCGTCTATGCGGCCAGGCCCTGGGGTGAGGCGGTGAAGGGCCCCGGTGCCCAGCGCCAGATCCGGCTGCACAGGGTCGCGGCGAATCCCCTCGGCCAGCCCGCGAAGGGCAGCCCCCAGCTGATCGCCGTCAGTCCCAGGGGGACGGCGGCCGGCACGCCGCTGCTGCTCGACTGGCTGCTGCTGGAGGCCCCGCTTCAGAACCTGCGCAGCGGCGATGCCAGCTGGCGGCTGCGGGTCAGCATCAACGGGGACAGCTTCCTGGTGGATCACCAGACGCCCCTGTGGCTGGAGGGCTGGCGCACGGGCAGCAATGCGCTCCAGCTCGACCTGCTCGACGGCCTCGGCGAACTCCTCAACCCTCCCTTCAACAGCCTGGTGGGTGAGGTGATCCTCGAGCCCGGCGCCGAACCGGCCCGCTGGCAGCAGGGGGCGCTCACCGCCGCCGAGGTGGCCATCCTGGTGGGCGAGGCCCCGCCACCGGCGCCCCCTGAGCCGGTGGCGGAGCCAGAGCCGGAGCCGGCGGCGGAATCCGACGGGACCCTGGAGCCGGAGGCCACGACGCTGCCGGCACCGGAGCAGCCGCAGGACCCCCAGCCCGAGCCGCTGCCGCCGCCGGCCATGGCCGATGGGGCTGGGGGCCAGGACAGCGACCCGGGACTCCCGGACCAGGGGGAGGTGCCGGACGCCCAGGGAACCCCGATGGCGGACGGTGTCGCCGCAGCTGACAGGGCGGCGGATGGCAGCGCGGACGCCGGCCCGAAGGACTCCCCGGACGGCCAGGATCTGGCCGCCCGCGACGGTGGGGTGGCCCCTTGAGCGACACGACGCGGCGACACATCGGCCTCGGCTTCGGCCCGACGGCCGCAGCGATGCTGCAGCGGCTGTGCCAGGCCTGCCTGCTGACCGTGGTTCGGGGCTCGGAAGACGAGGCCTCCGCCCCGTGGCTGGCGCGGCACTGGGGGACGGCCGACGCGGTGGTGGCCGTCGGGGCCTGCGGGCTGGTGACCCGGCTGATCGCCCCCCTGATCGGTGACAAGCAGAGCGACCCGGCCGTGCTGGTGGTGGACCCCAGGGGGCGCTTCGTGGTGCCCCTGCTGGGGGGCCATGGCGCCGGCGGCGACCGCCTCGCCGAGGAGATCGCCGCCCTGGTCGGTGGCCAGGCCGTGCTCACCGGAGCCGGCGTTGCCCTGGGCCGGCTGCCCCTGGATGCCTTTGGCCAGGCCTGGGGCTGGCGCCGCGGCGCCGGTGACTGGAGGGGGCTGATGGTGCAGGCGGCCAGCGGTCTCCCCCCCTGCCTGAGCCAGGAGGCGGGCACCACGCTGTGGCAGGGGCTGGAGGCCGCTGACGGCGAAGCCGATGGCAGCCAGGACAACGGCGAGGCGGCCCTGGTGATCGGGCCCCGCAGCGGCCCGGGCTGCCGCTGGCATCCCCCCAGCCTCTGGCTGGGCATCGGCTGCGAGCGGGACACGAGCCTGCCGGTGCTGGAACGGCTGGTGGCGGGAGGCCTGGAGCAGCAGGGACTGGCCCGGGAGGCCGTGGCGGGCCTGGCGAGCATCGATCGCAAGGGGGATGAGCCCGCCCTGCTGGCCCTGGCGGAGCAGCACGGCTGGCCCCTGCGCCTCTATGACGCCGCCACCCTGGCGGCGGTCGCCGTGCCCCATCCTTCGGAGGCGGTGGCCCGGGAGATGGGCACGCCCAGCGTGGCCGAAGCCGCCGCCCTGCAGGCGGCAGGGGACGCGGCTTCGGAGGCGCCGCGCCTGCTGGTGGAAAAGCGGATCGGGCGCGCCGCCAGCGGGGAGCGGGGGGCCGCCACGCTGGCGGTGGCCCAGGCCGCTCGCCAGTGGGCCCCACAGCGGGGCAGCCTGCACCTGGTGGGCAGCGGTCCGGGCCCGATCGATCTGCTCAGCGGCGATGCCCGCCGGGCCCTGGCCGCGACAACGGTGTGGGTGGGCTACGGGCTCTACCTCGATCTGCTGGAGCCCCTGCGGCGCCCCGACCAGCTGCGCCGCGAAGGCCGTCTGACGGAGGAGCGGGCCCGCTGCGCCGAGGCCCTCGACCTGGCCCGCCAGGGCCTCGACGTGGCCCTGATCTCCTCCGGGGACAGTGGCATCTACGGGATGGCAGGCCTGGCCCTGGAGCTCTGGCTGCAGCTGCCGGTCCTCGACCGTCCCGCCTTCACGGTGCATCCGGGTCTGTCGGCCCTGCAGCTGGCCGCCGCCCGGGCCGGGGCCCCGCTGATGCATGACTTCTGCACCATCAGCCTCAGCGACCGCCTCACCCCCTGGGAGGTGATCGAGCGGCGGCTGAAGGGAGCCGCCAGCGGCGATTTCGTCGTGGCCCTTTACAACCCCCGCTCCCTCGGCAGGCCGTGGCAGCTGGGCCGGGCCATCGAACTGCTGGGGGCGGGCCGGTCGGCCAGCACGCCGGTGCTGCTGGCCCGCCAGCTGGGCCGCGCCGAAGAGGCCCTCAGCCTCCACACCCTGGGCACCCTGCCCGAGGACCAGGTCGACATGCTCACCCTGGTGCTGGTGGGCAACAGCTCAACACGCGTTCAGGACGGCCGCATGGTCACACCACGCGGCTATCCGGGGGCGGCCCTGGCCTGAGGACCGGAAGAAAAAGAATCGGGATGACAGGATTCGAACCTGCGGCCCCTTCGTCCCGAACGAAGTGCGCTACCAAGCTGCGCCACATCCCGATGGCCAGACTTTAGGGGATGGCCCGCGGCGGCCGGCCACCGTGACCGGCGTCCCTACAGTCCGCACAGCCCAGCGATGCCCGTGACCGTCAGCGACCCCCGGCCCGCCTCCGCCAAGCCGCCCTGGTTGCGGGTCAAGGCGCCGCAGCGGGAGCGGATCGGGGCGGTGGCGGATCTGCTGGTCGACCTCAAGCTCAACACGGTCTGCCAGGAGGCCAGCTGCCCGAACATCGGCGAGTGTTTCGCCGGGGGCACCGCCACCTTCCTGATCATGGGGCCGGGCTGCACCCGGGCCTGCCCCTACTGCGACATCGACTTCGACCGCAGCGTGCGGGCGGTGGACCCCACCGAACCCGAGCGCCTCGGGGAGGCGGTGCGCCGCATGGGCCTGAGCCATGTGGTGATCACCTCGGTCAACCGGGACGACCTGCCCGACGGCGGCGCCAGCCAGTTCGTGGCCTGCATCAAGGCCGTGCGCCGCACGTCCCCCTTCACCACGATCGAGATCCTGCTGCCCGATCTCTGCGGCGCCTGGGAGGCCCTGGCGGCGGTGATGGCGGCGGCGCCGGAGGTGCTCAACCACAACATTGAGACCGTGCCCCGGCTCTACCGGCAGGTGCGGCCCCAGGGGGTCTACGAACGCTCCCTGGAACTGCTGCGCCGGGTCCGCCAGGGCTGGCCGCGCACCTACACCAAATCAGGGCTGATGGTGGGCCTGGGCGAAAGTGACGACGAGGTCCGCGCCGTGATGGCCGATCTGCACGCCCACGCCGTCGACATCGTCACCATCGGCCAGTACCTCTCCCCAGGCCCGAAACATCTGCCGGTCCAGCGCTTCGCCTCGCCGGAGGTGTTCGAAAGCTTCCGCCGTCACGGGGAAGGCGACCTGGGCTTCCTGCAGGTGGTGAGCAGTCCGCTCACCCGCAGCAGCTACCACGCCGGCGAGGTGCGTCGCCTGATGCAGGAGCATCCGCGCTGAGCGACCCTGCCATGAGCAAACTCGCCTCCTTCGGCCTGCTGCTGCTGGCCCTGCTTGCACCGGCTGAGCCCGCCCTGGCGGTGCCGCACGTCTACTCGGACGTGGTGCTGGGCGTGAACGACCTGATGGCCTGCGTGGACACCGCCAAGACGGTGGCCAGCAAGAACGGTTTCAGCGAGGATGTCCAGGTGGTCGGCACCGGCAAGAGCCGCTCGGTGTACGCCGACCACGCCAGCCTGCCGATGGCCCTGTCGATCAGCTGCAGCACCCACCTGGGTGCCGCGTCGATCGCCGTGGCCGGCATGAACAACGACGACACCTTCGCGGCCTTCCAGAAGGTCTACGACGACTTCTGATCCTGACCCGCAGACCGGCTCAGGCCGCCACGGCCTCCCGCTGGGCCAGACCCACCGTGGCCGTCTCGCTGGGGGGCACCAGCACCCGGAAGCGGGCCTTCCAGGTGGACCAGTCAGCCAGGATCGCCGCGGCCCTGTCACTGCCGGTGGCCTGCAGATGGGCCTCCAGCAGGGGCAGCAGCAGGGCCTCCTGTTCGAGGGTGGTGAGGGGCACCAGCGCCACCGACTCGGGATTGAGGCGGGCCGCCAGACCTCCGGTCTCGTCGAGCAGGAAGGCCACCCCGCCGGTCATGCCGGCGGCCACGTTGCGGCCGGTGCTGCCCAGCACCACCACCACGCCGCCGGTCATGTACTCACAGCAGTGGTCACCCACACCCTCCACGACGGTGCGGGCGCCGCTGTTGCGCACGGCGAAGCGCTCGCCGGCCCGGCCGAGGGCGAACAGCTCGCCGCCGGTGGCGCCGTAGAGGCAGGTGTTGCCGAGGATCACCTGGGCGCCGGGGTCACGGACAGCGGCGGGGGGCACCACGGTGATGCGACCACCGTTGAGGCCCTTGCCCACGTAGTCGTTGGCCTCGCCCACCAGGCGCAGGTCCATGCCCTGGAGCACGAAGGCGCCGAAGCTCTGGCCAGCGGCACCATGGAACGTCAGGGAAAGGCCCCCCTGGAAGCCGGTGTTGCCGTGCAGAGCAGCGATCTCGCCGGAGAGTCGGGCTCCCACGCTGCGGTCGGTGTTGACGATCGCCAGCTGGCGCACCACCTGTCCGTGGGTCTCGATCGCCGCGCGGACCTCCGCATCGGCAAGCAGCCCGTCCTCGAGCACCGGGCCATTGCCGTGGGCCTCGTCGTCGTGGCGGAGCCGGGCGCGGTCGGCGGCGGCGGGAATCGGATCCAGCAGGCAGGAGAGATCCAGGGCACTCGTCTTGGTGAGGGCGATGGCGCGGGGCGCCAGCAGATCGGTGCGGCCGATCAGGTCCTCGAGCCGGGCCACGCCCAGCACGCTCAGCAGCTGGCGCACCTCCTCGGCCACGAAGACGAAGAAGTTGACGACATGCTCGGGCAGGCCGGTGAAGCGCTTGCGCAGGGCCTCCTTCTGGGTGGCGACGCCCACCGGGCAGTTGTTGGTGTGGCAGACGCGGGCCATGATGCAGCCCTCGGCGATCATGGCGACCGAGCCGAAGCCGTACTCCTCGGCCCCCAGCAGGGCGGCGATCAGGACGTCCCAGCCACTCTTGAGGCCCCCGTCGGCCCGCAGCAGCACCCGGTCGCGCAGGCCGTTCTCCAGCAGGCTGCGATGGACCTCGGTGAGCCCCAGCTCCCAGGGGCTGCCAGCGTGCTTGATTGAACTCAGGGGCGAGGCTCCGGTGCCGCCGTCGTGGCCGGAGATCTGGATCACGTCGGCATTGGCCTTGGCCACCCCGGCGGCGATCGTGCCGATGCCGATCTCGGCCACCAGCTTCACCGAGACCCTGGCAGCGGGGTTCACTTGGTGAAGGTCGTGGATCAGCTGGGCCAGATCCTCAATCGAATAGATGTCGTGGTGCGGCGGCGGTGAGATCAGCGCCACGCCGGGCTTGCTGTTGCGCAGCCAGGCGATGTAGGTGTCCACCTTGGGGCCGGGCAGCTGGCCGCCCTCGCCGGGCTTGGCGCCCTGGGCCACCTTGATCTCCAGCTGCTGGCCGCTGCGCAGGTAGGCCGGGGTGACGCCGAAGCGACCCGAGGCGATCTGCTTGATGGCGGAACAGGCGCTGTCGCCGTTGCGCAGGCCCCGCAGGGTGGGAAGGGTGGGCGAATGGCCCTCACCGTCGACGTCGTGCAGGGGGTGGTAGCGGGCCGGGTCCTCGCCGCCCTCGCCGCAGTTGCTCTTGCCGCCGATGCGGTTCATCGCCACCGCCAGCACCTCATGGGCCTCCCTGGAGAGGGCCCCCAGGCTCATGCCACCGGTGCAGAAGCGGCTGCAGATGCTCTCGACGCTCTCCACCTGCTCGATCGGCAGGGGCGTCGGGGCCGGGCGAAGCTCAAGCAGATCCCGCAGCGCCGTGACCGGGCGGTTCTCGAGCAGGGTGCGGTAGGTGGTGAAGTGGTCGTAGCCGGGGCCCGCCGCCACGGCGGCATGCAGGGCCTTGGACATGTCCGGGTTGTTGAGGTGGAACTCCCCGCCGGTGCGGTACTGCACGAAGCCCATGAACTCGAGCTTGGTGCGGTTGAGTTCGGGGTAGGCCTTGGCATGGAAAGCCAGGGTTTCGCTGGCCAGATCCTGCAGGCTGAGGCCGGCGACGCGGCTGGTGGTGCCGGTGAAGGCCAGATCGATCAGATCGGCGCCGATGCCGATGGCCTCGAAGATCTGGGCGCCGTGGTAGCTGGCGAGCAGGGAGATGCCGATCTTGGAGAGGATCTTGCGCAGCCCCTCCTCCAGGGCCTTGCGCACGTTGGCCTGGGCCGTGTCGGCATCGAGGCGGGGGAGCTTGCCCCGTTCGATCATCGACTGGGTGCGGGGATGGGCCAGCCAGTGGCGGGTGGTCTCGAAGGTGAGCCACGGGCAGACCGCACTGGCGCCGTAGCCGATCAGGCAGGCGAGGTGGTGGGTGCTCCAGCACTGGGCGGTGTCGACCACCAGGGAGCACTGCAGGCGCAGGCCGAGCCGCAGCAGATGGTGGTGCACAGCCCCCACCCCCAGCAGGGGAGGGATGGCCGTGGAGCCCGCACTGATGCCGCCATCGGCCCGGTCGGAAAGGACCAGGATCTGGGAGCCGCTGCGCACGGCGGCCTCCGCCTCGAAGCAGAGCCGATGCAGGGCCTGCTCCAGCCCCTCGGGTCCGCTGGACACCGTCAGGAGCGTGGAGAGGGTGGTGAGACCGAGGCCGTGGGAGCCGAGATCCTCCAGTTCAGCCTCGTTGAGCACCGGGGTGGTGAGGTGCAGCACGGCGGCGCCGGAGGCATCGGGGCGCAGGGCCGAACCGCGCCGGCCCAGGTGCATCTCCAGGCTCATGACCAGCTTCTCGCGCAGCGGGTCGATCGGGGGGTTGGTGACCTGGGCGAAGCGCTGCTTGAAGTAGTCGTAGAGGAGGTGGGGCTTGGAAGAGAGCACCGCCAGGGGGATGTCGTCCCCCATGCAGTAGGTGGGCTCCTTGCCCTGGCCGGCCATGTCCTCGATCACCAGGTCCAGGTCCTCGGCGGTGAAGCCGAAGGCGGTCTGCTGCTGGAGGAGCTCCAGCTCACCGAGGGTGCGCTCCTGCTCCCAGACGCCGGGGGACAGGCTGCGGCGGTGGTCGAGCAGCCAGCCGGCGTAGGGGAGGCGCGCCGCCGTCTCCTCCTTCACATCCCAGTTGCGCAGCAGCCGGTGCTGCTCCAGGTCGACGGCCAGCATCTGGCCGGGGCCGAGGCGCCCCTTTTCGATGATCCGGGATTCCTCCAGTTCAACCACGCCCGTTTCCGAGCCCATCACCACGTAGCCGTCGCTGGTGATGCAGTAGCGGGCCGGCCGCAGGCCGTTGCGGTCGAGGGTGGCCCCCACCATGCGGCCGTCGCTGAAGACCAGCAGGGCCGGACCGTCCCAGGGCTCCTGCAGGCAGGCGCTGTATTCGTAGAAGGCCTTGATCGCGGGCCGTTCGTCGAGTTCGGGCTGGTCGCGGAAGGCCTCCGGCACCAGGGTCAGCAGGCTGTCGGTGATCGGCCGGCCGCTGCGCACCATCAGCTCGAGCGTGGCGTCGAGGTTGGCCGAGTCGCTGAAGGCGGCGTTGACCAGGGGCCGCAGGTCCCGGGCGGCATCGCCCCAGACGGCCTCGAGGTGGGATTCGGCGGCCCGGGCCCAGTTGATGTTGCCCAGCAGGGTGTTGATCTCACCGTTGTGGCCCAGCAGCCGCATCGGCTGGGCCAGGGGCCAGCGGGGCAGGGTGTTGGTGCTGAAGCGGCGGTGGTACACCGCGAAGGCGACGCTGAAGCGTTCGTCGCGGAGGTCGGTGTAGAAGGCGTCGAGCACCTCCGAGCGCACCATGCCCTTGTAGACGACGGTGCGGGCGCTGATCGAGGCGAAATAGAGGTCGGTGGTGTCGGCCCCCCACACCTCCCGCACCCGGTCGACGGCGCGGCGCCTCAGGCGGAACAGCAGGGATTCGAGGGCGTCGACGTCGGCCATGACGCCTGGCACCGCATCGGGGGCGGCCAGCAGCCACTGCTCGATGGCCGGGGCGTTCTCCCGCGCCAGGGGACCGAGCACCTCGGGAACCACCGGGACCTGCCGCCAGCCGAGGCTGAGGAGCCCGAGGCGTTCGGCCTCCTCGTCGCAGATCCGTCGGGCCTGGTCGCGGCGGTCGGGGTCCGCCGGCAGGAACAGCATCCCCAGCCCCCGCACGATCGCCGTGGAGGCGGCGGCGGCCGGCCACACGGCCTCCAGGTAGCTCCAGGGAATTGCGGTGAGCAGGCCGGCGCCGTCGCCAGAATCACCATCGCCGCCGCAGCCGCCCCGGTGCTCCATGCAGCGGAGGCCCCGCAGGGCCTGCTGCAGCACCCAGTGGTTGGGGACCCCATCGAGGTGGGCCAGGAAACCCACCCCGCAGGCGTCCGTCTCGCCAGGGCCTGGGGCCGAGCTGTCGCAGTGGGGCCAGACGGGGACGGAGGAGGACATAGACCGGGTTGGGGCTGCTGAAACGGTGCTGGAACGGGATTGGAGGGAACAAGCCTAAGGACGCCGGCAGGCGGAATCTGCCGAGGAGCTGCCGTGTCACCCGTGCAGCAGCCGTGTCCGCGACGACAGGGCGGGCTATCGATCCTAGGCAGCCACCCTTCCCCGGAGCGGTGGGACTAACTTTTTGCCTCAAGGGGCAGGATTTTTGCCTCAAGAGGCAGGACGTCGTCGATGGCCAGGACCCTCTCGATCACCCTGGCCCTGCTGGCCCTGATCGGAGCTCCGCCGGTCACCAGGGCGGCGCCGCCGCCGATGCCCCCGCCTCTGCCGGAGCTGTCGGCCCCGCGTCCCAGCCGGCCCGGGCCGGTGCGCGCGGGCTCTGCCGCTGAGGTCGGCGGCACCGGGCTGACGCTCAACGGCCGCAGCCAGCAGGCCGCCTGGCGCTGGAGCGGCGATGACCCGCGCCGGCCGCTGGCCCTGTGGCTGCCGCTGGAGGTGCTCGAAGGCCAGCTGGGCTTCAGCAGCCGCGCCAGGCCCGATGGCGCCCTGGCCCTGGAATGGTTCGGCCGGGAGCTGGTGGTGCCGCCGGCCCAGCAGCGCTCGCTGGCGGACGAGGTGGCCGTCGACGTGGCCGCCCTCCTGCAGGACGTCGGCGTGGCGGTGGAGCGCCGCGGTGAGCGGCTGGATCTGCGTCTGCCGGCCCCCCGGCTGCTCCAGGTGCGCAGCTCGGAGCAGGCCGGCGTCCGGCGGGTGGTGCTCGACCTCGACGGACCCGCCCTGGTGCGCAGCAGCGAGGGCGGCCTGCAGTTGTCCCTGCTCAGCCGGCCGGACCAGCTGGCCCAGCTCACCGCCAGGGGCCTGCGCAGTGGCAGCGACGGGGCGGACCTGACCCTGGCGGTGCCCGGTGGTGCCGCCCCCCTGCGCACGTTCACCCTGGGGGATCCGGCCCGGGTGGTGATCGACCTGCCCCAGGGCGCCGGCAGCGTCGGCACGGCCCCGGAGGCACCAGCGCCGATCGATCCGCGGCTGCTGGCCATGCTGGGCTCCCAGCTGCGCTGGGACCAGCAGGTGCGCAACGTGGGCGGCACCAGGGTCCTGGTCAACGCCGTCCGGATCGATCCGCGCAGCGGTCCCCTGGAGCTGCGCACCCTCAGCCGCCCCGACGGCATGGCGGGGCTCAGTTCCCTGACGGCCCTGGCCCAGCGCCAGGACGCCCTGGTGGCGATCAACGGCGGCTTCTTCAACCGGGTGCGCCGGCTTCCCCTCGGCGCCCTGCGGGACCAGGGCCGCTGGCTGTCCGGGCCGATCCTCAACCGCGGCGTGGTGGGCTGGGAGCCCCGCAGCCTGCCCCGCTTCGGCCGCCTGCGGCTGGAGGAATGGATCAGCGACGACCGCGGCCAGCGCCTGCCGCTGCTGACCGTGAACAGCGGCCTGGCCCAGCGGGGCCTGAGCCGCTACACGGGCGAATGGGGCCGGCTCTACCAGGCCCTAACCGGCTCGGAGACGGGCCTGCTGCTGAGCGGCGGCCAGGTGCAGCGCCGGATCGGCAGCGCCGAGCTGGCGGCGGGGGTGCCGCTGCGGCAGGAGGACACCCTGGTGGTGGCCCGCGGCGGGGCAGACCTGCCCTGGGGCGAGGGGAATCGGCTGCGGATCGAGAGCCGGCCGAGCGATCCGGTGGGCAACGCCTCCAACGTGATGGGGGGTGGACCGCTGCTGCTCCAGAACGGCCGCATCGTGCTCAACGGCGGCGCGGAAGGATTCGGGGCCGCCTTCCTGCGCCAGGGGGCCCCCCGCACCGTGGTGGGCAGCGACGGCACCCTGCTGTGGCTGGTGACCCTGGAAGGCGCCGGTGGGAGCGCCGGGCCCACCCTCTCCGAGACCGCCTGGCTGCTGCAGCAGATGGGGCTGGTGGATGCCCTCAACCTCGACGGGGGTAGTTCCACGGGCCTGGTGATGGGCGGCAGCCACCGGGTCAAGGGGCGCGGCGTGGCCGGCTCCGTGCACAACGGCCTGGGCCTGGTGCCGATCGCGGGCGGCGAGGCGGCCAGCAGCCAGGGGCCCGCCGGCCGGCCGCTGGCCGAGTGAGTTCCACTGGCAGACTGACCCCATTCGCCGCCTCGCCGTGCCCAGGGGCCACAGCCTCCGACTCACCGCCGCCGCCGCCGCCGAGCTCTGCCGGCAGGCGGCCGTGGCGGGCACCCCAGGGCTGATGCACCTGGAGCTGCTGGAGGGCGCCTGTGAGGCCTGGGCGATCCGCCTGCGCCCCGGCCACCTGTCCGGCACCCCCGTGGCCCGGGCCGACGGCATCACCCTCTATTCCCCCGGCGACCAGCTGCCCCTGCTCCAGGGCCTCCAGCTCGACTACCGGGGCGACCTCAGCGGCGGGGGGTTCCTGGTGCGCCCCGGACCGGGGGTGCGCAGCTGCGCCTGCGGCGCCGCCTTCAGCCGTGAGAACTGAGCGGGACGACGACGAAGTAAGGTGTCGGATTGTCGATACGGTCGGACGTCCGACCTGTCCACCCAGAAGTCCCCACCGAGCAGCACCCGGCCCTCGATGCCCACTATTCAGCAGCTGATCCGCACCGAGCGGCAGCGTCTCACCCGCAAGACGAAGTCGCCCGCCCTGCGCGCCTGCCCCGAGCGGCGTGGCGTCTGCACCCGGGTGTACACCTCCACCCCGAAGAAGCCCAACTCGGCCCTGAGGAAGGTGGCCCGCGTGCGCCTCACCTCCGGCTTCGAGGTGACGGCCTACATCCCCGGCATCGGCCACAACCTCCAGGAGCACTCGGTGGTTCTGATCCGCGGCGGCCGCGTCAAGGATCTGCCCGGTGTCCGCTACCACATCATCCGCGGCACCCTCGACACCTCTGGGGTCAAGGACCGGCGTCAGTCCCGCTCCAAGTACGGCGCCAAGACACCGAAGGCCTGAGCCTCCGCGCCACCGGCTCTCCGCGGCCGACTCCCCCCTCTCCCGCTTTTTCTCCCCCCGTTCCATGTCCCGCCGCAACGCCGCCGAGAAGCGCCCGGTTCTGCCGGATCCCCAGTTCAACAGCCGTCTGGCCTCGATGATCGTGGCCCGGCTGATGAAGCACGGCAAGAAGTCCACCGCCCAGCGCATCCTTTCCGATGCCTTCACCCTGATCAACGAGCGCACCGGCGCCGATCCCCTCGACCTGTTCGAGACGGCGGTCCGCAATGCCACCCCCCTGGTGGAGGTGCGGGCCCGTCGGGTCGGCGGCGCCACCTATCAGGTGCCGATGGAAGTGCGTCAGGAGCGGGGCACCGCCATGGCGCTGCGCTGGCTGGTCAACTTCTCCCGCGCCCGCAACGGCCGGAGCATGGCCCAGAAACTGGCCGGCGAGCTGATGGACGCGGCCAACGAGGCCGGCAGTGCCGTCCGCAAGCGGGAGGAAACCCACAAGATGGCCGAGGCCAACAAGGCTTTCGCCCACTACCGCTACTGAGCGGAAGCGGGAGCCGGATCCCTGGGCTGATCCGGTTCCCCCAGACCTGAGCGATCACCAGTCTGTAGAGTTACGCCCGTTTTTTGTCGACCCACCCCCGGAGAACTTTCCCGTGGCCCGCGCCTACCCCCTGGAACGCGTCAGAAATATCGGTATCGCCGCTCACATTGACGCGGGCAAGACCACCACGACCGAACGGATTCTGTTCTATTCCGGCGTGGTCCACAAGATGGGCGAGGTGCATGATGGCGCCGCCGTCACCGACTGGATGGAGCAGGAACGCGAGCGTGGCATCACCATCACCGCGGCTGCCATCTCCACCAGCTGGAAGGACAACCGCATCAACATCATCGACACCCCCGGTCACGTCGATTTCACGATCGAAGTGGAGCGCTCGATGCGCGTCCTCGATGGTGTGGTCGCCGTGTTCTGTGCCGTGGGCGGCGTCCAGCCCCAGTCGGAAACCGTCTGGCGCCAGGCCGACCGCTACAACGTGCCCCGGATCGTGTTCGTCAACAAGATGGACCGCACCGGTGCCAACTTCCTGAAGGTCTACGAACAGATCAAGGACCGCCTCAAGGCCAACGCCGTGCCGATCCAGCTCCCGATCGGTGCCGAGGGCGACCTCAAGGGCATCATCGACCTGGTGCGCAACAAGGCGATCATCTACACCAATGATCTCGGCACCGACATCCTCGAAGAGGACATCCCCGCCGATATGCAGGACGAGGCTGCGGAATGGCGCCAGAAGCTGATGGAGTCGGTGGCCGAAACCGATGAAGAGCTGATCGAAGCCTTCCTCGAGAACGGTGAGCTGACCCAGGAGCAGCTGATGCGCGGCATCCGGCTGGGCGTTCTCCAGCATGGCATGGTCCCCATCCTGTGCGGTTCCGCCTTCAAGAACAAGGGTGTCCAGCTGGTGCTCGACGCCGTGGTCGACTACCTGCCCGCCCCCGTCGACGTGCCCCCGATCCATGGCCTGCTGGCCGACGGCAGCGAAGCCACCCGCCCCTGCGACGACAGCGCCCCCTTCAGCGCCCTGGCCTTCAAGGTCATGGCCGACCCCTACGGCAAGCTCACCTTCGTGCGCATGTACAGCGGGGTTCTGCAGAAGGGCAGCTACGTGCTCAACTCCACCAAGGACAAGAAGGAGCGCATCTCCCGTCTGATCCTGCTGAAAGCCGACGAGCGCGAGGAGGTGGACGAACTGCGGGCCGGTGATCTGGGGGCCGTGCTCGGCCTCAAGGACACCACCACGGGCGACACCCTGTGCGTCGACTCCGATCCGATCATCCTGGAATCCCTGTTCATCCCCGAACCGGTGATCTCCGTGGCCGTGGAGCCCAAGACCAAGGGCGACATGGAGAAGCTCGGCAAGGCCCTGCAGTCCCTTTCCGAGGAAGACCCCACCTTCCGGGTGTCCACCGATCCGGAAACCAACCAGACGGTGATCGCCGGCATGGGCGAACTGCACCTGGAGATCCTGGTCGACCGCATGCTGCGGGAGTTCAAGGTGGAGGCCAACATCGGCGCCCCCCAGGTGTCCTACCGGGAAACCATCCGCGGCAGTGCCAAGGGTGAGGGCAAGTTCGCCCGCCAGACGGGCGGCAAGGGCCAGTACGGCCACGTGGTGATCGAAATGCAGCCCGGCGAGCCGGGCTCAGGGTTCGAGTTCGTCAACAAGATCGTTGGCGGCATCGTTCCCAAGGAGTACATCGGTCCGGCGGAAGCCGGCATGAAGGAAACCTGCCAGTCCGGTGTGATTGCCGGTTTCCCCATGATCGATGTCAAGGTCACCATGGTGGACGGCTCTTATCACGACGTCGACTCTTCGGAGATGGCGTTCAAGATCGCCGGTTCCATGGCCTTCAAGGACGGCGTCAAGAAGTGCAACCCTGTGCTGCTTGAGCCGATGATGAAGGTGGAGGTCGAGGTCCCCGAGGATTTCCTCGGTTCGGTCATCGGCGACCTCTCCTCCCGCCGTGGTCAGGTCGAAGGGCAGTCCGTCGACGACGGTCAGTCCAAAGTCCAGGCCAAGGTGCCTCTGGCCGAAATGTTCGGCTACGCCACCCAGCTCCGATCCATGACCCAGGGTCGGGGTATTTTCTCGATGGAGTTCAGCCATTACGAGGAAGTTCCTCGCAATGTGGCGGAAGCCATCATTTCCAAGAATCAGGGCAATTCCTGATCTTTCTTTCCATCCAACCCACCCCCCCGATTCTTTCCTTCCATGGCACGCGAGAAGTTCGAGAGGAACAAGCCTCACGTCAACATCGGCACCATCGGTCACGTTGACCACGGCAAGACCACCCTCACCGCCGCCATCACCAACGTGCTGGCGTCCCAGGGCATGGCCAAGGCCCAGGCCTACGACGAGATCGATGGTGCTCCCGAAGAGAAGGAGCGGGGGATCACGATCAACACGGCCCACGTCGAGTACGAGACCGAAAACCGTCACTACGCCCACGTGGACTGCCCCGGCCACGCGGACTACGTCAAGAACATGATCACCGGTGCCGCCCAGATGGACGGCGCCATCCTGGTGGTGGCCGCCACCGACGGCCCCATGGCCCAGACCAAGGAGCACATCCTGCTGGCCAAGCAGGTGGGCGTGCCCGCCCTGGTGGTGTTCCTGAACAAGAAGGACATGGTCGACGACGAGGAGATCCTCGAGCTCGTCGAACTGGAGATGCGTGAGCTGCTGAGCAGCTACGACTTCCCCGGCGACGACATCCCCGTGATCGCCGGCTCCGCCCTCAAGGCCCTCGAGTACATCCAGGCCGGCAAGAAGGCCGTGCGCGGTGAGGACGAGTGGGTCGACAAGATTCTCGACCTCATGGATGCGGTCGACGAGTCCATCCCCGAGCCCGAGCGTGAGATCGACAAGCCTTTCCTGATGGCCGTCGAAGACGTCTTCTCGATCACCGGTCGCGGCACCGTCGCCACCGGTCGTATCGAGCGCGGCAAGGTGAAGGTGGGCGAGACCGTCCAGATCGTCGGCATCCGCGACACCCGGGAAACCACCGTCACCGGCGTGGAGATGTTCCGCAAGCTGCTCGACGAGGGCATGGCCGGCGACAACGTCGGTCTGCTGCTGCGCGGCATCCAGAAGGAGGACATCGAGCGCGGCATGGTGCTGGTGAAGCCCAACTCCATCAAGCCCCACACCAAGTTCGAGGGTGAGGTCTACGTGCTCAAGAAGGAGGAAGGCGGCCGCCACACCCCCTTCTTCGCCGGCTACCGCCCGCAGTTCTACATCCGCACCACCGACGTGACCGGCCAGATCACCGCCTTCACCGCCGATGACGGCACCAACGTGGAGATGGTGATGCCCGGCGACCGCATCAAGATGAGCGCCGAGCTGATCTGCCCGGTCGCCATCGAGCAGGGCATGCGCTTCGCCATCCGCGAAGGCGGCCGCACCATCGGTGCCGGCGTGGTGTCCAAGATCGTTCTGTGAGGCTGATCTAGCCTTTTCAGGGGAGTCTCACCACGGTGGGACTCCCCTTTCGGAACCGTCGGTTCCCTCCGCACCTCGACAACCCGTTTCCACGGCCTACGGCCGCCCTTCGCCCGCGTTTCCCCTCCGATGACCGCCTCCATCCCCCAGCAGAAGATCCGCATCCGCCTGAAGGCCTTCGATCGCCGCATGCTGGATCTGTCCTGCGAAAAGATCATCGAAACCGCCGATCACACCGCTGCCACGGCCATCGGTCCCATCCCCCTGCCCACCAAGCGCAAGATCTACTGCGTGCTGCGCTCGCCTCACGTCGACAAGGATTCCCGTGAGCACTTCGAGACCCGCACCCACCGCCGCATCATCGATATCTACAGCCCCAGTTCCAAGACCATCGACGCCCTGATGAAGCTCGACCTGCCGAGCGGTGTGGACATCGAAGTCAAGCTCTGAGGCCGATGGGCTCAACGGGGCTTCGCCGGGCTGGTCGCTCTCTCTAGGATCGCGATACATCTCGAGTTGCCCTGGTTGATCCTTTCGCCACCGACCTCCGATCGCCCCTTCCCCCCTGCCGCCAGCGGCATCCTGCTCCCGTGACTGATCTGGCCGTCAGGGAGCTGCCCCTGTTCCCCCTCCCCGATGTGGTGCTCTTCCCCCAGGAGGTGCTGCCGCTCCATATCTTCGAGCCGCGCTACCGCATGATGCTGCGCACGGCGATGTCGGAGGACAGGCGCTTCGGCGTGGTGCGCTGGGATCCCCAGAGCAAGAAGATGGCGGAGGTGGGTTGCTGCGCCGAGATCCTGCACTGCCAGGTGCAGGACGACGACCGCAGCAACATCGTCACCATGGGCCAGCAGCGCTTCCGGGTGCTCGACATCGTGCGCGACACCCCGTTCCGGGTCGGCATGGTCAGCTGGATCGAGGACACGGTGAGCGAAAGCCACGAGGAGCTCGAGACCCTCACCAGCGATGTGACCCGGGCCCTGCGGGACGTGGTCGATCTCACCGGCAAGCTGATCGGCAAGCCCTCCTCCCTGCCCGCCGATCTGCCCGATCTGCCGCGGGAGCTTTCCTTCTGGATCGGCGCCCATCTCGGCGGGCCGGTGGCCGACCACCAGCAGGCCCTGCTCGAAATCACCGACACCGGTGAGCGGCTGCGCCAGGAATACGAACTGCTCGACCAGACGCGACGCCAGCTGGCTGCCCGCACCGTCCTCAAGGACACCTTCTCCAGCCTCGGCGACGGCAGCAGCGAGACCTGAGCCATGCCGAGCCTTCTTCCGGGCGGCGCCCTGCTGCCCCTCCTCCTGACGGGGGGTGCCCTGGCGGCGGTGCTGGCCGCCCTGCTCTGGCAGCGCCGCTCCCGGGCCTACCTGTCGTCGGCCAGCGTGGCCGCCGCCTACGACCGCTGGACGGACGACCGTCTGCTGGAGCGGCTCTGGGGCGAGCACGTGCACCTGGGCCACTACGGCGATCCCCCCGGTGCCCGGGATTTCCGCGCCGCCAAGGCCGCCTTTGTCCACGAGCTGGTGCGCTGGAGCGGCCTCGACCGACTGCCCCCCGGCAGCCGGGTGCTGGATGTGGGCTGCGGCATCGGCGGCAGCGCCCGCATCCTGGCCCGCGACTACGGCTTCGAGGTGCTGGGCATCAGCATCAGTCCGGCCCAGATCGCCCGGGCCCGGGAGCTCACACCGGCCGACCTGCCGAACTGCCGCTTCGCCGTGATGGATGCCCTGGCCATGGAGCTGCCGGACGGGGGCACCGACACCGGCTTCGATGCGGTCTGGAGCGTCGAGGCCGGCCCCCACATGCCCGACAAGCAGCGCTACGCCGATGAGATGCTGCGGGTGCTCCGGCCAGGCGGCTGCCTGGCGGTGGCCGACTGGAACCGCCGCGACCCGGGCGTCGCCCCCATGAACCGGCTGGAGCGCTGGGTGATGCGCCAGCTGCTTGACCAGTGGGCGCACCCGGAGTTCGCCAGCATCCCCTCCCTGAGGCGGAATCTGGAGACCAGCCCCTGGAACCGGGGCCTGCCGATCAGCACCGCCGACTGGACGGTCGCCACCCTGCCCTCCTGGGTGGATTCGATCGTCGAGGGCGTGCGCCGCCCCGGGGCGGTGCTGGGGCTGGGCCCCCGCGCCGTGCTGCAGGGCCTCCGCGAAACGCCCACGCTGCTGCTGATGGACTGGGCGTTCCGCAACGGCCTGATGCAGTTCGGCGTCTTCCGCGGTCCGTTGCCCGGGGCCGGGGCCGAGGACCCGTCCAGGCCCGGCTGAGACTCAGTCGACCTTCTCCTCGGCGGCGAGGTTGGTGAGGGGATAGGCCCCGAACAGGGCCAGGTGCTCGCAGAGGGGGGTGAGGTCGGCGATTGCCCCGTCCAGCGGCACGGCACCCTCGGGAAGCTCGAGATCGACGAAGAAGATGTATTCGCCCATCTCCCGCTTGGACGGACGCGACTCAATCCGGCTCATGTTCAGCCCCTGGCGGGCGAAGCAGCCGAGCGACTCCAGCAGGGCACCGGGCTGGTTGGAGTGGAGCGAGAACGCCAGGCTGGCGTGGGGGCCCTGGTGGGAGCGCTCGCCGCGACGCAGCAGCAGGAAGCGGGTGCAGTTGCCCGGCACATCGTTGATCGGGTGGGCCAGCACCTCAAGGCCGTGCTCGGCAGCCGCCTCCAGCGAGGCGATGGCGCCCCGGAAACGGCTGCCCCGCACCAGCCGGGCCGCTTCGGCGGTGGAGCTGGTGGGCAGTTGCAGGGCCTGGGGCAGGTGTTCCCCCAGCCACAGGCTGCACTGGGCCAGGGCCTGGGGGTGGGAGAGCACCTCACTGATGGCGTCGAGAGGGCCGCTGCCCACCAGGGCGTGGCGGATGGGCAGCACCAGGGCCCGGGCCACCGCCAGGTCAGGGTGCTCCCAGAGGGCATCGAGACAGCTGGTGACGCCCCCCTCGACGGAGTTCTCCACCGGCACCACCGCCAGATCGCAATCGCCGTCGGCCAGGGCCCGGATCACGGCGCGGATGCCCTGCTGGGGCACGAAGTCCACCGCCTCGAGGCCCTCGAGGGCCGCCAGTCGCTGCGCCGCCTGCTCACCGTAGGTGCCGACGGGACCGAGAAAGGCAAGACGCATGGCGGTGGGACGCTCTGGGGTGATCGGTAGGATCATGGCCTGTCGGCCCGCAGGCCATGTCCCTGGCCTTCAGCGCCAGTCAGCAACTCGACCTTCCGGTGGCCAGCGAGGCGGATCGCCTGCCCGCCTACCTCGACGATGAGCAGCGGGTGGTGCAGGCCCTGCTCGACCCCACCCAGCTCGAACCCCTCGGCCCCGGCCGCTACCGCTACACCGTGAGCCAGGTCCGGGTGTTCCAGCTGAAGATCCAGCCGGTGGTGGAGCTGCAGGTGGTGCGTCGCCATGGCCGGCTGGAGCTGGAGGCCCTCGACTGCCAGCTGGAGGGCCTCGGGCTGGTGGAGGACTTCCGCCTCGGGCTCTGCTCCTGGCTCGCCGCGGCCGACGGCGGCCTCACCGGTGAGGCCAGCCTCTCGGTGACCGTGAGCCGCCCCACCCTGCTGAAGCTGATCCCCCCCAAGGTGCTGGAGGCCACGGGCCGCTCGGTGCTGGGCGGCATCCTGCTGGGCATCAGGACCCGGGTGAGTCAGCAGCTGCTGGGGGATTTCCAGCGCTGGTGCCGATCGACCTGAGAAAGCTGCGGCGGTGCAGGGGCGTGGGTCCCAGCCGCTGGATCGCCTCCCGGTGCTGGCGGGTGCCGTAGCCGGCGTGGCACTCCAGGCCGTAGCAGGGGTGGCGCAACGCCAGGCGACGCAGCAGGGCATCCCGCTCCTGCTTGGCGAGCACGCTGGCGGCGGCGATCGCGGCGCAGCGGCCATCTCCACCCACCAGGGTGGACTGGGGGCCGGACCAGCCCCGCAGGGGCAACACCCCATCCACCAGCAGCAGCCGGGGGGGGCGGGCCAGCCGTTGCAGGGCCCGCAGCATCGCCCATTCGGTGGCCTGGCGCACCCCCCAGCGATCGATCTCACCGGCGCTCGCCTGCCCCAGGGCCCAGGCCAGGGCCTGGTGGCGGAGCAGGGGAACCAGGGCCTCGCGGCGCCGGGCGGTGAGCTTCTTGCTGTCGTTCAGGCCCGCCGCCGCCAGGGGCGCCAGGGCCGAGGCCGGCAACACCACCGCTGCCGCGAACACCGGGCCGAACAGGCTGCCCCGGCCGACCTCGTCCACTCCGGCACATTCACCGGGGTCAAGCCCCCCCCAGACGTCCGCGTCGGGGCGAGCAAGAACCTCGGGGCCGGTGCGCCCGAGGGCGTTGCGGCCGGGGCGATCAGCCAGCGGCGGAGGAGCGGCGGCGGCGGCGGCGGGGTTCACCCGCGTCGGCGGCCGTGGCATCGGCCGCGGGAATCGCGGCGGCAGCGGCTGCCACCGGGACCGGAGCCGCCGTCGCCACCGGGGCAGGCACCGCCGCCGGTGTGGACCGGCTGGAAGAACGGCGACTGGGCAAGGCCACGGCCACCAGCTCGGACGGGACGGGGGTGGGCAGGGGTTCGAACGGGGCCGGCGTGATCTCGAAGATGGGGATCGCCTCCGGCACCGGGGAGTCGAAGGACGCGGAGACCACAGGGGATTCGGCAGCTTCGGGAGCGTCGGCCATGCCGTTGGGGTCGGCCATGCCATTGCGGGCCTCACCGCCGCGGCCGCGCCGCCGGCGACGGGAGCCACTGGCGGCCAGCTGCTGACGCGCTTCCTCAAGCACGGCTTCGGGGTCTGCGTCGGGGCGCACCACGCGCACCATCAGGCTGTCGCCGGTGGGGAGCGGATCCAGCAGCAAGGCCGGACTCAGCCCCATCCAGCCGTAGACCAGCTCCTGCTCAGGATCGATCGGCACGGCCAGCACCTCGGGCTCCTGGCGGCGCTGCGGGGCATCGCTGGCGGGACTCTCCTGGGGCGCCGGCAGAACGGCGCTGCCGTTGCCCCCACCATCGGCATAGCCGCCCAGGGCGGGGGTCTCCGCCCCCTCGGCGCCGCGGCCGCCGCGGCCGCCACGGCGACGCCGGCCACTGCCGCCGGACTCGCCGGCGCCGGTGGAGGGGCTGGCCACTTCGGCCCGGGCCGAGGCGGCCGAGCGCACCAGGCCGGAAACCGTCGCCAGAGGCTGGAGGGTGTCCTTGCCGGGAAGAACAGCCACGTGGCCGAGGCCGCCACAGCTGGGGCAGGCCCGTCCGAACAGTTCGTAGATGTTCTGGCCCTGGCGTTTGCGGGTCAGCTCCACCAGACCGAGCTCGGTGAGCTGGGCGATCTGGGGACGGGCCGTGTCGTCCCGGGAGGCCTGGGTGAAGTGCTCCAGCAGCTGCAGCTGGTCGCGCCGGGACTCCATGTCGATGAAGTCGATGATCACGACGCCGCCGATGTTGCGCAGCTTGAGCTGGCGGGCGATCTCCACCGCCGCCTCGCAGTTGGTCCACAGCACCGTCTCGCGGGCGTTGGCCGAACGGGTGAACGAGCCGGAGTTGACGTCGATCACCGTGAGCGCCTCGGTGGGCTCGATGATCACGTAGCCGCCGGAAGGGAGATCCACCCGGGGCTTGAGGGCGTCGCGGATGGCGGCGTTGACCCGGAAGTGCTCCAGGATCTCGGTGGGTTCACTGTGGTGCTCCACCAGCAGGTTGGCCTGGTCGGCGCCGAGGAAGGCGTTGACCCGGGCCACCGCATCGGCGCTGTCGACCACCACCCGCAGCACATCGGGGCTGTAGAGGTCGCGCAGCACCCGATGGATGAAGTCCTCATCGCGGTTGAGGAGCACCGGCGGCGAGGCCGTCTCGGCCGCCTGCTGGATCGATTCCCACTGGCGCAGCAGCGCCTCGAGGTCGTCGATCAGCATCTCCTCGCTGACGTCCTCGGCCTCGGTGCGGATCAGCAGACCGGCGCCGGGGGGCTTGATCAGCACGCCGAGGGCCCGCAGCCGGTTGCGCTCGTTCTCGCCGTTGATGCGCCGGGAGATGTTGACCCCCTGGCCATGGGGCTGAAGCACCAGGAAACGCCCCGGCAGGGAAAGGTTGCCGGTGAGGCGCGGGCCCTTGGTGCCCGTGGGCTCCTTCATCACCTGGACGAGCACCTTCTGGCGGGGCTCGAGCAGCTCGGTGATGCCGGCGCCCCCCTTCTTCAGACGCAGGGGACCCAGATCGGTGATGTGGATGAAGCCGTTCTTCTCGCTTTCGCCGATGTTGACGAAGGCGGCATCGATCCCGGGCAACACGTTCTCGACGGTTCCGAGGTAGACGTCACCGATCTGATAACGACCCTGGGCGACGATCAGTTCATCGACGCGTTCGTCGTTGAGCACTGCGGCGATCCGCAACTGCTCAGCGATGACGATCTGCTGGGGCATGGAAGAGATGGTGGGCTCAGTGGAGCCCTGCCGGGGGGGCAGGTGGGGGAAGGAATCGGGCGGCGACCGAGGCGGTCGCTCAGCCACTGGAGAGAATCTGGCCGGACCCCGGAAACAAGGGAATCGGCTGTTTGCCTGGTCTGGCCCCCAGAAGCCAGGGGCCCGGATGGGAGCAGTGACGTCGTCGGGCCGGCAGCGTGACGGAAGGAATGTCGTTCCTTCCCGATGCAAAGCAACGAAGACCGAACCAAGCAATGTTGACTGTGATAGCGCTTTCGCCGAGGAGCTTCTAGAAAGCGTCCCTGATGCAGAAGCGTCTGGGCGGAGGCGGAAGAAGGGAGGAAGCCCCGCTATTCCTGTCTCCGTCTAGGGCGAACTTAGCACGCGTCCAGCCGGAGGCAACGGCGCTGGACCGGACCGAGGACCAGCGGCTGGCCGAGGCCGGTGCTCAGCCAGTGGCACAGATGGTCCGGCCGCAGGCTGCGGCCCTGGGGATCCACGGCGGCTTCCAGATCCAGCACCTGGTCTGCCCCAGCCCCGGTTGGAGCCTCGGCCTGCACCAGGCGGAGGTCGAGCAGGTAGGGGCGGCACTCCCGCTCCCTGGGACGCCCCTTCTTGTCCTGGTCCTGCCAGGGCAGGCTGGTGGCCTCCAGCAGCGCCGCGACCGCCGCGGCCCAGCGCTCCGGCGTCAGCGAAGCCGGAGCCGATGCCCCCGGATCAGGAACCGCCTGATCGGGGGCCTCTTCCTGGGGGGCCGGCCGCAGGGTGAGCCGCCATTCGGCGGAACGGATCTGCTGGGCCAGGCCGGGGGTCGCCAGGGGCACGGCCACGGCCGAGAGCAGGGTCAGCTCGGCGCTGAGCTCCGCCTGCAGCCGCCGGCGGGCGGTCTCGGGGTCGACCGGGGCGGCGAAGTCCAGGTCGAGCCATTCGTGCAGACCCTCCACCCCGAGGGGCAAAGGCAGTGCCACCTGCAGCCGCGGCAGGGGATGGAAGCCGCCGGTGAAGCTCACCGGCAGGCCGCTGCGGCGCAGGGCCCGCTCCATCAGCCGCAGGGTGTCGAGATGGCTGATCAGGGCCAGGGAGCCGGTCTTGGCGAAGGCGAAGCGCAGCCGGCAGACCCGCTCGCTGGCCGGCGCCCGCGGCGGCAGCGGCGGCGGCACGGGGGGTGGCGGGATCACCACGTTGTGCCCCAGCTCCGGACCGCAGACCCCGCAGCTGCTGCAGCCCTCGAAGGAGCAGTCCGGCACCACGGCGGCAGCCAGGGCCCGGCCCAGATCCTCCGCCAGCCAGGCCTTGTCGACCCCGGAATCGATGTGGTCCCAGGGCAGGGGCTGGCGGCAGAAGGCCTCCAGATCGCCGCTGGCGAAGGCCTCCGCCGCACTCCAGCCGCCCATCTCCAGGGCCCGGTAGGAGCCCCCCAGGCCGGCGGCCTCGATGGCGCCGGTCCAGGCGGCATGGCTGCGGTCGGCGGATTCGAACCAGGCATCCAGGCCCGCGCCGGCCCGCCAGGCCGCCTCGATCACCGGCGCCAGCCGCCGGTCGCCGCGGCCGACGAAGTCCTCCACCGCCGACAGCCGCACGTCGGTGTAGTTGGTCTTGATGCCCCGCAGGGGCCGCAGGGCGTCGCGCAGCAGCTGCTGCCGGCGCCGGAACTCCGCCGTCGACACGCTGTGCCACTGGAACGGCGTGTGGGGCTTGGGGGTGAAATTGCTGATCGTCAGGTTGAGCTGCAACCGGCCCAGATCACGGCACTGCTGCTGAAGCCCCCGGCAGGTGTCGACGATGCCGAGCACGTCGGCGTCGGTCTCGCCCGGCAGGCCGATCATGAAATAGAGCTTCACGCGGTTGTAGCCGTTCTCCATGGCGGTGCGGATGCCGCGCAGCAGCTCCGCATCCGTGAGTCCCTTGTTGACGATGTCCCGCAGGCGCTGGGTGCCGGCCTCGGGGGCGAAGGTGAGCCCGGCGCGGCGGGTGCCGCCGAGGATGTGGGCGATGGAGGTGTCGAAGCGGTCGACCCGCTGGCTGGGCAGGGTGAGGCTGACGTTGTGCTCCGCCAGCCGGTTGCGCAGCTCCACCCCCACCGCCGGCAGGGAGAGGTAATCGCTGCAGCTGAGCGACAGCAGCGAGAAGTCGCTGTAGCCGGTGCGCAGCATGCCCTCCTCCACCGCCTCGATGACCGCCTCCGGCTCCACGTCCCGGGCCGGGCGGGTCAGCATCCCCGGCTGGCAGAAGCGACAGCCGCGGGTGCAGCCGCGGCGGATCTCCACCGTGAGCCGGTCGTGGACCGTCTCGATGTGGGGCACCAGGCCCATGGCGTAGTGGGGCATGGGGGTGGCGGTGCGCCGCTGGATTCGGGGCGCCAGGCCCGGCTCCAGCGGCAGCAGGCTCACGCCGTCCGGCCCAGGCGCGTACAGGGAAGGCACATAGACCCCGGGGACTTCGGCCAGGTCCCGCAGCAGGGCCCGGCGGCCCAGGCCGGCGGCCCGCCCCTCGGCCACCACCAGGCCGATCTCGGGCAGCAGTTCCTCCCCGTCCCCCAGGGCGAGGAAATCGAAGAAGGGCGCGAACGGCTCGGGATTGCCCGTGGCGGTGGGGCCGCCGGCGAAGATCAGTGGCGGCGCCTTCGGATCGTCGAGGGGCAGGTCGCCCCGGTCGGCGGCGCGGATCGGGATGCCCGCCAGATCCAGCATCTCCAGGATGTTGGTGCCGCCGAGCTCGTAGCTGAGACTGAAGCCGAGGATGTCGAAGGCCGTCAGGGGCCTGTGGCTTTCCACCGCGAACAGGGGCGCCCCCCGCTCCCGCAGCCGGGCCGCCAGATCGGGCGCCGGCAGGTAGGCCCGATCGCACAGCTGGCCCGGGACGGCATTGAGGATCGCGTAGAGCAGCACATGGCCCAGGTTGCTGGCGCCGACCTCGTAGACCTCCGGGTAGGTGAGCGCCCAGCGCACCCGGGCCGCCGACCAGTCCCGGGGCTCCACCCCCCGCTCGTTACCGAGGTAGCGGGCGGGCCGGGCGATGCCGCCGTCGACCAGCTCGGCGAAGGCGACGGGGGCGTCCGCCGTCGCAACGGACGTGGCGGTGGCGGCGGTGGCGAAGGGCACGGCGGCGACCGGCGGGCTGCCGTCCGAGCGTAGGCAGGCCGGCCCGCGCCATAGGAAGATGCCGCCTGGCCCCGCTGCACGCCTCCCGCTTCCCACCCATGGTTCAGGTCAACGACAGCTACCTCCGGCTCAAGGCGGGCTACCTGTTCCCCGAGATCGCCCGACGCGTCAAGGCGTTCACGGAGGCCCATCCCGAGGCGGCCGTGATCCGGCTGGGCATCGGCGACGTCACCGAGCCCCTGCCGGCGGCCTGCCGGCAGGCGATGCAGCAGGCGATCGAGGCCATGGGCACCCGGGAGGGCTTCCACGGCTACGGCCCCGAACAGGGCTACGCCTGGCTGCGGGAGGCGATCGCCCGCCACGACTTCCAGGCCCGCGGCTGCGAGGTGAGCGCCGAGGAGATCTTCGTCTCCGACGGCTCCAAGTGCGACAGCAGCAACATTCTCGACATCCTCGGGGCCGGCAACCGCATCGCCGTCACCGATCCGGTCTATCCGGTGTACGTCGACAGCAACGTCATGGCGGGCCGCACCGGCGACGCCGACGGGGGCGGCCGCTACGGGGGCCTCACCTACCTGCCGATCACGGCGGCCAACGGCTTTGTGGCCCCGCTGCCGGAGGAGCCGGTGGATCTGATCTACCTCTGCTTCCCCAACAACCCCACCGGCGCCGTCGCCACCCGGGAGCAGCTGAAGCAGTGGGTCGACTACGCCCTGGCCCACAACGCCCTGATCCTGTTCGACGCCGCCTACGAGGCGTTCATCTCCGATCCGGAGCTGCCCCATTCCATCTACGAGATCGAGGGGGCACGGCGCTGCGCGATCGAGTTCCGCTCCTTCTCCAAGAACGCCGGCTTCACCGGCACCCGCTGCGCCTTCACCGTGGTGCCCCGGGGGCTTACCGGCACCACGGCCGCCGGCGAGCCGGTGGAACTGTGGGGCCTCTGGAACCGGCGCCAGAGCACCAAGTTCAACGGTGTGAGCTACATCGTGCAGCGGGGCGCCGAAGCTGTGTACTCGCCGGAAGGCCAGGAGCAGGTGCGGGCCCTGATCGGCTTCTACATGGAGAACGCGGCCATCATCCGCCGCGAACTGGAGGCCGCCGGGCTGCAGGTGTACGGGGGCCAGCAGGCCCCCTACGTGTGGATCAAGACCCCCGATGGTCTGGATTCCTGGGGCTTCTTCGACCACCTGCTGAACCAGGCCCATGTGGTGGGCACCCCCGGCAGCGGCTTCGGCGCGGCGGGCGAGGGCTATTTCCGCCTCTCCGCCTTCAACTCCCGCGCCAACGTGGACGAGGCGATGCGCCGGATCCGGGCTCTTTAGAGTTGGCCCCTGTCAGGACCGGAGCGGCCATGCCCATGACCATCCCGCCCTTCGCCACCGTCTCCACCACCCCGGCGGCCACCGAAACCCCCTCCCGTTCGCCGGGAGGGGCCGCCGTGATCGAGAAGGCGCCGGAGCGGGTGCGCAAGACCTCCCCCCGCTACAAGGTGCTGCTTCACAACGACCCCGTGAACAGCATGGAGTATGTGGTGAACACCCTGCGCCAGGTGGTGCCCTCCCTGAGTGAGCAGGATGCCATCGCCGTGATGCTGGAAGCCCACAACACGGGGGTGGGACTGGTGATCGTCTGCGATCTGGAGCCGGCGGAGTTCTACTGCGAAACCCTCAAGGCCAAGGGCCTCACCAGCACGATCGAGCCGGAGAGCTGAGTGGCTCGCCAGCCCGCAGGACCGACGCCGGAACCCGAAGCGTTCCCGCGCCTGCACTGGAGCGGCACCCTGCTCTACGTGCCGGTGCTCTACGGCGTCGGCTGGCTGCTGGCACGCCCCCTGGCCGGCCTGGCCCCGGGCCTGCGCCCCGATCAGGTGGATCTGGCCGGGGCGGTGCTGGCGCTGCTGCTGCTGCTGCTGACCCTGCCGCTGCGGTTGCGCCGCGCCTGGGGGGAACCCCATCCGTGGCACGCCCTGGGGGTGCGGGCCCCGCTGCCCGCGGTGCTGGGGACCTTCGGGCGGGGGCTGCTGCGGGCCCTGGCGCTGCTGGCCCTGGTGGTGGGCTCCCTGCTGGCCTCGGGAGGCGCCCGCTGGATCGGACCGGCCGGCCTGGGGGGGGGGGAGGTGCTCAACGCCCTGGCCCTGGTGGTGGGGGTGGGCTTTGCCGAGGAGCTGGTGTTCCGCGGCTGGCTGTGGGGTGAACTGCAACGCCAGATGGCCCCCAGGGGGGCGCTGCTGCTGCAGGCGGCCGTCTTCGCCCTCGTCCACCCCTGGAGCCAGGCCGGCTGGCTGGGGGCGGTGGGCCTGCTGGGGGGGCTGCTGCTGCTGGGGCTGAATCTGGCCCTGGTGCGCAGGGACGATGGCGGCGTGCTCTGGGGAGCGGTCGGCCTGCACGGCGGACTGGTGGGGGGCTGGTTCGCCCTGCAGGCGGGCCTGCTCGAGCTGCTGCCCGGCTCACCCCCTTGGCTGGCCGGCCCGGGTGGCAGTCAGCCCAACCCCATCGGGGGTCTGGTGGGGTGGATCGGACTGGGGGGCCTGCTGGTGCTGCGGGGCTACCTGAAGAAGCGATGCCCAGAGAACGCGATGCCCGACACTAGCCTCTGACGACGGGGACCTACAGGACGAAGTCGGTGGCAATAAAGGTATGCAAGCCGTTCACCTGAATGGAAAACTCCGCTCCATCCGATCCTGTGGTGTTGCCTTCAACAATGGTGTTGGTGCCGTCCTGGAAGAAACGCAACTGACCCGCAGCCGTGAATGCCGCATTGCCGATGAAGGTGAAGTTCTGGTTGCCACCCGCACCCGTGTTCGCGTCAATGTCAAACACATTGATCAGGTCTCCACCGGCAATGCCAGCTCCCTCAAAATCCGTGATGGTGTCACGGGTGGCCGCCGTTGTACCGGAATCGGCGCTGGAGAAGTAGAGGAACGTGTCATTACCGGTACCGCCGGTCAGGAGATCCACGCCCAGACCGCCAGTCAGGGTGTCGCTGCCACCGCCACCATCAATGGTGTCGTTGTTTCCTTGCCCGTTGAGCCTGTTGTTGTTGCCGTCGCCGGTCAGGACGTCAGCCCCGCCATCGGAACGCACATTTTCGATCCCTGCGATCGAAGAAAAGCCACTGGCCGTGCCCAGTGCCAGGTTGACGGTGACGGCGGCAGACGTCGATTCGTACAGCAGCACATCCCCCGCACCGGCCCCCAGGTTGGCCGTCACCGACTCCACGTTGGTCACGGTTCCGCCCTCGAAGCCCGTAATGGAGACTCCGTCGAAGACGACCGTGAGAGTCTGATTTCCCGAGCCAGAGGTGAGCACCAGGGTGTCGGTGTCAGCGCCCCCATCCACCGAGTCGACGCCATGGGAATCGACGGTGTAGTTGATGGTGTCATTGCCTGCGCCACCGCGGACCGTGTCGTTACCGGTGCCACCGGTGAGGGTGTCGTTGCCGGCGCCACCGAGCAGCACGTCCGCCAGGTCACCGGTGGAAATCGCGTCATCGCCGTCGTCACCGCTCACCCAATCGGTGAAGCCGGCAGCGAGGGTGAGGGAGTCGTTGCCCTGCCCAGCGGCGGTGAGCTTGGTGAAGGCGGTGCCATTGACGGTGCTGGTCCCGGTCAGGCTGATGGACTTGTTGTTCCCAGGGTCGACGTATTTCAGGGCAAGGCCCGGTCCACTGAAGACGTTGATGCCAGCCAGGACAGGCAGCACCCCGACGGTGGGGCCATTGATGCGAAGGCCGAAGCCGTTGGCAATGGTGGAAAACGTGTTCGAGGTCAGCGTGATCAGCTTGCTGACGTCGTAAAGATCAAGATAGGAGGCGTTCTCAAAGATATTTCCGTTCAGCGTCGCGGTGACATTGCCGAGGATATTGCCCGTGGGGCGCACCACGGTCTGGTTGTCGGAGCGGGTGAACGTATTGCCGGAGATCTGAACCGAACCGGCGGCAACGGAGCCTGTGAAGTTGAGGATGTTGAAGCTGCTCAGGAAGCCAGCTTCATCGAAGGTGCTGTCGAGAATCTGAACATTGCCGCTGTTGTTCCAGCTGTGCAGGAAGGCGGAGCCTCCCGTCCCGGTCAAGGGATTGAACCCAACCTGCCCCTTGATTGCGACCGTGACATCGTCCAGGGTGAGAGTCGCCGTGACCGGCGAGGTGGCCGAGAACGATGTCAACGACATGTAGAGATTGCCATTGCCATCCCAGCCCCTGTGGGTGCCTCGGAAGGTGACATCCCGCACCAGAAACGCCCCGGAGGTGGCCCGCAGCAGGGCGTTTCCATCGGCGAGGCCGCCTGCCGTGTAGTCGAGGGTCAGGTTCGCGACGGTGCCGGGCCCGTTGGGGCCATCGGTGTTCCTCTGGAAGATGCGGGTGTCCCTGACGATGGTGCCCGCCTCGGAGGTGCCGGTCACGGCGTAGCCGGAGGCCTAGACGACCCCAGGGACGGAGGTCTGCTTGGCCAGGGACCGGACGGAGGCATAGGTGCCATCCGCCAGAAGGATGGTGTCCCCTGCCGCCGCCGCGTTGATCGCCTCACGGAGTGTGGGGATTCCGGAAGGGTTGACGTTGATGGTGGCCATGGGTGGGGGAGCGCTTTGGAGGAGCCTGGGGTAGGAAAGGCTTGCAGGACGGGCGCCTAAAACCGGTGCGGAGCCGCTTCGAACCGGATGTTAACTTAAAATTTCCGAAGTGGCCTTGTTCCGCAATCTTGACAGGCTGCGCGCCTTTCTGTACTGATTCATCCTCCCTGCTGCATCTTCAGGGTACTCCGACTTGATCCCACTCCTGAGGCTTTGCCTCAGAGCGTCGCCGTGGCCAGGGCCCGGCGCCCCTCCACCGGCGCCCGCAACGCCTGATCCAGGGGAGCCACCCCGTACTCCCGCTCCAGCAGGTCCATCACGGTGCGGCCGAAGTCGGTCGGGTTGCGCTCGAAGGCCTCGAGGCAGATCCGGCCGAACACCCGACCCATCGGTTCCGGGTTCCACAGCAGCTTGCGGGCCGTCCAGGGCATCAGGCTCATCGGGTCGTAGCCAGGCTTGAGCATCCCCTGGTCGAAGGCGTACTGCTCCAGATGGGTGTGGGGCTGGAGGCCGATGAAGAAGATCGCCGGCTCCACCAAAGCGGCGCCGAAGATGCGCTCCAGTTCCCGGTGATAGGCGATCGTCTGGCGGATGGTCTCGGGCCGTTCATCGATCACGTTGAACGAGTAGTTGACCGAGACATGCTCACGGAATCCGGCCGCCGCCAGCATCCGGCAGTTCTCCAGCACCGTGCGCAGGTTGTAGCCCATGCGCATCTTGCGCACGAGCTCCTGGGAGCCTGAGGTGATGCCGATCTCGAAGTAGCTCATCCCCGTGGCCACCATCAGCTCGGCCAGTTCGGCGTCGAGGTTGTCGGCGCGGATGTAAGCCGCCCAGCGGATGTCCGTCAGGCCCTCCGCCTGAATCGCCCGCAGCAGCTCCTTGGCGTCGTCGATGTAGCGCCGGGCCGGGATGAACTGGGCATCGGTGAACCAGAAGCCCCGCACGCCACGGTCGTAGAGCTGGCGCATCTCCCGCACCACCTCGGCGATGGGGTTGACGCGCACGGCCTTGCCCTCCACCACGGTGTAGACGCAGTAGCAGCAGTTGTGGGGGCAGCCGCGCTTCGTCTGGACCCCGACGTAGAAGTCGCCGCCGTCGAGGTACCAGTTCAGCTGGGGCCAGATCGATTCGATATAGGCGTAGTCGCAGGCGGTCTTCTCCAGGCCCGCGGGCTGCTCGTGGATCAGGCCCGGACGGGGCGCCTCGCCCACCACATAGCAGCGCTCCCCTGCGAGCGAGTGGCCACGGATCAGTTTCTCCAGCAGCCCTTCCCCTTCCCCCACCGACACCACCGATCCGATGGGCAGGCCGCGGCCCAGCTGCTCGTAGAAGACGCTGACCGCCCCGCCACCGATCACCACCCGGGCCCCGGGGTTGTGGAGGCGGGCGCGCCGCAGGCCCCGGCGCACCAGCCGCAGGTTGCGCCACAGCTCGCCGTAATAGGAACCCATCAGCCGCAGCCCGCCGATCGCCCCCCGCAGGCGCTTGAGGGGGTTGGCGGAATAGAACACCTCGAAGGAGTTCTGCAGCGGGTTGCCGCCCCGGCCATCGACCGGGGCATAGATCTGGATGTCCCGCCAGGAGAACACCAGCAGGGTGGGCCGGAACTGGTCGACCACCTCCAGGAGCACGCGCTCCACGTCGAGCAGGGGCACGGCCGCCAGGTCCAGGATCCGCTGGGGCAGGGCGGGAAAGCACTTGTGGAGGTGATCGGCCAGGTAGATCGGGCCGATCGGGAAGATCGGATTGCAGGGCAGCCGCACGAGCAGCACCCGTTGATCGCTCACGGCTGACGCGGTTCCGGGGGGTGTCCGGACGCTAACAAGCGCGCCCGGGCCGCCGGTGGGCGCCGGCCGCACCGGGGGCGGCGGGATAGGGGTTGGGCACCAGGGGCACGGGGCCGCCGCGAAGCAAAGCTTTTCTTCATGAAGGCGGCCCTCACACTCCGCAACACACTGTTACAGTGCTGGGGGGACGGGATTCCGCCCCCATCTCCTTCCACCGGCCCGGGCGTTTCCACGCCAGTGCTCGGTGTCATTCTTCAACGCACTCATGACCGCCACTCTCCAGCAGCGCTCCGGCGCTTCGGTGTGGAACCAGTTCTGTGAGTGGGTCACCTCCACCAACAACCGTCTCTACGTCGGTTGGTTCGGTGTGCTGATGATCCCCAC
>Ga0194130_10000263_pt1 | contig 105450 bp, 77 predicted proteins | sample TA2KigsurfametaG_FD_160084 | JGI IMG/M metagenome (GOLD analysis project Ga0194130, IMG submission 160084) | Freshwater microbial communities from Lake Tanganyika, Tanzania - TA2015050 Kigoma 12 surface | ecosystem: Environmental > Aquatic > Freshwater > Lake | place: Tanzania: Lake Tanganyika... | reverse complement strand
CCAATCATCGTGCTGATTGACTTTATGGCGCGCCGGGTCTTTGGGCTGAGTGGCAAAGAGGTGTTAACTCCGATTGTCACCGAAGAAGAGTTGTTGACCATTGTTAATGTCGGTGAAGAAGAAGGTGTAATTCAGCCCGAAGAACGGGAAATGATCGAAGATATTATCACGTTTGGTGATACCATCGTGCGTGAGGTGATGACGCCACGCGTAGATGTTGTTGCAATTAGTGCAAATGCACCGTTTAGTGAGGCGCTGGCACTAGTGACAACGCACGGACACTCGCGCATCCCCGTCTATCGTGAATCAAATGACCGTATCATCGGGCTCCTCTATGCCAAAGATTTGTTGCTTGGCATGCGCTACGGAAACACCGACTTTGTGGTTGCGGAGATGATGCGTGCCCCGTACTACGTCCCGGAGATGATAAATATCGGTGTGCTTCTTCGCACTATGCAAGCGCGACGCGTGCATTTTGCGGTAGTCGTTGACGAATATGGCTCAACAACAGGTATTATTACGCTCGAAGATATTCTCGAAGAGATCGTTGGCGAGATTAATGACGAGTATGACCAAACACGTGATCCAGAGGTGGTTTGGCACGGTGAAGGCGATGTTGTTGTTGATGCCCGGCTCTTGCTCGATGATGTCAACGACCTGACCGGTTTGGCATTGCACTCAGAAACATCCGACCGTATTGGTGGATTTGTCACCGAGCAATTGGGGCGGATGAGCCAACTGAATGACGAAGTCGATGTTGATGGCGCGACCATGACGGTCGTCGCCATGAACGGCATTCGCATGAGTCGCATTCGCATTGTGTATACTGCCAAACAAGGAGGCAAAGGTGACTCCAGTAATCAATCCACAACAACTGATTGACGCCGCCAAAGATGCACGTACGTACGCATATGCGCCGTACTCGCGGTTTTTGGTGGGGGCAGTCGTGCTTACTCGCGATGGGCAATTGTTTAAGGGCTGTAACATTGAAAATGCTGCGTACCCGAGTACCAATTGTGCTGAGCGTGTAGCCATGCAGTCGGCTTGGGCTGTTGGAGCGCGCGACATTGTGGCACTCGCAGTCGTTGCTGACACTCCTGGCCCCGTCAGTCCCTGTGGCGGATGCCGGCAGGTTATGGCTGAGTTGGCCAAAGACGCCGTGGTGTTTTTGGCGAATATGCATGGACAATGGGTTGAGACATCGGTTGCGCAGTTGTTGCCAGGTGCATTTGATCCACGCGATCTTCCGCCTGCATAGTGTTGCAGACGCATAGTGCAATAACGGGGCACGGCAAACGCCGTGCCCCGTCGTCATCATGTTATTGACGCTGTAGGTCGGTGATTTGGTCGCTGTAGCGTTGAATGAGTGCTGATGTGGTTGATTCGTCGATACCCTCAGCATGAATGGCGATGTATGGGCCGTCGCTGTCCGGGGTAATCAAAACCCACCCGTCATCAGCATCAATACGGAGGCCATCGATGGTTTGATGGCGGCGGTCGCTGAATTGCTCGCTGAGTTGCCGCATGACACTCCCTTTGAGCTCCCAACGGCAGGCAACGAGTGCGGCGCCCACCGAGAACTCTGGCACACTATCGACGGCTTCATCAAATCGGGTTGTTTGATGCAACAGGAGTTCAATGGTCTTGGCGATACTAAATAGGCCGTCAGCAACAGGATAAAAGCGAGGAAAAATCATCGCACCTTGGCCGTCGCCCAACAACAATAAATCGCGGCGTTTGGCGGCAAGTTGCATCAGTGCGCTGAGTGATGCGCGTGTGCGTACAATGGCACCACCACGACGGGCGGCAATGCTTTCGAATACGCGCGGTGCCGTGATGGGTACCGCGACGACACCACCACCCTCGGCGGCAAGGACGAGGTCAACCAAGACGGCAAGTGCCAGCATCGGGGCAATCATGCGCCCGCGCCCATCAATGAACGAAACACGTTCACCGTTGGCCTCAATACGTACACCAAGGTCGGCGCCTAGCACGGGCGTGACCCGTGCCAGACGCGCCAAATCAGCTGCGTCGTTTTCGCGTTGATGCGCAACGAGGACATCTTCGAGGTTGGCGTTAAGCTCTACGGAGCGTACATTGAGGCGACGGAGAATGCTGGGTAGAATCGATGAACTGCTGGCGTGATCGTAGTCAATGGCTACTTGGAAACTATGATTTGCCTGAAAAATATCTGTACGTAGTGCTTTGAGATACGCAGTGCTGTAGGTGTCTGTTGCATTGGTCACATCGGTGATACGACCTATTTCATCGTAGTAGGCGCGCCGATAATCCTCGCGAAAGAAAATACCTTCGATTTTGCGTTCGTTTGTCGTATCAATGTCGAGCCCATTCCGATCGAGAATACGAATCTCTACCATGCGCTCGTCTTCGGACGAGACCTGCACATGAATGCCTCCGCTTGAGCCACTTGCATAGGTCATATAACGGGCAACCGGGAGCGGGAGACTATGCAGTTCGAGTACGTTGATGCCTGCAGACGGTAATCCGGCCATCAAGGCGCGCTTGAGCATCCGTGCGGTGTGATGCGAATCGCGATTCGCAGTAATCGTCGTCCCCATGGGTAGTGCAGCGCCGATTGCGGCACCGATGCGTGCACACCACTCGGGAGTTAAATCGATGTTGACAAGCCCCGTGATTCCTTGGCGCCCGAACAAGACACGACGTCCTTGCGAGCCCCAGATAATGCTGCTATTGATGGTAGCGCGTTCGTCGATTTCTTTGTCTGGCCAGATTTTGACGTTGCTGCCGATGATGGCACCGGTATTAATCATGGTTTGATCGCCAACAACGACGCCTTCGGCAAGGAGTGCACGACTTTTGATATTACATTGGCGTAGCACGATGGCTCCGCGCAGTTCGGCACGTTCACCGATGTATGAATTACGCCAGATGATGCTGCGATCAATGATGGCACCACTATCAATGATGGCGTAATCGCGAATAACGGTAGGTCCGATGATATGAGCGTCGCTTTTGATGCGTGCGCCGTTCCCGAAGTAGATGGGGCCTTGCAGGATGGCGTTCCGATCGATTTCGACTTCACCATCCGCCCACACATCATCACTAATTCGGCGCCCGAGTCGTGGCAAGTTGACCTGCCCCATCAAGTAATCGCGCGTGGCCCGCATGTACTCCTCGATGGTGCCCACGTCGGTCCAATAGCCGTCCACAATGCATCCGGCAATCGTGTGTCCTTCACGGCGAATGCGAGGAAAGACGTCTTTCGACCAATCGACGGAGATTTGGTCGTCTATGTAGGTAAATATCATCGGGTCAAAGACATAGATGCCGGTATTCACCGTATCAGAAAACACCTCGCCCCAGCTCGGTTTTTCGACGAGATCGGTGACAAAACCGTCAGCATCGCAGATAGCTACCCCGTATTCAAGGGGATTGGGCACACGTGTCAGCGTCATGGTTGCGAGGGCTCCGCTTTGGTGGTGCCGGGTAATGACTTGTGTGAGGTCAATGTCGGTCAGCGCATCTCCCGAAATTACGAGGAAGGGTTCGGTAAGGAGATGGGCTGCGTATTTGACGCTCCCTGCGGTGCCGAGTGGGCGATCTTCGTGCGAGTAGGTGATATTCACGCCGAGAGCACTCCCATCGCCGAATTGGTCTTGGATGACATTCGCCATGTATTGGACGGTTATTACAATATCGGTGATGCCATGCCGGCGTAACAACTCAATGATATGACCGATGACAGGACGATCAACGAGCGGTACCATTGGTTTGGGGCGATTGAGGGTGAGTGGGCGTAACCGCGACCCCTCACCTCCAGCCATGACAACTGCTTTCATTGATGTCACCTATGTATCGCAATAATCAATAATGTGGTTACCAAGTGACAATAGCTCGTCGCGTTCGTGCGTGGAATAGTCGGTTTTGCCTAGATAGCGAGCAAGTGCTTGGCTCGGAGTTGGGATATCGGCATCATGGGTCACATCGGCTTCTTGGGCACGTTTTTCTTCGGGCGTGATGCGCACGATGCGTGCGATGTGCGCAACGCCTGCAAGTTCAAGTTTTTGGCGGATACGCGTAAGGCTCAGGAGAGGTTTCTGTTCGGGGAGCAGGGTGAGTTGTACTGCCACAATTGCATCTTTGAGGTTGGATCGTCGTTCGATATCGAGTTCGACGCGCTCAGTAATGTGTGTTGCTGTCGTGGTTAAATCGAGTTCAACGATGACCATGGCACGTGCAGCAAGTGGTTTGAAGGTCCACGAGGCTGTGCGACCGGTGAACTCCACGAGAACGCATCCTTTGGCCTTCTCGCTGATTTCACCAAAGTCGATGCGCTCAAGACTGCCCGCATATATCATTGGTGGTTGTTGTCGAAGCACTTGATGCTTGTGGATATGCCCGAGTGCCACATAATCAACTCCGGTCGGCGTGAGCACTGACTGTGGAAGTTGAAGATCCTTGCCGAGTGTCAGCTGCCGTTCAAATCCGGTGACTGCTCCACTGACTGTCCCGTGGAAGGTGACGATAATCGGACGTTGAGCATCTTCGGCTTGTAAGATGGCAACGTGCGAGCTGATGAATTGCTCAATCACCTGAATCATGACGGTTTCTTGGTCACTGATTGGGGCATTCCGCAATGCATCATTGTTACTCAAAAAAATCTCGCGCATAATCCACGGCACACAAATGATTGCAACATTACCGTGGGCACGTGTAAAGCGGTGCACTTCAAGGCGTTTTGCGATTGTGACACCCGGATATTGTAGACCTTCGTATACTGATACTGAATTTGCTGTGTCACGACCTGGTGCGGTATCGTGGTTGCCAATAATCATCAGCACGGGAATATCTGCTTCGTAGAGGCGTCGTATGCGGTTCGCAAATTCGCGCTGATGCCGTGGCTGAGGGTCGCGATTTTTGAACATATCCCCAGCAATCAGCACCAAATCAACGTGAGAGGCTATGCCATAATCAATGGCTTCATCGAGGCGCGCTAAAAAATCCATCAAACGCGTATGCATCCCATGCGATGCATCAAAGTGTCCGTAATTCTCGACACCGATATGTAAGTCTGCGAGATGTAGTATACGCATGTCGCCCCCCCTGCTCCCCTTGTGTCTATTGTAATCTGATTTTCATGAGTGCGTGCTGAGTGTTGCGTAGACGATCTTACGAAAAAAGTTATCCACAATATGTGGATAACTCAAGTTATCCCACATTATCGCAGATTGGCTTTCTGATGCGGTAAAACGCGTTTTGTGGTGGATGTGAAAAATGTGGATAACTTGTGAATCCCACAATAACCCACATCCATGATTCAGATGCGAGAAATCGAACGTATCCCACAATAACCCACAATCTACTATGTGGGTTAGTTATCCACATATCCCACATGAACAGGTGGAAAACCGGGGGAAAAGCGTGGGATAGTCACAATATCCCACATTATGTGTGGGATATTGTGGGATAATAGGGGCAAATTGGTAGATCGATGATAACGCACCGAGGGCATAGCAGGAGGTCGGCATGCATTTGCGAATCGCACATCTTTATCCTGCACAAATGAATATATACGGCGACCGCGGGAACATTATCACGTTGGTGCGGCGGTGTATGTGGCGTGGTATCGAGGTCATGGTCGACGCCATACATCCAGGTACAACCGTGGCATGGCCAACCTATGACATGGTGTTCTTTGGCGGTGGGCAAGATAGTGGGCAAGCCTTAATTGCCGATGACTTCGTGCAACGTCAAGGTGTTGAGGTGCGTGCGGCCATCGCTGATGGGCTCGTAACCCTGGCCATTTGTGGCGGGTATCAACTGTTGGGGAATTACTTTTTGACGCATGCTGGTGAAAAACTCCCTGGCGTTGGGGCGCTCGATGTGCACACGATTGGTGGGAGTCGGCGGTTGATTGGGAACATGGCAATCGAACTAGACTGGTCGCTTGCGGATGGTGCGCCTGGTACATTAATTGGCTTCGAAAACCACAGCGGTCGTACATATGTAGGGAGTGGCGCACAGCGAATTGGTCGTGTGCTAGTCGGTCATGGGAACAACGGTGAAGATGCCAGTGAGGGTGCTCGTGCGCACAACGCATTCGGGTGTTACTTGCATGGCTCACTGTTGCCCAAAAACCCACATTTTGCCGATTATTTGGTGCGATTAGCGCTTATGCGTCGTTATGGACGTGGTGATTTGGCGCCACTCGACGATACCAACGAGTTCTATGCACACACACAAATGCTCAAACGATGTGTTGCATAAACACAAGGGGGCAGGCGTAAGCGCCTGCCCCCTTGTGTGTAGATGATAATTTAGCCCTCGAATTTGCGCACGATGACGGCTGAGTTATGGCCACCCAATCCAATTGAGTTTGAAAGAGCAATCTTGATAGGGGCATGACGAGCAATTCCTGCCACATAGTCAAGGTCGCAATCGGGATCAGATTGTTCAAGGTTGATGGTGGGGTGCACCACACCATGGTGCACACTCAACGCGGCAACGATGAGTTCGACGGCTCCTGCTGCGCCCATCATGTGGCCGAGCATTGATTTTGATGAGTTGATCACGAGCTTGTAGGCATGATCGCCACATACGCTTTTGATGGCACGAGTCTCGGCCATATCGTTGAGCGGTGTGCCAGTCCCATGAGCGTTGACGTAGTCGATTTGGTCGGGTGCAATGCCCGCTTTGCGGATAGCCATTTTCATGGCACGAGCTGGACCTGCGCCATCTTCGCCTGCGGCAATCATATCTTTGGCGTCGTTGCTGTTGCCGTAGCCAATCACCTCGGCGATGATAGGAGCACCGCGGCGCTTGGCGTGCTCAAGTTCTTCGAGAATCACGGCGCCAGCGCCCTCTGACAAGACAAAGCCATCACGACGACGATCAAACGGTTTGCAGGCGTAGCCCGGGGTATCGTTGTCGCCGGCGAGGCCGCGCATGTTGGTAAAGGCAGAGACGACAACAGGGACAATCGGCGCTTCGGCGCCACCGGCAATAATCACGTCTGCGTCGTCACGTCGAATGGTTTCGTAGGCTTCACCGATATTGTGGCCACCCGTTGAGCAGGCAGCAACAATTGCCATATTTGGGCCAAGGGCACCAGTTTGGATGGCAATATAACCGGAGGCGGCGTCATCGATCATATTGGCGATGAGCGTCGGCGCAACACGGCGTGTGCCTTTGTCGCGCAGAATTTCGACATTATCGCCAATCAAGTCGATACCACCTGCGCCAGTGCCGTAGATGACGCCAAGGCGTTCACGATCCATGCTTTGTGGGTCGAGTTGAGCGTGGCGGAGCGCTTCAAGTGAGGCGTTCAGCGCATAGCGTACGTATAACGAGGAGCGACGGGCTTCACGTGGGTCGACGGCCGGATCAAGGGTGAAATCCTTGACTTCGCCGGCAATGCGCACGGCATAATCGCTGACATCAAAGCGGGTAATTGGGGCCACACCACTCTGACCGGCGAGAAGCGCGTGCCAGGTGGTGTGCATATCGTTGCCAAGTGGGGTAACTGCCCCCACTCCGGTAATCACAACTCGACGCATGGGGGTCCCTCTGTGTTATGCAGTTGCGAATGCTTCGTTGTCGTTGGGGTACAACAACTTGACAATCTCAACGTCCGAAAGACTGATGGTTTGTACTTGGGTGTTGATGCGCTTAATCAGCCCGGAGAGGACCTGTTTCGGCCCGAGCTCGATGAATGTTTCGACACCTTGTTCGACCATGGTCTGGACGCTACCAGTCCACAACACGGGACGGGTGAGTTGACCGGTGATTTCGGTGCGGAGTTCTTCGACGCTATGCAACATTGACGCACTAATATTGGCGATGAGGGGCATCATTGGTGGGCGCATATTGGCGCGACTAGCGAGCTCTGCAAAGTGATTGGCCGCATGTTGCATCAAGGGTGAATGGGAGGCGATTGAGACGGCAAGGCGTTGAACCAATTTGGCGCCGCGAGCCTTGGCAAGCTCCATGGCGCGGGTAAGGGCTTCGACTTCACCGGAGAGGACGGTTTGGCCGGGTGAATTGGAGTTGGCCAGTGTGACTACGCCGAGTGATTGGGCCTCATTGACGACTTCGCGGAGCTGGTGCTCGTCAAGTCCAATCACGGCTGCCATGCCACCCGGGCGCTCAATGGATGTTTCTTTCATGAGGCGACCACGTTCACGCACGAGCAGGAGAGCTTCGTCGAATTCCAGTGATCCGGCGGCCACGAGGGCGGTAAATTCACCAAGACTATGTCCAGCCACCATGGCCGGCATGACGGTAATGCCAAGCGGATTGAGACGCTCACGAAGTGCGTCGAGACACGCAATGCTGACCGTAAGAATTGCAGGTTGCGCGTTGATGGTGTCATCGAGTTCGCTTTGAGGGCCCTCAAAACAGAGTGTGCTTAACGAGAATCCGAGCACCTGGTCAGCTCGATCAAAAATTCGCCGTGCGGCAGGTGACACGCTGTACAACAGCTTGCCCATGCCAACGTATTGTGATCCCTGACCGGGGAAGACAAGTGCCATGCGGTTTTTAATCGTTTGTAACAACTCCAAAGCGTTCCTCCTAGAGTGCCGTCATGCGACATGTGTGCGATGTGTGCACCACAGCGTATTGACGGTAAGGCAACATGATACACAACACAGTGGATGCCGTCAGTATACACGAAAAACAACATGTGTGAGTTACGACCGAGTTATGGTTGTGTACTGAGGGCCAGATGTACTGCGTGATAGACCTGCTGGATGGGGACTTCGTGTGCTTTGGCGGCCTGTGCACAATCTTCGTACTCCGGTGCCGATGCAATTCGTTTGCCGTGCCAGCGTTTGTGCTTAACACGAATCAACCCATATGCGGTGTGGACGGACTGAATATCGCGTTCGGCAACGTGGCGTTCTACGAACTGACGGCGGATGCCCAATGTGCTGCTTTCACGCATTAACAGATCAACGAGATTCGCCTCGCGGTCGGCATCACACAAGAGCGAGAGTTGCACGGCTGCGCGACCTTTCTTCATGGTGATGGCAGTTTGCCATACATCACGTGCACCATGATGCATCAGACGTTCACAAACGTATGCAAGTTGCTCAGGTGTTTGGTCGTCGATATTACACTCGATGAGGAGCACGTGTTCAACCGGGGTTTGCGCTGTGCCAATCCAGACGCGTAAGGCGTTTGGTCGTTCGGTCTTTTTTTTGCCGAACCCATACCCGATGCGCTCAAGGTGCATGGCTGGACGTCGGAACTGTGCGAGCGTTGCTACTACTGCAGCTCCGGTGGGGGTAACTAATTCGAAGTTGGCCTGGTCGGGGATAATCGGTGCGTTGGCCTCGCTGAGCAGGCGCAACGTGGCCGGCGCAGGAACAGGAATGTCGCCGTGTGCCGCACGCACCCAACCACTCCCCAGAGGAAGAGGTGACGCATACACGTGTTCAATATCAAGAAGTGCGAGGCCAGCAACAATCCCTACAATGTCGACAATCGCATCAAGTGCTCCGACTTCGTGGAAGTGGACTTCTTCGGCCGTGACGCCATGAATGTGCGCCTCGGCCTCTGCCAACCGCGTAAAGACCGCAATGGCTTGCGATTTGACATGGGCGGGTAGCGTAGCGGCGTTGATGATGGCAGTGACGTCGTGCAAATGCCGATGCGTATCTTGCTCAGGCGCAACCACGTGCATACGTGTGCCGGACAACCATCCACGGACTTCGCGAGTTGCGTCTATCGACCATGCACTGATGGGCAAGGTGTTGAGCATTGCACGCAGTTGTGCAACATCTAGACCTGCATCGCAGAGGGCACCGAGAATCATGTCGCCGCTGATGCCCGAAAAACAGTCGAAGTAGATGACTTTGCTCATAGGTGGGGTAGAATCTCGCATACAGACTGCTTCATTGCCATGTATCATACCATGTGAATGTTGCGTTCAAGGAGCACCTCATATGTCACTCATCCGCACACCGGTATATGCGACCAGCGATATATTGACGGTATTAGGCGTTGATCCAAACGCACAGTATATTCCGGTACGACGCGTGCTACAACGACTCGATCTTGCACCGGCGAGTTACGAGCGTGCCTTGCGACGCATTCCGGTACTGGCACAAGGGCTTAAGCCGATGTGGCTTGTTGACGATGACGGCACGCGCCGACCTGCGTTGTGCTTACGCGTCGATTTATTGCCGTTCTGGTTGTGCACACTGCCGTCCAAAGCAGGTTCGGCTTTGGCGCAGTGGCAATCAGAGTCAGCATCCGTGATGTGGCAGCAATTTAAACCGAATGGTGCAACTGCACAAGATGGTATGGTCCCGGATCGATATCATCAATCTGCCATTGAGCAGGCATACGTGCAGGCGCACGAGGTGGCCGCATTGGCGCGTCACCAGCTTCTCGGTGAACGCGAACTATCGCAACAGGCTGATGCAGATGTGATGCCCGATCACATACAGTTGGCCGATGCTGGTGCCACACAGATGGTCAAGACGGCGCGACAAACGGCGATGACGTCGGCGCAACTCACGAAGCGGAACGATTATCTGGGGATATTTATTGGGTTGGTGCGTGTCTTTCAGATTTATTCATATCGCCAACTACCAGAGACACGATTGGCATCAGCAATTACGTGGCTCGAACAGTGGCAAAGTGACATTCAGAATGACACGGATGCACACACGCAAGACCCTGTATGATTGGATGGATTAGGCCTTTTTGGTGGCCTCAACCAACGCACTATATGCGGCTTCTTCACGGGCAATACGTTCAGCCTCGGCACTGACGATGATGTCGCGTACTGCTGCTGGAGTATCAACAACCTGTAGTAATGACAACTCGGCCTCGCTGAGTGCGCCGATGGCCACGGCACTGTGGCGCAGCCAGCTGATGAGGCCACCCCAATACGCGGAGCCATACAAAATAATCGGGAAGTTGTGGACTTTACCGGTCTGAACGAGGGTGACGGCTTCGAAGAGTTCGTCAAGTGTGCCGAATCCGCCGGGGAAGCAGATAAATGCTGACGAGTATTTGACGAGCAATGTTTTGCGCACAAAAAAGTAGCGAAACTCGAGCGATTTGCTCACAAACGGATTCACATGTTGCTCAAATGGCAGTTCAATGTTGAGACCAATCGATGGTACACCGGCACGACGTGCCCCTTGATTGCCGGCCTCCATGATGCCGGGTCCACCACCCGTAAAGACTGCAAAACCGGCGTCACCGATGAGGCGTGCGGTGTCAACAGTGGCTTGATACAAGTCATCCTCGGGCTTGATGCGCGCTGAGCCGAAGATCGTTACGGCGGGCCCTACATCGGCCAAATCATCGAATCCATCAACAAACTCACTCATGATGCGTAGCACACGCCACGTGTCAGTGCGGTTGAACGCGTCGTTTTTGTGTGGTTGTAATAGGAGTTGTTCGTCAGCAGTGGTCCGATTCATAGTGGTATGTACTCCTTTGTATGCGTTGTGTTATAGCAAAAACAACACGCTCATTGTGCCATGATTATGTGAGGATGTGCGTGAAGTGCACGAATCATGTGTGCGATACCTTCGACCAAACGGGTCGTTTCGACCAGACATGAAATGACGATGTAGCATCCTGTGCTGCTCCCGAAGAAAAATCCGGGATGTACCAGCACACCATGATTGAGGAGATGCATGACGAGCTCCTCTTCGTTGAGTTCGGCGCAGACCTCCACAAACAGATAGTAGCCTGCGTCGGGTGGTCGTACGCGGAGCACTGGGGATTGTGCGAGCAGATGCATGGCCAAGTCAAGATTGTGCCGCACATGGTGGTGTTGGGAGGCAACAAAGTGCATGCCATGGCGCATGATGTGGGGCAACATGGATTGGGTGAGACTATTGGCGCCGAGCAACGTGTCATTGAGCACGGCGAGGCGTGCGGCATAGGTCTCACGTGCGTGAGCTGTCATGGCAATCCAGCCTAGTTTGAGGTCAGGGAGTGCAAACATTTTGGAGATACCGTTCAGCGTGAAGATGGGTAGATGCGGCATGAGGGTGGCAAGTGGTGGGACTGAGGGAATCGCATACGGCATTTCTGCAAAAACCTCGTCACAGATGATGGGTACATTTGTCCATTCGAGTACGGGGAGGGGTCTTTTGATGACGTGTCCGGTCGGATTGTGCGGTGATACGATGAGTACGGCACGCGTGCGATCGTCACTGATACGCCCAAGATGCCATGGGTCGATGCGCCATCCACGGTGCATATCAAGTGCGTATGGGCGTAATTCGACACGAAACATGGCGGCCAAATAGTCAAACAGCGGATACGAAATAGCAGGTGCCAGCACATTATCACCCGGGTTGGTCAAGAGGGCGAAGAGCAGGGCGTACGCCTCACTCGTACTTGCCGTGATGTAAATATCGTGGTCAGGATCAAGCGCAAGGGCAGGAGTGCGTGTTGAGTAGTACGATGCGATGGCCATGCGAGCCGCAGCCAAGCCGCGCGCATCTGGTTGGTAGTGACGCTCTGCCCAGTAGCTGTTGGCTGCCGCTTGGAGTATATCAGGAGGAAAAAGCAGTCCCTGAGCGGTTGGATTGGCGCTGGTCATGTCGATGTACGTGGCTATTTGCTGACGATGGTGTTCAATGCGGTTCATCTGCATGTCAGCATCTGCCAAAAATCCAGTCATAGCACGATCCTTGCGGCACAACAATCCATTGTCATTATGCATTGTATTCGGTGTGTGCATCAAATAATCGTGGTGTTTGATTGACGTTTTAAACGGTAAAGTGCTACAATACCTGCTGTAATAGCACAATTGAAGTTACGCACCTCGTGCAGTTTATCAGCAGGATAGAGTTTAACGCATGGATCAAGATTCACGATCCCCCGATCCTCGGCGCAGCAATTCACCGCGTGCGGGGAGTGATCAAGGCCAATCAGCACCGTTGCGCATTCGTCAGCGCGAACTCAAGACTCGCAATGCACGTGCTACTGCATCGGCCTATCTCGAAAAGTTATTGCAAACCGTGTCAAATACGTCACAGACCGCACCAATTGCGACCTCAGGTCCGTTATTTGATCGGTGTTTGATGCTTGTACAGGCCCTCGGGGATCCCGATAATCCGGCCCACATTCATGCCGCTGAAGAGTTGGTAGCGTTGGGCCCAGTTGCCTTGCCTGCGTTGATACCCGCATTACATCCAGAAGGCCCTTGGCTCACCGCATATCGTGCAGCTGAGGTACTCGGCGAGATTGGTGATCGACGTGCGGCTACACCATTAGTAGAAGCCTTAAATCATCCAAACAGTAACGTGCGTTGGAGCGTCGTGCGTGCGCTCTCAGCCGTTGGTAATACGCGTGCGCTTTTTGCATTGCGTCGTCTGGCGCGCGATGATCGTAGCAAAACATCATGGGGTGAGTCCGTCGCTGGCGTAGCCCAGAGTGCTATTGACCAGATGCAGGGCAATAACATGATGCTCAAGACGATGGAGTTGGTCAAAACGGCTATCTCTACGGTCGTCTTTCTCTTAGCGTTGGTTGTTGCGTGGAACGTCTTTGAGCGTGTGCGCGGTGAGATGACAGTTATCGGCGTCCAGCCGGTCGCCACCACAGAAAGTGGCGAAGGCACCATAGACACGGATAATCCGCCTGCCGAAGAACCGGTAACGGTTGAGGCCACAGCCACCATGGCGCCGACAAGTGTGCCGGTTGGTGATGTGCGTGGCGTAGTTCTCAAGCCGGGGAATGTGCGATCACAACCTGCGATTCAAGCAAATAACGTGGTTGGCCAGGTTGAGGTTGACGACGAGTTGGTCTTTTTGGCGACAACTCCTGATCGCTCATGGTTCAAGATACGGCTCGGCGACAAACGCTCGGATACGTCGTCCATTGACACGCCGGATGGTGTTGGTTGGGTCAATCAGACGTTGATTGAACCGCCGAGCATCGGATTGCCCATTGAAGATTTGTTGATGCCGACGCGTGCACCAGCCACATCTGCAACGCCCACGCAGACAACAGTCGTTGAGCAAACAGCAACTGCTGACGCGAACATCACGCCGACAGTTGATCCGTTGCAGCCACAACCAACGAGCGAGAGCACGGTTGTACCGACTGCGACACCAGAAGTAGTTTTACCGACTGAGACACCAACGCCGTAATGTACTTTGCGAGGTATCAGCGTGTTTCGTTTCTTCCGTGCAATGTTCATGGTCATCGCATTTCTCGCCGTGGTTGCCACGGGTGCAGTCATGCTCTTGTCCAGCGAAATTCGTCGTCCTGCGAGCACTGATGATACGCCGTTGGAGTTTGTGGTTGAACAGGGTGAGACTACTACCTCGATAGCGACGCGTTTGGCCGAACAAAAGTTGATTCGACAGCCGCTCTTGTTCGTGTTGTTGGTGCGCATGCAAGAACTTGACGGCAAAATGCAAGCCGGCAATTATCTGCTACGCCAGAACATGACCATGGGCGAAATCATGATTGCCCTGCAACAGGCTCGAGTCGTGAAAGAGGTGCAAATCACGATTATCGAGGGGATGCGCATCGAACAGATTGCAACTGTCATCGGGAACGCTGGTCTACTCAATGTGGACGAAGCCACTGCACTTGAGGCCTTTCGTGATGTTGAGCGCTTCAGGAGTGGCCATGTGTATCTGAGCGACGTGCCAGAGGGAGCATCCCTCGAAGGGTATCTCTTCCCTGACACCTATCGTCTCAATGAAACGGCCACGATTACTGATGTGGTCGATACGCTGTTGACTCAATTTGACACACAATATGCCACTATTGAACGTGTCGTTCAAGTGTCCGATGTCAATGTCCATCAAATTGTGACCATGGCATCAATTATTCAGCGCGAGGCGACGCGCCAAGACGAAATGGCACTTATTTCTGCGGTCTTCTGGAATCGCCTCAAGCCGGAGAATATCGGTGAGACTGGTGGTGGTAAGCTTCAGTCCGATCCGACGGTTCAGTACATTCTTGGCACAGCCGAAAACTGGTGGCCAAAGCTGGATAATTTGACAATCGAGCAGATTAACGCTGCCCCTGGTCCCTATAATACCCGCGTACAAACTGGCTTACCGCCAGGGCCAATCAGTGCACCTGGTCTGGCTGCATTGCGTGCCGCTGCACGACCTGACGCCACTGCAAACTACATGTATTTTGTTGCGGCATGTGGTGAGCCGGGGAAGCATAATTTTGCGGCGACCTATGCCGAATTCCTTGTATTCGAACAAGAATACCTCAATTGCGCCCAATAAATCTGTGAATAGGAAGTGGTCCGTATGTCGAGTTCGACGATGCGTGTGGCTGGTGTGATTGGTGACCCTGTGGCGCATAGCAAATCACCTGCGATGCACAATGCGGCATTTGCGTATCTTGGGATTCATGCACAGTACGAACGCTGGCACACGCCACTTGCTGAGTTACCCGCCCGTATTGCATCGTTGCGTGCCCCGCACATGTATGGTGCAAATGTCACGTTGCCACATAAATTGGCGATTTTGCCACTGCTTGATGAAATCGACCCGCTGGCTGAGCTTATCGGTGCCGCAAATACGATTATCCGGCTTGATGATGGTCGATTGCGTGGTACCAACACCGATGCACCAGCGTTTTTGGACGAGGTGGTGCATGTCTGTGGCCTGGATCCTGCAGGCCTAGAAGTGGTCATTCTGGGGGCAAGTGGTGCTGCCCGCGCAGCTGCCTTTGCACTGGCACATGCTGGGGCAGCCCGTATCACGATTATTAATCGTACGCTTGAACGTGCCGAAGAATTGCTCGGTGATGTGCTTTCGTCACTTGCGCATGATCCGGTGTTGACGTATGCGGCGCCAGATGAGCCTGATTTGGGTGATGTTATCGGTGCCGCACACATAGTTGTCAACGCGACATCGCTGGGTTGGCATGGCGACGAGACTCCGCTCCCCGCACAGTTCATCCATCCGGGCATGGTCGTGTACGACATGGTGTACCGTCCTACCAAACTCCTTGCCGATGCCCAGCAACGCGGAGCACGCGGGTATGACGGTATCGGTATGTTGGCTAAACAGGCGATTATTGCCTTTGAACACTGGACCGGTCAACGTCCGCCACTCGATTTGATGATTACCGCTTTGCGAAATGCATAATGGTGGTACAACACAAAACCGGCGCTGAGCAATCGCTCAGCGCCGGTTTTGTGTTGATATGCATGACTACGGTACTTGGCCGAGTAGCGGTGATCCGACTGCAAGATAGCGGTATCCTTGCGACACCAATTCGCCGTAATCGGGTACCATGCGCCGCCCATCAATAATTAGGTAGGGGTGTGCGGTGTGTTGTTCGATGGTGCGAGACAACCCGCGAAATTCCTCCCAGTCGGTGGCAATCACCAGCGCATCGGTGCCCTGCAAGGCAGATTTGACCGATGGTTCGTAGCTGATTTTTGAGAATAGGGGGTTTTTGTTGGGATCAAAGAACTTCGTGGCTTCGTGCATGGACATGGGGTCATAGGCACGAATCGCTTTGACGCCACGCCCAAGTAACCCCTCAACAACCTTCAGTGCCGATGAATCACGCATGTCGTTAGTGCGTTGTTTGAAGGCTAATCCGAGTACGGCAATTGTTTTGTTGGCAAACGAAAATCCGGCTTCACGTTCGGCACGATCAAGCAAGTAGACTTTTTGATATTCGTTGATGTCATAGACGGCCTGCAAAATCTGGGCATCTTGGTCGCGACTTTGGAGTTGATAAATCAGCGATTGGACGTCCTTGCCGAAGCATGAGCCACCTGCACCGATACCGACGTACGATCCCCACGTGCTAATGCGCGCATCAGCGGTCACTCCGCGCTTGAGATCTTCTATGCGAATGTTGGGGAACGTCTCGCCCAAACGCGCTCCGACGCCGTTCCAGAATGATACGTAGGTCAAGAGCAAGGTATTGGCCACGTATTTGATGGCCTCAGCTGTCTCAGGAGTGGTCTCGATATAGCGGATGCGCACATGGTTGACGAACTGCGAGTAGATGCGTCTGATAATACGAAAGTCGGCCTCGGTATCTGCACCAACCACCACACGATCAGGTCGGCGTGATTTTTCGACGGCATCACCTTCAGGTAAAAATTCAGGATTCGATGCGATGCCCACATTGGGAACGTTGTGTTTCAGCAGCACGTTTTCGAGGGCACGGGCAGTGCCAATCGGGACAGTGCTTTTGTTGATGATGACGACACGTCGTTGGTCAACGCGTTTGGCGAGTAATTCAGCCAAATACTCGACGGCAGTAAAGTAGAAGCTCAAATCGGATGAGCCGTCTGGTTTGGGTGGTGTGGGTAAGCACAAGAAGATGGCATCGGTGCCTTCGATGATGTCACTGACAGTGGTCGTAAAAAAGAGATAACGATTGAGGTTTTCGGCAATGACACTGGCGAGGCCTGGTTCATTGATGAAGCGTTCAATCTCGCTTGCGTTGCCTGTTTGGTAGGCATTTATCCGCACAGCGTCAATATCATAGGCATATACCTCATGACCATACTCTGAGCAGACTGCGGCATGACAAAGACCAACGAACCCAGTACCAACAACGATGATTTTCATAGAACGCTAAATCCTTACACACGAGAGCCACGCAAAGGTGTTTGTGGCAGAAGACGATTATGAACGCTGGGCAAGTACGGTCTTGAGGGTATGCATGCACAGGGCATTCTCAGCAGGTGAGCCAAATGAGATGCGAATGACGCCGGGTAACCCCCAGCCGCCGAGCGCATTGATGGCCACACCATATTGAGCCATGGCCTGCATGACAGCGGTGTCACTGCCTGCCTCGCCCACGCGTACGGCCACGAAGTTGGTCTCGCTCGCAAACGGTGTAAGCCCGAGGGCGGTGAGCTCGCGCTGATAGAATGCACGCGACTCGGCGGCATGAGCCAGACTCGCCTGCAGGTGTGCGTGATCTTCGAGAGCGGCGATGCCAGCCACGAGAGCGAGTGCGTTTACGTCGAACACGGGGCGTACCTTGTTGAGGTAATCGAGCATATCTGGGTGAGCAACACCGTAGCCGAGCCGCAACCCGGCGAGTCCGTATATTTTGGCGAAGGTACGCAGAATAATCATGTTTTTGCGACCGTTGCGAATTTCGACAAGCATGTCGGGGAAGTCGTTACGGGTGACATACTCGACATATGCCTCATCGACCATGATGAGCACATCATCGGGTACACGGGCCAAGAACTCCTGCATCTCGGTAGCACCATTGGTGGTACCAGTTGGATTGTTCGGGTTGCAGATGAGGATCATCTTGGTGTTTGGTGTGATGGCGTCAGCCATTGCAGACAGGTTATGCGTGCCATTGACCAGTGGAATGCGTTTTTGTATGGCATCCATGATTTGGGTGCGCATGTAATAACTGATAAATGTGCCGTCAGCCATAATGACTTCGTCACCGGGGTTGATGTAGGCCAGTGCGGTCAATAGGATGAGCTCGTCTGAGCCGTTGGCACACAATATGTGTTCTGGTTGGAGGTGTAAATGCGCTGCCAGGGCTGTGCGTAATTGCAGGTTGTTGGGATCGGCATACCGATGGATGTGTGGCAACGCCTCTGCAATCGCTTCGAGAGCCTTTGGTGATGGGCCGAGCGGATTTTCATTGGCTGATAAGCGTGCCTGCACAGAGGGTGAACTGGCTGGTCGGGCGCTATTACGCATTGATGGTAGTCGTGCAATTCCGGGTTTTTGGTGCATTGACAAGCCTCCAATGCAGGACAAATCAAATACAGTTGAATCATGCGCATTATAGCACGTCGCCTCACAAAAAGTACGCGTGCTTGCACGTTGTGAAAAAAAGTGCTATTCTCATGTCATACTTGTTGCACAGAATTTGTATTTGAATTTGTGCAATGTCAGGAGGAGTTTTGTGAGTCGTACCATCACTCCACCCGACGTAGTAGTGCGCCGCCTACCACTGTATGCACGAAGCCTGCGTTACTTACTACGCGAGGGTGTCAACTCGGTCTCATCACAGGAACTCGGCGAGCGAATCAATGTGACTGCAGCCCAAATTCGTAAAGACCTCTCATATTTCGGTGAATTTGGCAAGCAGGGAATTGGTTATGATGTTGAGCGTCTGTTAGAACAAATCGAACAAATCCTTGGTCTCGACCGTGCATGGGCTGTTGCATTGGTTGGTGCTGGCCATCTCGGTGAAGCAATTGTACGGTATGAGGGGTTTCGCGCTCAGGGTATTCATATTGCTGCTATCTTTGATGCGAGCCCCGACAAAGTCGGACACAGTGTTGGTGGCATCGAAATCCAACACAGCACCTCGATTCCTACTGTAGTGGCACAACGGGGCATTGAAATGGCGATTATTGCCGTGCCCGCTGATCGCGCCCAAGAGGTAGCCGATGTGTTGGTCAAGGCCAATGTGCGCGCCATTTTGAGTTATGCACCGACGGTATTGCAGGTCCCGGATGGTGTATGGGTGCGATACATTGACCCTATCTCGGTTATCCACAGTATGACGTTCTATTTGGCTCGCGACTAACGGCGGGCCACACAACACGCCCCAGAGACACATTTGCGTGTCTCTGGGGCGTGTTGCGTTCGATTATTTGAGTTGGAGCGTTGACTGGCTGACAAAGAGGCGATTGACGGCCAAAATGGCGTTGGTGCGTGCGCTCCCGTCGCTTTCTGCATCAGCAGTAGACCAGAAGGATATTTCGATGGTCATGCTGTCGCCACTCAACCCGGTAATCGTGGTGGTGGGTGCTGGTTCAGGGGCAATAGCGGTTGTGCGTTGTAAGATGTCGGGGAGCTCTTGGAGGAGCGTATCGGTTTGGGTGTCACGCGGGATGGTCAGATGTAACGTGTGGCGGCGTAACCCAGATCGTGAGTGATTGGTAATCGGGTTGGCCGAGATGGCGTTGCTGGGAATCGCCACGATAGCGCCATCCTGGCTACGTACAATCGTGACATGCATGCGAATCGCAGTGACTGTTCCACGCATGTTGGCGATGGTGACCTCGTCGCCGACTTGGTAGGGACGATGATAGAGCAACATGATGCCCGATGTGTAGCCACGAAACATGTCTTGAATGGCCATGCCGATGATGATACTAGTAATTCCGAGGCCAGCCAAAAAGCTTGATGCTGCGGTGCTCCAACCGGCTTGTGCGAGCGCAATCGCAACACCTACAAAGATGACGGCCACAAAGGAAATACTGCCACAGAGGTTGGCAATTTCTTCGGGGATGCCGAATCGGCTGGCACCTGAGCGCACCCAAACGCGTATACGGCGCGCAACGACGAGAGTGGCTAAGAGAATACCAATGACGAGCAAGATTGTGGGTACACGCTGATTTACATAGCTGAATATTTCGTCCATGAGCATCCCTCGACAAGACTTTATTCTTTATCGTAGTGTAACACTCATTTTGACACAATGATACTGAGTGTGCTACGATACAAGACATGGGACGGCGACGTCGCCAAGTGGTAAGGCAGAAGTCTGCAAAACTTCCATCCACCGGTTCGAATCCGGTCGTCGCCTCCATTGAGACCCCTCCGATTCCGTCCAGCGGTTCGTGAGGGGTTTTTCTTTGATGCAGGGAGGAGGTATATCATGACCAGCATCGACATTTCGCAGTTGGATTATGCAGAGCTGGTGGCTTTGCGTGACTCTGTGAACCGGCGCATTCTTGCTTTGCGTCGCACCCCCGCCTTGCGCCTCGATGAATTACTTTCTGTCTTCGAAGAAACACGTGAAGCGTTAGCGAATCACGGCCATCGTTGGCACTCGCTTGAACGTTGGCAGTGGGTTGATGGTGAAGTGCGTTTTTGGTTGAATCCTATTGATAGTAGTCGCTACTTGGTTGGGTGGTTTACCATAGATGACTTAATTGCATGGCTCGATGATTGTGGTCCAATCGTACGCGATGCTGATGTACATGATGTGCCGATGCGTTGGATTGATGTTGAGCAGTAGCGCATGTCGTGCGACGCCGATACTCCGCATGTGTGTGCAACATGTGTGGATGGTCATCCAAAAGGAATACAAAACACCATGTGACATGAAGTGCGCATGGTGTTTTGTATGGTGGGAAGTGAGATACATATCATGACAACTCGGATGCTTGACTTGCAGACGCCGATAGGTGTGGCGATTGTTTCGTACAACACATGTGCGTTGTTGCGCGCGTGTTTACAGTCATTACAACGGTGCACGCTCCCACTAGCGATTGTGGTTGTGGATAACGGATCGCGTGACCAAAGTCCGCACATGGTGCGGTCAGAGTTCCCCGGTGTGTTGCTGATTGAACCAGGGGAGAATTTAGGGTTTGCCAAGGGCACAAATCGTGGCATGCAAGAGTTGATGGCGCAACTGCCAGAGATACAGTACATGTTGATGTTGAATCCTGACACCGAGGTGCACGATGGCGCCATTGAAGCGCTCGTGAGCTTTTTGGTGACGCATCCACGGGTAGCAGTGGTGTCACCGCAACTACGCAATCCAGATGGAACGCTCCAACGCGCCGCATTCCGATTTCCCACGCCAGCCATGACCATGTTCGATTTGTTTCCACCGGGAGAGGTGACACCAGGGCGCTTTTATGATTCGTGGTGGCATGGGCGCTATCCCGAAGAACAGGTAGGCGATCAGGCATTTGCCATTGATCATCCGCTGGGGGCCTGCATGTTGACACGAGTCGCCGTGCTGAACAGCGTTGGGATGCTCGATGAGACGTATTTTATGTATGCTGAGGAGGTCGACTGGAGTCGCCGCGTGCGGGCTGCTGGTTGGGCGATTTGGCAGGAGCCGGCCGCGGTAGTCATGCATGTGGGTGGTGCCTCGTCGCAACAATTCAAAGCCGCCATGTTGACTGCCTTGTGGCAGAGTCGCATGCGTTATTGGGAGCGATGGGCGACGCCCCATGAACTGTGGTGGCACCGATTCTGGTTGCGCGCGGGCATGACCCGGTTACATGTGCGGGCCTGGTCATATCGCGTGCGTGGCCGGCTTTCGCCGACCGAATACGCCGAACAAGCGCGCATTTATCGGAGCCTTGCACGGTTATGAGTGTGATACCAGTAAGTGTGGCGATTATCGCCAAAGATGAAGCGCGGCACATCGCAGCGGCCATTGCGAGTGTCTCTGGGCGCGTCGCCGAAATAGTGGTGTTGGTTGATCAACGATCGAGTGATGCCACCGCGACGATTGCCGCTGATGCGGGTGCGCGCGTTGTCGTGGAGGCGTGGCGCGGATTCCCTGGGCAGCGTAATTTAGCATTGTCGTTGAGCACACAACCATGGGTCTTCTTTTTGGATGCAGACGAGCGCGTTGAACCAGAGTTACTAGACGAACTTGTCACCGTATGCACGCAATCACCCCCTGACGTGTCCGGGTACTGGGTACCGCGCCACAACTATTTCTTTGGGCGCTGTCTTGTCGGCGGCGGTTGGTACCCCGATTATCAATTACGGGCGGTGCGCCGGCTTGAGGCGCATTACGACGAGCAGATTGAGGTACATGAGGTGGCAGCGGTGCGCGGTCGCACTGCGCACGTCCAGGGGCATCTCACGCACCTCAATATTGAGCGATTCGATGAGTTGTGGCACAAGCAGGCTGCGTATGCGCGGCGTGAGGCAGCAACCATGTTTCAACAGGGGCGACCGCTACGCTGGCGCAATTACGTGGGCGCGCCCGTACGTGAGTTCGTCTATCGCTACCTCACGAATGCAGGATGGCGCGACGGTTGGGTCGGTGTGGTGCTGGCGTCCGTGATGGCGTGGTTCGCCATGATGAGTTTTGTTGAGCTTCGACGCTTACAACGTGCATCAAAGGGGAGCCAGCAATGATTGACGTGGTGATTGTGTCATGGAATACGCGTGACTTGCTACGGGATTGCCTCAAAAGCATCGTTCTTGACCCATTAGTAGGCAGGATTGTGGTTGTCGACAATGCGTCACACGACGGGAGCGTATCCATGGTACACACCGAGTTCCCGCAGGTGATGTGCATGGCCGAGACGGTAAATCACGGCTTTGCAAAGGGTAATAATGTCGGATTGACCTGGTTGTTGGACCATCAGCCGGCACCGTACATCTGTTGTCTCAATCCTGACACCGTGGTGCAACCCGGCGCATTAGCCACACTCGTTGGTGCGCTTGAGCGCAACCCACAGGTGATTGGTTGTGGCCCGGAGTTACGCTACGGCGACGGCAGTGTCCAATCATCACGCCGTCGATTCCCCACGTTGGGGACGTATCTGTGTGAGAGCACACCATTGGGTCAGAGATGGCCCCAAAACCGTTGGCAACGGTGGTATCGCTACGACGACATTCCTGCACACCGCGAACAAGCGGTTGATTGGTTGGTAGGTGCCGTATTGTTAATGCGTACCGAGATTATCACGCGCCGCGGTCTGTTTGATCCACGGTTCGCATTATATGCCGAGGAAGTTGAGTGGCAACGACGTCTGAGTGCAGGTGTCGCGCAGCGGATGCTGTTTGTGCCGCAGGCAGTCGTGGTGCACTTTGAAGGACAAAGTAGTAAACAGATGCCGGTACAACGCCACATCTGGTTTTATCAGAGCCGCCTGCGTGAAGTGTTTTTGGCATACGGGATGCCCACTATGCGCGTGGCACAGCTTGGGTTGTGGCTGATGTTTGTCGGTGAAGTACTGGTTGAGATGTGTAAGTGGGCTATTGGCCATAAGCGTCAGATGCGTCGTGAGCGCATATCTGGGTATGTGCAGTTGTTGGGGGCCCTGTGGCAACCAGATATACGGCTACACTGACGAGATAGCGTAAGATGCAATTGGACTAATGTCTGACGTACTCATACCCCGCAAACGGTGCAGGCGATGTTCTATGGTAGGATAGAGACATCCGCAATAGGCAAAGGAGATTATTGTGCGACTGGTAACATTTGCGACCAAGAGCGGTAGTGTGCATATTGGTGCGTTGCGTGCCAATGACAGTGAGATTGTAGTACTCGACAGTGTGGCGCCAAGCATGTTGGCGTTGATTGATGGTGGTGAGGCTGCATTAACCAAGGCGCGTGCGGCTGTGGCTGCAGCAGCACAGGTGGTGAAGCGTGCTGACGTCCGTTTGTTGTCACCAATCCCACGCCCCAAGCAGAACGTGATGTGTCTCGGCATGAACTACGTGGCACATGCGATTGAATCCGACTTGGCCCGTGGGCGTGAGCCAAAGTTACCGGAGTTCCCGGTCTTCTTTACGAAAGCGCTGAACAGCGTATGCGGAGACGGTGATGAGGTGCCCCTCGATCCGAACGTGACAAGTGAGTTGGACTACGAAGTTGAGTTGGCGTATATCTTCGGCAAGAGCGCCAAGAATGTGCGCAAAGAAGACGCGTTGAGCTACGTCTTCGGCTATACGGTAGTCAACGACATTTCGGCACGTGACCTGCAGAATCGTCATCAGCAGTTCTTCAAGGGCAAGAGCCTCGACAACAGCTGTCCAATTGGGCCATGTATTGTGACGGCTGACGAGATTCCTGATCCTACGGTATTAGCGATTAAGTTGCGCTTAAACGGCGATGAGCGCCAGAACTCAAACACTGGTGACCTGATTTTTGATATTCCGACCAGCATCGAGTACTTGACGTTGGGCAGCACCATCGAGGCAGGGCAGATTGTCTGCACCGGCACGCCTTCGGGTGTCGGCATGGGGCGTAATCCTAAAGAGTACATGAAGCCAGGTGACGTCATGGAAGCCGAAATTGAGCGCATTGGCGTCTTGACCAACCAGGTTGTAGCCGCCAAGTAATTGAGGATCAGACAGGAGATCTACGCCCCATGTGTCGGCTGGCACATGGGGCGTGATTGTTATCTGAGGGATACGTGTATTGTGTGGGGGATGGCCGGATGGATGTGTCGATTCACCAGATGTGGAGTCAATGTGTTGCATTTCATGCGGTCAGTAGGTGATGGGATGTGTTAGGTTGTTGTGCGGCCGATTTTCAAAAGATATAACAACACGACACCGGATAGGCGCAACCCCGCGGCAATAAACAGCGCGATATGGTAGTCAAATCGATCGGCAATCCAGGTGCCAATGAGCGGCATGGCGAGGGTTGCCACATAGCCGGTTAGTTGTTGGAGGGCGACATACGACGCGACGCGGTCTTTGGGCATGGTGCCGAGGGCAATATCAAAAAATACCAAGTCTTTGCCGGCGCCGATGAATCCGGCGAGTGCTGCGAGGACGATAATGATACCGACGGATTGGGTCATGCCGGTCAAGAAGGGGTACAGTGCCAACGCAATCGTTGATGCGAATAAGACAGGGAGATTGCCTTTTTGACTAGAGATACGTGCCCAAAAGAAGTAGGCGATGAGCAATACGCCACTATTGACGGTGTTAATCAGACCAATGGAGAAGTCGCTCGCCTGCATGACGCGGACCCAGTAGAGTGGGAAGAGGGGCATGGCCATCCATAATCCGCAGTTGAAAATGAACGATGCAGAGATGAACCGAGCGAATGCTGGTGTCTCGCGGAACATGGCCGTGCTCTCGCTCAGCAGGGCGCGGATGCCGCGTTTGTGTTCGGTGGGTGGGGCGGTCGGGGGGATGCTGATGCGCGACGAAAACAAAAAACTGAGCATTCCACCGACAAAGGACAATATGAAGACGACTTGGTAATTGATGGGGAAGGCGGACTCGTAGTGGTTGAGCACCCACCCTGCCCCCGCAACCGAGAGTGCCGAGGCTGCGCCGAGGGTTGACCAGCGCCAACTCATGAGTTGTTGGCGGCGATTTGGGCCGGCAGCGGCGCCCATGACCACTGTAAAGGTGATATTGACGATGGTCTGGGGGATGGTGGCAATGGCCCAAATGGCGATGATGGCCAGCGGGACGTATTCGAGGGGGATGATGAATGGCAAAATGCCGGTAAATGCGTACGAAGCCTGGACCCAGATGCGGGCGCGTGAGTACCACGGCACCGGGTTGGATTGGCGCTCGAGCATGCGCCCGACCGGGATGGCGAGGAGCAAACCAGTGAGTGCGGGCATTGAAGTAAGGAGCCCAACCAAGAGTGGTGAAGCACCGAGGCGGGCCAAGAAGACAGAGAGGAAGGTGGCAATGCCGTTCACGATGCCGACGCCGATGCCATCGATGATCACACTGCGCTGATTATGAATGGCGAGGGCTTCGTCAGCCGGGAGATTGGTTGTACTACGAAATGGCCCGAGCATAGTGAGTTCCCTAAAAACATACAACCGACGCAATGGTGCGTCGGTTGTATGGTCAGGACAGGATTACTGTCGTTGGTTCAACGATTCTTCCCAGCTCGGCTTGACTAATTCACCTTTGCTGGGCTTCTGACGCAGACCCAAGATGATGCCGACAACGAGACCAGCCAAAATGCCGAAGTAGACCAGGACGGTGATAATTGACTCTGATTCGATAAGCTTAAAACCAAGAGCCAAGAATGGGTAGGCGGCGATCAAAATGGCAATCCAGTGCCATGGCTTTTTCATGAGTGACTCCATCTAGTGACGTATTTGTCACCGGCTATATTACCACAAGTTTGGCAGTGCGTTGCGTGGTATGATGCATTGAGATTGGTATTGCATAAAAAAGGGCGAATCATGCCAGAGCTCCATGTGTTGGATGGTGGTTTGCGGGTGGTCATTGAATCACTTCCACATACATATTCGGCATCGGTGTGTTGTTATGTGGCGATTGGATCGGGGCATGAGCAGGATCATCAGAGTGGCATGGCACACTTCATCGAGCATATGCTTTTCAAGGGGACTACATTACGCCCAAATCCCAAAACCTTGATCGAGACGATTGAAGGTGTGGGTGGGATGATTGATGCCTACACGAATGTTGAATCAACGGTGTACTCGGTCAAGGTGGCACATATTCACCTTGCACGGGCGATTGACGTATTGGCCGATATGATGATGCATCCACTATTATTGGCAAGCGATGTAGAAAAAGAGCGCCGCGTCATCATCGAAGAGATTAGCCAAACGGAAGATTCTCCTGCAGAACTGGTTCACATGCTATCGGACTACGCATTATGGGGGAATCAACCTATTGGTCGTGATATCGCAGGGAGTGTCGAGACTGTCGGGCAATTCCGGCGCGAAGAACTCGTTGCATTTTGGCAGACTGCATATAACCGTGCAAATGTGATGATTTCAATTGCTGGGAATGTGGATGTGGCTACCACACTCGCATTAGTGACGGAGGCATTTGCTGGCTTGCCGGCGGGAGTCGCAAGCCAACTGCGCCCTACGGCGGCACCGGTGGCTGGCCCCAAGGTGACGGTCAAATTTGACGAGAGTGAGCAGGTGCATTTTTGTTTGGGCATGCCAGCGTTGGCGATTAACGACCCTGATCGACGCGCATTGTTGGTGTTTGATGCGGTGGTCGGTGGTAACTCGACGTCACGACTTTTTCAAGAGATTCGTGAAGAGCGCGCATTAGCCTACATGATTGGCTCATATAGTCGCGAATATGCTGATGCAGGCAAATGGGTGGTGAGTGCGAGCGTTGATCCTGCGCATATCAACGAGGCGATTCATGCGGTGATGAAAGTCCTCCGTGAGGTATTGCACCGGGGCATTGACGCACGTGAACTCGCACAAATCAAGGAGCAAGTGAAAGGCGGTATTCTTCTTTCGCTTGAGGATACTATGGCGGTTGCCATGCGCAATGGATCACACGTGTTGCGTTATGGTCGGATTATTCCGGTTGACACGGTGGTACACGATGTGGAGCGGCTTGTACTTGACGATATTTCGCGGGTGACGCAGCGGATTTTGCGTGATGCACATCTGCATTTGACGTTGATTGGCCCGGTACAGAAGATGGACGCACTCGTAAAGGAGCTGCATTTTACGAATCTGTAGTGCACAACGGGGGCGCGGAGCATCGCTCCGCGCCCCCGTTGTGCGTGTGTGTTATACCTGATTCCAGAAGTGGCAAGCCGACCATCGTCCGGGGGATTTTTCTTCGAGTCGAGGTTCTTGCACGCGGCAGATATCTTTGGCCATCCAGCAACGCGTATGGAACCGACATCCCTGCGGCGGATTCGCCGGGCTCGGTACGTCACCTTGAAGGACGATGCGTTCGCGTGTCGCAGTTGGGCGCGGTACTGGCACGGCGGCACTCAGTGCTTTGGTGTAGGGGTGAAGTGGCCGTCTGAAGACATCACTGCGCGGTGCGAGTTCGACAATTTTGCCGAGATACATGACGCCGATGCGCGTGCTGACATACTCGACGACGCCAAGGTTGTGCGCCACAAATAAATAGGTCAGTCCGAGTTCGTCTTGGAGCTTTTTGAGCAGGTTGAGCACTTGCGCCTGGATGCTCACGTCTAGGGCTGAGACCGGTTCATCGAGGACGAGCAGTGACGGATCCATTACGAGTGCCCGTGCGATGCCGATGCGTTGCCGTTGACCACCCGAAAACTCGTGCGGGAAGCGTTCGAGCAACGATGCGGAGAGCCCAACACGCTCCATCATGGCAGCGACTTTGTCTTGTTGTTCTTGGCGGGTCCCAACATTGTGGATGACCAGGCCTTCGGCGACGCTTTCGCCAATGGTGCGGCGTGGGTCGAGCGATGCAAATGGGTCTTGGAAGACGATTTGCATCTTTCGGCGGAGCTGTTTGATTTCACCACGCGAGGCAGTCAGGACCTCTTGACCCTCGAAAGACACACTCCCACTCGTTGCAGGGATGAGGCGTAACAGGGTGCGACCGACGGTCGTTTTGCCACAGCCAGATTCACCGACAAGACCAAGTGTTTCACCTTTGTTGATGGTGAATGAAACATCGTCGACCGCTCGTACTTGACCAGTGACGCGCCGCAAAAGACCAGTACGAATGGGGAAGTGCTTGACGAGGTTTTTGACCTCAAGGAGTGCGTGGCTCATAAACTTGGTGCTCCATCGGTGGCGTAGAGCCAGCAGCGAACCTGACGGCCTTCGTGAGTGGTAAGGGGTGGTGCCTTGTCACAGCGCTCAAAGCGTTTGCTACAGCGTTCGGCAAAGCGACAACCGATTGGTGGATTAATCATCATCGGCACTGTGCCTTCAATGGATTCGAGCATCCGACCATTTTCTGCACCTAATATCGGCATCGAATTGAGGAGTGCCGTTGAGTACGGATGTAACGGCGCATCAAAAAGCTGGTGCACTGTGGCTGACTCGACTACTTGCCCGGCGTACATGACATTGACACGATCGGCCATCTCGGCAATTACACCGAGGTCATGCGTGATGAGAATGATGGCAGTGCTTATCGTGTTGCGTAGCTCACGCATCAACTCAAGAATCTGGGCTTGAATGGTCACATCAAGTGCAGTGGTCGGCTCATCGGCGATGAGCAGCGCCGGGTTACAGGCGAGTGCCATGGCAATCATGATGCGTTGTGCTTGGCCACCCGAAATCTCGTGTGGGTATGAGTTCATGCGTTGTTCGGCGTCAGGCAGGCGCACGAGTTTGAGGAGCTCGACGGCGCGTTTTCGGGCCTCTTCGGGCGTCAGGTTTTGGTGGATCTGTAGCGTTTCAGTGATTTGTGAACCTACCGTATACACCGGGTTGAGGCACGATGTCGGTTGTTGAAAGATCATCGAGATGCGGTTGCCGCGGTAGGTGCGCATGACTTCTTCGGGCAATTCGAGCAGATTGACGCCATCAAAGACAATAGACCCTTCAACGATTTCGCCGGGGTCGGAGATGAGGCGCATAATCGAGAGCGAGGTAACACTTTTGCCGGAGCCCGATTCGCCGACAATACCGAGCGTCTCACCGGGCATCAGATGCAGGTCAATGCCATCAACAGCTTGAACGACACCATTTGGCGTAAAGAAGTAGGTCTTGAGACTCTGGACAGTAAGAAGTGGTTGTGTACTCATGATTTACTCCGCTCACGGATGGCGGCTAAGAGTGCATCGCGCTGTTCGCGGCGCACTTCGGTTTGGACGCGTGGATCAAGGGCATCGCGCAGACCGTCACCGACATAGTTGATTGCGAGTGAACAGACGAGGATGGGTAGGGTAGGTACGAGCGGCATCCACGGGTAATTAAACATATAGCTGTTGGCGAACGAGAGCATGTTACCCCAGCTTGGCGTTGGATCTTGAATGCCGAATCCCAAGAAGCTGAGTGCTGACTCCGAAACGAGGGTGCCACTCAGGCCAAGTGTGTATGCAACGATGATGGGTGGCATGGCGTTTGGCAGCACGTGTGTGAGCATGTTGTGGATGTGAGAACCACCAAGTGCTCGCGACGACTCCACGTAGAGCTGTTCGCGGATGGATAATACCATCCCACGTACAAAGCGTGCCACACCTGTCCACCCCAACAAGACGAAAATGACGACAATCATGACAACTTGCCGTGCTTCGCGTTCGTTGATGGCCATCAAGAATGAGAAGATTTTGGTTAGTATTTCGGGAATGGGTATTGCTTGTTCGCTCTGCAAAATAATCGAACCCGCAATAAGGAGCAGCGTAAATGTTGGGAATGTGGAAATAAATTCGATAAATCGTGTGACGAGATTGTCAACCCATCCACCAAAATAACCGGCGATGAGACCAACGGTGACCCCAATGATGGTGCTAATTGTGACGACGGTCAGTGCGGTCGTTAATGATACGCGGGCGGCATAGATGAGTCGCGTGAAGAAGTCACGACCGATATGGTCGGTACCTAATACGTGGAACGTGCCTATTTTGGAGGTTTGCATGGGGGTGACATACGAACGATCGAGCGAAATTTCATCGCGTGGATACGGAGCAATGTATGGTGCAAGCATGGAGACGAGATACAGGCTAATGAGGATGTACAAACAAAACATTGCAACGCGATGCTTGGTGAAGCGCCGAACAATGAGTTGCCATTGACTTGCGGGGCGTGTGCGTGCAGGTGTAGTCATGATGAGCCCCTCTACGACAATCGAATGCGTGGGTCAAGCACGCTATAGAGAATGTCAGTGATGAGATAGCCGAGCAACAACAGAAAGATGCTTACCATGGTGAGTGACATGGCAACAGTGTAGTCAGTGCGCTCGATGGAGTCAACCAATAGGCGGCCTAAGCCAGGCCAGTTGAAAATGGCCTCGGTGATAGCTGCTCCGCCGAATAGTTCCGCAAAGACTCCTGCAAGCAGGGTGATGAATGGCAGAATTGCATTACGCAGTGCGTGTTTGAGCACGACCGTGCGTTCGCGCAAACCTTTGGAACGGGCCGTGCGCACGTAGTCAAGTCGGAGCACCTCGAGCATGCCTGAGCGAATGAATCGACTGTAGCCGGCAATGTTTACAAATACGAGGACACCACAGGGCATGATGAAGTGCAACAGGCGGTCGAGGGTGGACTCAGATTCAACGGTGCCAATCCACGGTACGGTGTAATCACTGAGTGCAACGGCACTTCCTGGTGGTAAATACGGGAGCCCTGCTTCTTTTGCGGCAATCGCAAAGATTAATATACAAATGATACCGATAACGAATGTGGGGAGCGATGAGCCCACGAACGACACGGTGGTCATGACGTAGTCAAAGCGAGAATACTGGCGTACGGCAGAATAAATACCCAGAGGAACGCCAATCAGAATGGAGATGAAGAGCGCAGCACCCATCAGCTGGAGGGTGTATGGGAGTCGACTCTCAATCAGGACAGAAATCGGGCGATCGCGCAAGATGACTTGTGAGTTGCCGAAATCGCCGAAAATAATCCCTCGGCTTGTACGGCGATCGGCCAAATCGGCGAACGTGACGTACTCCTCACACCCTTCTTCGATGATTTCTGAGGTGCCATCGGGATAGCGTAATCGGACTTGGCCAGGAATTGCACAGCCTGCCGGAGTATCGGCAAAAAAGGTTTGACCACCAATGGTAATTGGACCACTTGGGAAGCCAGCGAGCCAGCGCGTAAAGCGATACGGCAAAAATAAATCAAGCTCAAAGCGGGCCTTGATACGTGCGATATCTTCGGCGGTAATCGAGTTGCGTCCACCTTGTTGAATTTGGCGTAGTCCGGTAGTTGGACCGCCCGGTGCTAAATAAAGGAGGGCATACGACACAATCGCCGATGCAAGCAGCACGATGACCATTTGGATGAGGCGGCGGATAAGGAATGTCGCCACGATAGCGGCTCCCAACTATTGTGAGTTAAATCATGGAATAAACAAGGGGTATTTTGACCAAATACCCCCAATCAGCACAGGCTGATTGGGGGTATGCACCAACAAATTACTTGATGAAGAGGTTGAAGTCAATGTGCTCCCAGGTTGGGCTGGCCAACGTCTGGACTTGCAACTTGCCTTCTTCGGCGGCCTTGACGACTGTCTCAACCTCGGCACCGGCACCAAGGGTCTCGGTACCGACGACATCCACGTTACCGGTCAAGAGCGCAGCCACTGCGGCATTGGTGTCCTCATAGAACTGGATGACCAAGTTCTTGATCTTGGGGGCATTGCCGTAGTAGTTCTCATTGGCCTCGAATACCATCTTCTGACCCTTCTCCCATGAGACGATCTTGTATGGTCCGGTGCTCAATGGCTTCTCGGCGACTTCTGGCAAGGTTGGCCAATCCTTGGCTGGGACCTCTGCCAACTTCTTACCCTTGTATGGTCCATCACTCTCGATGACCTGGTGGGCTGGTGATGCACCGAAGCCACCGGTGTAGAAGGTTGGCCACTGCACGCCAGGGTGGAATACCAAGGTCTGCTTGGTGTCGCTCTCCTGGGTGAAGGTGGCAACTGAATCACAGAAGGTGAAGGTGGTGGCACCTGACTCAGGGTCACATGATACCTTGTAGCCGAGCTCGTAGTCAGCCTTGCTGACTGGGATGCCATCTTGCCACTTCATGCCGGGCTTCATCTCGAAGCTGACGGTCAGTTTCTTCATGGTCAATGCACTGCTGCCGTCCCACACGACGGTCTCACCAGCCGCATTGGTGACTTCAACACCCTCGGCTAAGGCTACTGCCTCGCCTGAGGTGGTCCACACCATGTCGCCGGCCTTGACTTCGACATCTTCATTGGTGGCACCGTCGCCGATTGATGGCAACTTAGTCATACCAACGGCTTGGTAGTCGTAGTCGAGGCTGGTGACGCCACGGGCGCTGAGCAAGCCAGCGGCGGTGGTGGCCACAGCGGCGCTCTCAACCAACGTGTAGAGTGATGCTGGCTCCTGGGTGAAGGCCAACACGACGGTGTCCTTACCTGCGAGCTCCCACTCCTCGACGTTCCAGGTGTAGTATTCGGTTGGGTTTGGCTTGAAGTTCTTCAAGTTCTTGTTGGCAGCGGCGGCCTCCAAGCGATTGAAGAGTGGCAAGCTGACCATGTCTTTGGTGAACTCTTCTTGGACGATGGCGTACTGCTTGACGCGCTCGGCCTTGTCCAAGGTGTTGTTGGCGGCGATGATGGCCTTGCTGGCCGTCTCGTTACACCAACCCATGTAGTTCTGACCCTCCCAGTTGTTGCTGGGCAGTGGAATCTGGTTACAGGCGTAGAGTGAGATACCGCCTGGATCGGTCTGACCGACCCATGCGAAGGCACCCAACTCGAAGTCGCGGCGTGACAAACCTGTGGTGTCACCGAACCACCATGAGCCTGGGGCATGGGTGCGTGAAATCGCGATGCCACAGTTGTCTTTCAACTGCTGCTCAAGCACGGTTGCCCATGTTTGACGGAAGGCAGCATTGGTGGTGGTGAACTTGAGGAACAACGGCAAGCCGTCGGCATTAAAGCCCTCTTCCCAACCGGCTTCCTTCAACAATGCCATACCCTTCTCTGGATCGAATGGGTAGCTGACAATGCTGGTGTTGTTGGCAGCCCAGTGACTCTTGGGCAAGAAGGTGTCCATCAACAAACCCTGTTGTTGCTCGTCAGTCAAGAACGGATAGACCGACTTGATCAACTCTGGTCGATTGACACAGTGAGCAATTGCCTGACGAACCTTTACATCACCCAAAATTGGGTGAGGGGTGGTGAAGGACGTGTCCTTGGCGACTTCAACTTCTTCCTTGACGACGACCGTCTCGACGATAGGGGCACTCGTCTCTTTGACCACAACCGTCTCGCGGATGACTTGTGGCTCGGTGGCGGCTGAACCACCACACGCAGCAATCATCGGCGCAACCACGGCAGCGACAAAGAGAATTGCGGCACGACGCAAAATGTGCTGCTTCTTCACGATCTCTTCTCCTGTTTGATTGAGAACCTGTTGCGAACTACTCCAAAACGCAGTTTGAACCTGATATCCACGTGTACACACGGGTATGAGTACGCCTACAATTTTGGTATTCGTAAGTTGGAATGTTAACGTAACTCAGGACCAATGTCAATAATCTCTTCGGTCTCGGTGAATTAATTCTTCTATGAAAACTGCTTGACAGACAACGCTCGCTATGTTAGCATACCTGTACGCTATTTAGTTACCTCTCCCACGCAGACACCACTATATGTTGTGTTTCTGGGCTGAAATGAAGTATTTTAGCCCTCGTTTGTTCACCACAAAATACCATTACACTGTGTAGTATTAAGGTGTGTAGGTGGTGTGAAATGGCGTCTGAGAGGGATAATAAGCGGTATTCGTGTCATGTATTTGTAATCTCTGGGGAGGGTGATCATGACCTTAGAAGAGACGATGGTATCGTCGGATTCAGCATCATCGCAAGAAAGTGGTATTCAGGTACCGCAGACAATCTTCAAGCGCGATGGTCGACAAGTCACATTTGACGCAAATCGTATTGAGAATGCGATTATGCGTTGTTTCCAAAGCTTTGGACGTGAGCCGAGTACTTCAGTACACGAATTAACCAGACGTGTTGTTAATATTGTGGCAGCGAAGTCAACGCGTGGTACGCCAACAGTTGAAGATGTGCAGGACATCGTTGAGATGGTACTGCAGGCAGCAGGTGAGTTTGAGGCGGCCAAGCGATATATTTTGTATCGTGCAGAGCGTGCCAAAGAGCGCGAGCGTCGGCCAATTCCTGAAGAAGTGCGAGCGGCGTTTGCGGCATCGGACAAATACTTTCCTACTGCGTTGCAGAAGTTTCAGTTTTTCGACAAGTATTCACGGTTCAACTACGAGTTAGGGCGCCGTGAGACATGGATCGAGACAGTTGACCGATCCGTTGACTACTTGTACGAGTTGGCAGGCGATCGTTTGCCTCGTGAGACGTATGAGCGTGTGCGCAAGGCCGTTTTGGAGATGCGTGCGATGCCATCCATGCGGTTGTTGGCTATGGCCGGTCCAGCGGCCAGACGCAACAATATTGCAATCTACAACTGCAGTTATCAGCCAGTAGAGAGTATCGACTCATTTGTTGAGGCATTGATTATTTCGATGGCTGGGTGTGGTGTCGGATATTCGGTTGAGAGCAAGTATGTCGAGAATTTCCCACGTATCAAACGTCAGAAGGGTTTGGCCCCAGTGACGTACGTGGTAGAGGACTCTGCAGAGGGTTGGGCTGACGCATTGCGCTTCGGCTTGCAGACATGGTGGGATGGTGGCGATGTGCACTTCGACTTGTCGTTGTTGCGTCCAGCCGGTACCGCATTGCGCATCAAGGGTGGTCGTGCCTCAGGTCCTGAGCCACTCCGTGTCACGCTTGATTTCATGCGTCGAAAGATCTTCTCTCGCCAGGGTTCGTTCTTGCGACCGATTGATGCACACGACATGATGTGTGTGGTAGGTAACGCAGCGGTATCAGGCGGTGTACGTCGTACGGCGATGATTTCGCTGTTTGATCCGGATGATCAGGAGCTGTTGCAGTCAAAGAGTGGCGATTTCGAGCGTGAGAACAGCCATCGTTGGAACGCCAACAATTCGGCGGTATGGCCGGTTGGCGGGTTGACACAGCACGAATTCATTCACCAGTTCATGGAGATGGTCGATTCGGGTCGTGGTGAGCCTGGTATCTTCAACCGTGAAGGTGCCAACACGATGAAGCCGGCCCGACGTAAAGAAGCCGAATTCGGCACCAACCCGTGTGGTGAAATTAACTTGCGCCCATGGCAGTTCTGTAACTTGACCGCGGCAGTGGCACGTGCCGATGACACGTATGAGACATTGCGTGAGAAGGTCGAAGTTGCCACCATCATCGGTTCAATTCAGTCGTTGGCTACCAACTTCCCCGGATTGCGCCCTCAGTGGCAGAAGAACTGTGAAGAAGAGCGTTTGTTGGGTGTTGATATCACTGGCCAAATGGACAGTGTTGCCGCCCAAGATGCGCAGTTCAAGCGCCAGTTGCGTGAAGTGTCAATTGAGGTGAACCGTGATGTTGCCAGCAAGTTGGGCATCAACCAATCGGCCTCAATCACCTGTGTCAAGCCCAGCGGTAATTCATCGCAGTTGTTGAATTGTGCCAGTGGTTTGCACCCACGGTGGGCGCCATACTATATCCGTAATGTGCGCGTCTCGGTCCATTCGCCCATCTTCAAGGTGTTGCGTGATGCCGGCGTGCCGATGGATCCCGAGAATGGCCAGACAGTGGATAACGCAACGACTTGGGTCGTTCACTTCCCCATGAAGTCACCAGATGGTTCCATCACTCGTGGTGATGTGAGTGCAATTCAGCAGTGTGAGTTCTGGTTGCAGAACAAGCTCTTCTGGACCGAACACAACCCATCGGTGACCATCACCTATCGCCCCGAAGAGGTGCTTGATGTGATGAAGTGGGTATGGGAGCATCGTGAGCAAGTAGGTGGTATGTCGTTCTTGCCAACTTTTGATGCTCAATATGCACAAATGCCATACGTTGAAGTCACCAAGGAAGAGTACGAGAAGTTGGCAGCAACCTTCCCGGAGATTGACTTCAGTAAAGTATGGCGCTACGAGGAGAGTGACCTCACGAATGCGGCGCAAGAGCTGGCCTGTGTCGGTGGTGCATGTGAGGTATCGTTGACGTAGATGGTTCGCGTATTCATCCCGCTCTGTACCGAATGTGCCGGTACAGAGCGGGGTTTTTGTGCATACACGACATAGGGCCGTGCGGGTGTGCACATCTATTCCGGTATTCGTGCCGGAAGAATGAGTTTTGATGCACAAAAAAAGCAAAAATTGTGCTATTGTACGATTGTGCCCCAGAAGATGTAATTTCCAATACGTGTAACTTCTAACTTGAACAAGGAGTAAGTCCATGAGTGTGAAGTTCGGAGTCTTTGTGCCACAAGGTTGGCGTATGGATCTTGTCGAGATTCGCGATCCATTAGCGCAGTACGAGGCGATGACCGCAGTTGGTCGTGATGCAGAGCAGGCCGGGTTTGATTCAATTTGGGTGTACGATCATTTTCATACGGTACCAACCCCTGAGATGGAGACGACATTTGAGTGTTGGTCAATCACGGCTGGTCTCGCACGTGATACGCGTTCTATCAAGATTGGTCAGATGGTGACGTGTAATGGGTATCGCAACCCGGCACTCCTGGCCAAAATTGTGTCAACGATTGATGTGATGAGTGCTGGTCGGTTGTTGTGCGGATTGGGCGCAGGGTGGTATGAGCATGAATGGCGTGCGTACGGCTACGGGTTCCCCGATGTCCCCGAGCGTATGCGTGCGTTCCGCGAGGCCGTCGAAATCATTGTCAAAATGTGGACCGAAGAAAAGCCGGTGTATAAGGGCAAATTCTATTCGATTGATGGTCCAATTAATGAGCCCAAAGGCATTCAGTCGCCGCATATACCATTGTGGTTGGGCGGTGGTGGCGAAAAAGTGACGTTAAAGTTGGTAGCGAAGTACGGACAGGCATGTAATGTGGGTGGTGGCAATCCCGAGACTGTCCGTCAAAAATTGGCCGTGCTCAAGGAGCACTGTGATGTACTCGGCCGCGATTATGCGACCATTGCAAAGAGCACAAACCTTAACGTCTTTATGATTAATCCGGGTGAGGATCCTGAACGTGCGACTGCCAAAGCGCGTGGCAAGGCGAGCCTTGAGGATTTCCGTAAGGCGACATTTGTAGGTACGCCCGAGCAAGTACGTGAGCGAGTCGGGCAACTGGTAGATGCCGGAGCCGATTACATCATCGCATATTTGCCACGAGTGGCGTACGAACGTGAGCGGGTGGCACAGTTTGCCGAAGAGGTGGTAAAGCGGTTTTAAGTGAGGTATCCATCACAAACGCCCCCAAGATGATGAATCTTGGGGGCGTTTGTGGTATACGGAGATGGGATTAGTTGACCTTATTATTGCGGAGGTAAATCCTTGCGGAGTGCTTCAGCCATTTGGCGTGCAGCCAACTCTTCGTCGCTCATGGTGGGCGTGCGGAGGGTTGCTACCATGACTGGCTCATTCTCGGGATCTTTGGTGGTTGGTGCTTCGGCAACGGCAACGGCATCATGGGTTGATGCGGCAACCTGCTTGGCGGCATCCTCTTCGGCTTTGATGGCGATACGGCGGCGCTCTTCGGCACCAGTACCGGCAGGAATAAGCTTACCGATGACCACGTTCTCTTTGAGACCACGCAAGTAGTCAATCTTGCCGGTGATAGCGGCTTCGGTCAAGACACGAGTGGTCTCTTGGAACGATGCAGCCGACAAGAAACTATCCGTGGTCAACGAGGCGCGGGTGATACCGAGCAGATGTGACGTTGCTACGGCAGGCATACCACCTTGTGACCAGACTTCAGCGTTAACGCGCATCAACTCGACCTGGTCGACGGTCTCGCCGTGCAGATAGTGTGTGTCACCTGGATCGGCGATACGCACGCGGCGGAGCATTTGGCGGATGATGACTTCGATGTGCTTATCGTCAATGTCCACACCTTGGCTACGGTAGACCTTTTGGGCTTCCTTGACCAGGTAGTTCTGCAACACGTCGCGTCCTTGGAGCTCAAGGAGCTCTTGTGGGTGGGCGGCACCCTCGGTCAAGAACTGGCCGACATAGACGTGGTTGCCACTATCGAGACCCTTGCGCAGGCGGGCAGTTATGGCCACGGTGTGTTCGGCGATTTCGTGATATGTGGCGACCACATTAATCACGCGACCTGAGACCATGGCGACACCATCTTGCCGGGCACGCATTGGTTGACCGCCGATGTCCGTACGATTACTGCGGGCAATCACTTGGTTTTTGTGGACCTGTGCCCCATGTTCGACTTCGGCGACGTAATGATCGGGCATGATTTGCTCGTCATTGACACTGCCTTCATCGTCAATCCGCAAGGTGTGCTTGTTGTCGTTCTTATCTTGGGTAAGCACGCCATCTTGTTCGGCCAACGTGGCTTTGGTTTCGGCTTTGACACGTGCCTCGAAAATTTCGATGATACGTGGTAACCCTTGTGTGATGTCTGCAGCCGTGGCCGAACCACCGGTGTGGAAGGTACGCAACGTCAGCTGTGTACCGGGTTCACCGATTGATTGTGCGGCAATGATGCCGACGGCTTCGCCGATTTCGACCAATTTACCGGTGGCCAAGTTACGGCCGTAGCACTTACGACAAATACCGTATTCGGCTTGGCAGTAGAGTGGCGTACGGATGCGCACATATCGAATGTTGTTGGTGGGTAACAGGCCCGCAACATCCTCATGAATCTCTTCATTGGTATCAAGCAGGAGACTTCCGTCGAGTGCATGAATTGGTTCGGCGGTGACACGACCAATGACGCGCTGATGAAGTGGCTTCATGACTTCGTCGTCATCGTTGCTGTGGAGCAGGAGTGACTCTGTGCTCCCACAGTCTTCCATGGTGACGATGTTGTCTTGGGCGACGTCAATCAGACGGCGGGTCAAGTAACCGGCATCTGCGGTACGCAACGCGGTGTCTGCGAGACCCTTACGACCACCGTGTGTCGATACGAAGTACTCGAGCACCGACAACCCCTCGCGGAAGTTGGATTTGATCGGCAACTCAATGACTTTGCCTGATGGGTCGGCCATCAACCCACGCATGCCCGAAAGCTGCGTCAACTGGTTGATGTTACCGCGGGCCTTTGAGGTCACCATCATCGAGACCGGGTTAAAGCGTTTGACTTGGTTCGGGGTAACGGTATCCAGACTTTCGGCATGGACCTCGTTCACCGCACGGACCTGCTTGGTCATCTTTTCACCGGCATCACGCCAAATGTTGATGACTTTGTTGTAGCGCTCATCTTCGGTCATCAAGCCACGCATGTAGCGTCGCTGGGTGGCATCACGCTCAGATTCTGCTTGGGCGATGATACCGACCTTTTCGGTGGGTACTTGGATGTCGCGCACGCCGACGGTCATACCGCCACGCATGGCGTAATGGAATCCGAGGGCTTTGATTTTGTCGGCCTGTTCGGCGGTACGCTCCGAACCATAGTAGCGTGTTAATTCTTCGACGCTGAAATGGCGATTCGGGTACTTGGTGCGAATCGTGTTGAGGTCTGCTTCGCTTAAGTTATCGACGTTGGTGTAGTACTTGTAACAGTCGGCAATGATGTGCTTGAGGCTATCTTTGATGACCTCGTGATTGCGATACTGCAATGGCGCAAGTAGTTCTTGATTGAAAATCAAGCGGCCAACCGATGTCTCGAGTAGCATGCGTGATTCGCCATTCGGACCATCGGGCAATTTGCGCACTTCGGCGGGAATCTTCTTGCCATCTTTGGTCGCCTTGACGTTATCGCCTTGGAGCTTGACTCCTTGCATACGCACAAAAATCGGCGCCTGAATGTCAACAAACCCCTTGTCGTATGCAAGCAATGCTTCTTCTATTGAGGTGAAGATTTTGCCAGTTCCCTTGGCACCATCATTCATGATGGTGAGGTAGAAGCACCCGAGCACAATGTCCTGTGACGGCGTGATAATCGGGTCACCAGTGGCTGGTGAGAGGATGTTGTACTTGGAGAGCATGCGCAGACGCGCTTCTTCCTGGGCTTTGACGGACAACGGCACGTGTACGGCCATCTGGTCACCGTCAAAGTCAGCATTAAAGGCGGTACACACGAGTGGGTGGAGCTGGATAGCCGACCCTTCAATAAGTTTGGCTTCGAAGGCCTGAATTGACAAGCGGTGCAACGAAGGCGCGCGGTTGAGCAAGACCAAGTAGTCTTTGATGACTTCTTCGAGTACATCCCAGACCTCTGGCTTGACGCGTTCAACGAGCTTCTTCGCCGCTTTGATGTTGCCGACAACTTTGTTCTGCACCAAGCGTTGCATCACGAACGGTTTGAAGAGTTCGAGTGCCATCTTTTTGGGCAGACCACACTGATGCAGCTCAAGGCTTGGACCAACCACGATTACTGATCGGCCTGAGTAGTCGACACGTTTACCGAGCAAGTTTTGACGGAAGCGACCTTGCTTGCCTTTCAACATGTCGCTGAGCGACTTGAGACGGTGTTTGCCCTTGCCGCTAACAGCGCGCCCACGACGACCGTTATCGATGAGAGCATCGACGGCCTCTTGGAGCATGCGCTTTTCGTTGCGGACGATGATATCGGGCGCATTGAGCTCCATCAATCGTTTCAAGCGATTGTTGCGATTAATGACGCGACGATAGAGATCATTGAGGTCTGAGGTAGCAAAGCGTCCGCCGTCGAGTTGGACCATGGGACGCAAGTCGGGTGGGATGACCGGTAGAACGGTCATAATCATCCACTCTGGTTTGTTGCCGCTCTTGCGGAAGGCTTCAACTACGCGCAGGCGCTTGGTCAACTTCTTGCGCTTGGGGCTATTGCTGGTGTTGTTGATTTCATCCTGGAGCACTGTTGCCAAGCCGTCGAGGTCAACGGTGCGGGCGATGAGATCGCGGATGGCACTTGCGCCCATCTCAGCTTTAAAGACACCAGGAGCGATATCGCGCAAATCGCGATAGTCTGTTTCGCTCAGGATGCGTTTCATGCGAATGGCGTCGAGGGCATCGAGCTTCTGCTTCTTCTCTTTAAGCATCTGGTCGATATCACGGTCGCGCTTTTCGCTGATGCGGTTTTGTTCTGCACGCGCAGTTTGCTCGAGCTGTTCGCGGCTGGCGCTCCGCAAGAGATCGTTGTCCGAGATTTGTTGGGCTTGTGCATCGAACTGAGCCGTCTCACGCTCATACAGCTCATCAAGTAAATCGATGGTCTCTTCGCGGATGGCGCGGCCTTCTTCGACTAAGACGTGGGAGCGGAAGAGCAAGTCTTCTTCGACCTTTTCACCTTCGCGATTTTCGAGTTGTTCGCGCAGTGATTCGTACTCACTCTTCAGTGATCGACGCTGTGCTTCGAGATCGGCGATTTGTCGATTGGATGAGTCGGCTTTTTCAGTTTGTTGATGACCGAAATCAACCAAATCACTGGACAAGTCGGTGGCGATTTGTCCCTTCTTGTTATCGGCATCGCGCTCGAGGGTGGCGATTTTGTCGTCGTAGAATGCCTCAAGTTCGGCGCGTATTTCGGCACGCATCTCTTCATCGACGTTGGTCACAATGTACGCAGCGAAGTAGAGGACACGCTCCAAATTACGCGGGGTAATGTCGAGCAACAAGCTGAGACGGCTTGGTGAGCCCTTGACAAACCAGATGTGACTGACCGGTGTAGCGAGTTGGATGTGTCCCATGCGCTCACGGCGGACCTTTGAGCGAGTCACCTCGACGCCACACTTGTCACAGACGACGCCACGATAGCGGACGCGCTTGTACTTGCCACAGTAGCACTCCCAGTCGCGGGTTGGGCCGAAGATCTTCTCACAGAAGAGGCCATCGCGCTCGGGCTTCAGGGTGCGGTAGTTAATGGTCTCGGGCTTGGTGACTTCACCTTTGGACCATCCACGAATGGCCTCTGGAGAAGCCAAGCTGATGCGAATGGAACTGAAATCGTTGATTTCGAGCATGTCTCTATACTCCCTTGGGTGCTACCCCAACTATTCATCGCGTTCGCGGCCGGACATGTTGATGTCAAGATGCACGTTATCGTTCTCAGAGTCGTCGTTGAGTTGCACTGGCTTTTCATCTTCGGAGAGGACATCAACCGACAAGCCGAGTGATTGCAACTCTTTGATGAGCACCTTGAACGACTCAGGGACACCAGCCTCTTGGATGGGTTCACCCTTGACGATGGCTTCGTAGGTTTTGACACGACCAACCACATCATCCGACTTGACGGTGAGCATCTCTTGCAAGATGTAGGCGGCGCCATACGCCTCAAGTGCCCACACTTCCATTTCACCGAAGCGTTGACCACCGAACTGCGCTTTACCACCCAACGGCTGTTGCGTGACCAAACTGTAGGGGCCAGTCGAGCGGGCGTGAATCTTGTCTTCGACCAAGTGGGCCAGCTTGAGCATGTAGATGTAGCCGACAGTCACCGGATTATGGAACTGGTTGCCGGTTCGTCCGTCGTGCAACATGACTTTGCCGTCAAGTGGCAAGGCGGCCTGACCCAACCAATTCTGGATGTCATCCTCGGTGGCACCATCGAACACCGGTGTGGCGATGCGCATACCGAGACGCTCAGCGGCCCAACCGAGATGTGTCTCGAGAATTTGGCCGAGGTTCATACGGCTGGGTACGCCGATGGGGTTCAGGATGATGTCAACGGGCGTGCCATCCTCGAGGAACGGCATGTCCTCGACGGGCAGAATGCGACTGACCACACCCTTGTTGCCGTGGCGACCGGCCATCTTATCACCGGCCGAGATTTTGCGCTTCTGACAGAGCAAAATCTGCACCTTCTGGTTGACACCGACCGACAAATCGACATCGGGGTTCTCTTGGCGATCGAATCGTTTTACACCGATAACTTTGCCACGCACACCGTTTTGGACGCGGAGCGAGCTGTCTTTGACCTCGCGGGCCTTCTCACCGAAGATGGCGCGCAAGAGGCGCTCCTCAGCAGTCAACTCGGTCTCGCCCTTGGGGGTGATTTTGCCGACCAAGATGTCGTTGGGGTGTACTTCGGCACCGATATAGATGATACCGCGCTCGTCGAGGTTCCGCAGGCTTTCGGGGCCGACGTTGGGGATGTCGCGGGTAATCTCTTCGGGTCCGAGTTTGGTTTCTCGGGCTTCGATTTCGTAGCGCTCAATATGAATTGAGGTAAAGACGTCCTCGCGGACCAAACGCTCGCTCACGAGAATGGCGTCTTCGAAGTTACCACCCTCCCACGGCATAAAGGCAACCAACACGTTTTGGCCAAGTGCCAATTCACCGCGATCGGTGGATGAGCTATCGGCGATGACGTCATTGCGCTTGACCGCTTGACCGCGTAGGACGGAGGGGCGCTGATTAATACAGGTGTCCTGATTTGAGCGCATAAATTTGCGTAGACGGTATTCGTCGGTGATAACCTTACCGAACTCGTCGAGCACCGGGTGACCAGTAGCATCTACACGCTCGATGGAGATATTGTCACCTGTGACGCTCTTTACGACACCATCGTGGCGCGCCACGATGACCTGACCGCTGTCGCGGGCAGCTAAGTGCTCGATGCCGGTACCAACGATTGGGGCATCAGGGCGGAGCAACGGCACTGCTTGGCGTTGCATGTTCGAACCCATCAAGGCGCGGTTGGCATCGTCATGCTCAAGGAAGGGGATAAGTGCGGTTGACACACTCACCACCTGCTTGGGTGACACGTCCATATACTCGATGTTGGTGATACGCATATCTTCAAAGTCACCATGCACGCGACATGAGACGTTGGTATCAATGAATCGCCCGTACTCATCAACACGTGCGTTAGCCTGAGCGATAGTGTAGCGCTCCTCCATGTCTGCGGTGATGTACTCGACATCGTGCGAGACCATCGGGTGAATGTTGATGCGTGCGAGTGGCAAGGCGGCGATTTTCTGCGCCATTTCAGCAGTGATATCGTCACCCTCTTGCCCAATAGCTTTCCCACTCTTCGGATCAACGATGTCCTCACGTAGGCGCTGGCCAGTCAAAATGGTCGTTGATACGGATTCGAGGAGGGATTGGACATCGGAAGCGACTTGCCCATTCGTGCCTAACATACTCCCCTTGGCCAACAACAAATCGCCGCTAATCAGGTGGCGATAGTCGCGTGGGGCCACGATGGTGCTCGCACCACGTGCGGCCTCTTTGGCGTCTTCGAAGATGCCGGCAGCTGTCAAGAGCTCACGATAGACGCGACGATATGGCGTCTCGAGGAAGCCCATGTCGTTCACACGGGCGAACGTTGACATCGTACCGATAAGACCGATGTTTGGACCTTCGGGCGTCTCGACCGGACAAATACGCCCGTAGTGCGAGTGGTGCACGTCACGTACTTCGAAGCCGGCCCGATCGCGACTCAAACCACCAGGACCAAGGGCCGACAAACGACGCTTGTTGGTCAACTCAGCCAGTGGGTTGGTCTGATCCATGAATTGTGAAAGTTGCGACCCACCGAACCACTCACGAATAGCCGCCAAAATCGGGCGGATATTGATGAGCTGATTGGGCGTGGCACTCTCTGGTTCGGACAGTGACATGCGCTCCTTGATGACGCGCTCCATGCGCATCAACCCGGTGCGGAACTGTTGTTGAATCAACTCGCCGACGGTGCGTACACGACGATTCCCGAGGTGGTCAATATCATCCGAATCGCCACGACCGTTGTTGAGCTCGATGACTAATTCAATAATCTTGAAAATGTCGCGCACCAACAACACGCGAATATCCTCGTTCGGCGGATTGTTGTCGTTACTGCGTTCGTAGAGGTTTTTGTTTAGTTTGTAGCGCCCGACCTTGGCAAGGTCGTACCGTCGCTCACTAAAGAAGTACGACTCAAGCAGGCTCTTCGCATTTTCAAGCGTCGGTGGATCGCCGGGACGCAAGCGCTTGTACAACTCAATCAAGGCCTCACGAGCGTTGCGCGTGTTGTCTTTGTCGAGTGTCGTGCGAATGTACTTAATATCGTTGTTGTCTTCGAGGGCACCGAACATCTGCTCAATGTGCTCGTTCAGACCATGGCTGGAGAGCTCGCTGTCATCACACCAATGCCCCTCGCCCGTTGGCCCGGCTTGCCATGCAAGCACTGCACGCAAAAAGACGGTGACAGGAATTTTGCGCTTGCGATCGACCTTGACTGAGACGACGTTGCGTCGGTTGGTCTCGAATTCGAGCCAGGCGCCACGATTTGGGATGAGTTTGGCGGAGTGCAGATGATGCCCCGAGGTCGGATCAACTTCGGCACTGAAATAGACGCCCGGTGAACGGACCAACTGCGAGACAACAACGCGCTCCGCACCGTTGATCACAAACGTGCCGTTCTCGGTCATCAGCGGGAAGTCGCCGAGGAATGTATCGCTCTCTTTGATTTCGCCGGTGCTCAAAATACGTAACTGCACGTTGACGCGCAACGGTGCAGAATAAGTCAAATCATACTCGCGACACTCGTGTTCTGTGTGGCGTGGCTCACCAAACTTAAAATCGCCGAAACGCAATTCAAGATTCTTGTCAGTGAAATCGCGAATCGGTGAAACCTCACGGAGTAGTTCTTTCAACCCCTCGGAACGGAACCATTCGAAACTCTTTATCTGCGTTTCAATCAGATTCGGCACTTCAATGGCATCCCGCTCCTGACCGAAGGTGTGACGCTGTGCACGTTGTGCGGTACGCGGCCCGTTCGGCATAATCAGAGGTGGGAGCGCAACATGGTGATTTTTTGGGGACATGGAAACCTCGCTTATATCGGGCGGTAACCAATTGCGTGTGGCAAGTTGCTCACGAGAACGGTCGAGATAATGCAAAAAACACCCTACCCGGCTTTTGGCGCCTGGTAGCGACTGAAATGCCTGGTCATTGGCTCGGTTCGTGCATGCTTCTCTCTGTCTGCACAAGGTATAGGGCTGCCTGTGATAACTCACATACAGCGAAATAGAATAATACGCTAACTTATCAAATTTGTCAAATAATCTATGGGGACACACTATTATTTGTCATCATGATAGTAGGAGTTGAGCTCCTCGTCAAGTGACTATATCAGAAGCGTAGCGGGATGTGTTACAATGGCAACCACAATTCATACATTAATAATTGATGTGGTTTTGATGTGTAAAGGATAAGTGCGATGCCAACAGTAGTCGGTATCCGATTTAAGGATTCCGGTAAAACATACTATTTTGATCCTGCGGCTGTCCCAGATATAACGGTTGGGCAGTATGTGATTGTTGAAACTGCGCGTGGGCTTGAGATGGCTCGTGTTGCCGAATTGCCACATGATGTCGATGAATCGGCTATCGTCGGCGAGCTCAAACCGGTGGTGCGTGCTGCGTTTGAAGAAGACGAGGTGCGCTGGAAGCAGTTAAACAGCCGACAGGAGGAGTTGATTCGGCGCTGTCAAGAAAAGATTGACGAGCACGAGTTGCCGATGAGTCTGGTCAAGGCTGAATATAGTTTCGACGGGTCGCGTCTGACGTTTTATTTTACGGCCGACAAGCGCGTCGACTTCCGCAATTTGGTACGCGATTTGGCTCGTACGTTCCGCACCCGCATTGAATTACGTCAAATCGGCCCGCGCGACGAGGCCAAATTACTCGGCGGCATTGGCCCATGTGGGCGCATTTTGTGCTGTGCGTCGTTTCTGCCAGATTATGCGCGCGTCTCCATCAAAATGGCCAAAGACCAAGATTTGCCCCTCAACCCCGCCAAAATCAGCGGTGTATGTGGGCGCTTGCTCTGTTGTTTGGCCTATGAGCACGAGCAATACATCGAAATGAAAGCCGAGATGCCCAAGCGTGGCACCTGGGTGCATACGCCTGATGGTCCGGGCGAGGTGACCAGTGTGAACGTGCTGCGTGGCACGTTGACGGTGACGTTAGCGGCTAGTGGTGTGCACGAAGAGTTCAAACCCGAGGCGATTCGTGAGGCGACTGAGGATGTCGCCACAATGGCACGCACACGCAATGCCGAAGGTGTGACTCCAGTGGTGCGCGAGCGCAACCGCGGCGAACGCCGGCTCCTCCGCGATGAGTTTGAGTCGTCAGACATGCTGGCAGCCTTGGCCGCTCTTGAGGACAAACCAGACGAACGCGCTAGTGACGATGTGGGTGCGGCCACGCGCATCAAGCCACGTGGGCGCGATGATCGTCGCCCTGGAGGTCCGAGCCAAGGTGGCGGCAATCGCCCGCAGGGTGACCGTGGGCCACGCCAAGGGCCACCGAGCGGTGACCGACCGTATCAGCCCCGGCAGAGTCAAGGTGAGCGCCAAGGGCCACCGAGCGGTGACCGACCGTATCAGCCCCGCCAGAATCAAGGCGAGCGCCAAGGGCCACCGAGCGGTGACCGACCGTATCAGCCCCGGCCGAATCAAGGTGATCGGCCCAATCGCCCCCAAGGCGAGCGCCAAGGGCCACGACCAGTGCGCGATCAGCAGTTTGGCCCACCGCGTGGCCAAGGTGAGCGCCCAATGACACCACCGGCACCGCGCAATGACAATCCAACAGATGATCAGTACTCGGTACCACAAGCGCCACCGGCCGGCAGTACGTCAGCTGATAATGACGCCATGCGTCGACGGCGCAGACGGATGAATTAGGTGGGGTGTTGGAGTGGTAAGCGCAGGGCATTGGCCCTGCGCTTACTCGTTTTCTGATGCGCTACTCTTCCCTGCCGCCTGCACGATTTGTTGCAAGTAGGCCTGCCAGGCGTTGCGATTGGCATAGGCGATGCGGCGGACCTCGGCCAGATCGCCGGTTTCGGCGGCATGCACGGATTCGGCGAGGGTCTCTTGGAAGGTGCGGGCCATCTCGGCGACGGCCTTGCGTAACTCGGCGTTCATAGCGCGCTGGCGCTCGAGTTCACGTTGGTAGTAGGCCTGCAGGCGCTGGGCCTCGGCGAGTTGTTCGGAGAGCGATGAAGTTGCCATCGGTGTTGTCCTTAAATCGAAAAACGGGTTTTGGCCAGGTTGTAGAGCGTCGGTTTGAGAATATGCGTGTAGGCCGGCATGAACGACACTTCGTCACCGCCGAAGCCCTTTTTGAAGCGAATCAGGCCGGCCATGCTCGGCTGCTCCGCACCCGCCGGCGCTTCATCTTTGCGATAGGGGATGCCCCAAAAGTCATATTGGGCATAGCCGTGGTCGCGCGCCCAACGCAAGGCACTCCATTGAATCAAGTGATTGGCGCCATGTTGGAAGGCTTCGGCGCGTGAGCCACCATACAAGTAGTTGACGGTGTTTGCTCCGCCGACAATCAGCGCACCAGCGATGGTTTGATTGTTGTAATCAGCCAAAATCAATGTCGCATGATCAATGGTGCCAAATAAATCCCACACATGTTGGTAATACGTCTGCGCATGCACCGCAAAATTCGCCCGTGCACCAGTTTCTTTCATCAACTGACTAAATGTGGCAATATCCACAGCACCGCGACCGTACCGAATAGTGACGCCATCGCGCTCGGCTTTTTTGATGTCAGCGCGATGCCCTTTACTAAATGACGCAAGAAGTTGTTGATCGGAGAATGCTTTACCAGTGTCGGTATCAACGAGTTGCGTGATGACGGTATGTTGCGGTTGAATGCTCTCGCCGATGCTATGTTCGGTGTAGGTGAGTGCCTTGTCAAACAGTGCGGTGCGTTGGTGTTCATGGGTGACAAATGGTTCGTACCGAACTGCGATGGCGTTCTGATCACTGGCGTAGCGGTTTATTGCAGCTACGAGGGCGTGATTGATAATCAGGTCATCGCAAAAGAGCGGGCCTCGTGGCACGTAGCACATGGCAATGCCTAGCCGTTTTTGTGTGAGGACTTGGGCCCCTGCGCGAATACGCTCGTCATCGCTGACGATAAGACGGTGTGCGTCCCACCCAGTTTGTTGTTTGAGAAGACCCCAGCGACTGCTTTGGAGCAGATGACCGTGTTCGTGTTCATTACAAAACTTATCCCACACCGATGCACCGGGTGAAAGTAATTTGATGGCGGGAAAGTTGCTCATATGCTTCTCAATTAGTGGATCAACCGATAACGACGCTCTACTGGAGTGCCATGACCGAGGTGACGATGATATTCAGTAATTTGTGCGGGCATGGTGGTACCATCGCCGAATAACGCATCCATTTGACTTGCATAACAGTGAATAGCGGCAATTTTGGCGGCGATGTATGGCCCCATGGGCACGAGGTCTATCGTACTGTTGAACATCTGCTGACGCTGTGTAATCCACTCTGGTGTCAGCGCGTAGGGTACCTCTTCGTACAAGCTGATTGTAGCAGGTGTCAATACAGCCTGGGCAGCGGCAAAGACGTTGAGATGATCGACATGCATGCCCACTCTGGCGGGGATAAGCCAGCGTGCCTGGCCAAGCACAGGCATCAACTCACGCAAGATGTGACTGAGTTGGTCGGCGAGTGTATCACTGGCATGGGGCATAGCAAAGAGCGTCTCGCGGCTGTTGTAGTGACCAGGCATGCGGTAAATGGCGTCATCGAGGTTGAGCCAGACGTCGTCTACGCCCAAAATCGCCATGGCACGGCCGTCTTCGCCGAGACGCGTCGTAACAGCCTGCGCTTCGTCGAGACCCCATTCACGGTGAAACTCGACGGCGAGTGCGCTGTACGTGGCGCTGACCGGCGGAATTGACGTGCACACGGTGATGACAAGTGTGCGCAAGCCGGCGTGGCGTGCGGCAAGGAGCTCACCGGCACACGAAAGCGCGGCATCGTCAAGGTGTGGTGATAAACAGACGAGGTCGTATGGTTGCGTGATGTCTTGATAATGTGCATAGTGCATACGGGTATCCCTTTGGAACGCTAGTTGTCGCGATCGTCATCGTCATCGTCATCCGTACCGAACGGATTAATGGCACCGAATAACTCATCATTGCCGCCGTTTTCGTCGAGTGCCGTCAGGGCAGCGTCACGTTTTGCCTGATCGCGCGATTTACTGAGTTGTTTGAGTGCGCGCACCGAGCGCTCATCGCCGATTTGACCGAGTGCCCAAATGGCTGCTCCGGCCACTTCGATGTCGTCTTCGAGCGTCAGGTTGATGAGCAACGGCACAAGCATTGCGGCTTGGTCGGCATATTCGCCGGCTGCACGAGCTGCTTCATAGCGAATCGCAGCATGACCGTCATCAAGTGCGGCGCGGATAATCGGTAGCCAACTGTTGTCTTGACTGCGTCCCATGGCAACGAGCGCACTTTCGCGAAGCGCAGCGTGCGTGCTTTGCCAGGCCTGGCTTATGCGCGTACGAATGGAATCATCGGCAACGGGACCAAGGCTTTCAAGGATGCGTCGGTAGACGTCGGGTTTATCGAGGTGCTGTAGGAGTGCGTAATTGAGCGCGCTCAGCAGTCGTTCGGTGTGTGTGGGACTGAGCTCATCGACGGCGGCAAGTATGGTAAAGCGCCCCAAGCTCATCGCCGCTGAGCTACGCACGCCGTCGTCGGGATCATGCATCAGGCAGTGCAGGAGTGGTTCGATGATGCGTGGATGCTCTTCTTCGCTGAGGCCATCAATGGCACGACGACGTACTTCCGCGTCGTCGTCTGCAAGTGCCCAACGCATAATAGGACGAAAGTCGAGTTCGAGATTTTCTTCGCTGATTTCATTCATCAACGTGATGATGCGCACGCGTGCCTCGCGCGGGATTAATTGCCAGTCGTGCCAGAAGACCGGATGGTCGCGTTCACGCAAATCAGTAAGGACTTTGAGTCGTGCTCGATTGACGTGTTGTGGTTGACGGAGTTGTTGCAGCGTGGCCGTCAATGTGGTTGGTGTTGACATACAGGTCCCTTACGCGCATCCTTGATACAGGATAATAACGAGGGGATGAGCACGTGCTCAGCCCCTCGTTGATGTGTTGAATCAGTCGTTGGAGTGCGTTATTCCTCGTCTTCGTCATCATACCCGAAGCTGGTGTTGCCACGCTCAGGGACGGCGACGTTAACCTTGCACTCCCACAGGCCGGCCGCACTATTGACCAAACGACATTCGGCGTGTTCGTGCAAGATGTGGAGTAGATAATTACGCGACACGCTACGGTAAATGGTCAACAGGTTGAAGAGCTGTTCGAACTCAATTTGGTAGAGCGGCTCTTGCTTCGTACCTGCTTTTTCGCCGAATCCGACGAAAATAGCCTCGACCAATGCCTCCAAGTTCTTGCGTTCGCTGAGCTCGAAGAACTTGATACGACGAATGCGCCCCACATTGCTGACGGTGGGTAGCACGTCATCGTCGACAATACAGTTGAAGGAACGCTCCGCAAAGATGAACTTACTCTTCTTCTTGCCTTCTTCGACGACCAACAGCGATTCAATGCGATCTTCGGCTTCGCCGTAACTAATGTTAATCACATTCGGTTGATTGGTACGACTGATGGTGATGAGTGCGCCCGGTACCAGCATTGATTGAAAGAATTCATCAAACCCCTGGAGCCAACCGCCACGTGCACCAGCCGGGAAGCGTACGTTAATCACGAACGAGTAGTTTGCTTGTGGCACATCAAACGTCACCACGGCAGCACTCTGTCGATTAATCACGGGTTCTGGTAATACGGCGGCTAATGCTTTCGTCAAGGGCAGGATACCGTACTCCCATTCAAAGTAGGTCAGTGTATGGCTCACACTGCCCTTGGCTTGAATGCTTTCGACAGAGTTCACATTGACACTGTCATCGAAGCCCTCTTCGAGGTGGAGGACGAGTGCCCCCATGTCAGCCGCTTTGATACGCTTGTTGGCGCCAATTTTATCGAGAAGCTTGCGCGTTGCCCACAAATTTGCGCCATTTACGCCGACAAACTCAAGGTCTTTGAGGAGGCGGAAGTTGAGGGCGAATCGTTGCCGTTCAAAATCGACTGCGCGGTTACTCACGCGAATCACGTTCTGCAAAATATCACTGTCCGTCACGGGATTACTGACTTCATTCTCAATGTAGTCGGTAATTTGGCGGATTTCATTTTTGCTGAAGGTGCGTACGTCGCGTTCGAGTGCCACTTGATTGCCGAACACGGCAATCCGCTTGAGAGAGTCCTTCTCGATGGTGCCACGTAATGCCGAGATGATGGCATCGCCGTGCTGTTGCATGATATTCGGGGTTGGTTGCGCCAAGTCAATGCTAATCCCTTGTGGCAAGTTAATGCGCATCGCATCGCGTGGATTAACGGTTTTGACTTTGGGTTGACTCCCAATAATTATATCATCCGGTATGGGCGCATCGCTGACGATCTCTATGTCTGGCATGTCATCAATCGACATTGTTTCGCTGCTTGTTGCGCCATGCAACCAGTAGTCGGAGATGTAGACGGGCTCAATGGTTGGCACCGTCGGACGATTGGTGGTAAAGACCACACTGATATCATCAACGGGCAACGGGTTCTCGGGTTCGTACATGCGGTTGGCCAAACTGTGCGCACGATCAAACGCAAGCGGAACATATTTGCCGTGTACGCTCGTGGTGATAACAAATTCGTCGTCATCGGTAATCGCCTGTGCAAATATGTCTTGATTGGCGTTGAGCGCAGCCACAATCTCTTGGGTGACGCTTGTTTCGTCACCGCCACGACGTGCTGCAAAGTAGCTTATGATATTTTTGAGCGACTGCCGAATAGGCGCCTCTTTGGCATAAAAGCGCGCTTGCAGACGCAGCACTTCATGTATTTGCTCTGCCAATGCGCGCTCGGCAGGCGTCCCTAAGAATGGGAGCTGAGTGGTCATTCTTGTTCCTCCGTTTGAGCCTGTGCGCGTAGGATCTCGATGTAGCGTTCAGCTAACCACGCAATATCTTGTGGTTCGCCCGCATCACGGAGTTGTTCAAGAAGCTCCTCGAACCCAGTGGTGCCAAAGGAAATTTGCTTGCCCTCCATGCCTACACTCCCCTTCGTTGTTCGATCATACCAAACAAACAATATAGCATTCTATTATAGCATGGTGAATGGAGAAGATGCAATTCAATGGTAGCATACATGATATACACACACAACCGGCGCATAGTACAGCAATGGAGACACACGCACGCGCAATGAACATCACGGCAACGATACAGCTCCCATGTACAATCGGCGAGGCACGCATTGCTATGCCGGCACAAGGCGTGGCATGTGTTGCTGATGCACGTGGTGTGCTCATTGGCGTTGTTGATGAGGCCACACTCACCCATGCCATTGCAATTGGATTTGGTGAGATGTCGTTGGCACAGTGTCTATGGCAGTTACCGACGCGACGTATGTCGGTGTATACGCCGACCGGTCGTGTTACGCGCGTCGCGGCTGGATATGCCTATGCCGTGGTTGAGACTGATGCGACTGATGCAATCGCGTGGTTGCATGTGCGACAGTCGTTGCCCGATGCCCTTGCCGATGTGTTGGCACAGATTGCGACGATTGCACGGCAGCACAACGCACAACTCTTTGTGGTCGGTGGGGCAGTGCGGAGTGTGTTGCAATCAGAGCCCATCACCGATTTGGATGTGGCCATGAACGGTGACATGGCGGTAATCGGCCCGGCCATTGCACAGCAGTTAGACACGACGATTATTCAACGTAGTCTCTTCGACACCGCAACGCTGGCTATGCCGGCACATGTGATTGTGGCGACAGGTATTTCGTCCATCGATATCGTGCCGTTGCGTACAGAAACATACACCCATCCCGGTGCACTGCCAGTGGTCTATCCGGCTACATCCATCGTCCGTGATTTGGGTCGGCGTGATTTGACCATTAATGCGATGGCAATCGCTTATCAGCCTGACCAGACCATGCCGCTCTATGATCCGTTTGCTGGTCGTGATGATTTGCTCCATCGTCGTGCACGCATTCTTCATCCGATGAGTTTGATCGATGATCCGACACGACTGGTACGGTTAGCGCGATTCATGGCACGGTTGCATCTACATATGGATGAAACGACGCGCCAGGCGATTCGATGGGCCGTTGATGCGCAGGTGATTAGGCACGTGTCACGCCAGCGATGGATAAACGAAATCCAGCGCATCCTCGATGAAGTGCATCCCCATGTTGCATGGACGGTATTACGCCGGTGGGGTGTACTCAATCAAATTGATCCGGTGTTCGTGCAACGGCTTTCGCCGCATGTGCAACAGCTCCCCAGTGCTTGGCGCATCATTGCTGTGCTATGGTCTGCTCCGTTGGCGCCGTTGATACAATTCATGGCGCGCTGGCACGAGGCGCCCAAGTCACTGCGAGGCATCGTAACGTTACGCCAGACGCGCCGGCAGTGGCGCTGGTTGCAACGGCGCCCAACGAGCCAGGTTGTGGCCTATCTGCGGGCATTTGATCGACTTCTGCTGACGCATGTTGCCGCCTTCGAACCGCAGTTAGCAGCGCTGGTGCAACGGGCCGATACGGCACAGGCGACAATGGGGACGCTGATGGTACGTGGTGATGATTTGGTCGCTTTGGGTCTCCCCAAAGGAGCAAATATCGGACGATTGTTGCAGGCACTGCATGATGCACTGATCGATGGTGCTGCCGATATGCCAACGCATGACATGCAGATTGCATGGTTGATGCGACATCCGTTGTGGCCATGACGAGATGACAACTCCGTAACTCAGTGCAAAAATGGTTTGACCCTTGCCCAGCGCTGTGGTAGTATGTCATAAGCACGTTTTGTAACGGGTGCGATGCGCCCACATGCATGCGACACAGACGTAACAAATGCACGGTGTTGCGTGACCGATTAAGGAGCCGATTGTGGCGACGAAGATGAAGGTATTGCTAACCAAGGATGTCGAGCATCTTGGCGTAGCCGGTGACATCAAAGAAGTATCCGGTGGGTATGGACGTAACTATTTGTTGCCTCAAGGCATGGCAGTCATTGCGACTCGCGGTGCAATTAAGCAGGCCGAAGAGCGTTTGTCAGCACAGCGCAAGCGTGAGGCTGTCATGCGTCAAGAGGCGCAGGTATTGGCACAGCGCATGGCTGGTGTGACCTTGACGTTTGTTGAGCGTGTCGGTGAGAACGACCGCTTGTTTGGTTCGGTAACGGCCAGTGACATTGCTGACAAGTTGCATGCTGCGTTGGGCGTCGAGATTGATCGTCGTCGCATCGAGCTTGACGAACCAATCAAGCGCATTGGTGACTTCGTAGTGCATTATCGCGTCATGACTGGCGTGATTGCCGAGGTCAAGGTTGTTGTCAACGCTGCTGAGGGCAACGCCTAAGTTTTGGTGTGGCCGAGCACGTACAGGTTCTCATAGTGAGGCTGTGGTGGTACATTTGTTACCGATGCCACAGTCTCACTTCCATCTACAAGGGGTTGACGCACCATGACACAACCAACGCTCCCCAATAACATTGATGCAGAGCGTGCCACACTTGGCTCGATTTTGCTCAATCGTGACGCGCTTGCGGCAGTGGCGTCGTGGCTCAAAACCGAGTATTTCTATTTGGAGCGTCATGGACAAATATTTGAGGCGATGGTGCAGTGTTTTAATAATCGGGTGCCCCCCGATACGCGCACAGTTGCCGAGGAGTTGCGTCGTCGAGGTCATCTAGAGCTTGTTGGTGGTGTCGTCTACTTGAGTGAATTGGTCGAGACGGTTCCGACGTCGTATCACATTGAGTTTTATGCACGCGCAGTTGAACGCACGGCTATTTTGCGTCGACTCATCAACACGGGTGCCCAGATTGCCGCATTAGGGTACGACGAACAAAACGAAATTGACGAGACAATCGACAAAGCCGAAGCGTTGCTCTTTGACATTGCCCAAAAGCGTACGTCCCAAGACTTTGTGCATATTTCACAGGTGGTTGATGCCTATTATGAACAGCTTAATTATCTGCAGGAGCACCGTGGCGAAGTCATGGGTGTGCAGACCGGGTATCGTGATTTTGATCAGATTACCGGTGGGTTGCAACGCTCTGACCTGATTATTCTGGCGGCACGTCCTGGTACCGGCAAGACATCGTTTGCCATGAGTATTGCCTATAATGTGGCGATGTATTATGCCAACACGGTGGCCGTATTTAGTCTTGAAATGGGTCGTGAACAGCTGGTGCAACGTCTTATCTCAATGGAAACGCAGATAGACACGCATCGTCTGCGTTTGGGCCAAGTTCCCGACCAACAGCTGAAAGTTGTGTTTGATGCGATGGGACGCCTCGCACAGGCCCCCATCTACATCGAAGATACGCCGGGCATTAGCATCATGGAATTACGCAGTAAGGCGCGACGGTTGCAGTCACAGCAAGGGTGTGACTTAATCATCATTGACTACTTGCAGTTGATGTCAGGGCGTGGCAAAGAGAACCGCGTACAAGAGGTCGGTGAAATTTCGCGGGGGCTCAAAGCGCTCGCCCGTGAATTAAATGTACCCGTCATCGCATTGTCGCAGTTGTCACGTGCGGTTGAGGGGCGCCAAAGCCATGTGCCTATGTTGAGTGACTTGCGTGAATCTGGTTCGATTGAGCAAGACGCCGATATTGTGATGTTCATTTATCGTGATGAGTTGTACAATAAAGAGAGCGACAAAAAGGGTATCGCTGAGATTCACATTGCGAAGCACCGTAATGGTCCGGTCGGTGTGGTAAACATGCGCTTTGACCCGGCAACAACGCGTTTCTCCGATTTGACCTATCGTTCACCCGAAGGGTACTAACAGATGGCCGCTGGATCGACAGTGCGTCAAGGGCTTGTCCCATTACCGCCCGACTTTGTTGAACGGTACTTGGTGCATATCACAAACATTATCGAATTAAAAGTGACACTGCATCTATGTGCATTGGTTGTCCAACAACGGAGTCAACCGCGGCGTGTGAGTTGGGATATGCTGGTGGCTGATCCGCTCATTCGTCAGAGTTTAACAGTGGTTGCGCCCCATAGTAGCGTGGAAGATGTGTTAGCAGAGGGGCTCGCAGCCGCCGTACGCCGAGGGTCACTGTTGCATGTGGTTCAAGCGGACAAGCATGGACGTGCGATTAATTGGTACTTGGTCCGGACTGCCGCAAATGAGACATGGGCCGAAACACATGATGTGGCAACGGTAGATGAACCTGCGGTCGTCAAAGATGCTCCATCGTTGGTGACGCTGTATGAACAACACCTCGGGGTGGTGACACCATTCATCGTCGCAGAATTGCACCTTGCCGCCCAACGATACCCACACGGGTGGATTGAAGAGGCCATGCGCGAAGCGGTGGTAGCGAATGTGCGTTCGTGGCGCTATGTCGCCAAAATTCTGCACCGTTGGTCAAGTCAGGGCCGTGGTAATCGGCAGGCACATACGTCAACTGGTGAACAGGCGGCCATTGATGCCGAGCGGTATGTGAGCGGTGCGTACGGCGATTTGTTCCGCCGAGGGAGTGATACAAGTGACCTCGAACCGATGTCCTAATTGTGGTGGAGTTGGCTATTACAAAGAATCGGTGCCCTTCGGGCATCCACGCTTTGGCATGCTCATTCCCTGTCGGTGTAAGCTAGCCGAACGTGAACAGCGTCAGGCGGCTGAACTCCTGCAAATGAGCAATTTGGCCGCATTCCAAGACAAGACTTTTGAAATGTTCGATACCGAAATGCGCGGTGTTAAGCGCGCATTTCATCGTGCAGTTGAATTTGCACAACGCCCGAGTGGCTGGTTGGTCTTGTTCGGCAATTATGGCGTTGGCAAGACGCATTTGGCCAGTGCTATTGCAAATGAGTTGCTCAAACAGCACTATCGAGTCTTGTTTGCGGTGGTCCCCGATTTACTCGATCATCTGCGCTCTACGTTTGGTCCTTCTAGTGAAATTCAATATGACCAGCGTTTTGAGATGATTCGTGATGCTGCCGTGTTAATTCTTGATGATTTGGGGACTGAGAATACGACCCCGTGGGCTCGTGAAAAACTCTTCCAAATCATCAATCATCGGTACAACGGTCGGTTGCCCACGGTCATTACGAGTAATCGACGACCCGAAGAGATTGAACCACGCATTTTTTCGCGTATGAGTGACCGATCGATTTGCGATGAATTCATCATCATGGATGGTGATGATTATCGACGCATCCCGCTAGGTCAACGCCGCAAGGGCGCACGTTCGCGCAAGGCGTAAGCGCCTGTTGCCGATGAGACTATCGTACCAACTGCCTGGTGCCTATCAAGGTGTTGTGTATGTCATCCATCTCAACTACAATATGTAATACATGCATCAGTATGACCGATCACGTGGAGTGGTATGAACGAATTCACCGATAATCTAGGGCGCATGATTCAGGCACTCAATCCATTCATAAGTGGATTTGGTGCATGGTTTGATGTATTTGCCGTCACACTGATTATCTACTTGATTTGGCGTTCAATTGAAGGGTCACGTGCACCGCGGTTGGTACTCGGTATTGTGATTATCGTGGTCGTGTATGTCATCAGCGAAGTGTTACAGTTGACGATGGTTGGGTGGATTATCAGTAATATTGTGCAACCGGCGGTGGTCGTTGCCATACCGGTGGTCTTTCAATCGGAGCTCCGCCGACTCTTGGAGTCACTTGGCCGCCCTGAGTATATCGAGCAGATTACACGATTGCGCTTTTGGGAACGGCAGGGTAACGCAATTGACGCAGGGCGACTTGCTGTCATTCAAACGGTGGCACGCACAGCCGCGACGCTTTCACAACAAGGAACGGGCGCGCTGATTGTTTTTGAAAACAAACACAGCCTACAAGATTATATAGATGGTGGCGTGAAATTAGATGCTGAGGTATCGCAACCGTTGTTGGCGACGATTTTTTATCCGAGTACGCCGCTCCACGACATGGCAGTGGTGATTCGTGGCACACGTGTGATTGCTGCGAACGTCATGTTGCCGATTAGTGAAGACATGACGAGTGTCCGGCGTTATGGTACGCGTCACCGTGCAGCACGCGGTCTCACTGAGCGCACGGATGCTGTTGTGTTGGTTGTCTCTGAAGAGACGGGGACTATTTCTTTGGCATATGACGGCATGCTCAATAGCCAGTTAAATGAGCAACGAATCGTTGAGGAAGTTTCTGCGTTGTTGATGAACGCAGGTAAGCGTGCTCCCCAGAAGTCAGGAGCAAGCGTATGAATCGTCTGCCGCGTTGGGGAATAACGGTTATCGCATTCGTTATATCACTGAGTCTGTGGGCCTTCTTGTTTGTGCGAGCGAATCCGACCAATAGTCAGGTCAAATCGGGCACGTTGGTGGTACGGAATCTCGCGAGTAATCTGGTAGTGGTGGACGAGACGGGCCGGCGTCAGACAACCCTGCCGGTAATTGAAGCACGCATTTTTGCGGCACAGAGTGCGTTCACGCAACTCCCAGCTGAGGGAGTGACGTTTTATGTTGATGTGGCGGGGTTTGGTCCTGGTGAGCATCAATTCCCTGTGCAATTAGAATGGCTGCCTGAGTGGGGCTACTTTCGTTCCGAAATCAGCGATGATCAGCAGGTGGTGACACTACGCCTAGAGGAAGTCATCAGTAAGGTGTTTGTTCCGGTCATTGAGACAACCGGTATCAGTTCGGATACGGTATACAATCGTTCGGCGCAGTTGGCAGATCCTGCGATTGAAGTGACCGTTTCGGGACCGCAAACGTTGATGAACCAGGTAGAGGGAGTGCGATTGCGCTTTGCGTATAACGCGTCGCAAATGGGCTCTACCGAGAGTGTACTGGTTGTTCCTGTGAATATGCAGGGTGAACAGGTATTCGGGATTGAAGCATCACCATCACAAGTTGATGTAGTGATTAGTGTGCAACCAAAATTCGGTATACGATCGGTCGTCATCAAGCCCAATTTAGTCGGTGTGGTGGCATCCGGGTACGAGATTACCGCGGTGGTTGCGGATCCGGCCACAGTGGCAATCCAGGGTGATGTGCAGACAATTTCGGAGACAGTAAGTATTGATACGGATGTCATCTCGGTCAGTGGATTACGCGAGTCGATTACGCAAACCGTGCAACTTGAGCTGAACAATGTGTCGCTGGTCGATACAACGAGTACCTCGGCGCAGGTGCGTGTTGAGATTGCGCCAATAGCGCGTGATACGCGAATTCGCATGCTTGTACCGATTGAAATTCGTGATGTGCCTGAAGGGTATGTCTTTGTGACGGAGCCCAATCTGTACGTGCTTGATGCACTTGTAGCGCCTGAGGCGTTGCGTCGTAACACCATCGGGTTAGTTCAAGCGTTCGTGAGCGTTGGAGAGTGGGATGCAACACAACCTGCGCGTCAAGTACAGGTGCTGTTGCCACCAGACATCCAGCGTGAAAGTCTGATTTTGAGCGTGAATTTGCAGCAAATTGTCCCGGCGCCTGCGGTTGCGGATGATGTGAGTGTGGGCACCGCCACGGCGATTGCCGAAGAGCTAGACACGAGCACGCCTACGGCAACTCCGGTGCTATCGGCAACAAGCACTCCGACGGTAGTTGCGACGAATACCCCGACGGTGGTTGCGACGAATACTCCGACGGTGGTCGCGACGAGTACCCCGTCACCGACGCCGACGGTATCAGATGGATAGTTGCTGGGTGTCGATACCGTGGCACCGTAAATTCTGCTATGATGTGATGGAATCTGTCGCAATAGATGCTGGGGTGCACTAATGTCATTAACTCGTGCTGAAGTAATGCGCGTCGCCGATTTGGCGCGATTGCGTCTAAGTGATGCAGAAATCGATGCGATGCAACATCAGTTGTCACGTATTTTGGAGCATGTGAGTGCGTTGCAGGCTGTTGATGTACAGGGTGTTGAACCAACTGCACAAGTGACTGATTTGGTGAATGCGCTCCGTGAAGATGCAAATCGTGATTCGTTGCCACGTGCTGATGCGCTACAAAATAGCGCTGACACGAATCAAGGAATGTTCCGTGTGAAGGCGGTCTTTGAGGAGCAGTAGAGGTGCGTGCGCCGATTTTGGGCTGAGAGAGTTCATGCGGTTCGCTCCACCGGCATGCGGTATAATGATGGTTGTGTACGGTGTGTGAGTGCGGTTGCGCACAGTAAGAGGGGTATCACGTGGCATTTACGAATCCACTAAACATAGTGTTGGGCGCATTTGGCCGTGATCTTGGCATTGACCTGGGTACTGCGAATACCCTCGTGCATGTGCGAGGTCGTGGCATTGTCATCAGTGAACCCTCTGTCGTAGCAATCGACAGCAAAACCAAAGACGTCATTGCGGTTGGTGCTGATGCCAAAGCTATGGTCGGCAAGACCCCTTCAAATATTATTGCGGTGCGACCACTCAAAGATGGTGTTATTGCAGACTTTGAAGTGGTTGAAAAAATGATTAAACACTTCATTGAAAAAGCGCATGAGCGTTCACTTGGATTGATTGCTCCCCGGCCACGTGTGGTCATCGGTGTGCCGTCTGGTGTGACGCAGGTAGAGATGCGTGCTGCCCGTGATGCGGCGCTGAACGCCAACGCCCGTGAAGCATACGTCGTCGAAGAGCCAATGGCTGCTGCGATTGGTGCGGGATTGCCCGTTGATGAACCGATTGGTTCGATGATCATTGACATCGGCGGTGGTACCACCGAAGTTGCGGTGATTTCGTTGGGCGGCATTGTAGTGAATCACTCGATTCGTACGGCAGGCGACGAAATTGACGAAGCCATCATTGAGTTTGCGCGACGTGAGTATAATTTGCACATCGGTGAGCGTATGGCTGAGCGCGCCAAAGTAGCTGCCGGTAGCGCATATCCACTTGATGAAGAACTCAAAGTTGTCCTCCGTGGGCGTGATATGTTGACCGGCTTGCCGAAGTCGGTTGAGGTCTCGAGTGTCGAGTTGCGCGAAGGTATTATTGGTCCCATTAATACTATTTTGGCCGATATTCGTTCAGCCATCGAAGAGACGCCACCTGAGTTGTTGGCCGATGTGATGGAGCATGGTATTGTGCTGGCCGGTGGCGGTGCGTTGTTGCGTGGACTCGATCGTCGTATTGCGGCTGAGACGCGCATGCCCGTCTATGTGGCAGAAAATCCACTTTCGTGTGTGGCACGTGGCGCCGGTAAAATGGTCGAAGAATTCCAAAATCCTGTGTATCGTGATATTTTGATGGCCACCCAACGTACTCGTCGCGTGAAGTACTAAATCGTGGTTAGACAGTACACAGTTGTTGTAGACGAGGTGTGTGGGTATGCGTGACCGTTCGTCATTCCGATCGGGTGGTGGTGGATGGCGCAATTCGGCGGCATTTGGGCTGTTTTTGTTCTTGGCTCTGCTCTTCTTTTTGCTTGATCACCAAGGCATCTTGACTCCGGTACGAAGTGCAATCTCGAGTCAGATTATGCCGGTGATGGGGCAGATTCAACAGGTCAACCAGCAGATTACTGCCTTGTTTTCTGGCCCACTCGATCTGCAGCGGATTGCCGAGGAACGCGACGCCCTCGCAAAAGAAAATAGCGATCTCAAAGCCCAAATTATCCGGATTCCCAAGCTCGAACTTGAGAATCGTCGTCTGCGCGAACAGCTTCGTATCGAACAAAGTTATCCATGGCGACTCATCGGCAGTGAAATTGGCGTACAGTCGTTGGCCGATGGACGACGCATTGCCATTGTTGGTGTGGGCAGTGAAGATGGCGTCCAAGTTGGCATGGCGGTGATTAGTCGCCAACAAAGTAGTCCCCCCGCATTGATTGCAGTCGTTGACGAGGTTGGGCCGCGTAACGCAAATTTACTTTTGGTCAGCGACTATAGTAGTTCTGTGAGTGTGCAAGTCTTCCGTGGCGATACGGTGGTACGTGGCATTGTACGCGGGACACTTCCACGCGATGGCCTCTTACGCATGTTTGAAATCGAGCGTGACGGAGAGGTTGCGGTCGGCGATACCGTGGTGACTGCTGGATTGACGCGGCTGTTTGGACCATCGCTACCAAACTCCGCTATTCCCTCTGATATTCCTGTTGGGATCGTCAAAGAAGTACGCCTTGATGGGCGGAATAAGGTCGCTGATATTCAGCCGTTTATTGATCCTGAAATGGTGAACTACGTATGGATAATACAAAGCGACGTAAAGTAGAAGAGAATATTTGGTTTGAAATTCGCATCATCCTCTTTATCGTTATGATTTTGTTGGTGCAACGACTGCTTGTTCCATCGCTCTTCGGAGTGCCAGTAAACATCATGCTCCTGTTGGTTGTCCTCCAAGTATTAATTGAACCATTTAGTCACATGGCGCGGTGGGCATTTTATGGTGGACTCATGCTTGATGTGCTGGGTGGGATATGGTTGGGGTGGCATTCCGCACAATTGCTCATTTCGATGATGGTCGTCTATGTGCTTCTGGCCCGCATCACCAGTGAAAAATGGATTCTCCCGGTAGCAGCTGTCTTGCTGGGTGGGGTGGTGTATCACCTGGTAAATATGATCTTTATGTGGCTTTTGATAAGTGGCTTTAGTGTGATCGAATACGGCGTGGTGGTGTTTATCCCCGAGTTGCTCGTGCTGTTGGTGCCTGCGTTACCGGTGTTTTTGGTGTTGCGCTGGTTACGTTCGATTCGGCGCGGTGAGGTTCCAATTGACGTGTATTAGCGCACATACGGTGAGGTGAACAATGCGAATGTTTCTACCAAAATTCATCGTGCTCTTGATTTTTGTCGTATTGAGTGCACGTCTGTATCAAATACAAATGGTTGACACCGATGCTGATCGCTACCGATATTCAACATCGGTCAACACAACGCGATATGTGCCGATTCGTCCCATTCGTGGTGAGATTTATGCGAGTGACGGCAAAACCCTCTTAGCTGAGAATATGCCGATATATACGGTGGCCATTCAGGTGAGTGATTTGCCACCTGAGGGATCAGTGGCTCGCACACAGGTATTTGCACAACTCAGTCAAGTTCTTGGCATTACAAACACGCTGACAATCTCACCGGCAATCGTGCTCGATAACGACAAAGTGCTCCGTGATGCGTTACAGACCACCCTTGGTGAAGAATCACTCGATCGCTTCGTAAAAAACGAACAAGTCTTGCCACTGCAGATTACCGTCAATCCGGAAGACCTGTTTGGCGCCACACAAATTGTCGAACGGCATGCACCGATCGTGCGGTATGTACCACGCTGGAATGCTCCTATCGAAAGTGATGATGCTGCTTTATTGCGCGATGTCGATAGTGCGTTGGCCGATTTGAGTAGCGCACTTGAGATTACCGGTACACTGGTGATTTCACCGGCGATGCAGGTGAACCAACGCCCTGAACTTCGTAACGACCTCATTCGGGTCTTTGGTGAGGAGATTACCACGCAAATCGACGATGTTGCGGTGCGCACCTGGTTGACCGGTGATGTCTTGCCATCGTCGGTGGTTGATGCGTTGCGGTTGAGTGAACAGTTCACACGTACGTTAACCCTAGAAAACCCGATTGAGCAGTTGGTCCGTACCAGCGATACGCCACGCTATCAAACCATTATTGTGGTGCGCGATGTGCCCCGTACAGTGGCCATGGTTTTGAAGGAGAATACGGCGAATTTGCCGGGTGTGGTCATCGAACAAGACTATCGTCGGCGCTACCCACTGAGCAGTGATGTGCAGTCTATTTCGCACGTGTTGGGGTACATAGGTCGTGTTGGTTCGTGTGAGTTGGTTCGCCAAAATCCCGCACGGTCGTGGGTGGCTGGCCTGCTGGACTCGATTGGGAATTCGGTCGAATGTGGTATTTTGCAGAAAAAAATCAACCCGTTTGAGTTGGGTATTCCCCGCTACTTGAATAATGACCAAATTGGGAAAAGTGGCATCGAAGCCAGTTATGAAGAGCAGATGCGCGGCCAAATGGGTATTGAGGCCGTGTTGGTTGATAATTTGGGCCGTCCAGTCCGTGATTCGCAAGTCGTGCAACCCACACGCGACGGCGATAGCTTGATTTTGACGATTGACATTGAGTTTCAACGTCAGGTCGAGCAAATTATGCGCAACTGGATTCGAGAAGCCGAACGTCGTCGAGTGAGTATTACTGACGAGACATCCTACAAACGGAGCTACCTGCCCATGCAGAGTGGCGCGGCTGTGGTCATTGAAGTCAATACCGGGCGCATTTTGGCCATGACAAGTTGGCCGGCGTATGACAATAACATTTGGGTGGATGCGAGTCGTGCTGATGAACTCGTCGCATTGCTGAATCCACCACCAGCACAACGTGCCGAAAATCAACGTTTGGCACCCCTGACAAACCGTGTCATTTCAGGGCAGTATCCACCTGGATCAACGCTCAAACAATTTGATGCGGTGATCGCACTCCAAGAACAAATCATCTTGCCAACGACCAAGATTCGCGATCCTGGTGAGTTAATCCTCAAAGACCAATACGTTGAAGACCGCTTCTATCGATTTGTGAATGCTGTTCCACGTGATAATGGGTGGATTGATGTGACCGAAGCCTTGATGCGCTCATCTAATATCTTCTTTATGACGGTGGCCGGCGGCAATAAAGAGGGTGTGGTCAATCTGAATGTCAACGAACAGACTATTCCGCAAGGACTACAAATTAATAAGCTTGCTGATGGCCTGACAAAGTTTGGCTTTGGGCAACCCACTGGCGTGAAGATGTTTGGCGAACAACCTGGTCGCGTACCTACACCAGGTTGGAAGCAACAGGCGTTGCGTGCCGCCTGGACTACCGGTGATACATACAATGCATCGATTGGCCAAGGGAACTTAGAGGCGACGCCACTACAACTTGCCATGGCAGGTGCGGCGATTGCAAATAACGGAAAAATCTATCGACCACAAATCGTCAAAGCTATTGTGGCGCCTGATGGTCGAATTATCCAAGAAATCGAACCGGAACTGATTCGGACACTCGACTTTAATCCGGCCTTCTATGAAGTCTCACGCATTGGCATGCGCCGATCGGTGGTTGAAAGCTTTAATGTGTCTGCACGTCAAGAGTGCTCGGGTCTTTTGATTGCCGGCAAAACGGGTACCGCTGAGTTTGGTCCCGAAATTACCGTGCGCTATCCTAATGGCACCACCGGAATTGTGCGCCAAAGCCATTCGTGGTTTATGGGATTTGCACCCTATGATAATCCGCAGATTCAAGTGGTCTTCTTGAGTGAGGGTAGTGGTGACATGAATGACGGATCGTCAACAATCGCCGTGCCTGCGGTCACCCAAATCATGCAAGCGTATTTTGGTGTGACTGGACCAACGCCACTCCCCGCTGGGTGTCAACGTGGAATGCTCCCACTCCCCGATTCAGTGAATCAAGATGTGCTCGAACCGAGCGAAATTTTAGATCGACGCGCTTCCTAATTCAGCCGCGCACCCACGTTTGCAACATCACCCTCTCCCATCTGTAGCGTGCCCTGGTGGTACTCCGCAGAAAGGAGAGGATGATGTCGTTGTGTATTGTGCTTTGTAATGCATAAACAACATTTATGAAATTAAAAATTAATCATAAGTAGCTATTTTACTCTGTAAAAATTACAGAAAGATTACAAACCACTTGACATTTGTCATAATTCATCATATACTCATCATCACTAGTCTGTAATCTAATTGTAATCTAAGATATAAAGTCACCAATGATGAGAGGTGAGTGATGTACGTACCATATCAGCCAATAATCAGTAGTGGTGTGTCGTGGCGGTTGCCTCAGGTGATTAGTGAGCTCCCACCAACGCGGTTAATGCAGTTGGAGCAGCGCTTACAAGATATTTTGGGGCAAGCAATTGTAGTGACACGCGGGTTGTTAATTGCCGTAGGACTCAGTGCAGTAGTTGGGAGCACGGTGAGTCAACAGATTGGCATTATCGTAGCGCTGATTATGTCAGTGCTGATGTTGGTCATGGTGCATCGTGTGGTGATGCCATACGGTGTACGCCTCGCCGTAGATGGTGCAGTGGTTGCGTTGTTGATCACGGTGACGGGCGGTGTAGTGAGTCCGATTATCGGATTACCGCTGATTCTGATTCCACTTGGCGCACTCCACGGTGGGTTCCGAGATAGTGTTGCTGCGACCTGTATCGGCATCATCACCTTGTTATTGGTAGGCATTGCTGATGCACCAGTGGTAAGTGATGGTTGGATGGTGGTCTTGTTAGCGCAGTTTGTGGTTGGGATTGCAGTGGCGTGGATGAGCAACATGTTGACGAGTGCTGTCACATGTTTGTACACCGGTGTGAATCAGACGATGTTACCCACGATGAAAGCGGTACCAAATGCAGATCGCTTTGTGGAGTGGCAGCGGAGTAGTTTGAGTGTGGTTGATGCGCGCACCAATCAAGAGTTAATGCAAATGGCGCGCGAGTTAGCACAAAACATCGCTGGAACGTCGGTTGAGTTTTACATGAATGGTGAATCACTGCCCAACTACGGGAAGAGTGACGATTACCTAGTGATTAGTTCATCACACGGGGCTGAGCGTTGCCATCTGATGATCCATCGCCATCCCGCCATGTTGGACTACATGCAACATGACGCATTAGCACAGCTGTTGGTCTTGGTGCGCTTGCGCAGTGCCACATTGATGGACAGTGAGCGACGTGAGCGCGATCAACAGGCCATGATGGTGTTGTGGCGGATGACGGGTCAGAGCGAACCAACGGTCACACAGGTTGAGGCGAGTCGACACCTGGTAGATGTGTTGGGGTTGCAGGGGATGGCGATGGTGCGTTTGACGCGTGAAGGTGGCGTTGAGGCACAATGGCAGACTCCCGAAGAAGAGGATTTGGTCGGTGCACTCACATTCGAACAAGTTGGCTACATTCACGAAGCAGTCGTCGACCAACAGATGATTACCGATCATGGTCGTGGTGTACTGGTTGTGCCGTTGGTCCAGCATGCATCACAGAACTATGCGTTGGTGGTGCACGGCGCAGTCGATGACGAGGGTGTGCAGCGCATCATGATGATTTTTGCGGATATGGTTGTACGGTTTTGTCGAACCGCTCAGGTGGTTGCGTGAGAGTAGGATGCGGTGACATGGATGTGAACGCTCCATGTCACCGTGTATACCGATAGGTACTTTGGGGGACACGCATGTATTGTGTCAAGACGACACAATGGCTGAATTGAAAAGTTACCTATGAGCGATGTGGCCACGTGGATAAAAACATATCTTGCCGCAGTACATGATTTACCAGTCTCGCAGACGGGACGCGGTACGTTATCGCTTTCGGTACATCCAATCACCAACGATCGTGGACGTCAGCAACCGACCACGGTACGGCAAGCATTTGAGCAGCATTCACGGTTGTTGTTGATTGGACCGGCAGGTTCAGGCAAGACGACGATGATGGTGCAGTTGGCTCAACAACTTGCTGAGTCTGCGATAAGCGATACCCGTGCCATCAAACAAAAGAGCGCGGCGTATCTCCCTATCTATATTGACCTGCGGCAATATGTTGACTCACTCGAACAAACCATCCAATCCATGTATGGATGCGGTGCACCGCCCTCATGGCGTGAGTTAGCAAATCGCTCATTGGTTGTCCTTGTTGACGGTTTAGAACAGCTACCGCACGATGTACAACTGATGGCGCTCTCACATTTGTCTTCGGTGATGAATACGCTAGGATCGCAGGCACGTTGGGTCTTGAGTTGTCGGAGCGAGGCAGTATCGCTGTTTCGGTCATGGTTTGCCAGTGCCGAGATTCGGGCAATCCGGCCGGTAGCACCAGCTGACGTGATTGCATATGTGCGGACCCATTGTAGCGATGCGTTTGCGGACACACTGGCCAAAGATGACACCGTTGTGTCGTTAGCCGGGCGTCCACGCTGGCTCGATGCCATGGTGGATGCGTATCACCAATCAAAGACGCCGACAGACATCGTCATTCGGAGTGGTTGGTTGTGGGAATGGTTTGGCCAAATATTCAATCGGTTGAATGTGGATGGGCAGAGTGCAGAGCAACTGTTGGTCAAACTCCATAGCCATTTTGCTGATTCGAATGATGATTGGGCACTCGTAGATGTGGTGCAACAGTTGCGTACGGCTATCAGTAGCAATGCGGTGATTGCCCATCAAATATTGGGTGCACCAGCGACTGACGCTGATGTGGTTGCACTCCAAGCGTTAATGAGTGTCGGGTTGATGCAGTTTGATTATGAACAGCAGTTGGTATCGTACCGGCATGTGATGGTGCGCTCTGCGGTACGGGCCCGCATTTGGTTACAAAAAAATCCTGCAGATTGGACAGTCACACAAATTGCCGGTGATGATGATGCCTTGGCTGTGGCGCTCGATCTCGCTGAGCAACGCCCACAAGTCATCAAACGCCTCCTCGAGTTGGGCATGGCACGCCCGGCAGTGAAATCAATCATTCATGGTCCACATGCGGCACAGGTCAAATCACTGCTGCAATCAGCAGGCGCAACCAGTGCATCAACACGCATGGAGATTGCTGAGATTATGCAGGCCGAGGGCGCGTTTACTCAAGCGCGTCAACAACTCGAAGGCATCACCGGCGATCAGCGGAACGACAGCACGGTAATTCGTCGGATTGCTGAATTGGCCATGCGTCAAGAAGATTGGCCGGCTGCCGTACAGGCATATGAATATGTGGCACGTCTACAGCCCGATGATCTGCATGGTCGAACCCAACTTGCAGTTGCCTACGGCAAAATGGGCTCACTCGATGCGGCCACTGGCTCACTCAAAAGTCTTTTGCGCACCTATCGCCAGCATGGTGCCACGGTGGCCAAAGAATTAGGCAACCTGTATATGCGTCAACAGGACTACACTGCAGCCCTTGATGCCTATAACGAGGCGATGCGCGATGTAAGCGATGATCCGGCGTTGTACCGTGCCAAAAGTCAGGTGCTTGAAACGCTGGGGCGCGTCAACGAAGCGCATGAACTCCTGCAGGGCGCCGTGAAGAGTGTCGGTGATCACCCAGATATCTTGGTGGCGCTCGCACGCACCAGTTTGCGTCGCCATGAGCATGCCACGGCCAAATCATTTGTTGAAAAAGCGCTACAACACGCACCATTTGATGCCAATACGCATGCAGTACTTGCCCGAGTGCGCATGGCAAACGGTGATAGCGCAGGTGCATGGGTGGCGGCGCAACGGGCCGTTGAATTGCAGCCACACGATGACCGACTCTACATCGAGCTCGGCGAAATCAGTCAGCAACATGGCGAAGTTGATGCAGCGATTGCCGCCTATCACAAGGCTATTGAACTATCGCCACACAACATAGACGCACAACGTGCGCTGGCACGATTGTTGCAACAGTGCGGCCAAAACGATGAAGCCGTTCAAGTGGTCAGCAAAGGTTTGATTCAGCGACCAAACGAAGCAGCACTCCATGGTGATTTGGCTGGCTTGCTCTGGAGTCGCGGTGATTACGACGGTGCATTGACTACCTATCGACGTGCTATGGCATTAGCACCATACGACAGTACGTATGTCCACGCCATGGCCAAATCGTTGGTTGAGGTGGGACGTTACCGCGAAGCCACTGATGCGTACAACAAAGCCATCGGTATTGATGGAGATAACATAGAGTTGCTGGTTGATGCCGTTGCCGTGTACAAGCGCCTAGGACTGTTAGACCAGGGTGAGGCCATTGTGCAGCGCGGGTTAATTCATCATAGTACAAACCCCACCTTGTTGCGTACTGCAGCACAGGTTGCGTTAGCACGTGGCGAACGCCCTCGTGCACGCCAGTATCTCTCGAAAGCAGTCTGGCAAAATCGTCACGACGAACAGACATGGCTTGCAGTGGCGCAGTTGCATATCGCCGAACGCAAATGGTCAAAGTCACTCTTTGCCTTACAGCGGATCGTTGATATTGCCACGAATCCATTGGTGCTGACGGCACTTGGTCAAGCGTTGGCCGGAGCAGGACGCATTGCTGAGGCCATTTCGAGTTTTGTGCAGTCACTACAACACAAACCAGACTCCATCGAAACGCTGCTTGCGTACAGCAATACGTTGGCATCGCAGCACCGCTATGATGAGGCGTACGACCTAGCACACAAAGCACATACCATCGATGCGAGCAACGTTGATGCGATGGTGCAGCTGGCTCAGTTGGCCGTGCACACAAATCGAGTGGACGAAGCCACAGAACTCTTCCAGAATGCGACACGCCTTGCGCCCCAACGCATCGATGTGCAATGTGCGCACAGTAAGTTTATGTATGATCAAGGGCTCTTTACCCAGGCGTGGCAAATTGCGCAACAGGCGTTGGGAATCGAATCTAACTCGGTGAGTGCGTTGGTGATTGCTGCGGATGCGTTGCGTGCGTTGAATCGCATGGGTGAGGCACACGAACTCTATCAACAGGCATATGCACTCGATGCCACGAACGAGGGTGTGCTTGCCGGTTTGCGCGACGTAGCACTGCACTTCAATGATTTGTCACAGGCTGCTGATGCCGCACAACGACTCGTCAGCTTGATGCCCAAGTCGGCAATCCATCACATGCGCTTTGGCGAAGTGCTCACGGCCATGGGTGTCCCTGAGGCGGCGATTATTGAATTCCAACAGGCACTTGATATCGAACGTAGTGCGCCGCAAAGCAAAAGCACGACCAAACCGGTCATGGCCCAGACATATGCGCAAATGAGCAAGGCCTATGCCAAGAGTGCGCGGTGGTCAGAGGCGCGTGAATGTGCGGAACAAGCGGTTGAATATGATGTAGAAAACGGCGAAAATCACGCATTGCTCGGCGAAGCGTTGCTGGGTCTTGATTTGCGGTCGGCTGCAGTCAGCAGTTACCGCAAAGCAGTCCAGAAGCGACCCAACAATGCGGCGTGGCAGTATATGCTGGGCTCGCTTCTGTATCAGATTGGGTCACACAACGATGCCGTGTCAGCATTGCAAAAAGCCGTTGAGTTGAGTGGCAATGCAGAATACTACCATACACTTGGGCGCTCGTATCTGGCGGTTGGTCAGAGCAAACATGCCATTGTTGCCTTTGAAAAGGCCTTGCAAAAACGTCCAACCGCCCATCACTGGCGTGCGGATTTGGCCGATGTGCATGTTGCACGTGGGCGCCATCACGAGGCCATAGCCGAGATTGATCGTGCCCTTGAAGTGGCGATGGATCATCCTGCGTTGTGGCGCAAACGTGCGGAGTTGCATCTGAACCAGAATAACCCAGAGCAAGCGGCCGATGATGTGATAGAAGCATTGCGACGTGATGCAAATGACGTTGATGCGTTGATTTTGATGTCACAAATCATGCAGCGCCAACAAAACCTTCCACGTGCGCTTGAAGCGGCCGAGCGTGCCGTAAAACACCACTCCACACATGGTGAAGCGCGCTACCAATTGGCGGCCGTCTTGCGCGAGTTGGGTCGTTTCCGCGAGGTAATTCCCCACATGATTGTGGCATTGCGGAGCAACGATCATCGCACCGAGTGGTGGGTGACATTTGCCGAAGACTACGAACGGGTCAATGATGCGGCGCACGCCGCGCAGTGCATGGAACGTGCAGTTGAACTCGCGCCAAATGATGTCAGTTTGGTGTATCGCTTCGGAGTGCTGTTGTTACAAGCCGAAGAGTACGATGCAGCCGAACAAGAGTTACGCTACGTGATTGCAAAGCATCCCACTGGTGCCGATGCCATCTCAGGGCTAGCAGAGGTGATGTTGGCCAAACATCACATTGATGAAGCAGAGACATTGGCCAAACAAGCCGTGGCACTCCAAGGCGATATCAGTGAATACTGGCGCGTCTTGTCTCGTGTGCTCCGTGCAAAAGGTGAGTTCACCAATGCACTGAATGCGGCACGCAAAGCGCACGAACTCGATCGAGAATATGGGCCATCTGCCTTGGCGTACGGCATCCTCTTGATTGACAACGATTACTTTGATGAGGCGGCACAAGTGTTTACTCGAGCCGTTGATGCCAACGATGGTATTGCTGTCTATCATTTGTGTTTGGGCATGGCACTGCGACAACAGGTGCCGTTGCCACGTGATCTTGATGCCTTTACGCGGCATAGCTCAGACCAGCAAATCAAGTTGATGGCTGCACTGCAATCGTTTGAACGGGCCTTGATAATTGAGGGTGATCATCCACGGGGTATCTTTGAGCGTGGTGTGGCCCTGCAAATGCTTGCACGGCACGACGAAGCAGTTGATTCATTCGATGCAGCGGCGGCATTGCAGGGTGATGTTGACCCACGTCCGTTGAGTGGCGATGCGGTGGATGCAAGCATGATTGCTCAGAATGACCTGGCTGCGCACATTCGTCAACGTCGCGCAATGTCGTTGGCGTTCCTTGAACGCTACACCGAAGCACTCGAGGATATGCGCTATGTGCTGGCCGGTGCACCACTCTCCGTCTACGATCAGTACACCTATGGACGCATTGCGTTCATGGCTGGCGATATTAGCGTAGCAGAATCTGCGCTCAAAATCGCCGCAACCGCACTGCCGGCACATGCTGGGGTACAACAGTGGTATGGTCGACTGTTGATGCGCGTTGATCGTGTCAAAGAGGCAATTGTGGCACTTGAGCAAGCACAGGAGTTGGTGCCGGATAGTGGCGCATTAAGTGCTATGTTGCGCAATGCGTATCTTGCGGATGGACGTGTTGATCGGGCCATTAGTGCGGCACAGCGTGCCACGCGCTATGAGCCTAATAACGCCGAACATCACTACGAGTTGGCGCAGCTCTACATGCAAACAGCGCGCACGCGTGAAGCACGCGCCTCGGTGATTGCTGCAATCACCTTGAAGGGCGACATGGTTGATTGGCATATGTTGCTCGGCGATGCGTGTATGCAGTTGGGGATGTTTGATAATGCGCGCAGTGCCTATCTCAGTGCAAGCAATGTGGATCCCAAACGGACAGCACCACTCTATGCACTCTCACGGTTATTGGTGTTGATTGGGCGTGTGCAAGATGCAATTACCAATCTTGAACAAGCCATTGAACGCAATCCGAATAATCCAGATTGGCACTTAGAACTCGCTGCACACTACGAGAATGTGGGTAACCGTGATGGAGCGCATCGCGCATATAAGGATGCTGTTCGGTATGGTAATGACAAAGCAACCTACACGCGCGCACTAACGAAGTTCGAATCGAAGTACCCCACCAAAGAAAAGGCAAGTGAAAAAGAGGTGGTGGTGTTCGATGAGCGTGTGGCATTGCCGGTCATTCAAGATCATCAGATTGTGGTAGATGTGCCAGAATCACCAGATGAACCCGCACAACCACCAGTAAAAGCCCCGATTATCTTTAGTAATGATGTGGAGCGATATTTGACGTTGGGTGATGTCAACATGGCGCAACACATGTATGCCAGCGCCATCGAAGACTATCAGAGTGCGTTGGCGATTGATGCATTTAATGTGGCGGCCTTGGCCCGCATCGGCCAGGCCTACATGACCATGGGCAACGATGTAGAGGCTCACAAATCGTTTATTGCGGCAATTAGCCATGATCGCAATTGTGTGGAGGCCCACGCTGGTTTGGCCAAAATCGCCATAAAACGCGCAGAGTGGGAAGATGCCTTTGAGCACCTACGCTTAGCCATGTATGTTGAGGCACATGTGGTTGCCCATCGTATTGCTCTGGCAGAAGTCTTGCACGCCCTGAAGCGTACCGATGAAGCGCGTGAGCTCCTCGTACAAATGATGACGCATCTGCCTGCAGATGTCGAACAACTGCTCCTGTTTGCTGATATTGCAAGCAAATTGAATTTGCGCGATGAAGCCATTGAAGCAGCAGAACAAGCGGTACGACTTGATGGGCAAAATGCACAGGGGTTTATGGCGTTAGGACGCATACAGCATAAGTATAAGGATGACCGTAAAGCGCTATGGGCCTTCCAACAAGCACACAAGTTGGATCCAAGTCTCAAAGAGGCACAACAGATGATAGCGCGCCTCGGCCCACTGAGCTTCTGGCGTAAGCAAATTGGCGATCGGTCACGAGTCAAAGAGAAATAGTGCTGCAGGCTGAGCAGTTGTTCAGTGGCGTTTATGAATGGTGAGGAGTTGGGTTATGGAACAGCGGAAGTACGAGATGTGGGACAGCTCAGTTCTTCCTGGTCTCGATCTATCGTTACGTGCGTCAAGTCCATGGTCGACGCCGTCCGCAGATCCACGATTGCCCGATATCATTCCATTTGCGTGGGTACGACGCGCCTGCGAAGCGGCCATTCAGGCGGGTGCGTATCAGCAGGCGTGGCGTGGTGCCCAAGCGTTGATGCGGCGTTGTCCAGAAGCGCTTGCACCAAGCATGTTGATGGCACGCATTCTGTTGTTGAGCAACAAACCGGGGCTCGCACTACCGCACTTTCAGCTGCTCCTCAAACGCAATGCAACAGACAGTAGTGCGTGGGCAGGACTTGCCACTGCGCTGACCCAACTTGGGCGTGTTCAAGCGGGGATGGCCACCATGCAGCGCTCCATTTTGAATCAGCCATTGCAAGAAGGTGGCGTTCCAAGTGAGGCTGCTGCATCACTGCCACTGGCACTCGGCGTGATTTATTTACGTCGTGGTATGGCCGACATGGCCACGGTTGAGCTCGCCAAAAGTATACAAGCATCGAGCTCACGCGATGATTTGCAGTGGTATTACATCGAATCTTTGCGACAATCTGGTCGTGTTGATGAGGCACGTCGATTGCTTTCGCATCACGATTTTGAACCACAACCACAGCTCCCATTGTTGATTTTGCGTGCACGCTTGAGCACGGCTCCTGATGTGCTGGATGCAACATTCGAGTTAATTCACGCCATGGACCCCGATGGCAGCTATACGCGTCTCTTTTTGGCGCCACAGCGTACCCCCTGGGAACTACCAGAGCAACCAATGGTCGGCTGGGATCAGGATATTGTCGGTCTCACCGAGTTCTTGGTACAGGTTGCACCGATGTTCGAACAAGAGCAACTCGCACTGGCAAAGGGTGATGCAAAGCCCGCGCAGTCGTCTCCTGCTGCGATGCCGTCCACGCCTGGCACAACGCTCGGGTCGATGATGCAACGTCGCAGAGCGGATGCCAAAATGTTTGATGGCCAAGTGCACATGATACTTGCCAATCGTGCTGCTTTGGTTCGTCGCTTTGGCATGTCGGCGAGCAAACAAATCGATCAAAGTTTGCGACTCCTCAGTCAGGTCCTGCGACAACAAGGCATGACGGTCTGTGCTGGCTACATTGATGACCCGGTTGATTTGGCAATCGGTGATACTCGCGTGCACCATCCGGTTGACACCGATGCCATGGCTATTCGTGACATGGTGCGCATCTTTGCCGAACGTGTGCAAGGTCGTGGTCTAGAGATTGCCACGTTGCTGTTGATTGGTGGCGATGATTGTATACCGTTTCATCGGCTGCATAATCCGATTCCAGATGATGAAAAAGTCCTGCTGTCGGATAATCCGTATGCCTGTGATGATTCTGGATTTTTGATTCCACAACGGATTGTGGCACGCATTCCAACCGGTGATGATAACGATCCGACACTGTTATTGACCATTCTGCAGACGATGACGAACTATCATGCAGCAGCACATCATGAGGGGCGTCTCGGCTTTGATTTGGGTGCGTGGTTGCGCATCCGTAATGCGCAGGGTGATGACTTGGCGCGTGGCATTGCCGCAGAGGTGTGGCAGATTCCATCACAAGCAGTTCTGCGCAACTTACATACCGATGCCACACTGCTTGCGTCACCACCACTTGACCACCACCAAGTCAATAAGCGCATGTTATCTGGTCGTGAGGTGCTTTACATCAACTTGCATGGCGCCTCTGGCATGCCACACTTCTACGGACAGTCGGCGAATAGCTGGGGTGCCGCATCGGCACTTCCCATTGCAATTACTCCAGATCATATGAGCGGATCAACGGTCAGTGGCACTATTTTGTTGAGTGAAGCGTGTTATGGTGCGGAGCTTCTTGGGCGTACTACCGAGAATTCAATCCCATTACGTGCGTTAGCCAATGGTGCACTGGCATTTGTTGGCGCTACAGTGAACGCATATGGTAGCGCACAAACACCGTTACTCGGTGCCGATTTGTTGTTTGAACGACTGACGCATCACATGGCCCTCGGCTTGCCGGTCGGCATGGCTTTGCATTTTGCACGCCTCGAGTTTGCCCAGACCATGTATGACCGCCAGGGGTTTCTGGATGACGTTGACATGAAGACGCTGATTGAGTTCATTCTGCTTGGAGATCCTTGGGTTGCGCTCAAAGGTGGTCAATCACACGTCTCGATTAAGCATTCAACGGAGAGCGGTAGTATGCAGTTAATGGCAGTATCGCGTGTGCCCAAAGTGCTCCGGCACATGATTCTCCAAGAAAGTGATATTCCGGCTGATATGCTCCGGCAGGCCAAAGCGACGTTGCAGAAATACATTGACCCGACCAGTGGGGCACAACTGTCGATTGTGGCTACCACCAATCCACGCTATCAAGCCAAAGGAATAACCGTTCCTGATGTGCGATTTAGTATGAAATCCATGGTGCAGACAAGCGATGGACTCTGGTTGCCACGCAATGCGCATGTGACGATGAGCAACCAAGAATTAACCAAAATGGTGTTGAGCCGCTAGCGTACTACTGCTTCCATAACCCTTTGATGAGTTGTGCAATACGGTGACTGGCATACGGCAGAATAGCGTCATGATGCATCACAGTTGATGGTGCTGTGCGTATCGTGGCGCTGTCGTGCGTGAGTGGCCGTGGTAATGCGCTGAATTGGTTCGGGAGCACCGGTTCAACGTTCCATAGTGGTGCACGAGTGATGACCGGCGTCTCCCAACCGAAGTGGCTAGCAAGGGTGTGCATATATGCGGCCGCTGAATCTGCGAGGGTATGGCCTTGTTGGACAAATGTTCGTGCATTATGACCGAGTGCGTGGCGCACGGCTGGATGTTGGTGGAGTAAAAAGGTACTAGCGGTCAGCATTGCTCCTTCACTCTGGTCAAGTGGAATATGCACAGCGGCATGGCGCGGGATTTCGAGGAATGAACCACTTGCCGTGATTACGGTGGGTTTGGCCGCTGCCAATAGGCGCAACAAACTCGCTGATGTTTCACCTGCTGTTGGGTGCCGCAAATTAACGCATACATCGGCAACTGCGACATACAACGCAAAGTCGGTCGCAGACGCATACCCTGTGACATGCACCGCACCCTGTGTGCCCGTGCGTCGCACCAATGCCTCAAGTGCGAAGTTCGGTGAGACGCTCCCGACAATGATGTAGTGCGCGTTAATCCCGGCACGCCGTAGCGTGCGGATGGTACGGAGCACCTGGTCAACGCGTTTGTATGGGTTGACATGACCAAACGACGCAATGATAAAGGCATCGTCGCCAAGATGCAGTTGATCACGGAGCGGAGCAGGATCAATAATCGGGAGTACCGGAACACCCATTGGCACAACTGCACGTTTGCAATCAGGGCGAAGCGTGGCAATTGCATCTGCAACGTAGTGACTATGACTTATCACCAGCTGTGCAGTGTTGAGTACGGGCTGACAGAGCGGCATCTGAAAGACACTATCGTCAAATACCCCTTGGAGCATGCGCTCGGCTATAGCGCTACCAGCATCAGCATAATAGTGGGTTGCGAGTTGTGTATATGCAGCCATATTGCGATGATGGACGGCATGGTATTGCAACATAAAGTGGTGTAGCACCAAATCATGCAATACCACGACACCGGGTAATCGCTGTGCAACATCCCATATTTGAAAGTGTGCCGGGCTATTGCCCATGTGATACAGAATAGCATCGTATGGTTGTTGGGCGTGGTCGGCGATAAGGTGTGTCAGCGAACGCACACGTACGTGTGTGGCAAGATCTGGATTCGTAGGTGTCATGCCATGATCGATGTATACCGTGATATCAACGTATTGACCAAGATATGGAAGTAACTCTTCGCTGTAATCAGAAATCCCAGAATGCACGGGATTGATGGGACTACAATACGCGATGCGTCGCATAACGTGTTCCTTTATTACCTACGCCAGTCGTGACATGCATGAACTCATCTATTATCACATAATACCGAATTATTGCTGTGTAATCGGTTGGGTATGCTACAATTTGATAGCATTGTTCTGTATTCGCACGACACATGGACGTGTCGCACGCGCGAACAATACAACGTGTTGAGGAAAAGATGGAAGTTGCATTAAGCGTTATCAAGTATCTATTTGTGACAACGGTGATGGTTGGTGGAGTCGTAGTGTTGGCGGCCATTGTGCGTTTGGCGTGGGAGAAGGCACGCCAGCCACAGACGACCACAAAGGATGAGGCATGACCATCCGTGTGTTCCATTGTTCGGATTTGCATGCCGGTCCACCATTTGATGCCGCGATTGCTGACATCGTCCTCCAAGATGCACAGCGCTATGCGCCTGATTTGTTTGTGGTATCAGGTGATTTTGTGCAACGTGCTGATAATGCTGATCAGTGGCAGACGATTACTGCGTGGTTGTCACAAACGCCTGAACCGCGATTTGTGGTACCTGGGAATCATGATGTGCCACTCTATCACGTGTATAAGCGTTTGTTTGATCCGTATTTCTTTTATCGGCGGCATATCAGTACTGATTTGATGCCAGTTATGCACTTGCCCGGTGTGAGTGTGGTCGGGCTCGTCTCTGCGCATGGATGGTGTATTGATAGTGGCTATGTGAATGCAGCCCAACGGGCACATCTCCGACACGCTGTATCACAAATACCTGCTGGCAATCGACGTGTGGTTGTCATGCATCATCAGCTGGTGAATCCACCCGGTGTCAAAAAGCGCGCACGCATGCGGAACTCCGACCAAGTGGCAGCGTTGCTTGATGAGTGTGCGATTGATGTGGTCCTGTCCGGACATCTTCATCTTTCGTATGTAGGACACACCCGTGACACGATGCCGGAGCTCGCACGTGGAACGCTGATTTGTCAATCTGGTACAAGTACATCGCGTCGTGGTAAGTCACGTGAACGGCATATGTGTGCCTATAACACACTTGAAATTACCGCACACGACGTGTTGATACAGCGACATCTCTTTGATGTGCCGACACGGAAATTTGTGGTTGAGGTTGAACACCGGCAACGTTGGCACGCGTAACGCTCCTTCAGTGGGTAACAGAATGTACGAACACGATGATCAACACCTAGTAAATGCAGCGCTCAACGGTGACTCTGAGAGCTTTAATCGACTCGTAGACCGCTATCAAGCGCGGGCTTACGGTTTGTGTCTGCGTATGCTCGGTGATGCCGATCATGCGGCGGACGTGGCCCAAGATGCATTTATTTCGGCATATCGGCACTTACCGAGTTTGCGCGGTGAGTTTCGTCCGTGGTTAATGCGAATTGTTGCCAATGCGTGTCGTGACGTGTTGCGTAGCCAAAAACGCCGGCCGAGTGTATCGCTCGATATGACCAATGATGATGATGATGCGCTGGCACTCCAGATTGCCGATACTGCAGCTGGGCCCGAGGAGCAGTTGTTGCGTCGTGAGATGCAACAAACCATTGCCACGGCGTTATTCACGATTCCGGCTGAACAACGTGAAGTGATTGTGCTCAGCGACATTGAAGGATTATCCTACCAAGAAATTGCCGAGATTACCGGTATTAATATCGGGACAGTGAAATCGCGGTTAAATCGCGCGCGAATGCGCCTGCGCGAGCTATTGTACGCAGCGGAACTCTTACCCCACGTGCGACGTCTTACTTCTGAACAAACCAATCAGGGGGAATAATGGGGCAGATGCATCATATAAGTGAAGAGGATATGGTCCTTTTGACTGCATTGCTTGATGGTGCCCTGCATGCAACGGCCGCTGCCACACTACGCCAGCGATTGACGACTGACGATGCGTTGCGCGATGCGTATCATGATTTGGTGCTGATACGTGATGAATTAGCAGAACTTCCTGCGGTGCATGTACCGCGTTCATTTCGTCTTGATGAGACGACGTTACGGCGTGCCCGTGGCTGGCGTTGGTGGTTTATTCTGCCGCCTGGTGGTGTGTTTACTCCGGTGATGAGTGCGATGGCCAGCTTGGTGGTTGCCGTGGTATTGGTGCAACGTCTAATTACGGCTACATCCGTTCCCGCTGCAGACATGAGCATGATGGCCGCCCCCATGGCTGCCCCTGCCATGGAGGTTGAGGATGCAGATGCGGATGTACGCGTTGCAGAATCGGCGCCAATGAGTGCTGCGGTGCCGGAGGGTGCCCCTGAATCTGCTCCGGTGTCGAACGCATCAACAGAGGGTGGCACTGATGGCGCAACAGAATCTGGTTCGTTGGCCAAAGACATCGAAGGCGGCAATGAACAGACCGCGTTGATGAGTGAACCAGTGCTGTTAGATGAACCGCCCGCTACCGATCAAGCTTCGGGTGATATGATGGCCGAACAACGTATGGCGGCGCCGATCGATGATAGTGGGTATCAGCCGTATGATGAGGCGTGGTTGAATTGGTCGGTAGCCGGTATTTTGATGAGTGCTATTCTTCTGGCAATCTCAATACGGTGGATAATTAGGGTGTGGTGGCATCAACGTCACCAGAGGTCGTAGTGGCAACACGTTGGCCTGCACTGTTTGTGATGACGCTCCTCTTGATTGTTGTCAATGTCGGTTTTTATTATTTGCCGATTGACTACACACGCCTGGCTGAGTATGCGATTCCAGGTGTCTTTGGGCTGACTGCGGTCGCTACATCGACGATTGTTGTGCCGGTGCCGTATATTCCCATTATCGTTCGCATTGCGCAACAAACGACTGACGTACTTACGCTGATAAGCATTGCCGTGGCTGCAGGTGCCGGATCGGTGGTTGGCGAGATTAGTGGGTACATGGTTGGGCGTGCCGGGCGTCACGCCTTTCAAGATACACGTATGTCGCGTTGGGTGGCGGCGCAGATGACGCATCCGTTGCGATCGTTTGTTGCGTTATTTGCCTTGTCAGCGCCGCCGAACCCGCTGTTTGATGTAGCCGGAATTGCGGCAGGAGCATTTGGCGTGCCGTTTTGGTTGTTTGGGGTTGCAGTCTTTTTAGGGCGCATGTGTCGTATGCTCGGGTTGGTCTTTTTTGGGGCATATCTCGTACAATAGTGGTATATACGAATAAACGTAGTATAGTAGTAGTAATCCACTGCATTGTGAGGAGGGCGCCATGTCCGATCCGCCACGGATTGTGACTCCGAACGCCTCGGATGATGAACAATACGATGAAAAAAGCCTGCGACCGCGCAAGCTTTCTGAGTTTATTGGCCAAGAAAAAGTCGTCGATCAACTGAAAATAAGCATCGACGCCGCCCGTGGCCGGAGCGAGCCACTTGACCACACCTTGTTGTACGGGCCGCCTGGGCTCGGCAAAACCAGTCTTGCCATGATTCTTGCCAACGAGATGGGCGTGCAAATCAAAATCACCTCTGGGCCGGCCATCGAACGCCAAGGTGATTTGGCGGCGATTCTGACCAACTTACAACCAGGCGATGTCTTGTTCATTGACGAGATTCATCGACTTAATCGTGCCATCGAAGAGGTGCTCTACCCTGCCATGGAGGATTTTGCCCTCGATATCGTGGTCGGCAAAGGCCCTGGCGCACGGAATTTGCGCCTCTCATTGCCCAAATTCACCGTCATCGGCGCCACCACGCGTCTCGCCCTGTTGACATCACCATTGCGCGATCGCTTTGGGCTGGTACAACGCATGGAGTTTTATTCGGTTCCGGCACTCAATGACATCGTGCTCCGCGCCGGGGCGATTTTGGGCGTAGCGATGACCCCTGAGGGCTCGCTCGAGATAGCCAAGCGTGGCCGTGGCACACCGCGTATCGTGAACCGTCTGCTCCGGCGTGTGCGTGACTACGCCCAAGTGGTGGCCAACGGTGTCGTCACCCAAGAGGTGGCCTCAATCGCCTTGACCAATCTTGAGGTGGATTTTTTGGGGCTCGACGAAAACGACCGCCGCTTGTTGCGCACCGTCATTGAGTTGTTTGGTGGTGGGCCGGTCGGGTTGTCAACGCTGGCGGCAGCGCTCGCCGAAGAAGTCGATGCCGTCGAAGACGTCTACGAGCCGTTTTTGCTCCAGCTCGGCATGATTCAACGCACACCGCGTGGCCGTGTGGTCACTCGCCGTGCCTATGAACACCTCGGCGTGGTGATCCCCGATCATTTGAATCCGCCAGGGCCCAAAGGTGAGCAGCAGCGTTTGTTGTAGGACGTTGCGCACTGCTATCTCCCACAGCATGATGAGTGTTGTGGGAGATGGATGTGTGTGCATGTGTGTAGTGTGACACACATGCATTTTGTGGTTCCTACGGTGGTTCTTTGTGGCTCCTAAACTATGAATAAACACACCATACTTGCTCATCAACTCTTTAGAGTGCGTTTAGTTGATTTGTGTATAGTACGAAAGAAGCCTCTGCATTTTTGTTGAACTCATGCGCTATAGCACACAGGAGGGCTGCTTGTTTCGCACTGTGCCGATGATGCAATATCTACGTTCATGGTCTTGGCTGACACGGATCGTGTATGGGTTGACCGCTATCGTGTTCATCAATTCTGGTATCAATAGTGTGGATGCCATCATCTATCGCATCGATCAAGATGCGTGGTTCTTTGGGGCCGATGCTGATGATCCGCTCTATGAGTTGGGCACATCCCTGGGATTTTGGGGGATGCTCTTTTTTTGTATAAACTTTGTGTTGGCAACGCGTTGGAAGTGGGTTGAGGCGCTTAGTGGTGGGCTCGATAAAGTCTATCGATTGCATGCATTTGTCGGCAAAAGTGCATTGACGTTGTTGGTCATGCATCTGTGCGTCTTGTTTGTTCAAGCTATCCCCGATTTACGTACACTGGTGGCCTATACGGTGCCTGGTATTGATTTGTCGTATACGCTCGGTATGTTTGGGCTAATGATAGTCACCGGCCTCGTAATTATGACGTTATGGCTTCAAATGCCGTACCAATCATGGCTCGAATCGCATAAATACATGGGCATTGCCTACGTGTTGGGTGGTGCCCATGCACTTGTGGCCCAACTTGATTGGTATATTGCATTGATGACGGCGGTTGGCGGGTATGCGTGGATCTATGCGTTGTTTTTGTATCGAAAGCGGGCCTCCCACGCGCATGGGCAGATTACGCAGATCCGTCATGAGCAGCGCATTACGGAGCTGGTGCTTCGCCTCGAAAAGCCATTTCCGGCCAAGGCCGGCCAGTTTGTCTTCTTTGGTGTCACCAAAAGTGTGGCCGGATTGCCCACTGAGTTGCATCCGTTCTCAGTGTCACACATCATTGATGCATCGACCATCCGTATCTCGGCCAAAGCAGTTGGTGACTACACGCGACGGTTACCGGAGCTACAGGTCGGCGATGATGTGGTCGTTTATGGCCCACACGGCGTGTTTGGCCAGCAGGGTCAACCGGGCGGTGCCCAGATTTGGGTGGCGGGTGGGATTGGAATCACGCCATTCTTGAGTCTGTTGCAGGCTGAGGTGCGTCAGCCTCGTGCTACCACACTCAATCTTATTTGGGCGGTGCGTCAGCGTGAAGAAGCGATTTATGCAAAAGAGATAACTGATTTGGCTGCCCAAGCACCACACATCACCGTGCACATTCATCAAGGGGTGCTTACCGCAGTAGAAATCGAAAAAATCACTGGGCAGCCTATTACCCCCACAACGACCATCTTTGTGTGTGGGCCAGTGCCGATGATGCGCGGGTTACGGTCGCAGTGGCGGGCGCGTGGGGTAGCGCATCACCAAATCATCAGCGAAGAGTTTGGCATGCGCTAAGGCGTTGTACGGTGTGATGCAAAATAGTGCTACACTCGATAGAGCATTGGCGTATCTGGTTATGACGGCATGAGTGATTCACTATTTACCAACAAAGACGTCTACGAATTATTTGATGCAATTGCCGATTTAATGGAGATTCTAGGCGAGGATCGCTTTCGTATTCTCGCCTATCGGCGTGCAAGTCAAGCGTTGCAATCCGTTGAAATGCCCCTGTATGATGTATTTCAACGCGACCGCCTCCAAAAAATCGATGGCTTGAGCAAAGGGATGGCCGAAAAGGTCGCTGAACTGTTTTTGACCGGCGATATCGAGTATTATTCACGCCTGCAAGAGCGAATGCCGGTCGGGGTGCGTGAGCTCCTCCGCGTGCCGCATATCGGACCACGCACCGCAGGTCGACTCTACAACGAGTTAGGCATCGCCGGTCTCACCGAGTTACAACACGCGCTCGAACAGGGGCAGTTGCGTCAAATCAAAGGCATCGGGGAGCGGACTCTTGCAGGCATTCGTGACGGCATCGCTGCCGTTTCAGACCGCGAGCAACGCACGCTGTTGTTGCATGCGTGGGAGTCCGGGTTATGTTTACAACACGAAATCGCCGATCTGAGTCAGGTGGCGCGCGTGTCGTGGGCGGGGAGTTTGCGACGCGGTCAAACCACCATCGGCGATTTGGATTTGGTGGTGATGAGCGACCAACCCGATACTGTATTGCGCCAGTTAGCAACATTAAAATTGTGGATGCGTGCGCACGTCAATAATCAGCAACTATCAGCCGTACTACCGAATGGCATGTCCCTTGATTTGATTGTGGTCGAGCCACATGCATGGGGTGCGGCATTATTATTGAGTACTGGCAGTCAACAACATATTACTTGGATGCACCAACGCGCTGCGCAGCGCGATTATCAGCTATCTCTTGATGGGGTGAGGCACGCAGGGCGCAGTGTGTCACTTGTAGATGAGCATGAGATTTATACTGCACTCGAGCTGGCATGGATTCCGCCTGAGGTGCGTGAGTGGTACCAGAGCGATGCTGATATCGCCGTGCCGTTGCCGCATCAGCTGATTGATCACCGTGACATGCAAGGCGATCTGCATATGCACACCACGTGGAGCGACGGCAGTGCCGATATTCGGACAATGGCCGAATCTGCGCGTTCGTATGGCTACCGACACATTGCAATTACGGATCATGGGGCATTAATTGGCGTTACCAATGGACTCGATGTCAAACGCTTGCGTCAGCAACGTGTTGAGATTGATGCAGTGAATGCAGAGTATGCAGCTGCGGGCATTGACTTTCATATATTGACCGGTGTGGAAGTTGATATTCTTGTTGACGGTAGTTTGGCACTCCCTGATGCTGTTTTGCACGAGCTCGATATCGTAGTCGCCTCGCCACATATTCATTTGCGTCAAACGCCGGAAGTCGCCACACAACGCATTATCCGCGCAATGCAACATCCAGCCGTTGATATCATTGGCCACCCACGTGGGCGCATTTTGGGTGGGCGCCTAGGGGCTCCAGTCGATATGGATGCGGTCATCAACGAGGCGGTGCAACACGGTGTCGCACTCGAGGTCAACTCTGGTCCTGATCGTCTCGATATTGATGGTGATTTGGTGCGTGAGGTGATGAATCGTGGCGGTGTGATTAGCATTAACAGCGATGCTCACGCGCCGGCGAATCATGCCTGGATTCATCAGGGAGTGGCGACTGCCCGTCGTGGTGGTGCTACGTCATCACTGGTTATCAATACGTGGTCGTTGGCGCAGTTGCGAGCGTTTCGTGGGCGCAAGCGCAATCTATCCACGAAGTGAGAGTTGGGCATTAAGAGGTGTATTTAGCAAAGGAGTAACCGATGGCAACGATTTTTACGCGAATTGTGAATGGCGAAATTCCGGCGAATAAGGTCTACGAAGATGCATATACCTTGGCGTTTTTGGATATTTTTCCGGCGTCTCGCGGACATGTGTTAGTCATCTGCAAAAACGAAAGCGCAAACCTGCTCGAATTGAATGATGCAGATGTTGTTGCAACCGCACGAACGAGCCAACGTGTGGCACGAGCGTTGATGACGGCACTCCAGCCTGATGGTATCAATGTGGTGCAGAGCAACGGATCCGCAGCCGGCCAAACCGTGTTTCACTATCATGTGCACTTAATTCCTCGTTGGCACAATGATGGTTTTGTTACTTTTTGGCAACCCGGTCAGTTAGCAGCCGACGAAGCCCAGAAACTGGTGGCATTAATTCGAGACCATATACCCGAATAACGTTGTGGTCTTTGGTGGTATGACCGGATTGTTGAGGGTGTGATGTGCTTTGCGAAGAGTGTCACCCCAAATTTATCGTGTTTCATAGTTGTCTCACATTCGTGCAAAATCTCCTTGACATTGATTTAATCATGTGCTACTATACACAGCGTTGCGAAAAACACAGACTCCTCCGAGCGCGTGGCAACAATTGAGTGAGATGAATAGCCAGCCCGCAATCAAGGGGCTGATTTTTATCCCCTCTGCACCTTCACAACTGAATCGTGACGATTACAAACACACAAATGATAACCCTGTCAGCGTGGGGACGAACGGTGCCGTAAGGCGCAGGTTCTACCACTGAATGAAGAGTTTGATCCTGGCTCAGGACGAACGCTGGCGGCGTGCCTAATACATGCAAGTCGAACGCACCCTTCGGGGTGAGTGGCGCACGGCTGAGTAACACGTGGGAATCTGTCGTTTAGTGGGGGATAACGCACCGAAAGGTACGCTAATCCCGCATACGCTCCGCAAGGAGGAAAGGCGCAAGCCGCTAAATGAGGAGCCTGCGGCCCATCAGGTAGTTGGAGAGGTAACGGCTCACCAAGCCAATGACGGGTAGCTGGTCTGTGAGGACAACCAGCCAGACTGGGACTGAGAACGGCCCAGACTCCTACGGGAGGCAGCAGTAAGGAATTTTCGTCAATGGGGGAAACCCTGAACGAGCAACGCCGCGTGGAGGATGAAGGTCTTCGGATTGTAAACTCCTTTTATACGGGACGATAATGACGGTACCGTAGGAATAAGCCCCGGCTAACTCTGTGCCAGCAGCCGCGGTAATACAGAGGGGGCAAGCGTTGTCCGGAATTACTGGGCGTAAAGCGCACGCAGGTGGTCACGCAAGTGGTGTGTGAAACCAATCAGCTTAACTGATTGACGCCATGCCAAACTGCGAGACTGGAGGGATGGAGAGGTTGTTCGAATTGCTGGTGTAGTGGTGAAATGCGTAGAGATCAGCAGGAAGACCAAGGGCGAAAGCAGACAACTGGCCATCACCTGACACTGAGGTGCGAAAGCGTGGGGAGCGAACTGGATTAGATACCCAGGTAGTCCACGCCGTAAACGATGTATGCTCGGTATCTGGACTGTTACAGGTTTGGGTACCTCAGGAAACCCGGTAAGCATACCGCCTGGGAAGTACGAACGCAAGTTTAAAACTCAAAGGAATTGACGGGGCCCCGCACAAGCAGCGGAGCGTGTGGTTTAATTCGATGCAACACGAAGAACCTTACCTGGGTTTGACATGGACCTGCACGGCCGAGAGATCGGCAAGCTTACGAAGGTGGTCCACAGATGCTGCATGGCTGTCGTCAGCTCGTGTCGTGAGATGTTGGGTTAAGTCCCGCAACGAGCGCAACCCCTATTGCTAGTTACCTGTGTCTAGCGAGACTGCCCTTCGGGGAGGAAGGCGGGGATGATGTCAAGTCCGCATGGCTCTTACGCCCAGGGCGACACACACGCTACAATCGCGTTGACAATGCGCCGCAACTTCGCAAGGAGAAGCAAATCGCGAAACAACGCGCCAGTTCAGATTGGGGGCTGCAACCCGCCCCCATGAAGGAGGAGTTGCTAGTAACCGCGTATCAGCATGGCGCGGTGAATACGTACCCGGGGCTTGTACACACCGCCCGTCACGTCATGGGAGTTATCAATGCCTGAAGTCCGTGTGCTAACCGCAAGGAGGTAGCGGCCGAGGGCAGGGGTAGCGACTGGGACGAAGTCGTAACAAGGTAGCCGTACCGGAAGGTGCGGCTGGATCACCTCCTTTCTAGGGAGCCAGAGCGCTCGTAAGAGTTGCTCCACGGAACCCACACACAACAACTCAACAGGCAGTGGTTAGCAAATATGCGAATGAGTCGTCACGATTCAGGGGTGAAGGTGCTGCACGCAAGTGCAGTACCTTGACAGGATAATCATCAACGAGCAAACAAAAAGACCAAGCGAGACTTGGTCGAGACATGGAGCAGATGTTCCAACAGGGAAGACAGAATGAGCGTATGGTGGATGCCTCGGCGTCGTGTGCCGAAGAAGGACGTGGCAACGCTGCGAAAAGCTTGGGGGAATCGCTAGCAGGTAATGATCCCGAGATCTCCGAATGGGGCAACCCAGCCGAAAGGCTACTGCGCAAGCAGAGGGAACCAGGGGAACTGAAACATCTAAGGTACCCTGAGGAAGAGAAAGTATCCCGGTAGTAGTGGCGAGCGAATCCGGGGAAGCCCAAACCGTACTCGTGTCAAGCCGTCTGGCGTTGCGAGTGACGGGGTTGTAGGACAACAAGCGGTTGCAGACGAGACCGCACGTGAGTGACACTGGGAACCAGAATGTGATGGGAAGCACAGCCAGAGCGCATGACAGCTGCGTATGGGAATCCGAGTGAGCCGCGTGTTGTATCCTGAGTAGTGCCGGGCACGTGAAACCCGGTATGAAGCTGGGGAGACCACTCTCCAAGGCTAAACACACACGACGACCAATAGCGAACAAGTACCGTGAGGGAATGGTGAAAAGAACCCCGGCGAGGGGAGTGAAAAGAACCTGAAACCGTACGCTTACATGCAGTCGAAGCTCTAGGCTAGTAATAGCAGAGTGACGGCGTGCCTTTTGGAGTATGATCCGGCGAGTTACCCGTAGTAGTAGGTTAAGTCAGTGAAAGACGGAGCCAGAGCGAAAGCGAGTCTGAAGAGGGCGGCGATTGCTACGGGTAGGCCCGAAACCGCTTGAGCTACCCATGGTCAGGGTGAAGCGACAGTAAGATGTCGTGGAGGCCCGAACCGGTGCGGATTACAAACCACTCGGATGAACTGTGGGTAGGGGTGAAATGCCAATCGAAAGCGGAGATAGCTGGTTCTCCCCGAAATGCATTGAGGTGCAGCCCGGGACATGAGCGTTGTACGAGGTAGAGCACTGTTGTTGTGCGGGGGTTTCACCGCCTACCAAGCGACGGCAAACTGCGAATGCGTACAAGGTATACCCGGAGTGAGACAGTCGGCGCAAACGTTGATTGTCGAGAGGGAAACAACCCAGATCCGCTGCTAAGGTCCCGAAATTAATGCTGAGTGGGAAAGGATGTGTCGTTGCGAAGACAGCCAGGAGGTTGGCTTAGAAGCAGCCACCCTTCAAAGAGTGCGTAACAGCTCACTGGTCGAGTGACGATGCGCCGACAATCCAACGGGGCTAAAGCATTATACCGAAGCACGGAACAGAGAAATCTGTGGTAGGGGAGCGTCGTAATGGCAGTGAAGCTGCAGCGGAAGCCAGCAGTGGAGCCATTACGAGTGCGAATGCCGGAACGAGTAACAGAGAAGGGGAGTGCAAACCTCCCCCGCCGAAAGTCTAAGGGTTCCGCCGCAAGGGTGATCCGCGGCGGGTTAGTCGGGCCTAAGGGAAGCGCTCGCGCGCGAGCCGATGGAGAACAGGTAGACATTCCTGTACTACACCGAACTGTTTGACTGATGTGGGAAGCTGAGGGGTAGACGCAGCGATCAGACGAGGATCGTTTAAGCTTGTAGGGAGGCGCTGGGGTAAAAGACAGCGTTGTTGACTGAGGAGCGAATACGAGTGGGGGAGCAATCCCACCGCAAGTGCGTTACGCCTGTGCAGACGAGAAATGCCCACTAGGGAGGAACGGTGTATCCGTACCGCAAACCGACACAGGTAGATAGGCTGAGGAAGCTAAGGCGGACGAGTGATCCCTGGTTAAGGAACTCGGCAATTTGACCCCGTACCTTCGGTAGAAGGGGTGCTCTTGGAGGTGAAGGCTGCACAGCCGGAGCGTCCGAGAGTTGCAACAAAGAGGCCCAGGCGACTGGATAACAGAACCACAGGTCCGTGCTGAAGTCGTAAGACGACGTATACGGGCTGATGCCTGCCCAGTGCCGGAAGGTTAAAGGGAGAGGTGCAAGCTTTGAACTGAAGCCCCGGTGAACGGCGGCAGTAACTATAACTGTCCTAAGGTAGCGAAATTCCTTGTCGGGTAAGTTCCGACCCGCACGAAAGGCATCACGATCTGGGCAGTGTCTCGACCAGGGGCTCGGTGAAACTGCGATGGCCGTTAGGACGCGGCCAACTCACAGCAGGACAAAAAGACCCCGTGGAGCTTTACTACAACTTGTCATTGTAAGCGGTCTACAGCTGCGTAGGATAGGTGGGAGCCTGAGAGACATGCCTTGCGGGGTGTGTGGAGGCAATGGTGAAATACCACTCTGTTGTAGATTGCTTACTCACCGGTGCATGCCGGGACCGTGACTGGCGGGTAGTTTGTCTGGGGCGGACGCCTCCCAAAGCGTAACGGAGGCGCGCAATGGTTCCCTCAGGTGGGATGGCAATCCACCGTTGAGTGCAAAAGCAAAAGGGAGCTTGACTGCAAGGCAAACCAGCCGCGCAGAGACGAAAGTCGGCTTTAGTGATCCTACAGCACTGAGTGGAAGGGCTGTAGCTTATCGGATAAAAGCTACCCCGGGGATAACAGGCTGATCTTGCCCAAGCGTTCACAGCGACGGCAAGGTTTGGCACCTCGATGTCGGCTCGTCGCATCCTGGGGCTGGAGTCGGTCCCAAGGGTTGGGCTGTTCGCCCATTAAAGCGGCACGCGAGCTGGGTTCAGAACGTCGTGAGACAGTTCGGTCTCTATCCGCTGTGAGCGATTAGTATACTGAGGGGAGCTGATCTTAGTACGAGAGGACCGGATTGGACGGACCGCTGGTGGAGGAGTTGTGGGGCGTCCCGCAGGCTCCGTATCTACGTCCGGACGTAAGAACCGCTGAAAGCATCTAAGTGGGAAATACCCCCCAAGATGAGTATACTCACTGATAAAGTCAGGTAAGGCCCCCAGGAGACGACTGGGAGAGCGGCCAGAGCTGGAAGTATGGCGACATATGGAGGCGACTGGTGCGCATGGCTGAGGGCTTCCCTGATGGAAGATCTGGGACATGGACGACCAGGTCTCGGTTGGTCTCGCTCGAAGATGATTATCCACCCTGAACCATTGGCGTGCACGAAGCGGAGTGGACCCACCCCGTCCCATCCCGAACCGGGTCGTGAAACATTCCAGCGCTGAAGGTACTAGCGGGATGCCCGCTGGGAGACTAGGTCTGTGCGCCATCCATTGAACACGACACCCCATGCAATTGCATGGGGTGTCGTGTTTTGCTGTGCTTGTTATTGTGTGAATATGACGTGTCGTCGATGAATTGACTCGTATGTCGCATTGCACAGAGTTTCCTCGAGTGCGACACTTTTACAAGAAAAAAGGGACAGCCGCATGTGACGATACCCGATTGATACGCCTCAAAGGGAAATGAGTGTGCAATGATGAGTGTCAAGTAAATCTCGGTATGTTGTTGCTCAAGTATGATGTTTTGGAATGAAAGAATATAGCCGATGATGGAAAACCGATTCCATTGATGCACCGACGCGGTGAGCCGTGTAGAATGATAGCAGTGTCAGGATGATAGGACAATATGTATACGATTGAATTTGCGACGTGGCCTGGTCTGTTACCCGCGTTAATCGACGAAATCGAAGCAGCTCGGTTGCAATATACCGTTGATCGCCCGCGTCATGCAGTGATGATTGAACAGCGGGCACTATGGCCGTTGCGTGTGGATATTCGTTGTGCACAATCAGCGTTTGTGGTGCTGGATTTTGCAGTGCCACGACCAAAGGCGTTGCTAGGTCAGCAGTATTTTGATGAGATTATTCGTACAGCGCACGCGATTATGCACGAGCATACGTTTACGACGCTCCAACTTGATGCAGCCGGTGCTGATTCGACGGTGATGCAACGGATTGTGACTGAATTGGCGCAACGTTTGAATGTGAACGTTGTACCAACCGAAGGTGAATTTGTGGTGCGCATCCGGCCATCGGCACGTGGCTGGCAGGTGTTGTTGCGACTGACGCCACGACCACTCGGGGCGCGTTCGTGGCGCGTGTGTAATATGCCAGGGGCGCTGAATGCGGTTGTGGCTGCAGCGATGATGCGCTGGGCTGGCATATACGATGATGATCGGATTTTGAATATCGGCGCCGGGTCTGGAACGTTGCTCATTGAGCGGGCGTTGATGGGGCAAGCTGCGACATTCGTTGGTTGTGACGTCTCGGCAGAGGCGCGGGCATGTGTACAACAAAATATTGCTGCGGCACAGTTACAAAATCGTATTGAAATCAATGATTGGGATGCGACAAAACTGCCTATTGATGATGCATCAGTTGATTTGATTATGGCCGATTTGCCGTTTGGGCAGTTGATTGGTACGCACAACAGCAATACCCAACTGTACCCTGCGGTCATCCGTGAGGCGCAACGGGTACTGTCACCACGTGGGCGGATGTTGTTGATCAGCCATGAGATTCGCTTGTTGTATCAGACCTTGATAGCACAAGATGGATTGCGGATTGTTGATGAGATACAAGTCGAAGTGGGTGGCATGCATCCGGTGATGTATTTGGTGCAGCCTGCGTAATAATATGATATGAGTCTAGTGTATTGCCTGGGAAAACTTGGAAAATACGATTGTCATTGCGATAATTCGCATAGAAAACGGCAGCGCACGTACACGTGCGCTGCCGTTAGCTTCAACTGACTATCGTCGTGGTGTGCCGCTCATTTTGTTGCTGGCGGGGCTATTGCCTGCAGCGTTGACAGCACGAATAGTGACAGAAACAGCTTTACCGGCTGGTAACCCTAGGATAATAATTGTAGTGCTGTTTGTAGGCTTGATATCTTTCCATGCTCCGTTGTTAAGTGAGTATTGGTATTTTGAAATCGGGCTCCCGCCGTTATTGGTTGGGGCGCTAAAGCGTACGGTAAGCTGACGTGCTCCAGGCACAATTGATGTAATGCGTGGTGCAGTAGCAACGGTAATCGGTATGAGTGCAGTGGAATTCGCTGATATCTCACCGGTCCCATTGGCATTTTTGGAGCTAACCCTGAAGATATAGCTGGTGCCGTTTTTTAGCCCCGTAACTTTAGTGCTGGTTGTGGCTGACACTCCATCATTGAATGTACTCCATGCCGATCCGCCATTACTCGAGAACTGTACAATGTAATCGGTGATGCGACTACCTCCATCACTTGTCGGTGGAGTCCAGCGTAGATTCACAAACCCATTGCCAACAGTGCCATTTACTGATCGTGGTGCGCCAGGAATCCCCTTGGGAGTAATGGCAACCGAGGGTGCTGAAGGCTCACTGTCACCAGCATCGTTTGTGGCAACGACGGTAAATGTATAGGCAATGTTGTTGCGTAGGCCGGTGATTGTACAACTGTTTGATTCGGTGGTACAGGTTAATCCATCTGGGCTCGAAGTAACGGTGTATGCACTAATTGGACTGCCGCCATCGTCTGTGGAAAGTGTCCAACTAATGGTGGCCTGTGCATTGCCGGCACTTGCGGTGACCGCAGTTGGTGCGCTTGGTGCAGCAGGAGCATCGAGCGGAGGCACGGTGATTGTGACGGCTGGTGATGTAGCATCAAGGCCACCGGCAGCGGCATTGTCAAGGGTGTTACTCAATACCACCGTTCCGGTGGTGCGTGGCGTCCATTCACATGTGGCTACCACATCTTTGATACTACTGTCTTATGGGTTGGTCTGCTGTGCGAGTTGCAGTAGCAACTGCACCACAACCCGGGATGGTGACGCCGTTTGCTTTGAAATTGACCGTGCCGCTCGCACCGACATATGCCATCAGTGTCATTGACGTGCCATAAGTGGCATCGCGCGTGTTGTTTGGTGTAATCGTGAAGTTGAGTGGCACACGTGGAACAGTACGAGTGGTGCTATCAACCGGTAATGTGCCAATTGCGTCAGTAGTCCACAATACATCTCTTGCAGTGTCATACGGAAAGTAGTAAAAGAGCTTGGCCGCTGCAGGGAATCCATAGGCTGCAACTTGATTTGACGCTTTGGTATCGAAGTTGATGCCCCACATGGTGAAGAAATTGCGTTGGTCGCGCTTGGTAATCCATGAGACTTGGAGCAAGAGTTTGGAGTTGTTATCGATACTTCGTGATTCGGCCGCTGTGTAGGTGGACATGCCAAGACTTGTGCGATGAGTAGCCCAGGTAGTGTCGTCATTGTCATAGTTTTCGCGTAAGCGATCGGCCATGTAGAGCATCGTAATCAAATCCCACCCGCCATTACCGAATTTGACGGTAGGGTTGAGCCGTGCTTGTTGGATGAGTTGTAAGTAAAACTCTAGACGGTATACTCCCCAATCTACGTCAGTTTCGCTGATGACTGAGCTGGTTGGCGTACCACCGTCCCAAAGCATTTTACTCATGGCGTCATATGGACTGGCTGTCTTTTGAGCATTGACTAGCCCTTTGTAGTAAATATCTTGTTGGCGACCAGCATGTGAGCGGTAGCGACTTGGGAAGTTGCGATTCCATAAATGAACGACAAAGCTGGGAAAGACATTATTAGAAACTTCGCCGGTAGCAGTTGATCCATTGCGATTATTGATGTGTAGGCGTTGAATGTTATGGCCCATCTCATGACTATCACCCCAACCGAGTGGATCGAATGCCCACCAGGCGTCATACGGATTGCCTGAGCAGCCATATCCACAGGTCGCTTGGTCCGCATTAAAGTGATTCATCGAGGTGATGCCGTGGAGTGATCGCCCGGTACACGTCCAGCCCATATCATCACAGATTGTCTCGAGGGTAGGGCTGAGTGATAGGCTGGGCCCTGTGAACCCGGCGAGATTATAGTTGGCGATGTAGAACGAATTCATCGTGGCGGTGGCGAGCTTTTCGGGGGTATTCCAATCTGCGTTTTGCAGGGTCTCAAGCATGAGTGCCCGACGTGAGTGGATCTGGAATCCGGGGGTTAAGAATTCTGCCCAGTCGTAATCAGCCAACTCAAGCCGTTGAGTGAAGTCAACCGTGCTGTCTGCGCCATCCCAAACGGGGTGTTGACCGACATTGGTGAAGTCTACCGAAATCGTCTCGGCTGTACTTGTCCCAGCTATCCAGAGTTGTACTGGTCCCCCATATGGTGATGTGATGGTAAGTGACTCACCACTGGTAAGCGTCATGTGGGCGCTTTGGAGATACTTGGGGCGTGAATAGTCGTCCATTTCGTGGGTGCTACCACTACGCAAACTATTGATAAATCGGGTTTGTCATACCCACCACTGCATGCCACAACGACACATGATAGTGCTGCAGTGCAGTTGTTTGTGGCACGTGCGCAGATGCACGATAGCCAGCGTGATTGGTATCAAGAATACGCATATATTGCGGCGATATGTCGCATGCTTGATGGACTGCCACTTGCGATTGAACTTGCTGCAGGATTAAGTCGGTCGATGTCGTGTGCGCGTGTTGTGCAGTTGATTCGTCAACGACTCGATGTGTTAATGACCGATACACAGGATACGCCGATACGTCATCGACAATTGACAGCGGTATTCGATGAGATGTGGCACAAATTGTCTGACACACAACGTGCGGTGATGCGTCAACTGATGGTCTTTCAGGGAGGATTTGATGATGCCGCGTTGCAGGCGGTTATTGCGCCAACCATAGCGATGACGAATGATATCGTGATTGATGTGGTACTCCGCCAGCTCCATGATCTCGGGCTGCTTCGATTCCAACAGATGCGGTATTCGATACATCCTCTTTTGCGCCAATACGTGCTCGAACGCATGTATGCATATGATGATGTCGTTGCTGACGCACATATGCACTTTTACATGGGATGTATAAGCCACCCTGCGTTGAATAATGTGCGTACGGACACCATGACCGTGGTAGAACAGCTGGCTAATGATATTGACAATATATATGTAGCCTGGCGTCATGCATGTACGACACAACAATGCGATGTGATTGCTGCGGGGGCACGACCGTTGCATGTGCTGGCAATCTGTACAGGACGTGTGCCTGAGGTCGCTGATATATTGCGTGAGACCGCAGAGATGCTGTGTACGCACGACGATACACCTGCGTACGTGTTTGTGCAACTTGCCTTGTGGGAGGGGCGGTTGCGTCATCGTTTGGGAGATTATCAACGGATGCACGAGGTTGCATTGCGGGCGATTGCACAATCGAATGGTGTCTATCTGGCAGAAGAAGCACTTGCAACATCGTTAATCAGTATTGTTGAGTCGAGTATGGGGCAAGGTGAACAGGCACTCCAACGATTGAATGCAGTGTTGCCCAATATTGCTGACGATAACCACGACGTGTTGGCAGATGTGTATATACGGATGAGCGAAGCGCTTATTTTTACGCAACAGGATCGTCGTGACGACGTGAATCGCTTCATGGAGCGGGCGTTTGCTGCGTATCGATACATTGATGATGTGGCGGGTGTGGCTAATTGTCATATTTGGTTGGCGTATCAATCGGTTTTTGCGGGCGAACCTCAAAAAACGATAGAATTGTTAGAGCACACGCTTCAGATGGCCCAGCGCACTGGTGATCGCCGGGTCATTGGGTTGTTGTTAGGGCATGTGGGGAATGTGCATGTCTTTTTTGGAGATAAATCACCGGTACATATTGCCAAAATAGAAGCAGGATTACAACATCTTTGCGATATTAGTGATTGGGTGTGTGAACTCGAAGTACTGCATTTGTTGATGTATGCACATATTGCGTGTCAACAGTTTGTCCCAGCAATGCACTTGCTCGATAGTGCCCAACAGCGGATTATTCATCATGGCAATCCTATTCAACAGCTTTTGTTTACCGATATCAGTGCAATGTTGTGTATGACACTTGGTCATGGTGATACCGCGGCAGCATTGCTCGAATTTGTGGTGCAGCATCCATCAATGCATGCAGTATATCGGCCGAGTAGCATACAGGTATTAGCACAGCTAATAGCGCAGTTTGATGCTGCCGACTGCGAAGCAGCACGCCAACAGTGCATGCGATGGCAAGAAATGCCGTTACCGGTGGCAATGCAACATATTCTTACTACAGTGACGAAGCTAACCGCTAAGATACCCTGATCAATTCATCGGTATCTGCTTTGTAATGAGATATTTTTTTGACGTTAATATGGTATAAATTAAAAATATTGCTGATATAAAAAGGAGATAAAAGATGACGTTGTCGCATACCCCAACAACCGATGTTCGTCGTGTGTCCGAACGCATACAAGGTGCCCAAAGTGCAGTCGAAATAATCGAATATACGCAGATAGCGGGTAGCGACAATCTTGAAGTCGCAGCTAAGTTGTTTTTTGCAAACCAAGTGGGTATGCGTCTCAAGCAGGTGCGGGTTGTGCTCCAGAATGGTGCGGCACAGCTTGAGTCGGGTGTGATGCAGTTCATGAAAGGCAACATTGAGGCGGATACAACCGTCGGTGGACTCGGTGGTCTTGCCAAGAAGATGTTGACGAATGCACTCACACAAGAGGCGACCTTCAGGCCGCGCTATCGTGGCACAGGGGAGATTTATTGTGAGCCGACATTTGGGCATTTTATGCTGATTGCGCTCGATAATGAAGAAGCCGTGCTCGATAAAGGCATGTTTTATGCAAGTGAGGGATCAGTCGATGTTGGCGTTGCGATGCAGAGCAATCTTTCGTCATTGATGCTCGGTGGTGAGGGTTTTTTTCAGACGCGTATCTCGGGGCGTGGCTGGGCGGTGGTGAATGTGCCGGTGCCGGCGAGCGAGGTGATTCGGTATACGCTGAATAACGAAAAGCTGAGCGTGGATGGTACGATTGCACTGTTGCGCAAAGGAAAAATCGAGTATCGAGTTGAGAAGTCAAACAAATCGTTATTGGGGAGTGCGATAAGCGGTGACGGATTACTTCAGACCTTTACGGGTACTGGTGAGGTCTGGGTTGCGCCAACGCAGTCGTTTTATAATCGCTTGCGCTATGAGTCTGTCCAAAGTTTGGTGCGTACGACGGGTACGTCAAATAATCAGTAGGCATAGGAGTGATTCGAATACTGGACGTATCCCAGCCGTGTGGTTAATGCACGCGGCTGGTTATTTTTGTTTTTCGATGGCCAAAATAAGCACCGATACATCGGCCGGTGTAATCCCCGCAAGGCGAGATGCTTGGCCGATAGTAGCTGGCCGAAATCGTGAAAGTACCTGTTTTGCTTCGTTGCGTAAGCCACTTATTGCCAGTACGTCAAGTGTGGTTGGGATGAGATGCCGTTCCATACGTGCCGCTCGATCGACCTGCCGTTGCTGTTTCACTAGATACCCGCCATACTTGATCTCGATTTCGAGTGTTTCAACGATTGATGCTGGTAGTACCTCGAGATCGAGTGCGCGTTGTAGTTGTTCGTAGCGCGCCTCAGGTCGAGCCAACAACTCGGCGGCAGTGCTCTCGCGTGAGAGCGCTTGCATGCCAACCGCGGTCATCGCGCGGTTTGTTGCAGCCGACGGGAAGACGCGTGTGCTACGCAGTGAATCTGCATGATGTGTGATTAGTGCCTGACGTGTTGCAACGGCCTGCACACGACGCTCGTTGACCAGACCATACTCATGTGCGATGGGTGTTAATCGAATGTCAGCATTATCGCCGCGCAGTAACAAGCGATGCTCTGCACGTGAAGTAAACATGCGATATGGCTCTTTGATGTCACGCGTGACAAGATCATCAATCAGTACACCAATATACGCCTGATCGCGTTGGAGAATAAGTGGCTGCCGTCCGAGGACAGCACATGCAGCGTTGATGCCGGCCATGATGCCTTGAGCAGCGGCTTCCTCGTAGCCGGTGGTGCCGTTGATTTGACCGGCCAAAAAGAGGCGCTGAAGACGTTTGCTCTCAAGTGTTGCAATGACTTCACCGCTCGCCACGGCATCGTACTCGATGGCATAGCCGATGCGCATGAGTTCGGCGTTGGTGAGAGCGGGTATACTGCGAATCATCTGCCACTGTACATCTTCGGGGAGCGAGGTGTTGCACCCCTGTAGATACATCTCGTTGCTTTGCCAACCCTCAGGTTCGAGGTAGAGTTGGTGGCGCTCCTTGTCGGCAAACCGAACAATTTTGTCTTCGATTGATGGGCAATAGCGCGGTCCTGTCCCTTCAATGACACCGCTAAACATGGGTGCCCGATCAAGGTTATCACGAATGATTTGATGAAAATCAGGCGTCGTGTGGATTTGATAGCACGGGAGCTGTGGTCGCCACGTACTCGGCGTGACATCCGGATACATGGGCGCAGGACGGCCATGTATCCAGCGATGTGCATCGGGATGTGGTGCGGGTAGATGGCCGTCATCGTCGGGAATCCAGTCAGACTGGTCTTGGTAATAATGCCCAAACCACACCGGCGTGCGATTCCCGTGTTGCGGTTCGGTCAATGCGAAGTTGACACTGCGTGCGTCAATGCGCGGAGGTGTGCCAGTTTTGAGCCGGACAGTCGGAAATCCAAGGTGTGCCAGATCGTCTGCCAATGCGATGGAAGGTGCTTCTCCGGCACGCCCTGCCTGCCAAATGGCCTCGCCGGTAATGGCACGCCCACGCAAAAACGTTCCACTCGTGAGGACAACTGCACGTGCGCCGATAATGCTCCCTGTGTGGGTGTAGATGTGGAAACGCGGCGCAGCAGGGTCGGCGTGCGGTGTCAGCGGTACAATCCGCTCAATCATGGCTTGACGTAAATCGAGGTTTGCCTGTGCCTCGAGATATTCTTTCATGACTTGTGCGTAGAGGCGCTTGTCGGCTTGGGCACGTGTCGCTTGTACGGCTGGCCCTTTGCTTTCGTTGAGGACACGCATTTGGATGAATGTACGATCAGTGATCCGGCCTATCAGCCCGCCAAGCGCATCAATTTCACGAACAAGGTGGCCTTTTGCTGGCCCTCCAATCGATGGATTGCACGATAGGTGCCCGATTTTGTCAAGGTCGATGGTGAATAGGACGGTGCGACAGCCCATCCGTGCAGCAGCAGCTGCTGCTTCGCAGCCAGCATGACCAGCACCGATGATTGCAACATCATACGTAGTTGGAGAGAGAAACGATGTCATAGTGTGTTGTATCGATATAATATGATGCAGCGGTATGGACTCGACAGCATGCGTCATAATCCGCTAGTATTGTACCATTGTGGGTGAGCTTACATGGTAAGATAATGCTATGAATGTTGTACTGCGCATCATACTGGTACTTGTCTTGGGAATGCTCCTCGTCGCCTGTGCCGATTCAGACCAAAGTGTACTGGTTGTTGATGAGAGCGCTGCGAGTGGTGGTGGCCCGAGCCCAGAAGTTACCGTAGAAAATTTCTTGAGTGACCTCAATAAAGCACTCAAAGATCCAAATTTGAACCGATCCGACATCAGAGCCGAGTGGTCCGATGTGTTGGCGAATTATTTTGCTCCTATTGAACGAACAACACAACGCGTGGCGATTCGGACATCGCTCGACAAGTTATCAACTGGTATCGCACAGTTGAATTCTGATGAAACAGTCTCGTTTGATCTGCAGTTTGAACCGGCACGGCGCGTTCGTGAACGCGATGAAGTTGTCTTCATTGAGGTGCCCAATGCGGTGATTTCTATGTTGATTAGCCGGAATTCGAATCGTGGTAATGTGACAATTTGGAAGCAGACAGAGACACTCGGTTACTTGATAGGAAGTAACGAAAACGTATTTCCTGTGCTTCGTGTAGGGAATCGTTGGTTTTTGACTGAAAACTAAAGTGGATGAGGAGGGGAGATGACTGGGCCTTCGAACGCCAATCTACATCAATTACTTGCTCGAGTGCGTACGCTTGTCTTGAGCCTCGTACGTCGGCATCGTCGTCCCACCTTTGGCGATACATCGTTGATTATCAATGATGCAGAACCAGTTCAGCTGGTGCCCCGGTCGCAACTCGTCATGCCGTTGGATGAACCGAATCCTGCGCCACCCCAAACTACAACGGGTGTGGTGGTGCCGTCGGCTGCGCCACTCCCTGCAGTTTCAGTCGCACCACCCACACCTGCCGTTCCCAGCGCATCTGTGTCGGCACTGCGTAGTGCGACGATGAACCGCGTTGCATCATCGTTTTCGGGTTTACGGCTGTCAATTCCGCTAGTACTTGACTGGTGGGTCATCGGTTTCTGGTTGAGTATTGTGTTAGTACTGGTGCTACGCTTCTATCGCATTGACTCCATACAAAGTGAAATGTACGGTGACATAGAAATTGTCCAGACATACGTAATTAACGTCATCAAAGGGCAGTGGCCATGGTATTTTAATTTGAGTTCAGGACCGCTCTATCACTACATGATTGCGCCGGTATTGATGTGGCTCGGCACTGGGTACGACCAAATAAAAGTCGCGTCAATTCTGGTCAGCTTGTTGATTTTGGGGATGACATATGGAGTGGCACGGCGACTTGGTGGGCGCGAACTCGCCATGATCGCCTTATTCATTGCCGGGACTGGTTCGTGGTTATTGCTCTTTAGTCGTCTCGGTAACTCACAAATTTTTGTACCACTGGTCACTGTCGGGTCGTTGTTGGCAATGCTTTACTACTTACAAACGCAACGCATAGGCTGGCTCTACGCATCAGCCGTGATTGCCGCTATGGGGTTGTATTCGTACCCGCAATCGTTTGTCGTGGCGCCAGTCATGTGGTTGACGCTGGTGGTATTGTGGCGGACCGGTGTGGTCAAACACCGCAATGATCTGTTTATTTTTGCGACCGCAGCCTTAATCTGTGCGTTGCCATTTGCCTGGATGTACATTGATAATCCAGAACTTGCGGCAGGCAGCTATGTCACAGAAAAAATCGAAGACGTGGATAACATTGCCGGCCGGCTCTTTGAGGTCATATGGCGTGGTGCGTTGGCGTATTTTGCCACCGGTGATATTGTCTTCCGCAATAATCCAGCAGGTGTGCCGCACATCGATATGGTGAGTAGCGTGTTCTTTGTGATCGGGCTCATCGTGTGGATCCGCGATCCAAAGTTGCGTCCGTGGTCGCCTTTGCTGATTGTGCCGTTTGTGTTGTTGCACGTCCCATCGTTGTTGGTGTTGCGTTATCCCGATCAGGTTCCTTCTGCGTCACGCAGTATCGGTGCTGCGCCGTATGTGTACATCTTCGTTGCATATGGGCTCTATACGAGCTACCAGTGGCTGTCGCAACGAACGCGTGGGGTTGCAGGTGTCTTGTTGGCCGTGGTACTAGCGGTATCAGTGCAGCAAAACATCGATCGCTACTTTGTGCGTTACGTTGATGGTCTGCCGTATCGAGATGTGCCCGTTGGGCGTGAGATTGTCCGTTTTGCAGAAATGCTCTCGCCACAAACTACCGTGTATGTGGTTGGCTGTTGTTGGCGCGATGGTACGCCAGAGCCGTTTTTCTCACAAATCCAGATGCAACAACCGGAACGACTGAAACGGTTTGATCCTGTCGAAACATTAACCTGCGAAGCATTACAAAATGTACCACGACCCGCAGTACTTATTTGGTCTCTTGATAGTGCGTTACCGAATGCACAAGTTGAGTCATGTGCCGATGAATTTAGGCCTGTCTTGCATGCGAATCGTGATGGTGTGCCGTTGTTCTACAGCTCCGCGTTAACCGGGTACGAAACTCCCTCCGACATCACATTTAAACCAGAGGTTGAGGTGGTCGAGCCAACTACGAACGAAGAACCACCGGAGGTCATTGAGGTACAACCAACGGCGACTCCTGTATTAGATCCAGTCGGTGAATCGGTAATGATTGCTGGAGTGACCACAGATGTGTTGGTATCACCGATTGATGCGGGTAGCATTGCAGACTTGTTCGACAATAGCTATGACACCTTGTTGCGTGGTGCGAATCAGAACCCGATGGTTGTGTCGTTGACCATGTCACAGCCGTTGTCGTTGTCACAGATGGTGATGGAACTTGCCGGTATGAGTAACTTCCGCGTTGATGTGGAGTTGACCACGCCAGACGGTCCGGTCACGCTCACGGAGGAATTTACCAATTCAGTGTCTGATCCAACGGTGCGCATTGACCTGTCAAGCGCACAAGAGATATCAGCAATGAAAATCATGATCACCGAACTCAATGTGCCGAGCGATGTTCGGGTTTTTATTCACATTCGCGAGATTAGTTTGTTGAACTGACGTCAACGACGGTACGTCCATGGTGGGTCCCGTTCATGAGCGTGTGCGCGTACTTTTCAACATCGCGTAATGCGATTGTCTCAACCATGTGATGTAAGCGCCGCGTATTCCAGGCTTGTGCGGCGTCGACCCAAGCTTGTTCGACCGTGTGTTGCGCAGGATTCACCGAATCGACGCCTATCAGTTGGATACCACGCAAGATGAACGGGTATACCGTGAGTTCGAGCGTGGCACCGGCTGCATTTCCACACATGGCCACCACACCGCCATAGGCGGTACTCCGCACTGCTGCACTCACAATACTGCCACCAACGGTGTCAATGACCGCAGACCACTGCTCGCGTTCGAGTGGTTTAGGACCGGCCACGGCATCACGCCCGATGACCTCGTGTGCGCCACACTCACGGAGAAGGTCAGCTAAATGTGGTCTACCGGTTACGGCCGTGACCTGGAATCCGTGCTGATGCAACATGTTGATGGCGTGCATGCCGACGCCACCGGTTGCGCCGGTAACGAGCACTGGTCGCTGGCCGGGCGTCACGTTGTGTTGACGTAATGCGCGTACACATAACGCCGCAGTTATTCCAGCTGTGCCAATTGCCATCGCATCGTGCAGAGTAATCTCAGCAGGGAGTCTGGTCAAGAGTTCTCCGGGTTGGGTACTGCGACTCGCATACCCGCCAGAGCGACGTTCACCGATTCCA
>Ga0194130_10000258_pt1 | contig 106294 bp, 104 predicted proteins | sample TA2KigsurfametaG_FD_160084 | JGI IMG/M metagenome (GOLD analysis project Ga0194130, IMG submission 160084) | Freshwater microbial communities from Lake Tanganyika, Tanzania - TA2015050 Kigoma 12 surface | ecosystem: Environmental > Aquatic > Freshwater > Lake | place: Tanzania: Lake... | reverse complement strand
ACTTTTATCTCCATTATTTGCTCCAGTATTAACATTATTCATTACCTCCTTATCCAGAGGATACACCATTAATACTGTATCAATTTTTATCCGGTGCTCTGTATCATTTTACTTCCGTTGCTAACAAAATAATCTTGAACTAATAAAATTCCATACCAACTGTATCTCTTCTGAGGCTAGCTTATCTTCGTCCGCTGCTGAAGATCCAGCTTGCATAGCGTTCGCATATGCTATTCTGTTACCTATCGTAGAAGGTGCTACTGTTCCAAACTCTGAGAGAACACTTGCACCCTGCATGGCCAGTTTCGTTCTAGCAACCGCTTGTGTAATTACGAATAAGAAAGGCTTATCAAGATTCTTTATAGTAGCTATTGTTCTGCCTATAGCTTGTAAATCTGGTGCAGTTGGTTTTGATGGAACCAATACCAGATCAGCCACTTTTAGCCCGCTTGTTGCATTTATACTTGTATCTCCTGGAGTTTAGATAAATATGAACAAGATATTGAGGATAGTTTTAATTCTCAAAAAAGTATCAAGACCAACTCTTTATTAGATAATTTAAAAATAGCTGCTACTAAGCACTTAAAAAGCAAAAAATCTATTACCATAAGGATTGCAAATCATGATCTTGAAGCAATTAAACTTAAAGCTTCAAAAATGGGTTTAGCATATCAGACTTATGTTAATATGCTAGTTCATCATGATGCCTCTAAAATTTAATTATTATTAGTAGGATGAATTTTAAATACAATTACAAGAAAAACTCTCAATTGCTAGAAACGAGAGGGATTGGTTTTAAAGAAATAATTCAAGCTATTTCCGAAGGGAATATATTAGATATTTAGAAAACATCCTAATGAATTAAAATATACTGATCAGAAAAAAAGAAAATACTATCTTTCTAAAACAACAATTCAAATGACAAAGAGCTTGAGTTTAAATCCTAAAAAATTTGGTAGTATAGCCAACCACAAGCAAGAAATATGAAAAAAGATTTAGCAATTCTGACGGTTAATTTTATTAATTAAATTAATGTTGTTTAATTATTTTATTGTCCCTGACATTTGGAGCAATAAAGTAAATGTTAAAGTTACCTTGAAAAAGGGGTACTTTTCAATTAACTAACCCAGCGTTAAAAACTAGAATTTTGGGATTTTAAAATATAACAAATAAACTCAAGATAAATTTGAGTCTTAATTCTACTTTCCTCACCTCAGCTTCATTGCCTTGGCTCTTGCTAAATTGTTTAAATTATTTTATTAACATATGCCACAGCATCCCAAATTAAGATATAGACAAGTAAAAAATATTTGATTATTTTTTCACTTGTCTTTGCTCCAGTCAAGGAACGATACTTTAGTATGATCTGCTATATTATTTAAAAATATCGTTATGTGTACCAGTACGCTCTAGTCGCAAAACTTCATCATCTAAATAATAAACTAGCAACCAATCAGGCTCTATATGACATTCCCAGTAGCCTTTATATTTACCTATTAATTTATGCAGACAATATTTTTCTGGTAATAACAAATGGTGTTCCATCCCTTGATTGGCATTATCCAATATCATTGCTACTATATCAAACATTTTCTGCCCATTTCGTCCTCTCTTGAGCATTAATTTTAATTCTTTTTTGTAAAGGTTAGTCTTCGTAAGCTCAAGCATTCCTCTTTACCTTAAAACCTTCTTCTTCAAGTTCTTTATATATTTCATTAAACATTTCTTCAACTGAAGAATTTTTTGTTATACCGATGCCTTTCCTTGATTCTTCGATAGCTCCTATGGTTTCCTTATTCGGGACTTTTTCTTGATCTATTTTCCTATAGATAGCATCTCTTACAAAATCAACAACTGTCATTTTTTTTCGTGCCGTATGTAATTTAAGGTAATGGTGCAATTCGTCTGATATATCTATACTTAGTCTAGTCATTTTTGATGTTTTTAGTTTTAGTTAATTACTTACTTAAGTATATAAGTAAAATTATCAACTGTAAACAAAAAGTTTTTATTTTTATTATGATATATGCAAAATAATCTGGATATACCAAATCTTTCTTAACACTTTTCGGATATTTGAAATATTTATAGTTTTTCCTTTAGCTAACCACCACGCCTTGTGAGCTTCAAATAAAAAAGCATCAAGGTCTAATTGATCAAGTTGATTTTTAGGCTTGAGTAGTCTAGCTATTAATTCACTTTCCATTTTTATAAATTTATTACATCACTTAAGAACAAAACACTTTGCACTAATATTTTGCCAAACATAGCTCCATCTTTATATAAAATAATAGGATCTTTATTTTTTATCGCAGTAACATTAGGCATGGGCAATAACATATCAAGCATCACTTTAACAAATTTTTCTTACATTATAAGTTAATTTATTTTTATTAAGGGGTTTTAAACTTATTACCTTAGAACAGATTTATAAAGTTAAAATTATTATATTATATATATGATTTATCTTTTATTACTCACCTATTTCTAGCTGAATAATTAAATTACGAAAATCATAAACTTGTCGAAAACGGTCCACTAGGGCGCGCCATTCTTCATTTTTAGGTAATTTTACAAACATATCAAACCGTGGGCACAAGGTATACTCTAGCTTACGGCCGCTTAATTTTACTGTCGATAAGACTAAATTTATTAATCTTCTTTTTTCTCATTTATGGGCAGAAGAAAAACTTTATGAGCATTTGCAGCTATTTGAAGTACATCGATCATTCTTTCATTTTTAGCAGTAAGAAATTCACGTAAAGCTAAGAGATAACCTTATTCAGCAGAAGCTTAGCTATTTTGTGTTAAGACCTTACTTCTATCTCCTGAGAGTAACAACCTGCTATGCAAGTATTTGCTATATGGAAACCTAGAACTAAACACTTAAGAAATGTAATTTTCATAGAATTAATTTTTAGTAACCTTTATACTCTCCAAGTTTATTTAACAGTTCTGTTAGGCAAAAATATTAAGTCTTACTTCACGGACTGTTATCTAGGTTGAATTTTGCTATAATGTCGGTTACTAGGAGAGACCTTTTTAGAATACGTATTGCAACGTAGATATTCTGTACCTATTTCTGTCACTATAGTACTAAAATTATAATCATAACACTCTTTTAACAGCTTTAAATCAGATGAAGGAAAGTCCTTTTTTAAATTTTTATTATATTCAGGTTCAAAGTACTTTATTAAGCATGCTTCAGCTATATTTAATAACTGTTCCTTTGAAATATTTGCCCTATGCTCCATTTCTTTTAATAATTTGTACTCTAAACCTTGAGAAGAACATTTATCCTTCGAGACAAATATCCCTTTAGCTTCGGACATCTCAATAAACATGACAAAAACTTCATCATAAGGTTCATTAGTTAAAATATAAGATATTATTTCTTGTAACTTTTCATGCTTCCTTAATCTATCAAACGCGCTGTGTACACCTTCCTTTAAAAAAGATTTACCTATATATAGAACTTCAAAACTATTTACATACTTATATTCGAACTGCTTAAACCATATATTGGGGTTTTCAACATGCATTCCATGCATTAAATAATGCAATAACCCTTCAATTGGCATCGTGCCAGTACCTAGATCATGATGGATCCGAGACCGATTAGACTGGCTCACTGTAAATATTGGTTCACTTGAATGATAATTATTTATTATCCAGAACTGTTGTTTGTTACCTTCTTTGGAACTTAACTCAAACCCTATATGAAGGCTATTATCTTTAAGATATAATAAGCCTTCTAACTACCCTTAGTCGAGGTTTTTTACAGATAAAATACAAGTTAGTAGAGTTAAGAGTCATTTTGTCGTTGGGATGCATACCAGCGTAAATCTCACCGTAAAGCTCGTTTGCTCTTAGCCAACCTACTCGATCATTATATTGGATTAATGTAGATTCAAAAATAAAGTCGTGCTTTATTATATTCATTGTATTTCTTATTAGCTATTGTTATCAGGCTACTACTATAGAGACTAAATTATGTATTATAAGATGAAAATCCTTAACCAAAAACCAACTTTAAGCTAAATATCTGTCAATAGTTTAGTGATCTATTAGCCTTGGACTAGGTAAATTATTTCTGGATCCTCAAGAAGAAGCTCGCATTCATAAAAATAATGATTTTTTACATTTAGTACATACCATAAATTATAAAAGGTACAATAGTAGAACTCAGTTAGGAATAAAGAAACCTATCTATAAGCTGATTTGCATATTTAGTGAGAAAATAATGCCTTAACTCACTCCATAAGAAATTGTGTAAAAGAACTTTAAAAGCTTAATATTCTAAAATTAACATGTCTTTAGTAATCTTAAAATTAGCAAAATCCTCAATTAACGACATACCAAGTAGTGAAATGTCTAGTCCTGCTGAGGCCACATGGGCTTCAACATTATAGAAAGTTTTTTTATGAATAGTCAGCTCTTTTATTACCACAGGAGCAGCATAACTAACGCCATTTGCAGTATTATATTTCCTTGTATAATTTAACGCGTCAGGCTTGAACCCAAGTTTAATTGCATCCTGTCTCGTTAACGCCACGTCACTTGCCCCAGTATCTACTAGAAACTGAATTACTTGATTTTTGCCCCCTACTGCCTCTAAATAGAAATGCCCATTACTGGATCTGGCGATCACCAATTGGCCACTATTGTTTGTCCAGCTATAAGAAGGCACCAGTACAGCTATTACCCTTTCCTTTATAGCAGTAAGTTCGAATCTAAAAGCATAAACCAGGATTAATAAACAGAAAATAGCAAGCCACAATATTATATTTTTTATATAACCTATTCGTGGCTTAGTAAAAAACATATAACATATATATATTAGCAATATACATAGAAAGATGATATTTAAGAGTTTATCACTCGCCATAGCTTTTATAAGTAACTTTAAAAGGTGATGCTAAATTATATACGATATTAATTACATAAGATTAATTTCTCTATAAAAACCTTAATAGGCTTCTGATAAAAGAAAAAAACTAATTATTAAAGCCACTATAAATAAACTGGCCTAAACAGAAAGGAGGTCGGGAGAAAAGAAATGCTGTAAAGTAATCACTTAATAATAAAAATTAATTTATTATTAAATTAATCTACCCGCTAAGTTGATCTTTATACAAAAAAATTTCTGAATTTTATTTTCTTAAACAAAAAAAGGCCTAGGGATTCTTATCCTAGGCCTTAAGCTTTACAAGAAATAAAGCTTTGATCTTTAAAAAAATTGTATTAGAGATCAAATCTTACACCAGCTGCAACATGGTGTCCTTTAAGCGCAGAAAATGAAACTTTATTATCTTTGTTCTTCTTGAATTTGCCCATATCTCTGAAGCTATATGTTAACTCACCGTTTACACCAGGAGCAAACTCTGTAGCAGCACCTAAATGCACAGCATAAGCAAAGTTATTTTTCTTTTTAGTTGATTCTGAAAGAGCACGTGTAGCACCTTGAGCTGGTGCAGTAACTTTCCCTTTAATCATTGACATACCGATACCAGCACCAGCAAATACTTTAGCTACACTTACATCAAATAAATCCACAAAACCGTTGATCATAAGGGTATCCGCTTTTGATTTTAATTTTGTGTTAGCCCTATTTACACCATTAACAGAGGTAGTACCTTTATGTTTTGGGTCAAAGTAGTGATCCCATGTTAGGTCAGCACGTACATTATCCATTACATAATAACCTACACCTAAACCTAAAAACACGTTATTTTTTGACTTTAGGCCTTTAATTTTATTTAATTTATCCCAACCGACTTGGCCTTTTAGGTAGAATGTATCTTCTACTGCGTAAGCACAAGAAGAAGCAAGAGTCGCAACAGTAGCTGCTGCTAAAAGAATTTTTTTCATAATAATCTCCTAATAGTTACTAAAAATTGTCAAAAACACTAAATAACCTGTTAAAAATTACTTCTTATCAAAATTTTTAGTGTAAATTCCCTCCCGCAGTTTACTAAATTTATGGAACCTATCAAGTATATTTAGAAATAATAAATAGATATTTTTAGTATCATTAAGATACTGTGATATTATTACATCAGTATAATTTCGACGTCTCTTAAGATAAAGAGAACTTAATTTATTACTAAATAAGCCCTTTTCTAGGGCTTATTTAAGTAGAACCTTATAATACCAGCTTAAAGTTTTAATTCAATTTTTGCCTTTTCCGCTAAGTCGGTAAAGTATTTTTCAACAATATCTTTCGATAATTTATTTCTAATCGATTGTTCGGCCTGTTCTTTAGTAGGAACTTGAACGGCTCTTTTATCTAACATCTTAATAAGGTGCCAACCAAACTGAGTTTTTACAGGGTCGGAAACTTCATTTTTTTTCAAGGTAAAAGCTTTTCCTTCATATTCAGGCACCAACTGTCCCTTAAGCACGTAACCTATTTCTCCTCCATTAGCTTTCGAACCTTCATCTTTGGAAAATTCTTTTACTAAATCAGCAAAATTAGAGCCTTTATTCAATTTCTTCTTTATTTCTTTGGCTTGCTCCTCGGTCTCTACTAAAATATGACTTGTTTTTACCTCTTCTTGGCCTTTAAGATTTGCTACGAGAGTTTTATATTCATCCTCAACCATTTTATCGGTAATTTTGTCTTTAATTAAGCGTTCTAGTACCTCTTGTTGAATCATTTGTGTTTCAATTCCTTTAATTTTATTCTTAAATTCCTGGGAATCCCGGATTTTTAGCTTATCGGCTTCTTTTTCAAGTAATTTGGAATTAATATAACCCTTAACCATAAGTTCTTGGATGTTTTTATCAAGCTGGGAAAAACTTTTTCCCTTATTTTCCGGCTGCATTTCAAGTACAGATTTAAACTGCTCCATTACCTGTGCTGCTGTTACATTCCCATCAATATAAGTTGCTACTACCTTATTGTCTTCTGCTAATGCCGGCGAACTTAATAAAGTCGCTGATAAAAATATTATTGCTAACCTTTTCATAATAAATACTGCTTCATTTAATTAAATAACTTAATATTTGTTTCTAAAAGCTTGACGCATTAAAGTCAATTGCTATTTACAATTTGTTTGATAAATTAATAAAACTGAATATTTTAGATAAAAGTAGTAATCCTAAAACCAACTAAATTAAGGAACAAATGTTTTCAATACTTACCAAAATTTTTGGCACGGCTAATGATCATATAATAAAAAGACTTCAGAAAGAAATTCATAAAATTAACAGTTTTGAGAATTCCCTTAAAAACTTAACAGATGAAGAATTAAAAGCAAAGACTGGTGAATTTAAACAAAAGATTGCTGCTGGAAAGACACTTGATGATATATGCTACGAAGCGTTTGCAGTAGTTAGAGAAGCATCTAAAAGAGTAAGCGGGCAAAGGCATTACGACGTTCAGCTAATTGGCGGTTTAATACTGCACAAAGGAGCGATTGCTGAAATGCGTACCGGTGAAGGTAAGACGTTAGCTGCAACTTTACCGGCTTATTTAAATGCTCTATCCGGTAAGGGCGTACATGTCGTAACGGTAAATGATTATCTAGCAAAACGTGATGCTGAATGGATGGGAGAAATATTCAGATTTTTAGGCCTTACTGTTAGCGCAGTTGTAGGCGATATGACTGATTCTGAAAGGAAAGCAGCGTATGATTGCGATATTACTTATGCTACCAATAATGAGCTTGGTTTTGATTACCTTCGCGATAATATGAAATTTACTCAAAGATCAAAAGTTCAACGTCCCTTTAATTATGCCATTATAGACGAGGTTGACTCCATATTAATAGATGAAGCAAGAACTCCATTAATCATTTCGGGTCCTGTTGATGACCGTTCCGAATTATACGGTAAAATTGATAAACTTATAAAGCTGCTAGCACCATCTGATTATGAAAAAGATGAAAAAGTAAAAACTGTTAATTTAACAGAAGAAGGAATCAACAAAATTGAATTAATGTTAGCAGAAAAAGGGCTGATTAATCAGAGCTCTAGCTTATATGATTTTGAGAATTTAAGTTTAGTACATTACATTAATCAAGCTTTACGTGCTCATTATATTTTTTCACGTGATGTAGACTATATTATCAAAGACAGGAAAGTTATGATAATAGATGAGTTTACCGGCCGGGTAATGGATGGGAGGAGATATTCAGACGGCCTGCATCAAGCTATAGAAGCAAAAGAACAAGTACCGATTCAAAATGAAAATCAGACTTTAGCTTCCATCACTTTTCAGAATTATTTCAGGATGTATCCAAAATTATCCGGAATGACCGGAACAGCCATGACGGAAGCAGGAGAATTGAAAGATATATATAACCTAGAAGTAATCTCCGTGCCGACCCATAATAAGGTTACAAGAAAAGATTTAGATGATGAAATTTATGGCACTAAAAAGGAAAAGTATAACGCTATAATGAATCTTATAAAAGATTGCTATACAAGGCAACAACCTATTTTAGTAGGTACCATAAGTATTGAAAAATCAGAAGAAATTTCTAGAGAATTAACAAATAATAATATTAAGCATAAAGTATTAAACGCAAAAATGCACGAACAGGAAGCACATATAATTGCCCAAGCGGGCCGGCTTGGAGCAGTAACCATTGCAACTAACATGGCAGGTCGCGGTACTGATATCATGCTTGGCGGCAATCCGGAAATGTTAATTAAGGAACTAGTCGATAAAAACCTAACCCCGGGACAGCTGGAACTAGAGGCGGCCAAGGTAAAAGAAGAGGTAGCAAAGGAAAAAGAACAAGTAATTGCAACCGGAGGGCTTTATGTAATAGGAACGGAAAGACATGAAAGTAGAAGAATCGATAATCAGCTTAGGGGTAGAGCTGGGAGACAAGGAGACCCAGGAACTACTAGATTCTTTTTATCCCTTGAGGATGATTTAATGAGAATTTTTGCTTCTGAGCGTATTTCAAGCGTTCTTAGGACATTAGGATTGAAAGACGGTGAAGCAATTGGGCATCCTATGATTAGCCGTTCACTGGAAAAAGCACAGCACAAAGTCGAGTCTCACAATTATGAAATAAGAAAAAATTTACTTCGCTTTGACGACGTAATGAATGATCAACGTAAAATTATTTATGAGCAAAGGAATGAAATTATTTCTTCCGAAGATGTAAGCGAATTTAGACTTAATATGACAGAGCAATTAGTGGCAGATGTTGTCCAAAGACATATAACTCCTGGATCTTATAGAGAAGATTGGCCACTAAACGATTTAAGTGCTGAGGTTCATCGAACATTTGCAATAGAACTTCTTCCCGAAAAAATTAGTGAAATTGAGGGAAGTGAAGTAGAAATTACGAAGGTATTAACAGAACTTGTTAGTAATTTATTTAAACAGAAGGAGCAGGAGTATACAAGTGAAATAATGAGAGACGCCTCACGATATATTTTACTTACCACTCTTGATCAGGTGTGGAAAGAACATTTACATAATCTCGATTATCTAAGACAAGGTATTTCTCTTAGAGCATATGGTCAAAAAGATCCTTTAAATGAGTATAAAAGGGAAGCCTTTAATTTGTTTGAGCAAATGCTTGATCATTTGAAAGAGCTGTATATTCAAAGGTTGTGTTTTTTACATATCGATACTGAACATTTAAACCGCCAGTCCATGTTACTTGCTAATAAAGAATTACAGGAAATGAACAAAAGCAGGGTGGATCCAGCTTTAGAAAAATATAGCCCAGGAATTAACGCTGAAACAAAAGTTACACCTTTTAAATCCTATGTAAATCCGGAAGACAGAGATCCATCTAACCCAGAAACTTGGGGTAAAATTTCGAGAAATGAGGCATGTCCTTGCGGTTCTGGAAAAAAATATAAACATTGTCACGGAGCTGAAAGTTAGGATTATTAATATATGCAAAAGCTACAACTAGTTTATGCTCCCAATACTATTTTTAGGAAAAAGGCACTCCCTGTTGAAGTAGTTAATGATCGTATACGAGCCCTCATTGATCAGATGTTCGGAGTGCTACACATTGAAAACGGAATTGGCCTTGGTGCTAATATGGTAGGGCTTCTAGAGCGTATAGTAGTGATTAATATGTGGGAGAAGGATAAGCTTCTTACTTATTCTATGGTTAACCCTGAAATTATACAATCATCAAAAGAAACTCAGCTTTTTGAGGAAGCATCATTAAGCTTCCCCGGAATATCAGCTAAAATTGCTAGGCCTAAGCAGATTAAAGTAAGATATTTAGATTATAATGGTAATCAGCAAATATTAGAAGCCGATAATTTTTTATCTACAGTAGTACAGCACGAAATAGATTATCTAGATGGAAAAATATTCTTGGATTATTTATCTAAAATGAAACGTGATATACTTCTAAACAAGATGAAAAAATATATGAAAAATAATCCTCCTCATATTCATACTCCATTTTGCTCTCATTAACTATATTCTCTGCAATAGGAATATACCAAAAATCTAAATTCGAAGAGGGAAAATAATATCAATTGCCTTATTGATTTTCTCTATTTAGAATAGCGTGATTAAAAATTTATAAAATAATATTTGTTAATTATGGCAGGACATTCCAAATTTAAAAATATTCAACATAGAAAAGGTGCTCAGGACAAAAAAAGAGCTAAGGTTTTTACTAAACTTGTTAGAGAAATTATTACTGCTGCTAAAATTGGCGGGATAGATCCGGCAATTAACCCACGTCTTAGAAATAGCATCTCGGCCGCCAGGAGTCAGAACTTACCTAAAGAAAGAATTGATAGAGCTCTTGCTCAGGCATCTGACCCAACTTTGGGTGATGGTTATACAGAAATAAGATATGAAGGTTTTCTACCAGGAGGAATTGCAATTATTGTTGAAACCTTAACAGATAATAGAAACCGCACAGTATCAGATATAAGAAGCTGTTTTACTAAATATGGGGGAAATTTAGGCGAGTCCGGTAGTGTAAGTTTTATGTTTGACCATGTCGGCAAAATTGTTTATCCAGTTTCAGTTACTAATATCGATCAAATGATGGAAGCAGTAATTGAAGCAGGAGCAAAAGATTTAGAATCTGATGAATCTGAGTACATTATTTATACTGATATTGAAGCATTTTCAGAATGCTTAGAGCATTTAACAAAAATATTTGATACCCCGATTGAATCCGGTCTTGAATGGTTAGCCCAAAATACCATACTATTAGAAGATGAAGAAAAAGCAACTAAGTTATTTAAATTAATAGACGCACTAGAAGAGAGTGATGACGTCCAAAAAGTATTCGGTAACTATGAATTGTCAGAAGAATTATATAAAAAATTTTCTGACTAGCATTAATTTATTCTAGGCGATTAAAGCATAAATTATTTCGGTATAATTAATACCAAATTTAGGTTATAGAATTGGATGATTTTAGTATTATCGCAAAAGCGTTCATGGGAGAATTTGTAAGATAATGACATTTTCAATAGAGCAAGTACCATATCCTTTATCAATTTTAATGAAGTCTAAAAATATCTGGACTTCTGAATGCCCAGTACCAATTGAATCTTTAAGGTTGCTTAATTTAACACATTATGATTTTGAAAATAAATTACTTTCCGGGCAAATGATTGTGCACAAAAAGGTAGCTAAAAATGTGATTTCGATTTTTGAAGAACTGTTAAAAATTAAATTTCCTATTAAAAAGATTTCTCTTATAGATAATTATAATGGTGATGATCAATTATCAATGTCTGATAATAATTCCTCTTGCTTTAATTATCGTAAAATCGCCAACTCTAAAGTTATTTCCATGCACTCTTATGGGTTAGCTATTGATATAAATCCAGTACAGAACCCTTATATCTTTGATTCCAAGGTAGAAAATAAGTTAGAAATATGGCCAGACGAGGGTAAATTATATCTTAACAGAACGAATCAAAGAGCAGGTATGGTAGAATCAATAGTTACATTATTTGCCTACTATGGATTTAGCGTTTGGGGAGGTAGCTGGAATAAGCCACTTGACTATCATCATTTTCAAATAGATCGCTTACATTTATCAAATTTTTTATAAACATTCCAGGTTTAATATATAAGCTAACTAAACCCTTGCAATTGTTACAAGTTTTACGCTCCCTGCTTTTCCTTTTTTTAAAATTTTAGTACACTCAGCACTTGTTGCACCTGTAGTTATTACGTCATCAACCAGCAAAATAACTTTGCCTTGAACATTAAAGTTTTTATTGAGTTCAAAGCTACCCAGAATGTTTCTTGTTCTTTCTTTTTTAGTTAGTCCTACTTGATTTTTTGTAATTTTTTTCTTAATTAACAGATTTGGAATAAATGGCTTATCAAGTTTCTTAGATAGTTCCCAAGCGAGGATTTGAGGAGGATTATACCCTCGAAAAAGACGTTTCAGTTTATGCATCGGTACTGGGGCTATGACATCAATATCTTTTAAATCTTCTAAAAATCGATTATTTATTAGCTTAGCAAATAATTTTGCTAAACTTGTTTTATCATGATACTTAAAATTGTGGACTAATTTTTTAGTTTCTGGCGAGAACTCCAGTAAAGTTCTTATCATATCAATTTTGGGCTTAGCAATAACGCAAGCAGCACAAATATTAACTTCACTAAAATCCACTTCGAATTTTTTGCAACAAATAAAACAGTAAGGTTTATTTATAAAGTTAAATTTTGGCCAACAAGAACTGCAGATACCTTCACCGGTATCGGTAAGGTCATTACAGGCAGAACATCTAAAAGGAAAAATAAAATTGATTAACTTATTAAGTAAACCCAAGATATTCAAAACTTAAATATCACTTACAAATTGCTCCATTTCAGCAACTGTTGAAATGTTAGTAACTTTAAAGTTATGAGGTGTTTTTTTAGCAAGTCCTGTTAATACCTTACCAGAGCCTATTTCTACCAGCTCATTTACTCCAAGGCGATGTAATTCATCCATAGTTTCCCGCCACCGGACAGTACCACAAATTTGAGACACTAGATTAGAACGAATTTCATCCGGAGAAACTGTTTGTTTAGCTGTTACATTTGCTATTACGGGAACTGCCGGAATTTTAATATTTGTCTGTATTAGAGCAGATGACATAGGTGCTTCTGCTGGCTTCATTAGAGCAGAATGAAATGGCGCACTCACTTTAAGTTTAATAGCTTTATACCCTAAATCTTTCAAAACGGATAGCATGTAGTTAATATTTTCGTCATGGCCACTTATAACAATTTGTCCTTCTACATTATCATTGGCAATCTGACATATTCCACCAACGCTAGAGAAATCTAATAATTCCTTTAACTCTTTCAAGGTTATTCCTATGCATGCAGCCATTGCCCCTTCTCCTTGTGGAGATGCTTGTTGCATAGAAGTACCTCTTATATGTAGTAATTTTGCTGTATCCTCAAGCGATAAACTTTGAGCTCCGCAGAGAGCACTATATTCCCCGAGTGAATGCCCTGCTACAAATGATGAAAGTTCGTTTATTTTTTTGCCTGATTGTTTTATAATAACCTTGAGAATCGCTATGGAGACTGCCATTAGGGCTGGTTGGGTGTTTTCGGTAAGGGTGAGTTCATCGATTGAACCGTTAAAAATAATGTTACTAAGAGGATATTTTAAAACTTCATCGACAGTTCCGAAAGCAAATTTTGCTTCGTCGAAATTGTCGTAAAAATCCTTTCCCATACCGACGATTTGAGAACCCTGCCCAGGAAAAATGAAAGCTCTGTTCATAAAAATAAAATATATTAAAGTTATTTTAAGCCATTATGAGAAATATACGTAAACTGTCAATTATTTTAGTAATTATAGCAAATTTCTGCTGGTGTATCCATATATTTGCCGACGGAAAAACTTCTACGCATAACGACCCTTATAAACAAGTTTTTGCTTACATAGAAACTAGCAACTGGCCAAATGCCGAAAACTTAGCCAATAAGTTAGGAGATAAAGCTTTACTTAAGATAGTTTTATCGCAGAAATTTCTAGACCCAAACTATACCAAAACCACTTTTCATGAAATAGTAAAATTCTTAAAAGTAAACCCAAAATGGCCGCAAAATAACTTATTGAAAAGTAAAGCCGAAAACCTTCTAGACGATACGGTAACTGATGCAGAAATATATAATTGGTTTAAGACTCATCGGCCGATTACCGGTTGCGGCCATAAATACTATGCTTTTGCCGCTGCCCAGATTTTAACCGATCCAAATAAGCTTGCTCCTATAATTAAAAATGGATGGGTATACGGCTCTTTCAACAAAGAGCAACAAGTTGATTTTTACAAGAAATTTAAAAAATTTCTTAATAAGAATGATAATATCAAAAGAATAGATAATTTAATCTGGAAAGGTTCAACTACATTAGCTAAAAACTCCCTAAATTCAGTAGAAGCAGGATATAGAAAAGCTTTTGAGGCACACATTGCTTTCTCTGAGATGAAGGAAGAAGCAAAACAACTCTTTAGAAAGGTTCCAAAAGAATATTACACACCAGGGTTAGTATATCAATACGTCAGTTCTAGAAAAAATGAATTGCCTAAAAGTACGGAAATTGCAAGTTTAATAAATGCCGTAAAACATTACGGGATGCACGGAGATGATTTTTGGAAAGTCCAATGCTATTTAGCAAGGGAATACATTGAAAATAAACGTTTCAACGATACCTATATTATTTCTAGTATACATTTTGCCGAAAGCGCAGGAAACATTAGTGACGCCGAGTTTTTGTCCGGATGGTTGGCACTTCGTTTTCTAAATAAACCACAACTGGCTATAAAACATTTTAAAAAATTTGCTCAGGTAGTAAAAACTCCAATCAGTATATCAAGAGGGATGTATTGGTTAGGCAGAGCTTACGCAAAAAACGGTCAAAAAGAAGAGGCAAAGAAATTATATGAAAGGGCAGCTCACCAATTTGGCTATACATTTTATGGGCAAGTAGCAACTTTAGAAATTGGAGCAAATAAATTAAGACTGCCGCCAAAGGTAACCTCTACTCCTAAAAAAGATTATAATATAAAAAATAATGATATACTAAGAGCAGCGAATCTGGTTAGTAAATACGGTAGCAGTAGCCTTGCTAAGGTTTATTTAGATGATTTAATCCATTCTGCCAAAGAAGAACAAGAAGTGTTAGCAATTGCTCTGGCAACTAAAACTCCTAATGTCCATCATAAAGTTTGGTTATCAAGAACTGCTATGCAGAAGCATGTATTTTTAGATCATTATTCATTTCCTGATCCTTATAAAATAGATCATCTACCCACAGAAAAAGCTCTCACTTACAGCATCATTCGGCAAGAGTCCAGTTTTGAAAAGTCTGTGATTGCTCCAGACAAAGGAATGGGTTTAATGCAGCTTATGGAACCGACAGCTTGCGATACCGCTAAAAAACTAGCCATTAAATGTAATTTAAAAAATTTAACGAACGACGCATACTATAATTTAACTTTAGGAAGTCATTATTTGGCTGATATGCTACAGGAACATAAAAACTATTATGTGCTTGCTATTGCTGCTTACAATGCCGGCCCTCACCGAGTAAAAAAATGGTTGGATTTGTATGGTGACCTAAGAGAATTTAAAAATCACCATCAAGCTATTGACTGGATTGAAAGTATACCTTTTTCTGTAACTAGAAACTACGTTCAAAGAGTTTTAGAAAATCTACAAATATATAGAGCAATTTTAAATAAGGACGGTAAATTTAAATTAAAACAAGACTTACTTGGTAATGCATAGAGGCTGTGAAATAATTACTGGAAATATTTAAAATTTAAATATACGCTTGAAGTTAAAACTATAGTAGGTAAAAGGAGTATTCAAAATGAGTAAATTAAAAATAGGAGATAAAGCACCTGAATTTCTAGTAGAAATATCCCAGGATAAAAAAGTCAGTTTAGGAGATCTTAAAGGAAAATATATTGTTTTGTATTTCTATCCTAAAGATGATACGCCGGGCTGTACACTCGAAGCAATAGATTTTAACGAACTGCTAAACGAATTTAATTCATTAAATACAGTTGTTTTAGGAATCTCCAGAGATAGTTTAAAATCTCACGATAAGTTTAAGGATAAATATAACCTTAAATTTAATCTTGGTTCAGATATAGATGGCCAAACTTGTTCTAAATATTCCGTGTGGGTTGAAAAATCAATGTTTGGCAAAAAATATATGGGTGTTAATAGAGCTACCTTTTTAATTAACCCAGAGGGTAAAATAGCTCATATTTGGCCAAAAGTTTCGGTAGAAGGTCATGCTCGAGAGGTATTAGCTAAAATCAGAAGTTTATCGGTTTAATTTTTGAGGGATATTTACTGATTTATTTCTATAATTATAGGGAATAATTCTGGATTTCTTAAAACTTCCCATTTACTTTATAACATAACCTTTTTATTGATTTGAGGAGGAACTTGTGAAATTAACTAAACAATTTGTAGAGAAATTATTCAAAAACTTGGAAAATGGACACCAAGAACAATTCTTTTCACAAGTTTCATCTAATGTGTTATGGGAAGTGATGGGCACCCATCCACTAGCTGGAGTTTATAATGGAAAACAAGAATTCCTTGATCATACCTTTGTACGCTTAAAAAAACTTTTAAAAGGTGGACCAGTGTTAAAGGTAAGTAATATTCTAATAGCTGAAGATGCGCCAATAGCCATAGTAGAAATGGTACAGCTGTCTTATTCTATTAACGATAAACCATTTAACAATAAGTATTGCTGGATAGTAAAATTTGAAAATGAGGTTATTGTCCATGTTAGAGCATATTTAGATTCGGCACTAGTACAAGCATTAGTAAATGAAAACTCTAACAAATCTAAATAAGTAATTAGGTAAATAAATGGTTACGTACATAAGTTTTTATGTGCTAATTACCTTTTCTAGCAGGGTCTATAATTTTAAGCTAGAAAGCTACTTAAAGATCTCTAGGTGCCCATCTTTTTCAGTTAGATGAACAGTATCGCCGCTAGAGAATTTCCCTGCTAAAATAAGCTTTGCTAGATTGTTTTGTACCTCTCGCTGAATAACCCTTTTTAATGGTCTAGCACCGAATGCAGGATCATATCCTTTATCTGCTAACCATTTAATAGCTAAATCATCATAGTTAAGCTCTATATGCTGAACTGCTAGAACTTTCCTCAATATGTTCATCTGAATTTTAACAATATCAGACATATGAGTTCTATTTAAGCGGTGGAATAGAATAATTTCATCTAATCTATTTAAAAACTCTGGCCTGAAGGCATCATTTACGTAATTCATTACTTGCCCGCGTAGGAGTTCCGTATCTTCTCCCTCTTTTTGATTAACCAACACTTCAGCGCCCAGGTTGGAAGTAAGAATAATCAACGTATTTTTAAAATCTACTAAATTCCCTTGGCTATCGGTTAACCTTCCCTCATCCAAGATTTGCAGCATTATATTAAATATATCAGGATGAGCTTTTTCTATTTCATCAAACAGAATTACCTGATATGGCCTTCTTCTAACACTTTCAGTTAGAGCACCCCCTTGTTCATAACCTACATATCCGGGAGGGGCGCCAATTAATCTGGCCACGGCATGTTTTTCCATATATTCCGACATATCAATTCGTAATATTGCTGACCTGTCATCAAATAAGAATTCTGCTAATGCTTTGGTAAGCTCGGTCTTTCCAACTCCAGTAGGGCCTAAGAACAGAAATGAACCAAGAGGCTTTTCATGATCACTAATTCCTGCTCTAGATCTGCGCACGGCATCACTAACGGCAGCAATAGCTGCTTCTTGGCCAATTACTGATTTCATTAAATGTTCCTCCATTGCCAGTAATTTATCTTTTTCGCTTGTAAGCATTGTATCAACAGGAATTCCAGTAATTTTAGAAACAATAATCGCAATATCACTATCGGTAACTCTTTCTTTGAATAGCTTGTTAGTGCTTGCTGCCTCGGCAGTTTTTAGCTTATTAGTCAGTTCTGGAATAATACCGTATTTTAGCTCACTTGCTTTTGCAAGATCACCACTTCTTTCAGAACGTTCCAAATCAATTTTAGCATTTTCCAGCTCTTCTTTAATTTTCTGAGAGAGCTGTATTTGAGATTTCGCTGCTTGCCACTTGGAATTCATATCAAGTGATTTAGATTCCAGTTCTGCAAGTTCCGCAGATAAAGTAACAACCTTTTTTTGTGAATTTTCATCTTTTTCTTTTTTAAGTGCTGATAATTCTACTTTAACTTGGATTATCCGCCGATCAAGCTCATCCAATTCTTCAGGTTTGCTAGAAACCTCAATTTTTAACCGGCTGGCGGCCTCATCGAGCAAATCTATTGCTTTATCTGGTAAAAATCGATCAGTAATATAGCGGTTTGAAAGAGTCGCTGCTGCTATAATTGCACTATCTGCAATAGTTATTCCATGATGTAACTCATAACGATCTTTAATACCGCGAAGGATTGAAATAGTATCTTCAACACTAGGCTCTGAAACATATACAGCTTGAAAACGCCTCGCTAAGGCTGCATCTTTTTCAATATATTTACGGTATTCGTCCAGTGTAGTTGCACCAATACAATGTAACTCTCCTCTTGCAAGCATTGGCTTTAACAAGTTGGAGGCATCCATGGCCCCCTCTGTCTTACCTGCTCCCGCTAGTAAATGCAGTTCGTCAATAAACAGGATAATTTCACCGCTTGCTTCCTTAATCTCATTAAGCACTGCTTTGAGGCGCTCTTCAAACTCGCCACGATATTTAGCTCCGGCAATTAACGCTCCCATATCAAGTTCAATAATTCTACAATTTGCGAGCGATTCCGGTACATCCCGCATATATACCCTCTGTGCTAATCCTTCAATTATGGCAGTTTTACCAACACCAGGCTCACCAATTAATACAGGATTATTCTTGGATCTTCTTGATAAAACCTGGATTGCCCGTCTAATTTCTTCATCTCTACCAATAATCGGGTCAATCTTACCTTCAGAAGCAAGCTTAGTTACGTCCCTTCCATATTTAAGTAATGCATCATAACTGTTTTCGGCAGATTCTGAAGTAGCTGTTCTGCCTTTTCGTAAATCCATAATAGCTGCCGTTAATTTTCTTGAATCAATACCGGATTGGACAAGAATATTACCGGCTACTCCTTTATCATAAGAGGTTGCTTCAAATATCTTTTCTACAGTAGTAAAGCTATCTTTGTTATCTTTTGAAAGGCTTATCGCCTTTTCTAAGACTTTTAACCCTTCGGAAGATAACGTAACCTGACCGCCGCCTCCATGAACCTGGACCTGAGGAATCGCTTCTAATTCCTTATCTGTTCTGAGGATAATTAGAGAACTATCGGCTCCCAGTTTATTAATTAAATTTGTAATAACACCACTTTCTTCCCGAAGTAGGCAAGCCAGTAAATGTAGAGGTAATATTTGTTGATGGTTATACTTTGCAGCTAGTAATTGGGAAGCAGAAATTACATTTCTGGCTGCTAGTGTAAATTTTTCGATATTCATAACATTACCTTTTTATTAACTTCTACAGAATTTATATAAGGTCTAAATTCTAAAAATCAATAAGGTGCTAAAATGAACTCATACCCTTACTTGATCCGTCCTAATTGTTTTTTACTAGAATAAAATCTCTCGCTCCTATACTTGTACCTGATTGTATCTCGGGCTCAGGCTAATTATTGTTCGATATTATTCAAAATAGAATATTATACCTTGTGAGTTTTTACTTATTAATTAAATATTGACTGCTACTGAGATAGTTTCTTATTAATTTTTTTTAGATATTACAACTAGAGAACTATCCACAGAGAGTGTGGATAACTATGTTAGTAATATGTTATATTAAGGTATAAATTCCAGTAGCTACCTAGCAAAGTTATAGAGTGATTAAAAAATGAGCGCTGCCTTGAAACAGGCATCACTCCAATAAAATAAAAAAAATATTACGCTATTAACGGATAGCTATTCAATAATGAAGTTTAGTTTGTGTATAACTTTAACTAACTTCTAGGTTGTAAGTCTTATATTCTAAGAAATTGGCGAAATTATAGCTTTATATAGGGGTACAAAGATGAGAATAAATTTTAATAAAATTAGTCATTGGCTATATTAATTTATCAAAATTATTGGTACCTCTGGCCGGATTTGAACCGGCACACTCCAGGAGCAACAGATTTTGAGTCTGTCGTGTCTACCAATTCCACCACAGAGGCACACATATTTAAGATAAGTAGACTATATAGCTAATTATATATTGTCAATTTAAAAGCCGTTTCTCCTCATATTGTTATTTATTAGCATTTCCGTTTATATCATAAATCTTACGATATTTAACTTTTAAAGTTATTTCGTACAAGGCTATTTATGGCTAGAAAAATAAAAAATAACTAAAGCTAAAATTGCGAGAGCTTGAAAAACCACTCTTAAGGTCATTAGTTTAGTACCAAATTTTTTGCTGATTTTATCTCCTCCAGCCATCGACAATATCCCTAATAGTAAAATCATCGTCGTAATCATGATAAATAGCAAAAGAAGATAGTTCATACGAATACTCATGTCTAATTAATTCAGCTACGTTACATAACTCTAAATTGTTTTTATCCTAAATTGTTAGAATATTCGATTCTAAAAGGAATATTTAAGTGTTTAAGTAAAGCAAAATTTATTTTATTTTTTATAAAATTAGCTTCTTTTATTGATTTTGATTTACAGGTAAATTTTAAGAAAAATTGATCTTCCAATTCAGAAACTTTGGTTAAATATACTTCCGGTATAATGGATGAAACGGTAAAATCTAATTCATTACTAACGTATCTTAATTGCTCAGCAATTAGACTATGGTCAACCTGCACCCCTTCTTTTTTTATTATATTTATGTATATGTAATAACTGATATTATCATTACCGGACCACTTAGAAAACTTATTCTGCATTATTATCGTATTAGGGACTAAAACATCTTCTCCTGTAAAACTATTAACAGTTATACACCTAGTACCTATTGATTTTACTTTGCCGATAGCACCTTGAATTTCTACAATATCACCAATTTTTATAGGTTTCTCTATTATAATAATCATGGTATTTACCAGATTATTTACAAGCCCCTGTGCGCCAAGTCCGATACCAATTGCAAAAGCACCTCCAATGAAGGCAAATATAGCCAGCGGAATATTCGCAACCTGTAAGGCAAGAAGAACTGTAATTCCTAGAAATACAAGCGATAAAAGCCGTTCTATGGTATAAACTAGATCTTGATCCTCATCTAGTTTCTTGGAGATTACCGGCATAATTAGCTTAATTAGTTTTTTAGATAGGTTGATGCCAATAAGTAGTATTAGTAAAGCTACTACTATATTACTAACCTTTATGTCGTTTCCGGAAATATTAACCAGACCGTATTGCCACATATCATGGAAAATTGATGAATCAACTTGGGTTGGAGGGAGTAAATTTGTCATGATCTTATATCTTTTTACTAGCTTAATTATAAAACTAATAGGCTAAAGTTTATTGTCAATATTTTAAGTTGACAATTAAGGTGTTTTTGATTAAATTTGACCATCAATCATTGCAAAAGCGATAATCTGTTAAATATTTAATTAGTATTATTAATTATTATGAAACGTACATTTCAGCCTAGTAAGCTAGTAAGAAAAAGAAGACATGGTTTTAGGTCAAGAATGGCAACCGTAGGCGGAAGATTAGTTATAAAGAACCGTAGAGCAAAAGGAAGAAAAAAGTTAACTGCCTAATTTAAAAGTGGTCTCTCTTTATTCCTTAAGAAATCAAAAAAAATTTGACCTTGTTAATCTGCACGGTAAAAAGGTATCTAGTCCATACTTCATGACTGTAATTGCTCAAAACTTTGATTTAATTCAAACGGATAGCCAAAATCCCGCTTTTTTAGGAATGAAGGTTAGTAAAAAATTATCTAAAAAAGCATATATTAGAAATAAAATCAAGCGGCGAATAAGACACTTAATGAGAATAATGCTGAAAGAGCCTGATCTCAATCTTTCAAAAGTAGCTATAATTTTTATACCTTACAAAAATTTCGACTTAGTGGAATTTGCCAAATTATCATTTGAATTTAAGAAAGTCTTACAAAGAACTATAAGAAAAAATAACTCCTAAGTAGCCAATTAAATTAACCCCAACTGTGGTTAAGAAAGTAGCTGAATAGGTGTAGGTATTAGGGTATTCTAGAGTTTTCTAACAAAAAAGATTACCCTAATGAATATAGATTACGATAGTTTATTCTGTTTTGTCGATGATTTTTACAAAGGCTTTGAGCCATGGTATAAAAAATCTCTACTTACCTGTAGCACAAAGAAACGAAACAGGGAATGTAAAATGAGTCTCTCGGAAATAATAACAATTCTGATAGCCTTCCATCAATCAGGCATGGCTTGCTTTAAATATTTCTATCTTGAACTTATGAGGGATTATAGGAATTTATTCAACTATTTAGTGCATTACGATCGATTTGTAGCCTTAATCAAACACTTGCCTTTCCAGCATTAGTTTGTTTATTAAAAACGCTTGAGGGTACGGTTACATAATACCTTTTTATTGATGCTACACCAATGGCGGTATGTGATAATTTACGAGAAAAAAGACATAAGGTTTTTAAGGGATTAGCTAAAAAAGGTAAGACCTCTACAGGTTGGTTCTTTGGGTTCAAACTTCATTTGATCTTTAATACTTATGGTGAAATAGTAAGAATGCAAATTACTGGCGGTAACATTGATGATCGCTCACCCGTTATGAGTTTGGTAAAAGATATATCTGCTAAACTTATTGGCGATAAAGGTTATATCTCTAAAAAATTATCAGCTGAATTATTTAACCAAAACGTTACCTTAATTACCAAAATTAAGAAAAAAATGAAAAATTGTTTAATGGATATGACCGACAAAATGATGCTAATCAAAAGATCTTTTATTGAAACTATATTTTCGTCCATTAAGCTCTTAGATACGCTAATACATCATAGACATAGGTCGCCAGTTAATGCCTTCACTCACTTGTTTGCAGGACTTATTAGCTATCAAATCCGTGATGATAAACCTTCATTACACCAGTTGCTAAAATAAAATCCTTAAACACAGTTGGGGTTAAATTAGTATTTACCCACATTGTGAATTTCCCTAGCTCACACTTATAGCCTTTGCTCTCGATCATTATTATGCTAAATAACGTCAAACATTATCTTTATATATCAAGATTTACTACGTTCAAAGCATTTGCATTAATAAACTCCTTCCTTGGTTCAACAACACTGCCCATTAAAGTGGAAATTATCTCCTCCGCCCCGTCAATATCGCTAACTTTCACTTGCAGTAAAGTCCTTTTTGAATGATCCAGGGTAGTTTCCCATAACTGTTCTGCATTCATTTCTCCAAGACCTTTAAATCTTTGGATCCCAAGACCTTTCTTACCATTTTCTATTATAATCTCAAGCATTTTACTTGGTAAGGAAATTTTATACTCCGTTGACTTAACGATTAATGTACAATGTCCATTAAAATAATTAGATAATGATTGCCCAATCCTAGAAAGATTTATAAATTCCGGAGCTTCAAGCTGTTGCTTATAAAGTATTTTAGTATTTTTAACCCCCCGTACAAACCTAAAAAATTCTATGGATTCGCTAAAAATATTTACCTGCCAATCTGTTTTATCCGGTTCGGAAGCACCGGGATTTAATACAGAAATCGCCTTCATGATTTCATTTTCTTTAAGGTTATTGAAAGATTCCACTTGAAGCAAATTATTTACGGCTAGACATTCAGCAATATTATGATCAAATTTTTTCGAAACATGGCTTAATGTGGTTACAAATAAAGCTGTTTGATTGATTATATTAATTAAATTTTCACCGGTTATTTCCTTACCATTTTCAATCGATAAATAGGTATCATTAACGGTACAATTTATCAAATACTCCTGAAGAGCCTGCTCATTTTTTAAATAGGTTTCATTTGATCCTTTCTTTACCTTATAAAGAGGCGGCTGAGCAATATATAAATAACCTCTTTCTATTATCGGGCGCATATGTCTATAGAAAAAAGTAAGTAATAAGGTTCTAATATGAGAGCCGTCAACATCAGCATCAGTCATAATAACAATTTTATGATAACGTAGTTTTTCTATATCAAAATCCTGAGTGCCAATGCCTGCACCAAGCGCAGTAATTAAGGTTCCGACTTGATCAGAGCCAAGCATTTTATCAAATCTAGCTCTCTCAACATTTAGTATTTTACCGCGTAGAGGTAATATAGCTTGGGTTTTTCGATCTCTTCCTTGTTTTGCAGTACCGCCAGCAGAATCTCCCTCAACTATAAATATTTCAGACTTAGCGGGGTCTTTTTCTTGACAATCAGCCAACTTTCCGGGCAGATTAGACACTTCAAGGGCTGATTTCCTTCTAGTTAATTCCCTTGCCTTTTTTGCTGCTTCTCTTGCGGTTGCCGCTTCCACTATCTTGTTGATGATCAGTTTTGCTTCAACCGGATGTTCCTCAAACCACTCTAGTAATTTGCTATATATTGCGTTTTCGACAACTGGTCTAACCTCTGAAGAAACCAATTTATCTTTTGTTTGGGAAGAAAATTTAGGGTCAGGAATTTTAACAGATAGCACACAAGAAAGACCTTCTCTTGCATCATCTCCGGTAAAATTGACTTTAGTTTTTTTCGCAATGCCACTTTGCTCGAGATAACTATTTATCATCCTTGTTAAAGCTGCTTTAAAAGCAATTAAATGTGTCCCACCGTCGCGCTGGCGTATATTGTTAGTAAAGCACAAGATATTCTCATGATAAGAATCATTCCACTGCATTGCACATTCAAAACTTATACCTTTTTCCTCATTATGGGTAATTAGAGAGATAGCAGGATGAAGAGTTACTTTACTTCTATCAATATATTTGACATATGCTTCTATCCCTCCGGTAAAATAGAACTCCAGTTCTTTTTTTTCATCATACCTATTGTCAATCAGGATTATTCTGACACTTGAATTCAAAAAAGCCAGTTCTTTCAGCCTGTGCTCTAAGGTAGAAAAATTAAATTCAATATTAGTAAAGATACTAATAGAGGGCATAAAAGTAACTTCTGTACCTTTTTTTCCTCTTGCATCTCCTACCACTGCTAGCGGGTTTTCAGACTCTCCGTTTACAAATCTAATAAAATGTTCTTTCTGGTTACGCCAGATACAAAGTTCTAACCAGTCAGACAAGGCATTAACTACCGAAATACCTACTCCGTGTAATCCCCCAGAAACCTTATATGAATTTTGATCAAATTTCCCTCCCGCATGAAGTTGAGTCATTATAACTTCCGCAGCAGAAATACCCTCCCCTTCATGAATATCAACTGGTATACCGCGGCCATTATCCCGGACAGTTACCGAACCGTTCTTGTTAAGTATTACTTCCACCCGATCACAATAACCGGCTAAGGCTTCATCGATAGCATTATCCACTGCTTCATATACCATGTGGTGCAATCCCGATCCGTCGTCAGTATCACCTATATACATTCCCGGTCTTTTCCTTACTGCTTCTAGGCCTTTTAGTACCTTAATTGAATCGGCGGCATACTCTTGGTAAAGGTGTGTTCCGGTTTCTTCAATATTGACTTTTTGTTCCGAGTTCGACATAGCTATCTTTAAAATGTTGGAAAATAAACACTTCAAGTACAAAATATTCTTTCTTAAACAGTGCCTTCGGATAATATAACATTGTGTTCTATTTTAAAAGTAAAACTTAAACAATAATTATCATATAGGTATAAAGGCCATGCAATTACCAATTTTTAAGCATATTTCTCAGGCACTGAGCGATTACGATTTATTTTTATTTGATCTATGGGGGGTAGTTGTTGAAAATGAGAAATTATATCCCGGTGTTGTAGAATCCATAAACAGTATTTTAGCGCAGAAACAGGGTCTTTTTGTATCAAATGTACCGCGCCCTGCCTTCGTTATGCAAGAAAAGTTAGCAAAATGGGGTTTAAATGCTACTGAAGAAATGATCATAACTTCTGGCGATATTACTAGGGAATTAATTACAGAAGAAGCAATTAAACTTGGTAAAGATAAGCTGACAATATACCATCTCGGGAGTGATAAAAACGATGATATATTACGTAAACTAAACCATACTATTACTGAGGACTATACAAAAGCAGATGTTTTGCTTTTAACTTTATACCGTGATGAAAATCAGAATATTAGAGAATTCGATAATTTATTAAAGAATGTTGCTAAACAACCTAACCTGCTTAAAATATGTGCTAATCCCGATATTTCAATTCCTAAAGGCGATATAATCAGATACTGCGCCGGATATTTTGCCCGGATTATAGAAGAACACGGAGGCACGGTTGTATATACCGGTAAACCTAAAGAGGTTATATATCAGCATATTTTTAAGCGATCAGCGGTAGTTCCGAAAAACAGAATTCTAATGATAGGCGACACCTTTGAAACTGATATTCTTGGTGCTCAGAAGATAGGAATAGATTCTGCTTTGGTTCTTACTGGTAATGCGCATAAATATCACTCAATCTATGGATCTCTTGAGGATAAAATTTCTGTTCTTGGAAAAAAAGCCAAAGAACTAAAAATATTTCCTACATTTATCACTGAGTTGTCTTAATTTAAGTTCTATATGCAAGAACAAGAACTTATCTTAAAAACAGAGGAAGAAACCAAGAAGCTGGCCATAAAACTAGCTACACAAATAAAGAAAGGTTCGATTATAGCTATTAGCGGCAGTCTTGGCACCGGAAAAACTTTTCTATGCCGTCATATAATTAAGTATTTATCTGGGGAAGATGTTAAAGTGGTTAGTCCAACTTTTAATCTATTACAAATTTACCCAACTAAAAATTTTGAAATTTTCCATTTTGACTTATATAGGTTAGAAAATTTAGAAGAAATATATGAACTAGGTATAGAAGAAGCATTTTCTGGTAATCATGTATGCTTAATTGAATGGCCAGAAATTATTAGCAACATTTTACCTAAAAATACGATTTCAATAAAAATATCTCTAAATAGTGATAATACTCGCTTAGTTTCTATCTATAAAATTTAAATAAACATTATTTTATAGCTTTATTTTCTCCATCTATTATGAAACCAGAACCACTGCGAAGGATTTTCTTTAATCCATTTTTCCAGTGTTTGATTAATAAGCAGCATGATATTATACTCATCACTTTCTTTATTGCTAGTAGGCGGATATTTTATCTCTGGATGAAGGATAGCTTTAAAATTGCTACCCTTAGTGCGGATTAATTGACACGGTATAATAGGATAATTATATTGCAAACTCAGCTTAGCAATAGCATTTGCCGTCATGGCGGGTATCCCAAAAAAAGGTACTTCAATACCATCATTCATTTTCTGATCAACAAGCATAGCAATCGAATAGCCATTTTTGATTGCCCGAACCAGTCCCTTAGCTCCACTTGGTCCCTTAGCTATCATAAGTACATTTGGATTTTTGCTCCGAGTTTGAAGAATTTCCCTGTCAACATAAGGATTATTTGCTTTTCGGTAAATAATAGCAAATTTAGGATAAATATCTGTGATATGTCGTATGACGAAATCCCAATTAGCCTGATGAGCTAAAAAAAGTAAAAATGGTTTTTTATTTTTCTGGTAATCTTTCACATTTTCTATACCCTCCATAGTAAACATGGAGTTCATTTGTTGGTCAGATAATTCGTTAATAAAAGGAAATTCGCCAATATATTTGCCAAAATTATCCCATATTTGAGAAATAATTTTTTGGTTATCAAATTTCTCTCCAAATACCTTATTTAAGTTTCGTTCTGCTATTTTAGTTACTCCTGTATATGGACCTAAGAACCTGGCTACGTAACCGCAAAAAGCTACCGAATTCTTAAACCCTATTATTTTCATGGTTCCTATAAACAATTTAAAAAAAATATATTCAATAAAATGTTTAATTTTCTTGGAATAATTTTTCATATATTAAATCTATGGATTTCTGCTCATTTTCAAATTCAAGGCCGACACGAGCACATATTATTAGCTCTTTATAGTTAGTCGTTAACTTAACGTAATCTTTTTCTGTGGTAATTAAAGAAGCCTTATTTAACCTCGCTAGCTCTAATAACTTTTTTATCTCATCTTCAGAATAATGATGATGATCTCCAAATAAGACATATTGTTTAACTTTCAAGTTATTTTCCAATAATAGTGAATAAAATTTTTCCGGATTACCAATACCAGCAAAAGCAATATATTCCATATTTTTATCTAAACTTTCTTTTAATTTAATAGTAGGGGTAAAATACGGTTTTTGAGTTAAAGTAATACTATTAATTAAGTTAATATCTTTAGATTGATTATTACCAATCATAAAAATTAAATCAGATTTTGCTAAACCGGATTTTAGACTTTCTCTTAACGGTCCAGCAGGAAAAATTCTGTTATTTCCTATACCCTTTAACAAGTCAATTGCTAGTATTTGTAAATTTTTTTGTAACACTGGATTTTGCATACCATCATCTAGTATCACTATTTCAGGGTTTATTCGTTGAATTAGCGGTAGTGCATAATTGAATTTTTTTGCAGCTATTACCGGGCCATATTTCCGAAGCATTACCGATTCATCTCCTACTTCCTTAGCAGTATCGGTTTTTTCAACTAATTTTGCTTTCATAAGATCTGATTTATAAGCTTTAGTAACGATCACAAACGAAATTTTTTTTTGAGTAAGTTTTTGCGCTAGCCATGCCACAATTTGAGTTTTACCGCTTCCCCCTAATGTTATATTACCTACACAAATTATTTTTTGAGGCAATATAATCTTCTTCGTCGTCTGGGTTCTTATAAAACCGAGTAAGGTATATATATATGAAAAAGGTACCATTATAGAGGAAAGCCATCCTTTTTTAGACCAAAAATTAGGATATTTTAAATTAATCATTAAAAAAAATGTCTATCTGTTGAAGATAATTAGTTAAAATTTTTTGTTTAGATTCAACGTATTTTTTGGCATTAGCGGAATATTTTTGACAGACTTTCTGGTTTTTATCTGCCAGAAAAAATAGGATCTGGTTTTTTAATTCTTCCGCACTATTAACCTGGATGCACGCTTTACTTTCGAGCATTTCGTCAGTAATATCTCGAAAATTACTCATATTCGGGCCTACAATAATAACGTTACCAAAACGCGCAGGCTCAAGCAGATTATGACCTGCTATCCGACTTTTCATTTTAAAAGAACCGCCAATAAAAGTAATATCAGCAAGACTATAAAATAATCCTAATTCGCCAAAACTGTTAACAATATAAAGATCATTCTTTAAAATATTATTTCTGGTTTTATCTGATAGTAAAGTGTACCTTAGTCCTAGCTTATTACATATTGCTCCAACCTCACTAGCTCTTTCTGGATGCCTTAAAACAATAATCGGAAAAAAATTGTCTATTTTTTCTTTTTTAAACTGACAAATTACATCTAATAGCACTGACTCATCTTCTTCATGAGTACTAGCTGCAACAAAAATTTTTCTACCTTTAAATAGTGTTTGTAGAGAAGTTAGTTCTTTTTTATCCACTTCTAGTTCTTTGTTGGTAAATTTTATATTGCCTAAATTCTCGGCTTTAACACAACCAAGTAACTGGTATTTTTCTAAATCTGTCGTGCTTTGAACTCCGATGTATGAAAATGAGTCGGTTAACATTTTGAATATTTTAGGAAATTTTTGCCAACTTCGAAAAGATTTATCAGATAATCTACCATTTAAAAGTATTAGTTTACATTTTTTAGCTCCAAAAGTAACTAATACTGGCCAAATATCAAATTCAACAAATATCCCCAGAGTCGGTTGCCAATATTTATAAAACCTTCTTATAGTAAAAATATTATCAAGCGGCGTAAATTCATGGTACACTCCTATAGGTAACCATTGATTTATAAGATTTGCAGATGATAATGTACCGGTTGTAATTAAAAAATCCGCATTTCCGTACTTATTTCTTAACTGATTTACAAGATTAATTGCAATTATAGATTCCCCAACACTGGCAGCATGAACCCAGATTAATTTCTCTTTTTTCCCTTTTTGGTTATAAATGGCAAATCTACTCTTTAAGGAATTAATATTTTCCTTTCCCTTTATTGTCCTTGCCAGAAGTATTATAATATAAAAAGGAAAAAAAATAACAGCCAGTAAATGGTATAGCAAAATAACACTCATTTTGTTTCTTACTAAAATCTTGCGATTGCCCTCTTATTAGATTTAATATTACCTTTTTTAGGATTAATTAATTTAAAAGCAATAAGATTTTATTTTAAATTATAGAATCGGTATTACTCATTAGCATTATTTTGCGATTTACTGGAAGTATTTAAAAAACTACGCATTTTTTTTGACCTTGTAGGGTGTTTTAGTTTACGCAGTGCTTTTGCTTCTATCTGTCTTATTCTTTCTCTAGTTACGTGAAACTGCTGTCCTACTTCTTCCAAAGTGTGGTCGGTATTCATACCAATACCAAACCTCATTCGCAGAACTCTCTCCTCACGTGGTGTAAGGCTGGATAGAATTCTGGTAGTAGTTTCCCGTAAGTTTGACTGAATCGCAGCATCGATAGGTAGAATAGCATTTTTATCTTCAATAAAGTCGCCAAGATAACTCCCATCTTCATCCCCAACGGGATTTTCAAGGCTTACAGGCTCTTTTGCAATTTTCATTACCTTTCTTACTTTATCAACAGGCATCGCAAGGCGATTAGCAATTTCGGCTGGCGTCGGTTCATATCCTAGTTCACTTAGCATTTGCCTGGAGGTACGAATAATTTTATTAATTGTTTCGATCATATGAACGGGAATACGAATTGTACGCGCCTGATCAGCAATAGATCTGGTAATAGCCTGCCTTATCCACCAAGTTGCATAAGTAGAAAACTTAAAGCCCCTGCTATACTCAAATTTATCTACCGCTTTCATTAAACCAATATTTCCCTCTTGGATAAGATCTAAAAATTGTAGTCCTCGGTTTGCATATTTTTTTGCAATTGAAATTACCAGCCTTAAATTTGCTTCGATCATTTCTTTTTTAGCTCTACTGGATTGCCTTTCACCTTTCTGGATTGCATTAACTATCCGTTTAAATTCAAAAATTGGCAAACCAATTACCTCTTCTTCTTTTTTAAATTCAGAGATTGTGTTATCAACCGCTGCAACCTCTTCTTGAATAAATTTTTTCCAACCAATTTCTTTCTTCTTTTGAATCTTTTCCTTCCAAGTGCTATCAATCACTGATCCTATATATTCTTTTAAGAAACTTTGGCGTTTAACACCATGTTTTTCAGCTAATCTTAGTAATTCTGTTTCTTTTGCTACCAACTTTTTATTTGTTTCATATATATCTGTTAGAACTTCTTCAATACGTTTAGCACTAAAATGTATAGAAGAAACTTCTTCAGTCAGTTCCATTAGCGCATTTTTGTACTTTTTGTTAGAAGCAAGAGAAGAGGTTTGTTTTTTAATTACATAATGATTTTTTGTTTCAGAAAGTAATTTCTCACAAATTTTTGCTATCCGTTCCATCTTATCTAACATATTCGGTAACAGCTCAGCTTCCATAGCAGAAATAGAAAGGGAAGATGCTTCTTCTGAATCATTCTCATTATCAATATCGGAATCAGAATCACTATCATTTAAGTATTCATCATTTTCCTCATTTTTATTATCACTAGTATTAACAATTGCAGTATCATCCTCTATATTGGCTTCCAAATCGATTAAATCACGCAAAGCAATTTGCTCATTGACCAGATCCTCATACAATTTGATAAATTTCTTCAAAGCCATCGGACTTTCGCAAAGAGAGTGAAGCATTAATTTTTTCCCCTCGTCAATGCGTTTTGCAATCTCTATTTCATTCTCGCGCGAAAGAAGTTCTACTCCTCCCATATCACGAAGATAAAGCCTAACGGTATCATCGGTAGAACCAAGACTTTCTGAATTAGAATCATCCTCATCTTCTTCACTATCAATAGCTGAACTAGAAATATTAAGCTCTTCGCTAACATTAATATCAAGCTTTATATCATCATTATTATCATCATCAATAATGTCGATACCCGCTTCTGAAAATTTTGATATAGCATTTTCTAAATCATCAACAGAAAGTTTCTTACTAGTTGCAATAGATTTGTTAATTTGGTTATAGGTCACAAAACCTTTCTTTTTACTTTCAAACACTAGGTTATCGACTTTTTTAAAATCATTTTCCTTGAGTTTTTCACCTGAATTTACCTTATCTTTATACATATTTTTATTATGATAATAATTAGAAACTTACCTTAGTTTATAAAAAATTCACTTAGCTTACTTAGTTGGTCATGAGTTTTTTGAATTTCTTTTAAATAAGAAGACGCCTTAAGCCTAACCTCTTCTTTATTACTATTTATTATATTAATATATTCTTGTTTTAACGATAATAAATAGTATTTTTTAGTTAAAAAATCAAAAATTAGCTCGTAATTTGCTTTATTTTTTTCAATAAAAATTGAGTCTAGAAAAATTTTCTTGGGATCAGATAGTACTAAAAAAATGCTATAAAATCCAGTTTTTTCTGCAAGTACCTTGGTCTTATTCTCATTAATATCGTCATACTTGTCTATTTGGCTAATATACCATTCCTTGAATTCATTCAGATCAGGACATAACAGAGTCAAATCCGAGACAAATTCTTTAATTCTAGCAATTTTTAGGAGGTTAGGGAACTTTATAATAAAACTACATAAAGATAATTCGATTATCTCTATTTCGGTATATTCTTTCTCACCGTTATTTCTAATATAAGTTTTATTGTTTTTCTTTAATTCCTTGCTCACTCCTTTTTTGCTATAAAGGTTTTGCCACAACTGATCCTTGAAATAGCGACGAAAATTAGCCAAAAGGACTTTATCTTTGATCTGCAAGCATACAGCTTCTAATTGGTTTTCTAAAACAGCCCTAGATTCTGCTGAAGAAAAATTCTTCCCTTTATATTCGTTTAACCAAATAGCTTCTGATAAATTAATTCTTTCTACAAGTAATCTATTAAAAAATTCGCTACCTTCAGATTTAATGACTTCATCCGGATCCTTAGAGCCCGGCAGCATGATAAAAGAAATCTTTTTATCATGAGCGACCATCGGAAGCGCTATATCAATTACCCTGCGGCTTGCTCGTTGTCCTGCACTATCCCCATCAAGGCAAATTATAATTTCCTCTCCAGAGCGCCACAATTTTTGCAGATGTTTTTCTGTTACAGATGTACCAAGGCTTGCAACAGCTTCATTTATACCTACTTTGTGTAAGGCAATTACATCCATATAGCCTTCTACTACAATTGAGTAATTTTTTTTATAAGCAGCACTAATAGCAATATTTTCTCCATACATTGTGTCACTTTTTTTAAATACTAAAGTTTCCGGAGAATTAATGTATTTGGGCATGCTATCTCCAAGAGCTCTCCCACCGAATCCTACAATTCTATTATAAGTATTTCTGATAGGAAAAATTATTCTATTATTGAATATCTCATAAATTTTACCATCTTCTTTCTTGCCCACTAAGCCTGAATTTAATAAAATTTTCAAGGGAATAGATTTTGCTTCAAAATGTTTAATTAAAAGTCCTTTTCCCGGTGCATAACCTATAGAAAATTGGTCGGTGATGTTTTTATCGATACCACGGGCTAGTAAATATTCCTCGACTTCGGCATTAATTTGGTCGGTAAAGTAAGCTGAAGCTAATTCTAGGACATTATATATTTGTTCTGCTTCATCATACTCTTCTTTTTGAGCAGCAGTCATTTTAGGTAGGTCGATAGAATTTTCTTGCGCTATTTTTATTGCAGCTTCTTTATAGATAAGCCCTGTAGTTTCAGCCACAAATTTTATAATGTCCCCGTGTGCGCCACAACCAAAACAGTGATAGAATCTTTTTGCATCATTAACAGTAAAAGAAGGAGTTTTTTCAGAATGAAATGGGCATATTCCTAAATACTCATTCCCTTTTCTAGTTAAAGAAACCTTTTGCTTTACTATATCAGAAGCTCTAAGTTGGCTTCTTAAATAATTGTAAAATTCTACCGGTATAATCATAAATTTAAAAGATTAAACCTAAAATTACTGTTGTTAAACAATAACAAAGAGGAATAGATAAATTGTCATTAATTTTTATTTGATCCGCATAAAATTCAGCTAAGGTAGCTGCAAGGGAACTCAAAATTATGATGATAAAATTTGTAGAGTGACTTATAAAAAAATAAATTATTATACTAATAAAAATACTGGAAATAAAAAATGCACCTGCTCCTACTAAAGATTTGCCGTTTTGTAGCGGCATTCCATACTTCATCCCTACTAACGCCGCCATGCAATCGGATATGATCAGAATAAGCCAGGAAGTAATTACTAAGCCTTTAGTAAAAAATAAACAACTTATTAATAGCCCAAGAACCATATAACTTGCTCCGCTAAGCTTATAAAAACCTGTTTTTTCTTTATTCCTAAGAAGTTTATTAAAAAATTTATCAACTAGCTCTTTAATTTTCGGATTATGATGCCTAAGTATATCAGCATAGAGGGTAAATCCAGTTAGTATCAAGAGTAATAAACTCATACTTGCTCTTGAAATAAACATGTAGACTAAAGGAAATATTAATCCATATAAATGAAAAATTTTTCGTTTAACTTCAAAATTAAAATTTTCATTATGCATAAAATTTTTAGCTAATTTGACAAACCCAACTAGTCTAAATATACTTCAAATCTCAACTTAAACAAGACATAATTATGGTCAAATTCCCTATCACTAAAAAAGGCTTGGAGCTCCTGGAAAAAGAAATTAGACACTTGAAACACGTGGAGAGACCCGCAATTATCGAGGCTATTTCTACAGCACGGGATTTTGGCGACTTATCAGAAAATGCGGAATATCACGCAGCACGCGAAAAACAGAGCTTTGTGGAAGGACGAATTTTAGATTTAGAAGATAAACTTTCAAGGGCAGAAATTATTGATATCTCTAAGCTATCGAAAGAAAGTATTAAATTTGGCGCTACCGTCAAATTAGTTGACGACGATACAGAGGAAGAGGTAACATATGTAATAGTTGGAGAGTATGAGGCAGATATTACTAAAAAACGAGTATCGATCCAGTCTCCAATTGCTAAAGGGCTGATCGGTAAGTCCGTAGGGGATATTGTAGAAATATCAACCCCGAAAGGAGATAAAGTGTTTGAAATATTAGACATTTCATATCCGGACATAGATTTGGGTTAAGTATTTTTTACTTAATTTTTGAAATAAGTTATGGTACAATAATTGCATGGAAGTTAGAGGTGTTATATGTCTAATATAAATTTACCTGTTATCTCATCTAGTTCAGGATTTAACAAATATTTACAAGAAATAAACAATATACCTTCTTTAACGAAAGAAGAAGAATTTCTACTTGCTAAGAATTACCTTGAAAACAATGACCTTGAGGCGGCTCAGAGGCTTGTACTTAGCCATCTAAAACTAGTGGTAAAAATAGCCCTTAAGTATAAAAATTATGGCCTGCCATTACCTGAGCTGGTATCAGAGGGGAACATCGGTTTAATGCAAGCAGTTAAAAAATATGATCATAAACTTGGTTTTAGACTTTCTACCTATGCTATGTGGTGGATAAAAGCTTCTATCCAAGAATATGTACTTAAATCGTGGTCACTTGTAAAAATCGGTACAACTTCAGCACAAAAAAAATTATTTTTTAGCCTAGGTAAAATTAAACATCGAATAGTTAATACTTATGCACGGGCAATTAATGACCAGGATTATCAAGAAATGGCAGATGAACTTGGCGTATCCCTTAAGGAAGTAGTAGAAATGGACCAACGTATGTCCGGTCCTGACATTTCCCTCAACCGTTCTGTAAATCGTGACGACGAAAATGCCGAAGTAATCGAATTTTTACCTGAACAGAAACCAAACCAAGAAACTTCTCTTCTACAAAAACAAGATGCTGAAAACAAAAAATTGGTATTGGCCGAGGCAATGAAGATTTTAAATGAAAGGGAAATTAAAATTCTAACGGCTAGAAAACTTAATTACTCACCTGAAACACTCGATAGTTTAAGCGTAGAATATAATATTTCAAAAGAACGGGTAAGACAGATAGAAAGCAGGGCGTTTGAAAAGTTACAGAATTACGTGTTAGCTAGAATTTCTAGAGACGGCCAATTAATTAAAGCTATATCAGAATAACTCATTTTATTAAATCCTCTAGTAAAATATCCATCTAGTAATCAAAAATTATTAAAGAAGATGAGGTAACTTTAAAATGTTACTTTTTATCAAGAAATAGCAGAAAAATATCGTTTTTTATAAGGGGTTTATTTATCAACAGCTCTTGTGATATGTTTTTTTACGAAACATATCTTTTAAGGTAGTCTTTTTCAAAAATTATGTTATAATGGAACCCGCTGATTAAAGCTTAGATTTAAATATTATGATAAAGCGAAAACATTTTTAGTTTAATTATCTGCCGCTCAAACCTGAGCTTTCTGAGTTTTTCTAGAATTTGTTTGTATTGTTTTATTATGTATCAGCCTTTTATCACCTTTCTTACTTATCTCCTCCTTACTCTTAAGCTGCTGATGGCACGAAAACGCACCTAATAATTTTAAACCAATTACTTAAAAACCTTAACAATTAACTTAAAAATAAAATTATTATGGACTATTTATTTGACGTTATTGCCACATTAAATTCTTTATACTGGAGTTATATAGGTTGGGCAGTAATATGCGCTGCAGGGTTTTATTTTACTATCATATCTAGAGGTTTCCAATTCCGGGCTCTTGGCAATTTCAAAAACAATATAAAGGATATTTTACAAGAAGGTGGTAATAAGGCTAATGCCGGCATTCATCCAGTAAAACTTTATTTTGCTTCCGTGGGAGGAATGGTAGGACTTGGAAATATTATTGGCATAAGCACTGCTCTTATGATTGGAGGCCCGGGAAGTATTTTTTGGACTATAATAGCTTCAATCTGTGGAATGCTAATAAAATATTCAGAGATATATCTGGGGGTAAAACATCGTCAGCTAAATAAAAATGCAGGGTTTGACGGTGGACCGATGTACTACTTACGTGATGCTTTTAAAAATAATTACGTACCATGTATTGCAGCTTTTCTTATATGTTTATACGGCGTAGAGACTTATCAGTTTTTAGTACTAGTAGACAGAATTGAGCATAGTTTTGAATTAAATAGAATGGCAGTAATTTTAGGGCTATTAGTATTAGTTTTATATAGTTCTATTGGCGGCGTAAAAAGGCTCGCTAGCATATGTACTATAATTATGCCTATATTTATGCTTGTTTATGTTTTCGTAGCTTTATACATTATTGTTAGTAATATAAATATTCTGCCAGAATTTTTTGCTACCGTCATTAGTTCTGCCTTTACTGGACACGCTCCAGTAGGAGGATTTGTCGGTAGTAGCATGATCTTAGCTACATACCATGGCATGTCGAAAACTGTTTATTCCGGAGATATCGGTATCGGTTACGACTCCATAGTCCAAAGTGAAACTACTATAGTCAATCCCGAAAAACAAGCCACTCTAGCTATCTATGCATTATTTACTGATACTTTAATATGTGTACTTACTAATACTATGCTTGGGGTAACCGGAGCCTGGTATAAGCTTAATCATTTAGATGAGACAACAATAGTGTCGCAGACAATAGCTAATTACTTTCCATATAGCGATTTATTTGTAACTTTATTATTGTTTTTTGCTGGATTTACAACAATTATTGCTTATTTAACAACCGGAACAAAATGCGCAAAATATTTAAGCCCTAAATATGGTAAAATAATATATTTAATGTATGCTATATTTGCCTTTATATTTTTCTGCAATTTTTCTCAAGATAGAGTTATTGTCGTAATGGGCTTACTCAGCGGAATTCTTGTATTGATAAATGTATCGGGAATGATAAAATTACGGAAAGAAATTAAGTTTAATTGAATAAGCATATAATTATATTTAAAAACATGAAGAAAAAAATTGGGATCTTTGCAGTTGTTGCTGTTCTTATTATAACATGGTTTGTACTTGCAAATAAATTTGAAGATAAAGTACGTACTGTATATTTACCGATCTTACAGGAAAAAAAGGAAAAAGGCCTGATTGAAGTAGATTTTAATAATATTGAAATACATAAATATAAATTTGCTGTAGCAATAACAAATTTTGTTATTTTCCCACAATCCGATATTTTTCAGACAAAACTTGATGGAATTTCTTTCTTCTATAATCCTTTAACTAAAAATCTTTCAGTTTCTTCTTTCGGCGACAGAATTTCTATTGGCTTAGGTGAAACTGAAATGTATATAGCTAACCCGTCTTTTTCTACTCAAATTAGCGGTTCTGTTTTTCAAGGTAATATGAATGATATTCGTGTTACCTTTAATAGTGCACCCCAGCAGTTTTTAAGATCAGCTGACCAATTACCTCTTATGACAGATAAAGGGGCTTCTTATGAAATTACAGGAAAATTAGATGAAAAAACTAATCAGTACCTATTAAAATTGGTAGCAAATACTAAGGGTATAAGCATAACTCGCGACTATTTTAAATGGTCTCATCAGTTAACTAGTAAAAATTTTAAAATCACTCAAGAAAGTCAGCTGTTAACGGATTTCTTAAATGATATTGCTGCTGACTATTACTATGCAACTGTTCCAGATAATTTAATCGACTCTAGCATGAATGTTTCAATAGCAGCTGATAGGAGTCATTTGGAAAATATTTTCAAATTTATTCAAGGCAAGATCCGATTTGAAGAACTAGCCTCAAATTTGGCTAAAAATTTCAATCCAAATAAGGAATTATTTGATATAGCAATACTTACTTCTTATGGCAATAGCTTATTTAACAATAAACTTTCATTTAACCTTTCCGGAGATACCAAAGATGTAAAAGGTAGCCTTGATATTCAAGATAATAAAAATTACCCGAAAGATAAAGGTGACGAAATTGCAAAATTAACAGCTGAATTGCTAAGCAAAATTTTTAATAAAATAACCGAGGATAATCTAGATAAGTCCAAGAAGTTAACAGCAGAAGATTTCATGAATTTGGCAAATAGTCTTATCGAGATAAAAAATACCGAGTTCAGTACTAATTTAACCTATGAAATTAAAGATTCTATTGCTGATGCAAACCTACATTTCAACATTAATGAATATAGTATAGACTTAGAGATTAGTAACAAAGACAAGGAGCGTTACCATGGCCTATTGGTATTATCCGACCCTTTTAAAATTATAAATGCAAAAACAAAGTTTGCTCATGAAATAGTCTTGCCGCTAGTAGAAAAAATAAGCGGTGAAGATAAAACTAATTTAAATATTATGCAAAAATATATTAGTAATATTGAAAGTAATGCTTTTGAAGCTTTAAAAGTTTTCAGTAAAATACCGGAGTTAACACAAGGCGATAAATTTGAAGCAGACTTTAGTTATGAACCAAAAAGCTTTAGTCTTAAAATTAATAATAAATCGTTTTTAGAAATTATTACAGACGAGAAAATTATTAAGTTTCTAAGAGGATTTTATACTCAAGAAGATAAGCAGGACTTGCCAAAAACCGAAACCTCCAATGAAGATAATCAGGAATCAATAACATCTGATGAAGAAATTCCGGCAAGCTCAACAAATAATAATATCAAGCTTAATTCTATTCCATGACCGATAAACTACAATCGTTAAGAGGAATGAAAGACCTGTTCGGCGAGGATTTTAAGCTTCATAGCTATATCATAGATACCGCCAGGAAAATAACCTCTTTATATTGTTATGAGGGAGCAAGCACCCCTATACTGGAATATACAAAAGTTTTTGACCGTACCCTTGGCGATAGTTCGGATGTGGTCAGTAAGGAAATGTATAGTTTTCTAGACAGAAGTGGCGAAAGCGTTGCTCTTAGGCCTGAATTCACTGCAGGCATTATGAGAGCTTTTATTTCGAATGGACTTCACCAAAAACTACCTTTAAAGTTGTTTTCTTACGGGCCGGTATTCCGGTACGATCGCCCTCAAGCCGGACGGCAAAGGCAGTTTCATCAAATTAATTGTGAATATATAGGTTCCGGTGATCCATATTCTGATGCTGAGAATATTAGACTTGCGGTGCATTTACTAGAAGAGCTGAATATACTTGATGATATAACATTAGAAATAAACTCCTTAGGTTGCCAAAATTCAAGATATTTATATCAGGACGCTTTAATCAACTACTTTAGTAAATATGAAAATGAGCTCTCAAACGATAGCAAAGAAAGGTTAAGAAAAAAACCTCTTCGTATACTTGATTCAAAAGATGAAAACGATAAAAAAATAGCAGCAGAAGCTCCTTTTATTGCTGATTATTATACAACTGAATCAAAAGCCTATTTCGATAAAGTACTTGGTTATTTAGATACTTTAAATATTAGTTATAAGTTAAATCCAAGATTAGCAAGGGGGCTCGATTATTATTGTCATACAGCATTTGAATTTACAACTGATAAATTGGGAACTCAAAATGCAGTGGGCGGTGGCGGAAGATATGATTATCTATGTAAATTAATGGGAGGTACAGATGTCCCTGCCGTTGGCTTTGGTTTAGGTATTGAACGCTTAGCTTTAATGATGCTGCTTAAAAAGCATCAGAATAAAAGGTCAGCACCGATTTATCTAATTTCGATCGGCGAGGAATGCGAAAACTATATTATTATATTAGCTGATTTCCTAAGATCGCACTCTATTCCGGTCGCAGTTGAACTGAAAGGTAAAGTACAAAAAAGAATGGAAAAAGCACTAAAAGATGGTGCTAATCATGTTATATTTGCCGGCACTAACGAGATGCAAAATAATAGCTTCAAATTAAAATTCCTAGATAAAAAAGAGGAGATAGCTCTCTCTGCACAGGAGCTTTTAGATCTTATAAAAGGTGCCCATAATTAATTTAATTTTTTAAATAAGGCTATTATTTTTATAATTTTCCCTTTAATCGCCTATTAAAGTCTTAAAGAGTAGGCGTAAACTAGGTATTTTTAATAATCAGGTAGACTAAAGGGTAAACGATTTGCCGCAGCCACATTTCGTTAAGGCATTTGGATTGGATATTTGGAAATAAGCACTTCCTAATTCTTCAACAAATTCTAATGTGCATTTTTCTAAAAAAGGTTGAGATAGAGGATCTATAGCAATTTTTATTCCGTATTTTTCTAAAACAAAATCATCCTTATTTATTGTATCAATCAAGTTATAATCGTACACAAATCCTGAACAACCTCCACTATCTACAGCTATTCTAATAGCTACTTTGCTTTCTGGCTCATTCTTTATGAGCTCTGAAACACGGAAGGCTGCACTTTGGCTTATATCAAAATTCATCATTTACAAGTATAAGTTTACCACTTTGAATTAGGTTTCGAATAATTTTAGTATCTTAAAAAAAACTTCAACAATTTTTTGGCTAAGTTAGCTGCGATGTATAACTCTACCTTTTGTTAAATCATAAGGAGTCATTTCCACCTTAACTTTGTCCCCAGCCAAAATGCGAATACGATTTTTTCTCATTTTACCAGAAGTATGAGCAATGATCTCATGCCCATTCTCAAGAATAACCCTAAAATGAGCATTAGGTAAGAGCTCTAATACTTTCCCGTCAAATTGAAGTAATTCTTCTTTTGCCATTGTTTATACGCATAAATTATGCTGGAACTATAGCAAATATATAGTTCCAAAACAAGAATTAATTTTTTATAAACAAAGTAATATTAGAAAGTTTAATCATAAAACAGCCTTGTTTTAAGTAAATTAATATTAGATTCAAGGCCTAGCAATTCATTTTTACTTAATAAACTTGGAAAATTTTCTACACATATAATAAAACCATCACAATCGATACCTTGGGCTAATTCAGCAATATATAATATATATTTTTTATTGTTAATTTTAGTATTTAGAACGACTACATCTTTAGTTTTAAATTTTTCTTTAAGGGTGTGTAAATTACATTGCACAAAATTATAAATTTCTTTTTTTAATAAGCTAATAGTTTTGGTTTTAAATTCCATATGTATTGAATCAACCACTATCACTTCTTCTAAATTATAATATTCTTTTATCGCTAAAATTAATTCAATACAAAAATTCTCACTGGAACTAGTCTGGGTACTGAGAATAAGATTTTTATATAAAAATTTAAGCTCTAAATATAATTGCATTAAATTTAAATTTTTTTTATCTAATCCTTTTTTCCAGTCAAAAACTATTTTAAAAAGCAAATATAAAACAACCATTGATAGAATGGCATAAACTTTATTAAAAATATCAATATCCATAGATTTTCTAGTTACATTAAGTAATCTTAAACCAAACTTTATTAAACTTTAGGTTTAATTAGTCGATATAATTAAATAGTTCAAACTCTAGCCTCAAGCAATATATTTTATATAAACCTATAAGCTTTTAGTGGTTTTTTGTTATAAATGTGTTTATAAGAAACATCATAATTAACGAAGAGAATTTTTATGACGGAAATAGTAGCAAAAGATCAATTAAAGCAATATATAGATAGAATTGAACGACTAGAAGGTGAGAAAAGCGTGTTACTTGATGATATAAAACAGGTTTTTGATGAAGCAAAAGCTAATGGTTTTGATGTTAAAACAATGAAACAAGTAATTAAACTGAGAAAACTCGATAAAAATAAGTTAGCTGAACAGGATGCTATATTAGAACTTTATAGGCAAGCTTTAGAAGTTTAACAGTAAAAATAATTAAGGACCAGCAGGAATATTATGGTAGAAATAAAAACCTTAGATCCAAAAACATTAAAATCTTGGTTTGATAAAAATGAAGCAATATTGATTGATGTCAGAGAACCTAGCGAGTATAAAGAAGCACATATTGAACAAGCTATTAATATCCCATTATCCCAACTATCATCAAAAATCCATAAACTTACTGATTTAGGAAAAAAGAAAATAATCTTACAGTGCAAATCCGGCATTAGATCAATGATTGGATGCCAGACTCTAAATAAAGAAGGGTTTCAGTACAATTTATGGAATCTCGAAGGCGGCATTCATGCTTGGTCTTCTTTCGGATTACCCATCATAATTCCAAAATGAGGATTTAAATTGCAAAATCTAGCAAATCAAAATATTTGCCAAGTGCTAGACCTTCATCACACAATTCAGATAATTCCGGAATTAAGGCTATCTTAGATAAAAAAGTTAGGCCCTGTTCATTAGCGATTCGTTTACCGCTATTACCTGAAAATATGGTTATTTTTTCTGAATTTGGAGAAAAGTAACCACTCATATTCTCGATTATACCAATTATCGGTACATTAAATTTTCTATACAAATTTACGGCTCTTTGCACATCAATTGCCGAAATTTTTTGCGGAGTTGTTATCATTATTACCCCACCAATTACATAATTCTGTAATAAACTCAAGTGTATATCACCAGTACCGGGTGGCATGTCGATTATCAAATAATCAAGTTGTCCCCAATCCGTTAAGGAAATAAGCTGATACAAAGCTTTACTCGTCATAGGCCCACGCCAACTAATCGCAGATAAAGGATCAACAATGAAACCGATTGAATTTACTTTAACATTATAATTATAAAGAGGAATCATTCTTTTATTTATTAACTCTGGCTTCCCTCGAAGATTAAAAATACTCGGGATAGAAGGGCCGTAAATATCTGCATCAAGCAAACCTACTTTTTTTTCTTGACCAGCAAGCTTTTGAGCAAGAAGTGCCGCTATTGTTGACTTTCCTACTCCTCCTTTACCCGCCGCAATAACAATTACCTTTTTAATATTATCCAATACTATTTTAGAGTTGCTTTTTTGTTTTTGTTCCTGCTTTCTTTCAGAACTTGTTAAAACAATATTGATTCTTTCAAGGCTAGGAATTTTTTCTAATTCGCCTATTAAGTGGTTCCTAACCTCGTTCGCTTCTTCTAGAGTAATCCCTTTAATATCAAGGGCAAAACCTGCTTCTTTACCTTTAACAATGATTTCTGAAACTCGGTCCCCAACTTTAGAATTGTCTGAAAAGCAGATATTTGCAATTTTTGTTTGAATTTGAGTTTTAATTAAAGGAGTCATGCTTGCAATATTAAATAATATTATTATATTATTATTTGGTTAGTTCCTACTTAACTATATATTAGTTACCACCTAAACGATAGTTCAAATAATGAAAAAATACATATATCAGCACATTTTTAAAAAATCTCCCTGGGAAGATTCTGAGTTAAAAGAAAATATTTTTACTAAAAAACGTAGAGATCAGTTTAACTTCGATAATTTTCAATTTAATTTTAATCCTAAGTCGGTAATCTGGATTTTATGCGGGGTGGTATTACTATGGCTTGCTAATGGCTTTTATAAAGTAGAAGAAGGAGAAGAAGCGGCTATTATTAGATTTGGTAAGTTTAATAGAACAGCGAAGCCAGGACTAAACTATAAGTTACCAGCCCCATTTGAAACTGTGGAAATAGAAAAAGTCGCCCAGTCTAGAAGAATAGAAATCGGTTATAGATCTACCGGTAAATTAAGAAATAATATAGGAGCTGATTTAAATAAAGATAGAGATATCGCTACTGAAAGCATAATGCTAACAGGAGATGAGAATATTATTGAACTTAACGTAGATGTGATGTGGCATATATCAAATTTATCTGATTATCTTTTTAATGTTGCCGATCCACAAGAAGCAGTTAAAGCTGTATCGGAGAGTGCAATAAGGGAAGTAATAGGAAATATGCCGATTGCTTCTGTACTTTCGAATCAGAAACAAGAAATTGCTGAAAAGATTGAAGGCTTAATAAAGCAGATTTTAGAACAATATAAAATTGGAGTAGCTATAGAACAGGTTAAACTTTTAAAAGCTGAACCTCCTAAAGAAGTTATTCAAGCTTATAGAGACGTCCAAACAGCCAAAGCGGATAAAGAAAAAGAAATTAATGAAGCCCAGTCTTATAGGAACAATATTTTACCAAAAGCAAGAGGAGAAGCAGCAAAAATCCTTGAGGAATCAGAAGGATATAAAGTGGAAGTCATTGCTAAGGCAGAAGGTGATGCTTCGAGGTTCAATGCAATATATGAACAATATTTATTGAACAAAGAAGTAACTCGCAGTAGATTATATTTAGATGCCTTAAAGGAAATATTGTATCAATCTGATAAAGTAATTATGGGTACTGACGGAGTGTTACCTCACATGGCAGTAAAACCTAAAGCACCTATAAATAATTAGTAAAATTTACAAAAGCTAATAGGTCATAACTATGAATAAAATTTATTACGGCGGATTTGCAGTATTTGCATTTTTAATAATTTTGTCTGGCTCTTTGTTTAGCGTGGATCAAAGACAAAATGGAGTGGTATTTCAGTTCGGTGAAGCAGTCAGGGTGATTGAAACCCCAGGCTTAAATATAAAAATTCCTTTTATCCAAAATGTTCAATTTTTTGATAAAAGAGTCCTAGATGTAAAAGCTGAAGCGAAAGAACTTACCGCTTCAGATGAAAAAAGGGTAATTGTAGATGCTTTTGCAAAATTCAGAATTGTAAATACAGTTCAGTTCATTAAAACAGTACATAATTACCAAGGTGCTCAATTACGTCTTAATAGGATTCTTGAATCAGCAATGCGCACCGTCATCGGTAAGTTCCCGTTAAATACCCTTCTTACTGATAAAAGGGCAAACTTAATGCTACAGATAAGGGATTTAACGTACTCAGAAGCGAAAAACTTTGGGGTTGAAGTTATTGATGTTAGAATTTTAAAAGCCGATTTGCCGCCGGAAAATAGTACTGCTATTTATATGCGGATGCAAACTGACCGAGAAAAAGAAGCAAACCAGATTAGAGCAGAAGGAAACGAAGAAGCTGCTAGAATCAGATCGAAAGCCGACAAAGAAAGTAAAATAATTTTAGCTAACGCTTACATGGATGCTCAAAAAGCTAAAGGTTTAGGTGATGCAGAATCTGCACGTCTTTATAACCAGGCTTATTCTAAAGACCCAGAATTCTTTAAGTTTTATGCTTCCTTAAATGCTTATAAAACCTCATTAACAAAAGAAAATACGCAATTTGTTCTTTCTCCAGATTCTGAGTTTTTTAAATATCTAAAATTAGGGAAATAGCATATGAGGCAACATTTTATTAAAGGTTTTCTTTTGCTCACACTAATTACAAATTGTTTTGCAAGTCTTACTTGGGCTAGTAGTAAGCCAGAAGTCCAAGTAACAAGCTTCGCCGATATTATAGAGCCTTTAATGCCTGCTGTAGTAAATATTTACACGATAAAATATGGCAAGAAAAGACAACCCAAGGGCACTCCCTTACCAGAGCTAATACCTTTCGAAGAGTTTAAGGACTTTTTTAAACAATTTAATATGCCCTTTGCGTTTGACTTATATCCAAATCTGCAAGCCATGTCACTTGGATCAGGTTTTATTATTGAAGAAACTGGTTTGATAGTAACGAATTATCATGTTATTGCTGGCTCTGATGAAATACATGTTAAATTATCTGATAATACAGAGTTACCGGCAGTAATTATAGGTAGAGATCCTCAGACAGACTTAGCATTAATCAAAATTAATTCTACTAAAAAACTACCATTTGTTTCTTTTGGTAATTCTAATGAAGCAAGAGTTGGAGATGTAGTAATTGCTATAGGCAATTCTCTGGGTTTCGGCGGTACTGTTACTACAGGTATTATTTCCTCTAAAGGAAGAGATCTTGGTTCTGGTATGGACGAATTAGTTGACGATTTTATCCAGACTGATGCAGCAATAAACACAGGTAATTCCGGCGGACCGTTATTTAATATTGAAGGTAAAGTAATCGGTATTAATACTTCTATTCCTGCGGTAAGCGGGGGCACAAATGTCGGTATTGGTTTTGCAATTCCATCTAATAAAGCACAGAATATTGTAGATCAGCTAAAGAAAAATGGAAAAATAAGTAGAGGAAAACTGGACATAGCTATTCAAGAAAACACGAAAGAATTATCAGAAGCACTAAATATTGATAAAGACTACGGAGTATTGGTTGTAGACGTTAAAATCGGCGGTTCAGGAGATAAAGCAGGATTAAAAAGGGGTGATCTAATAATCGGATTTAATGAGAAAGAGGTTATAAATTCAAGAAAATTACAATTATTTGTGGCTGAAACCAAAATCGGTGAAGAAGTAAAATTAACAATTATTCGTAATGGCAAAACACTGGATCTTAAAGCTCAAATTTCCGAGGTTACGGATGATGAAGAAGATCTGGAAGAAGATGAGAATAATTTCTCACCAAAAAATATCAACACCAAGAATTTATTAGAAAAATCAGGTGTTGTTTTTACTAATGTATCCGAGGATTTAAAAAAAAGATTTTCCATTGATAAAACGATTAATGGATTGTTTGTAGTAGAAATCAGGACTAATGATCCCGCCATTCAATTAAGAACAGGAGATATAGTTCTTGCTATTAATCAAGAGCCTGTAAACGATGTAGGACAATTTAATTCGATCTACAAACAGCTAAAATCGGATAACAAAAAAAATGCGATCTTACTTGTAAAAAGAAAGGATTTTAGTATGTTTATACCATTTCCAATTAAATAATTAATTTTTAAGAAAGATTAACATGGAGCGAACAGATAATTATTTGGATGATGCAGATTTGAGCGGCCCTACTGATTCTGTAGCCGTTCTGAGTTTTTATAGTTTTGTAAATATCCCCCAGCCAGAGATTTTACTTCCTAAGATTCTGTTAATTACTAAGAAGAAATATGTAAGAGGGACTATTATTCTTGCAAAAGAAGGGTTTAACGGTTCCATATCTTCTACCACAGAAGAACATCTCCATCTAGTTATTAAAGCATTAAAAGAGCTAACTAACCCCACAGATATAAGCATAAAAGTAAATTATTGTAGCACTCAGCCGTTTTCTAAGATCAAAGTGAAACTAAAAAATGAAATTGTTTCTATGAAAGCCGGAGAAATTGATGTAGAGAGTCTAAAAGGAAAGTATGTGGAAACTAGCGATTGGGACAGGTTTATCCAAAGAAGCGATGTTATAGTAGTAGATACAAGGAATAGTTACGAAATAAAAGCCGGTACTTTCAAAGGGGCTTTAGATCCACATACTGAAAGTTTTAGAGAGTTTCCAGAGTGGGCTAGAAATAATACCGAATTATTTAAAAATAAAAAGATAGCCATGTTTTGTACTGGAGGTATTAGATGTGAGAAATCTACTGCTTACATGAAGGCTCTTGGTTACGAGGAAGTATATCATCTTAAAGGAGGAATTCTCCAATATCTTGAAGATACAAAAAATGAAAACGGGGTCTGGGAAGGAAATTGTTTCGTGTTTGATGATAGAGGTGCCGTTGATTCAGATTTATTACCTAGTGAAGGTTATTGGGTACAAAAAGGACAAAATGCGAAGAGCGTTAGTAGAAATAAATGATTAAAGCGAAATTTGAACTGGCTAAAGAAGTAGTTCTACTTACCAGGAATTATTTGCTTGCCAATTCAATAAAAGATAATTTATTAGATCCTAAAAATATTAACTTTTTTCATACATATAGTGACTGCCAGGCACTTACACATTCTCATAATAAAATCAATTTATTAATAGTAGACCTAAATAATTGTACTATCGATAATACCTGGCATTATAAAATCAAAACTCTTATAAATTTAACTAGTAAAAATAAATATTTAAAAGGTGAAATAAATATTTCTAAACCATTCAGGTTAACTAGCCTATTAAAAATCATCCAAGATATAAATAATAGCGAGGATATTTTCTGTGTAATTAATAAGGATTTTATTTATAACGAGAAATTGCATACAATTAGCACGCAAGAAAAATCAATTAAATTAACCGTAAAAGAAAATAATATTTTTAAGTCAATACTACTTAGTACGGAGTTTAAAATTGAAAAAGAATTTCTTTTAAGAAATGTCTGGCAATATAATAAAAATACCGAATCCTCTACTGTTGATACCCACCTTTATAGGCTTAAGGCCAAACTTCCGGATAATATACTAGAACTTAAAAGCAATAGTTGCCAACTAAAGGTCACTTCTTTGGATTAGATATGAAATTACTCAAAGTGTGACACACAAAGAAAATTACTACTATATAGCAGTTTTAACAGAAAGTTTTGTATGAGCTAAAAATCAAATTGCTTTGCCGATACCGGGTTGAAGATAAGGAAAAAATTAGCTATTTGCTATTTTAAATTTAAATCTTTTAAAATTATAAACCTATCAAAATTTTTTGATTTACATAAAATTATTATCGTTGTAGTAATTCTATGTAATTTACTAATTAAGCCTCAATATATGATTATTATACCAATATTAACTATATTTAGTTATAGCTTGATATTTGCCAAAACATTTAAAGTTAGACTCATCTATTCCGTATTACCCGTAACGGCAATTTTGGTTTCAACCCTCTATATTAGCGGAATTTTAGGTTTTATATATAATGCAACTTATTTGATATATAGTATTGGTATATCATTGCTAATTTATTGCCTAAATTATTACGTTATTGCGGAAGTTACTGTATTGTTTTTGCTATTATGGCATGTTGTTATATTAAACTGTCTCTATTCCTAATCCAATCTACAAAAACAGAATTATTAATTTTATTCATTATTTCCTTTATTTCTAGTGTAACTGTAATTAAAAATATTACTCGAGTAAAAAAATACGATTTCGAGGAATTGGTATACGATTCATATATTAAATACGTAAAAGAATTACTGGTACAGAAAAGAATGGTAAAATTTAACTATGCTAATAAACCGGGACCCATGGAGTGTTATAAATTAAACTATAAACTATCACCCTACTTAACAAAAAAAGAACTAGGTTATTGTATAGATACAAAGTCAGATTTTATTAAAGATATAGTTAATAGGGAAATCATAGAACCCCCGATGATAACTGATAATAATACTACTATTATTTATTATCCTTTTTTAAATAAAATACAACTTACTAAATAAACAAAAATTTTAAGTTTAAATCGTGTTTTAAAGTAAAAAACTATCGAATTTTTATTATGTTAGATAAGAAATTGACTTTTAAAAAGGTTAACTGGTTATCCCTATAAAACACTATATATAGAAAATGGATAAATTTAAAATGTATTCTTATGTTTCTACTTTGTTACGAACAATGAAAGGCATTTGAGTAAACATAAATAATAAGGTAATTGGAAGAGTACCAAACACTTTGAAATTAACCCACGTTTCTTCCGGAAAATTTCGCCAAATTATTTCATTAACCATTGCCATTCCTATGAAGAAGAGCATAAAGCGGACATTAAGCTGACGCCATTTTGCCTCCTCCTTAAAGGAAATTGCCTTACCGAAAACAACCTTAGTGGCAGGCTGCCACTTAAAATTAGTAATAAAAAAAATTAGGGCAAAAATAATATATAATACTGTTGGTTTCATTTTAATAAAAACACTATTACCGCTAAACAATGTTAAACTAGAAGATATTAGAAGCAACCCGGAAGAAACTATATTGATCATATTTATCTTCTTTTCCATAACGTAAATAATTATTACCCCAATTACCGAAGCAATGAGCATATATACCGTCGCAGTAAGAACACCATGGTTGCTGTAGCCAATAAAAAAGGCTACCATAGGCCCGAATTCAGCAAGAAACTTAAGCATATTTACCCTTAGTTAACAAAGTCCTAATTTTTATCATAATTAATGTAAATATAATACTACAACAATAGAAAATAATTTGCATACCATTGGGTTTTGAATCGTAACCAATCGTAATGTGCAATAATTTACCTACTGTACTGTTATTATCAATTAACCATGAAGTATCCCATAAAGTTTCTCTATATATTTCAATAGCACCAACAGAGGTTAATATACCTGCAGCTTCCGAGGCAAGTCCAGCAGCGATAAGGATTAACAATATAGTAGAAATTTTAAATATATATTTACCTGCTAACTTTATAAGACCTGTATATATAACTATCCCCACAATAAAACCACTAACACTACCGATAATTAAACCTATTATATATTCACTAGCGGATAAAGAAGCCGAAGACACCCCATAAATTAATAGGATAATCTCTGCACCTTCTCTAAAGATCGTGGCTGCAACAATAGCAACTAACAGGGCTTTACTTGCATTATTGGTAGTTATTTTTTCTGCTAATTTTCCTAAATTAGTTTTAATTTTTTGTGTATAGCCTTGCATCCATACTACCGTCCAGCTTATTATGAAAGTTGTTAGTAGAATAACCCCTGAATCAAATATTGCATCCCCGTAAGTACCGTAAACTGCCGTTACAGTTCTGATAAAAAAAGCAAATATAGAGGCTAGAACGATACCAGTCATAGCTCCCGTAATAACATAAAGGCGGGAATTTTTTATATGAGTTGTTGAAGCTAGAATTACACCTAATAATAAAGCAATCTCCAGGCATTCGCGAAAGATTATAATGGCTATTTTAAGCATCTTCGTTTTTTCCTATTACAATAATCTTACCTTGAGCACTTTCTTGATGAAAATCACCGAAAAACTTGTATTCTCCGGGAGCTAAAGGAGCTAACACAATCTTAATAGAGCTATTACCAAGAACTATCTTTTCTCTTTTTAAATCTAGACTTTCAAATTCCTCTATGGTTGGATCATCATTATATACGGTAATGTTAACTTTTTTATCAGCAGGAAGTTCAACGACTTCAGGCGTAAATTTATGATCTTTGATGTGAAGGTCAATTTTGACCACATCATCGTCCGAAGCGATAGAAATCTGTGTAAAAAAAATAACTAATAAAAAAATTAGAGAGTGTCTTTTTTTAACCATAATATTCCAGAAAAAATTAACCATAAGATTGCACAAAGATAATACTAATTTTTATTAACTAATAAGCTATTTGGTTATAATGGTACAATATTTTGAGTAATCAAACAACGAAATTTATAAATATCGGCTATCAAAAACTTTTGCAACGCAGTTAAAACTTATATGTTTTATGTTAATTCAAGGTATTTATTTTTTAGATGATTAATAAAAATTATAGGATCAATTTGTGTTGTACCGGTTGATTCTTGTAATAATTCTCTTGAAGATTTTAAAGATCCATATTGGCGCAAGTTTTTATTTAAGTAGTTGTTCAAGCTATTAAATGTACCTTTAAACAATTCCATATCAATATTAGTATTCTGCTTTTTAGCGCAATTCATTAACATGCTAGCAATTATAGCACCGTTAGTATAGGATGGAAAATAACCAATCATACCGGCCGGCCAATGTATATCTTGGAGACAGCCATTTGAATAAGAATCAGGAATAATTCCAAGATATTCTTTCATCTTACTATTCCATAATTCCGGTAAATCAGCAGCTTTTATTTTACCATTTATTATTTGTTGTTCAATTTCAAAACGGAGAATAACATGTAACGGATATGTTACTTCATCGGCATCTACTCTAATAAAACTAGGATGCACCCTTGTCATTAACCTATATATATTTTCCCCTGAATATTCTGCTCCTTTAAAATTAAACTCATCTTTTAATAATTGTGCTAAAAAGTCAGTAAACTCTAAAGAAGTACAAGCTTGCATCTCCATAATCAATGATTGACTTTCATGAAAAGCCATACCCTTAGGTTTTCCTACTGGTTGGTTAATGTATTTTTCAGGTAGGTTCTGCTGATATAAACCATGGCCAGTTTCATGAATTACTCCAAACAGGCTAGATAAAAAATTATTTTCATCATATCTGGTAGTAATTCTTACATCAAAACGATCTCCTATACAAAAAGGATGTGTAGACTTATCTAACCTACCCCGATTTAAATCAAATCCCATTTTTTCTAAAATTCTTAAACCTATGACTTTTTGTGTCTGCTCGTCGATCGGTTTAGTTAATTTTATCACTTTCTCGGAAGACTGTTTTTCAGCTATTTTAGTAATTAACCCAGGTAATTCATTTTTCAAAACATTATAAACCTGAGTAATTTCTGATACTTCTCTTTCCGGATCAAAACTATCAACTAAACTTTCGTAAATTGGTTTTCTAAGTTTTTCAGATTTAGCAGTAGCTATTTGAATAGAAGCCTTAAACACCCTATCCAAATAAGGAATTAAGGTTTTAAAATCATTTTCAGCCCTGCACTTGCGCCATGCAAATTCTGACTCTCCGGAAGCTATAGAAAATTCGTATTTCATTTCCGGAGTAATACAAACTTCTTCTTCATAAGATTTTTTGATAAGTTTTAAATTTGCTTTTTGCCAATCATCTAGCAAATCCTCTTCAAGAGAAGCCGCTTCTATTAAATCGCCAAATTTTTGACTAGTACTCATTTCATGAATCAACGATTCAAGTGTAGCCATTTCTTGTTGTCTTGTTTTGGCAGATCCAGGTTTTAGCATAGTTGCAGAATCCCAGTGGGCAAGGGAAGCAATATTGCTTAAATGAGAAATCTGTTTAACTTCTTTTTCTAATTTTAGGTAATTTTTAATTTTATGTGACATAAATACGGGAAAAACTTTTAAAGATTTTATAGTTGATACGTACGAGGAAGCTTAATCATCATCCAATTCAGTATCTACTCTATAATATGATTCATCAACCACGGAAATTTTCTGATCTTTTGACATATGCAATATTGAGACCACGTGAAAGATACCAGCTTTTTCAGTTATAAGTTCATATTGTATCGTAACTGTCAGGCCATTCTCAGAAATATTTTGTTTCTGTAATACAACCCCCCAATTACCATACATTTCTTTAAGTTCTAAATAACGTTTTTCTAATTCATGGTAACCCTTTGCAAAGACCTGACCATCTTCTATGCATACTATTTCAGGTACAAAAAGTTTTTTTATTTCCTTAATATGATTCTTAGAGGTAGATTTACCTAAATTATCTTGAAATTGAAGATATTTAGTTACTAAGTTACTAATTATAATATCATGACCAGCTTTAACAAAATTGTTTAAACTTAGGGCAATCATAAGAATAGTAAAAAAAATTACAGATTTTTTTATATAAAGCATTTTATAAAACAGGTTAATTGTTGATTAAAGTTATATTATAGCTTGTATAATATGTTTTTACAAAAATCAATTACAACTTCTGCGTTAACAATTCATCGATAAATACAGTTACAAATTTATCAGGTAAGGAACGATGATAAATTGAGTCTGAAACAAAAATTTTATCTATTGGGGAAAGCATGAGTTTTTCTTTTGCATTTCCTGATAAAACAGGGTGAGTAACATACGCGTCGATAGTCAAAGCTCCATTAATTTTTAAAGTTTCTGCGGCCTTGCATAGAGTATTTCCACTATCTACTATGTCATCAATTATAATACATTTTTTATTTTTAACATTACCAATTATCTCACTCATAAAACATTCATTGTTAGCATCACGGGACTTATTAATAACTACTAGGTTTTTACCGAAAAGTGAGCAAAAGTTACGAGCTCTACTGATACCGCCTATATCAGGAGAAACCACAACTACATCTTGGCTATCTTCATAAAATGGAAAAAATATACTTGCTGGATCAAAGTTAAAAATTGGAATATTAAATACACCTTCTAATTGTTTAGAATGAAGGTCAAGTGTTATAATTTTTGTTATTCCCGCGCTTTCCAACAGCTTAATTACTAAACTAGCAGATATTGGACCATGCTGATAGGTAGGACGATCTTGCCTACTATAACCAAAATAAGGGATTATACCGATTATGTTTTCTGCTCCTGCCCTTTTAGCTGTATCTATCAAAAGTAACAGTTCCATAAGATGGTCATTAACAGGAGAAGAGGTAGATTGTACTATAGCTACGTCTTTTTCAATCCTATCTTGAATTTCTACTCTTAATTCACCGTCGCTAAAATTTCTAATTTCTGTATTAAGTAATCTATAACCGGTATTTTCAGCGATTTTCTTAGCTAGCAGCTTATTACTTGATCCTGAAATAATTTGCATAATCTTAACCCTTTTCGCATAACATCCAGGTAATTTTACCACCATTTACTTTTTTAATCACTGTAAATCCTGTTTTTGTATAAACTCTAATTGCACGAGTATTAGCAGTATCCGGATCAACAAATACATACTCAAAGAAAGGGAAAACATGTTGATTTAAAAAATAGCTTAATGCTTTAGTTCCAATACCCTTACCGGTAAATTCCACTTCGCCAATATACCAATCCACTCCAGCACAAGAGGCAGGTAATTCTGAAATATCATGGCCTTGTTCACGGGGAAAATCATGTACATTATAATATTGAATATAACCGATTGGCATTTCCTCAAAAAAAATGATAAAAGCCCACATAGGCTTTTTAATGATTTTTTCCTCAAGCTTAAGTTTTTGTACCCCTTAATATAATGACCATACTTCTCCTTAATTAACTTCATCGTCCATTTGACATCCTGATCCCACCATGCCTTTACATGAGAAATCTCTAGCCATTTTAGCAACAAATCCAGATGGGATTTACTCAATGGCTTGAAGGTAATATTGCTCATCTTGATTACAAAAACTAGATTTAAGAAGGGATAATCAATTTAAATTAATATTATATCTAGATAATATCTCTCTCAATTCATTTTTTATAATTTCTAGCCCCTTCTCTGTCGATGATTCACACCTAGCAATAATAGCCGGACCAGTATTTGAAGCCCTAAGCAACCACCAACCATGCTTAGTGGTTACGCGTAAACCATCTATATCAACAAAATCAATATTGCGATCTTTAATTAATTCTTTAATACTCTCAATTATTTTAAATTTTATTGCATCATTAACAGCTAATTTTATTTCTGCAGTATTATACACTTTTGGCAATTTCTCTATCATATCATCTATTGATTCCAAGGAATTTGACATAATATCTATTAACCTGACCGCTGCATATAAACCGTCATCATATCCATAATACTCATCAGCAAAGAATATATGTCCGCTCATTTCTCCAGCTAGCTTTGCACCGGATTCTTTTATTTTAGCTTTAATAAATGAATGTCCGGTTTTCCACATTATTGGAACACCTCCAATTTCTTTTACATAATCAAATATTACCCCGCTTGCTTTAATATCCGCGATTATTTTTGCCCCAGGCGATTTTGTTATTACGTCTTTTGCATATATACAAAGGAGCTGATCACCAGGAACAAAGACTCCTTTCTTAGTAATAATTCCTATTCTATCAGCATCTCCATCAAAACCGATACCAACATCACAATTATTCTCCAAAACATAATTTTTTAATTGGTCTAAATTTTTAGGGATAGTTGGATCTGGATCATGGGCAGGAAAATTTCCGTCAATTTTCTCGTTGATAGCAAAGGTTTGGCAAGGTAATTTTCTACACAGGATTGAAACTAGCTCCCCGGCTGCTCCATTTGCCGGATCGAAAGCTATTTTTAAATTCTCCCTAAATTTTCTATTTAATAATATTCTATCTATATATTGTTCTCTAAGATCAATATCTTCTTGGGCATCATTAACTTTTATTTCAATATTGGGACCGTTAAATTCTTCTATCTTTTTTCTTAATGCCTGAATCATTAAACCAAAGAAAGGGGCATTATTTTTTACCATTTTAAAACCGTTATCCTCCTTTGGGTTATGAGAGCCGGTAACCATAATGCTACCGGAAGCAGAAAAAGTTTTATCTGCAAAATATAAAGTAGGTGTGGCTACTAAACCTATATATTTAACCTTTGCGCCAGCTGCTTTTATTCCTTGTAACAGAGCATTACAAAGTTCTCGAGAACTGAGGCGTCCATCTCTGCCTACGCAAATAAGATTTGATTCTGCTTCATGCTGTGCTAATAAAACAATTTTTGCAAAACAAAAACCAATCTTATATGCTAGCTCAGGAGAGAGGTCATTATTGCTGCCTCTAATATCGTATGCTCTAAATATTGCTGGATTAATCATATATTTTTCTTTAAGTTTGATTTTAAAATTACAGATAATATACAAATAAATTAGAGCTTTTAAAATATTAATCATTATGAAACCGGTAAATCGTATACTTGCTTTTGATGTTTCTAATAATAGCTGTAGCGTTGCTATTTCAGCCGGTCAGGAGATTCTTGCCTATAGAGAGGATTTAAGACCTTCTATGCAGGCAGAAATATTAATTTTATTAATTGAAAGAGCTTTACAATCAATAAACTATGATTATAAAGATATTGATTATCTAGCTCTTACTAATGGACCGGGAAGTTTTACGGGTATTAGGATTGGCCTAGCTACAGCAGAAGGTATTTTAGTATCTAGTAACATACAAGGCATAGCAATTTCGAATTTTGAGATGTCTTATTACCGTTTACAACACCAGGTAAAACATTTTGATAAAGCAGTGGTTTTACTCAATGCTTATAGGAATCAGCTATATTATCAGGAATTTGATCCAGAAGGTAATAAAGGCCAATATGGATTAATTGATATTGACCAGGTTTCTAATTTATTTAGAGATAAAAAAAAGCAAATAGTCTGTACGGGAAGCGGTACTGCTGAAGTATATGATCAAATAAAGCAAAATGCTAATATTAATATATTGCCCCGTTTTGCAAAAATTAATGCCACACAAGTTTGTAAATATGCCGATGAAAAAATAATTAAAGGAGAAATAAATCAAGATATAGGACCACTATACATTAGGCCTCCAGATGCAAAAATTCCAGCCAAACCAACCGTATTTTAGTGAACCAGGTAATCTCCTCTTCACTCTTTGGGGGAGAAAAGTCTCGTATAAGAAAATAACTGAGATTAAATCTTTAATATATCCTGCATTCGATAAAGACCAGGCTTAGTTATGGTATTTAACCAGCGTGCCGCAAATAAAGCTCCATTTGCAAATACCTCTCTACTTAGGGCCCTGGCACCAATGGTTACTACTTCAGTAGATCCTGCAAATATCACCTCATGCTCTCCCCAGATTCCTCCTGATCTAAGAGGAGAGAAACCTATATCTCCCTCTTTCCTAATCCCTTGATTAGCTCTATCAAAAACGGCTACTTCTTCGAACTTCCGGTCTCTATACTTAGCTATGTTTTGGCCAATAGCAAGAGCAGTTCCGGAAGGGGAATCTTTTTTATGCCTGTGGTGAATATCAATAATCTCTACATCATAATCTTCTAAAATCCTGGATATCCTGCCCGCCATTTCTATTATCAGATTTGCCCCTATACTCATGTTGGGGGAGTATAATATTGCAATTGATTTTGAAGCTTTTTCAATTTCTTTAATATGAGCACTAGATAAGCCAGTAGTACCTATAACTAACTTTTTACCTACTTCGGTAGATATTTTAAGTAGGTTTTCTAACGCATCCGGAGTAGAAAAATCAATTATTATATCAGCAGGGAAACAAAAATTGAATAATTTATCCTGATTATGCCGTTTTGAAAATTTTGTAACCAGAACAAATTTATTGCTTTGCTTGGCAATAGCTTCTGCAACTGCGGTGCCCATCCTTCCCGACGCCCCATGTAATCCAATGTTAATAATACTCATTTTAATTCTTTATAAGATTTTCCATAATAAACAAGAGGAGAAATAGAATCTAAACTGCTGTTTATTGTTACTTTCAAAGCCTTACCTATAAAAATATAATGATCTCCGCATTCTATCTGTTTATATTTTTCGCATTCTATCCAGCTTAAAACATTCTCTATCAGCGGTATGCCAAAATTATTTTCTGTAAAATTAACATTATGAAATTTATCAATATTTGAAGAGGCAAACCGTGCTGCTAAATCTAGCTGCTGACTTGATAAAATGTTAATGGCAAAATATTTTGTATTAGAAAAAGCGTCAAAACTCCCAGATTTTACATTTAAACAAAACGAAATCAAAGCAGGATCTAAAGAAACCGAAGTAAAAGAATTAGCTGTAAATCCGTAAAATTTGTTAGCATGGGTAGTTGAAACGATAGTTATACCGGTAGGATATTTGCCTACTGCTGCTTTAAATTCATCACTTTGCACCAGTTAATCCCCATTTTTTAGCTAAAGCCTGAGTTATCCCTTTATCTTGTAGAGCTTTAATCGCACGATCTATATCCTGTTTATGAGGAGAATTTTTGGGCATTGCAATAGCGAATGAAGAACTTAAATTTTTGTCAGTAAATCTAGCTAAATCCGGATAAATCTCTATGAATTTTCTAGCTTGGGCCGCTTCTAACACTAACGCATCAATTCGCCTGGATTTTAGCTCTTCTACCAGCATTAAATTACCGGATAAAGAGGTAATGGTAAATTCGTTATCTCTAGCTAGCTCATTAGCAATTAAGTTCCACGTTGTACCGAGCTGTGCTCCTACTTTTTTTCCTTTTAAATCTTTATAATTTGCAAAATTATCCTCTTTTCTGTATAAAACCCCAATTTCTGAAGAAATGTAAGGAATAGAAAACTCAACCCTTGTTAAACGCTCCGGCGTAGTCGATAAACCGGCAATAACCAAATCCACATTGCTTGTAGATAATGCCGCAAGCAAACTGTGGAATTCCATATTTCTAAATTCAAGTTTTTTGCCTAAAAATTTTCCAATCTCATTGATAAAATCAATATCAAATCCCACTATTTCACCATTTTGCATAAATTCATATGGGGGATTATCAGCACTAGTACCCACAATCCAAGTAGTGCTATCTTTATTATCAGAACAAGCGGGTAATAGGAATAAAAATAAGATAGATAATAAAATACTTAGTTTTTTCATTTTAAGGACAAGAACTTCCGATTATTAAAAAGACTTTATTTACAAACCTATTTAAAGTCAACTAACTTGTTTTTAAATAATCTAGGAGATCACGGTAATCAACCGGAACTTCTTTTTCAAACTCCATCAATGTATTATTTATAGGATGAATAAAACTTATATAAAAAGAGTGCAAAGCTTGATGGTTGAATTTAATAAGTATCTCTTTTATATCCTCAGGACAGCCTAGGATTTTCCTTTTGTTGTTTCCATAAGTCTGGTCTCCTACTATCGAATGACCGATATGGCTTAAATGCACCCGAATTTGATGAGTTCTACCAGTTTCAAGCGTACATTCCACCAAACTGAACATACCGCTTTTGAAAATTTCTAATGTTTTATAATGGGTAGTTGCAGTTTTACCTCCGGATTTTACGGTTGTCATCTTTTTTCGATCTAATTTACTTCGAGCCATCGGTTGACTTATGATTCCATCAGAAGGTTTAATTATCCCCCACACTAGAGCTTTATATTTTCTTTTCAGTATTCGTGACTCAATTTGTGTAGCAAGTCCTCGATGAGTCAAATTATTTTTTGCTACCACCATTAAACCTGACGTATTTTTATCTAACCTGTGAACAATACCCGGTCTAATTTCTCCACTTTCATCCGATAATTTATCAGTGTGGTAAAGCAAAGCGTTAACTAAAGTGTCTTTATAGTCCCCAGCTCCCGGATGGACTGTCATAAAAGAAGATTTATTTAATACTATTAAGTCGTTATCCTCATATATAATATCTAGTGGAATATTAGACGGTATGATTCCGGATATTGCTTGTTCTTCAATAAGTAGATCAATATTATCGTTTTTTTTTACCCGTAACGACAAACTCGAAATAATCTGACCGTTTAGTAGCAACTTTTGGTCTTTTATAGCTTTTTGGATTTGACTTCTTGAAGTACCGCTACAATATAAAGATAGAGCTTTATCTATTCTTAAACCATCCAAATTTTCAGGTATATTAAAATTGTGTCGGGACATATTATAGAGCAATGATTAATCTTGATTTAGTGGATAAAAACCTTTAACTTAATAGGTAAAATACCTATGAACAATATAGCTCAAAAATTAGAATATATAAAATGGCTTAAATCAATTGGCATAGAGTATTATTTTTCTTCAAAAAAAGATAGTGATATTTCTTTTATTAATGAATTAAAGCACCATTACAACAAACTGCCAGGAATAGGTTCTGAGGAAATTATGATTAAGAAATCAACGAATTCTCCTACTCCAGTAAAAACTGCTACTATTAATAATATTAATGGAGATAAAGAAATATTAAGTATTAAAGAAGCTCGCGCTTTAGCTGATAGTGTCAATTCATTAAGTAAGTTAAAAGAAGTAGTTGTAAATTTTAATGGTTGCGGTTTGAAAAATTTTGCCCTAAATACCGTTTTCGCAGATGGTAATCCAGAAGCAAAAATAATGTTAATAGGTGAAGCACCTGGGGCAAAAGAAGATGAATTCGGTATTCCTTTTTGCGGTGAAAGCGGCGTGCTTTTAGATACAATGCTTTCTACGGTTAAACTATCAAGAAAGGAAAATATATATATTACTAATACAGTTTTTTGGCGGCCGCCAGCCAATAGAAAACCTACTAAGCAAGAAATCAATATTTGCCAGCCATTTTTGGAAAAGCATATTGCTCTTATAAATCCTAAGCTGCTTATTTGCATTGGTAGCACTGCCGTTTCCGGTCTATTTGGTGAAAAAGCTAGTATTAATACCGCGAGAAACACTAAGCATTTTTACCAAAATAGCTACCTATCCCAACCAGTTACCACTATGGCTATTTTCCACCCGGCTTATCTTCTTAGGCAACCTGCTAAAAAGAAAGACACTTGGTTTGATTTAATAAAGATACAACAATTTATCGAAGAAACTATTTGACTGTACTATTTTGGTTGTAAATCCTTTCTGCAATAAATTACAATTAAAAATTGTAGTAAATTGCTAAGTAGATAAACCAAGAGCAAGAGGTATAAAATGAGCGAAGAGTTTGCCGAACTTAAGATCAAAGATAAAGTCCATAAGTTACCGATTAAAAAGGCTTCAATCGGTCAGGATGTAATAGATGTTACAAAATTATATAGCCAGACCGGTTACTTTACTTATGATCCTGGTTTTATGTCTACAGCATCATGTACTTCTAGTATTACCTATATTGATGGTGATAACGGGATATTAAGACATCGGGGTTATGATATAAAAGAACTAGCAGAGAAAAAAAGTTTTCTTGAAGTTTCATACCTCCTGCTTCACGGTGAGCTACCTACTGAAACCCAATATAAAGAATTTAGAGAAGATATCGCCTATCACGCTCTTGTTAATGAACAAACAAGAAATATTTTTGGTGCTTTCCGTCACTCCGCCCATCCAATGGCTGTTATATTATCGGTAGTAGGTTCTCTTTCTGCTTTTTATCATGGAAGTACCGATATGACTTCTGTAGAAGGAAGAGAGTTAGCAGCACATAGAATGATTGCAAAAATGCCAACAATTGCAGCAATGACTTATAAATATTCGCTTAGCCAGGCTTTTGTATATCCATTAGATGAACTATATTTTACCGAAAACTTCCTGCATATGATGTTTGCTTCACCAAGTAAGAAGTATAAGGTAAATCCTGTACTTGCCAAAGCTCTGGATAAAATTTTTATTCTACATGCAGATCATGAGCAGAATGCTTCTACATCGACTGTACGCACTTGCGGATCATCAGGCTCAAATCCTTTTGCTGCTGTTAGTGCCGGTATCGCGTCGTTGTGGGGACCAGCTCACGGCGGGGCTAATGAAGCGGTAATAAAAATGCTGGCAGAAATAGGTACAGTTGATAACATCCCGACTTATATAAAACGTGCAAAAGATAAAAATGACAGCTTCCGTTTGATGGGTTTTGGCCATAGAGTATACAAGCATTATGACCCAAGAGCAGAAGTGCTGAGAGAAACTTGCAAAGAAGTTTTAGAGGAACTAGGTCAGTTAAAAGGGAATCCGATGCTTGAAATAGCTATGGAATTAGAGAAAATCGCCCTTCATGACGAATATTTTATCGAAAGAAAACTATATCCGAATGTAGATTTTTATTCAGGCATAATATACAAAGCCATGGGAATTCCCGCTTCTATGTTTACAGTATTATTTGCCGTAGCACGAACAGCTGGCTGGGTTTCTCAATGGAAAGAAATGTGGGAAGATCAAGAATTCAAAATTACGAGGCCCCGCCAGCTATATACGGGCCACGTTAAAAGAACACTATAACTAGCTAATTAGATGAAAAAAAACTTGCGCCGCCCAGCTTTTTCGAATAATATTGCGACTCAAGTTTGTGCCCGCGTGATGGAATGGTAGACATAATAGACTTAAAATCTGTGGAGCCTAGCTCGTGCCGGTTCAAGTCCGGCCGCGGGTACCAAACCTTAGAAAAAAAATTTTTATGGTTATAAAACCTTTCCTCTAACAGCATTAAACACCCTCTCGATTCAGATAAACTACTACGCAATAAAAAGTTATCTGTCCATTGACAATAAAAAATACTTATATATTTTGGATAAAATATACCAGGGGTGCCACAAATAAAGGCTGAGATTATACCCTACTCAAATTTTTAGAATTTGATCTACCTGATTCAGGATAATGCCTGCGAAGGGAGGTAAATAGCACTCGTACCTAAAGGACATGTAAAACATCGCCTTAAGATGATCATCTCTTGGTAAATTTAATATTATTATACCATAATATATGAAAAATTTATCCAAACGAGATTACTCAATTTTAATTGGCAGCGCAGTAGATCATTTCGACACGGCTCTCTATAGTTTTTTAGCTCCGATATTTGCCCAATTGTTTTTTCCTAATTCCAATCCGATAATTTCCTTAATACTGGCTTATAGCGTTTTAGCTACTACAATAATTACAAGGCCATTAGGATCTTACATTTTTGGTTTAATAGCTCTAACTTCTGGACCGGCAGTGAGTTTATCATATTCTTTAATTGGAGTAGGAATAACTACATTAGCTCTCAGTTTGCTGCCGACCTATAATCAAATAGGAGTTTATGCTCCTATCTTTCTAATTATCCTTAGATTTTTTGCAGGGACTTTTTCGGCAGGTGAAATATCAATAGCAAAACTATATATTTTATCAGAAAAAAATAAAAATGAGGCTTTAAAGAGTTCTTATTTGTACCAGGGATCCGTAATGTTAGGTATAGTATTTGCATCTTTTGTAAGTACTATTGCTCTTACTTATGAGGAAACTATATATTGGCGCATGTGTTTTGCAATTGGAGGAATTACTGCATTATTCGGTTATATCTTAAGAATTTATAAAACTGAAAAATTACCACTTAATATCAGAGAGACTTTATCGTTATACTCCATAGGTACCATAAAAACTTTATGGTCTAATAAGGACCTATTAGTGAGAGTAGCAATCACTTCCGGATTCAGTTATACCACGTACTCGGTACCGTTTATTATTATGAATAATTTAATCCCGGAATTTACCGAGTTTACTTTAGAAAACATGATGGCCTCTAATACCAGCCTCTTAATCATAGATATGATTTTGCTTCCGATAGTAGGCTCGCTTCTGTTTAAATTTGAAATAAAAAACCTGTTATTATTTACTACCGGAATCATGGCAATTACCATAATACCGATATGGTACTTAATTGAAACCAGTTCATTTGTTTACATATTATCCATAAAAATTTGGATTATATTAATTGGGGTTATTTTTAGTGACGTTATAAACTTATGGTACGATACAATTATATGTAAACCAGAAAAATATTTAATAGTCGGTATTGGATACTCAATAGGCACGGCAGTTATAGGAAAAATGTCCCCAGCTATTTGCCTTGGGTTATACCATTATACAAAATCTTCATTTGTAGTAGGGTGGTTCATGTTCATCATTTCGTTAGCGACAATTTTAGCAATTGCTTGGTCTTCTAATGTGATAAGATAACAATATAAGCGGCTACCTCAATTAAGATAATTTACTTACCGGGATAGTAAATTTAAAAATAACCTCTCCGTGCAGACTATTTTCAGCCCAGATTCGCCCACCATGAGCTTCTATAGCTAATTTACACAAGGTAAGTCCAAGACCTCTTTGCCCATTAGGAATAGCACCTGATTTGGTACGGCTATTTGAACCAATTATAAATGGCTCAAATATAGCATTTAACTCTTCTTGTGGTATTTCACCCTTATTACTTATGCTAAATTTAAGCTCAGATTCGCTCCTGTGTAGACTTATAGTTATATCACCATCTCTAGCATGCTTTATTGAATTAATAATTAAACTATCGATAGCTGAGGTTATATAGTGTCGATCACCTTCAATTAACACATTCTCTTCAATTCTGTTTAAAAAATTCAAGTTCTTTTGCTCTAGGTATAACTTCTTACAATATTCAAGCCGGCTATATAAAAGCTCGGTTAAATTTATTCGGGTTTTATTTAATTGGTATTTCATAGTGCTCAGTTTTGAAACGTCAATCAAGTTGTTTACTAACGTGAGTAACCTATCAGAACTTTTAGCAATATTCCTGGCCATTTCCTTACGTTCTTTGTCACTTAGGCGGTCATAATATTCATAAAGCACCTGACCTGTTGAGGTAATCCCGGTGATTGGGGTATGCCCCTCATGTTCAATATTCTGTAAGAACTCGTTTTTCACCTTTAACGCCTTTTCCAAATTTATAGCATGATCTTGCAACTGACTGTCTAAATGAAGTACTTTATCTTCCGTAAGCTGATTTTGCTCTTGTTTAGGTTTTAAAAATGCAATTAATACAGTGCTTATCAATAACAAAAAATAAATTATTTTAAATTGCAGATTAACAACATAATCAGGAACAAAATCAAGTTCTATATAATTTTCATAAAACCAGATAGACATAGCTACTCCGCTTATAATCATTGAAATTGCCACCTGCCACCGCATGAGGATTGCAACCGTTATTAAACCTGTAATTAATACTGCTACATTTATTTGGTTAAATAGACTTATAACCACAAGTAAACTACTGCAAAAAACTAAGTTGTAAAATACCGTTAGATTCCATAAAACAGAAATAAAGATTTTATTCTTAAATTTTTCAATCCATACCGGGTAAGTTATAAATACAGCCGATAAAACTAATGTTGAATAATATATAAAATTAAGGGTAGACATATATTGTTCGTACAAATTTTTCGGCACTGAATAGGCATTGGAAAATATTATAATCGTAGAAAATAAGCCAAAATATACGAATATTCTTTCTTCTTTTGGAGTGTTATTCTGACAAAACTTAATAAAGCTAAACGTTTTGATTGATTGGAAAAAATTGTTAATTTTTCTTTTTCTTTCCAATCTTAGAGCAAGAAGTGGAGATTTATCTTTAATACCTACCCATCCACCTTTTTCACCTAATATATAATGGCTTCCCATAAAAAATACCAAGTTACCGAGCATACCGGGCATAATACTGTCTACTTTCGAAAAAATTTTAAAATAAATTACTGTAACAAAACCCGCAACCATTCCAATTAATACTGCTGTGCTAGAACTACGAAAACCGAATATGGCTAATATTAATGGGACCGACACTATCGGCATGTAAAATCCGTGAGAAGTTAAAATCATTTCAAGCAAATTTCCTGAAAAGAAACTGAGTAATAACCCTGCAATCCCTATAAGCAAAGAAGAGATACGGATTAATAATAAAGTTTTTTGTTCTGATAGCTTCACGCCTAAAGACTGGCACAAATCATAAGAGAATAATATCGAGGAAGTATTAATATAAGAATCAGCAGTGGACATTATCATCGCCATAATGCCTATCATAAAAAATCCTTTAAACCCAGTAGGGCAATAATTATCTAACACATATTGCAGTACATTATTTTCGTCTATATTAGTTACATTATCAGCGAGGAGTAATACACCGGCAAAATCAACAAGCATATAAAAACAAGTAATAACAATTCCGGAAATAATAAAAGCTTTAGCAATTTGCATAGTGCTTTTAGCCATTGTTATCCTTTGAAAAAGAGCAGAATCGAGGCCGGGAACCATAAAGAATAAAAATAAAAATATTACACCACTAAACCTTGGATTCTCAATATTTAATACCTCTTTATAATCAAAAAGAGGGTTTGTTGTTAAAATATTTGAAATTTCATCTACGCTATTTATTTCTTGCCAGATTAAAAAAACCATCATCGGAATTACTACTCCGAAAGTAAAAAACTGTATCATATCGGTAAAAGTTACCGATTTAATTCCTCCTAAAGTTGAATAAGTAATCACTATTAAACTGCTAAATACTAAAACATAAATATTTAGTTCTCCGAATAAATAATTAAGCAAAATTGTGAAAATTGAAAACTGTATAGCTATATTCCCTATAGCAGGGATTATTCCTGAAACTGCTGTAATTATACGGACATTCGTACCGTATATACTGCCCATAGCTTCAGCTACCGATAACTTCCCCAGAAATTCTCTCATGCGCGGAGCATAAAAATAAGCTATTATAAAAAATGATATTCCGTCAGCTATCCCAGGAATTATAAAATATAAACCATTGTTATAGGTTTCTATTAAATTTAGTGAAACAACGCTACCGAAAATCCACGTAGCAACTATAGTAGCTACTATAGTTGCAGTACTGAAATTTCTGTTACCTATAGCATACTCTCGAATATTTTTTATACCTCGCCCTGATGCTAGACCAAAAATTAAATTTAGTAATAAGAATGCAATTATAACTGCTATATCAAAATCAAACTTCATAATAACTTATTTACGATAACTTAAAAATAGAACTGAAAGTTTAATAACGATAATACATTTAACACTCAAAGTACATACCTAAAATTTCATATTTAGTTAAAGACAATTATAAAAAGTTGGTTTTCTTAATTTAATAGATAGTGATAGCTTTAACTAAAATATCTTTAATGGCTTTTAAACTTTCTTCATCGTAAGGTAAAAACTTACTTCCCCAAACCGTTTTAGGAAATAAGGTATCATTTTTAAACCTTGCAATAATATGGACATGCATCTGTGGGACAACATTGCCGATGGTGGCAATATTCAACTTATCCGGTTTAAATTCATTCTGAAGAATTTTAGCTACTTTTCTTATTTCCCAATTAAAAAGGTCATAATCAGTTTGTTCAAAATCGGTAATTTCTATAATATTATTTTTCATTGGGACTAAAATAAGCCATGGGTAATTAGAATTATCTATTAATCTTATTTGACACAATTTTAGCTCGGTTAAATAATGGCTATCTCTTTCTAGAATTGGGTCTAGCTTAAAACTCATAAAAATATTTATATTTTTTATTTACCGAGTTTCTTATTAATGATTCCTATAACTTTATCTATTTCATATAGAGGTTCATAGTCATATTTTTCAAGAAAAATAGTTGTTTGATCTAAAGTTCTTGCAACACCTATATCTATCAATTGCTGAACGAAAAATCTATGTTTCTTAAGTTTAAAATTTTCCGGGTAGAAAACGTAAATTGGCCTACCTGTACTTGCAGCTTCACTACACATAGAGATTGAATCAGCGGTAATAATTATATATTCTCCTTCTCCTATAATTCCCGGATATGGATTTGGCAAATTCTCTTCCGTATCATAAATAATATGCGGCCAGGGAAATTTATTTTTAAATATTTCTTTTACGTCTTTTGGAGTTCTCCTACTAAAACTAATAAATGCCGGTAAAGAATGATAGGCAGATATAGCCAGAACTTTATTAGATAAAAATTCGGCAGTTTCTACACTAAATTTATAGCTTTTGGTCGATCCTCCTATAATAACTGCAATAAAATTTAGGGGTTCCGGATAATTAGCCCTAAATGCAGATTTGATTTGTAACATCGAACTCTGCACATCGTTTAAAGCACCGATTACTCTAACTATATTAGGAAATGTATAGTTATAATTATCATGTTGAGGAAGAATTACTAAATCAAACAATTTAGGATGTAATCCCGGGCGCATAATTTGGATAACCTTAATTTTATTATTGAATATCTTTTTTAGGTAAATCGCTAGCGCAGCAGTTCTCCTACCAGAAGAAATAATGATATCCGGAGGATTTTGAGATTCTAACTCATTTAAAACTGATTTTTTTATATTTATTGGCCAGGAAACTAGGACAAAACTGGGTAAAGCGCCGAACTTATTATATTGAATATTTTTTACTTGATACCTTGGGCTTAACCTAGAAGCTAACGCTAGAGCTTGATTAGCTCCTCCCGTGCGATTATCAACTAAAACCCAAATATCAGGGTATGATTTATTGCTTAAATCTGCGACCATATTAACTTAGTGTAGTGAAACTGTTGCAAATAACCAATAAATAATTAATATAATCTCCTATCTATATAAGGTAAATAATGATATTTATGCCACATAAAACTTAACACATCTTCTTTTAAGCGATTCCCTAAAAATTTAAGGTTTATCATGATAAATAAAATTGTTATAATTCATCATTATTATCATATACTAAAATGCAACTCAATTTGCACGAGGTGTTTTAGATAATAAGTTTTTAAGTTAATTTATGGAGATTTAGTTATGATAAAAAAAATTGCATTAGCTTTCTGCACAATGCTTCTACTTGCTGGTTGTAGCTCTTCAGTAGGAAAACATGGTGCGGCTCATTCTCATGCGGCAGCATTTGAAAAAGAAGCAGGATCTAAAGTATTCTTTAGTTACGATAGTTCTTCTCTTTCTCATGAAACTCAACAGACCTTAATGCGTCAGGCAAAATGGTTAAAAGATCACCCAACCATTAGTATGATAATTGAAGGCCATTGCGATGAAAGAGGGACAAGAGAGTACAATATTGCTCTAGGTGAAAGAAGAGCCCATGCAGTTAAGGGTTTCTTAGCGCACCACGGTGTTGATTCAAAACGTATTGAAACCATTTCTTACGGTAAAGAAAGACCAGAAGTTATCGGTGATAACGAAGCAGCATGGAGCAAAAATCGTAGAGGTGTTACTGCGCTTAAGTAATAACCAAACCGGATAAATTACTCTAGGGAGCTAGCTAATTTATTTAGCTGGCTCTTTTTTTAATCTTCTTTGAGCCTATTTACTATAAATAAATTAAGAGAAAGAAAATTAAAAATTAGGCTTTTCCGTCTAAAAATAATTGTAAAATTAAAAAGATATTTTTAACGCAGAGTTTGCGAGTCTTTTTCCTTTTTGTCCAGTTGACCAAGAAAAGCATTAAAACCCCACTTTCCCTAATATTCTTTCTATAAAAAATTAATGGAGATTTTAGTCAATAAAAAGTATTCTACGTTAGAACAAAATTATAAGCATTGTACTAACCGGAAATTTGCTATTAAACTTAAAAAATTCAATTTTTGTCAACAAATTATGGTTTTAGCCTGAAATTTTAGGTAGCTATATATAAATTATATAGATAATAAAATAATAAAAAGTTTACTAACCAATAGTTTATATATTTCCATAAGCCAGAATATCAATTTCAATTTCCACTAAATCTTCCGGCCTACTTGCGTGATACCATCTTGCGTCTTTTGCTTTAATACCGAATATTTTATCACTGTTTAGATAATATTCTTTTAAGGAAAAAACTTTAAGAGGATTTTTAGCTATAGTTACAGGTTTTAAAATGCTAAGTCCTGTATACATAAAACTGTAATTACCTTCTATATCTGGTCTACTGAGCTTACCGCGACTATCCATTTCAAAATCTCCATGCAGGCCAGTATATCCCACTGCTTTATCGTATGGCTGCAAAAGAAGTAAAAAATCCATTTTTTCTGGATCCCATTCTTTAATCATATCTTTAAAGATATTATAATTCGCTCGCAAGATAGTATCAGTATTTAAGGTAAATATAGGTTTATCTCCTAATATTTCTTTGGCATTTTTGATAGCCCCTCCTGTTTCCAATAATTCTTCCTCATATATAGTGACAATTTCCGCTGAATCCGGGTTAGCAAGTCTATATTCCTTTAACGAAGACTCAACTTGCTTACGAAGGTAATGCGTATTAATAACAATCTTCTTAAAAGGGTAAGTTTTACATAGATCTAAAGCATGATGCAATATTGGCTTGCCAAGTACAGGAATAAGGGATTTAGGACTATTTTCAGTTAAGTGCCTCATCCGTGATCCCAAACCCGCTGCAAAAAGCATAATAGTGTCAATAGGAGGTTGATCTAACCCTATTTTATTTTCTGATATTTTATTAATTAAATTTGTAGTCATTATATTATTTTACTATTTAATTAATAATTTTATCAAACCAATTTTTTAATTTTGACATTATGGGGTGGGAAAGATCATAATTTAAATACTCAAGCACTAATGGAATATATCGTAAATAATTACTATTTTTATCCCTAGTATACTTTCTAGCAAATACCCCTAAAATACGTAGGTTTCTTTGAGCCCCCAGAATATGATAATCCACTAACACATCCGGCAACTCTAGTTTTTTTTCTGCAGCAAAATATTTAAGACAATCAAGAGCAAAAGCTCGTGGTACCTTAATTCTTGCGTCTTCTAAAACTGATACTACATCATACATAGGCGAGCCTATTACTGCATCCTGAAAATCGAGTAATCCAAGTGACTTAATACCCTTAAAGCTCTCCAAATACATTATGTTTTCAACGTGGTAATCCCTTAGCACAAGGCAATTATTAAAAGCTAATTGGTAATTTAAAATTTCTTGCCAAATATCTTTAAAATCATCTAATTCTATAACGCTTAAGTTTCTTTTTAAGCGATAAAGAATATACCAGTCTGTAAATAATTTAAGCTCATTGAGCAGTAAATTATTGTCATAAACTTTTAAACTAAAACTAGGGATATTTTGTTGTAATAAAACCAATAGATCGAGCATAGAGAAATAGATATCCTTCTGGCGAGATAAATCATGTAGAGAATTTTGGACCACATTTTTTATACTCACCTCGCCAAAATCCTCCAATATAATAAACCCCTTTTCAGTATCAAAATGAAAAATTTCTGGACTTGAAAGATTCTGTGATCTTAAGTAGTGCGCTATTTCAATAAATGGTTCAACCCTACAATATGTAGGAGGACAGTCCATTAAGATATAAGACTTATCGCTTGTTTTAATCCGATAGTATGAGCGAAGGCCAGCATCCCCTTGCAACGGGATACAACTTTGAAAACCTATATGAAAAAAGCTGTGCAAAAACTCTTCTAACTCAGCTTTTCTAAAAGATGTCACAGAAACCATATAATATTTATACAGCAATACGTTTTGCTTGCGGTCTAGCTGTTGTCGCTTTTACAGTTTTTCTTGCTGTTATTTTAGGGAGGTCAGTTCCTTCTACCACACTCTTAGTAATAACAACTTCCTTATTTTTAAGCTCTGAAAAATTAAACATATTTTCTAAAAGCTGTTCTTCTATTATAGAACGGAGCCCTCTTGCCCCCGTAGCTCTTTTTAAAGCTTTTTCAGCAATTGCTTCTATAGCATCATCAGTTATAGTTAATTCTGCATCATTAAGCGCAAATAATTTTTTATATTGCTTTATGATTGCATTTTTAGGTTTTGTAAGGATACTTATTAGAGCATCTTTATCAAGTTCATCGAGGCTAGTAATAACTGGCAAACGCCCTACAAACTCAGGGATCATACCAAACTTAATGATATCTTCAACCTGTAAGTCTTTTAACAAATCGCTATATCGCATATCTTCTTTAGATTTCACAGAAGCTGCAAAACCTATAGAACTTTTGTTATTTCTGGCATTAATTATAGATTCTATTCCCATAAACGCCCCACCACATATAAACAAAATATTTGAGGTATCGATTTGAATAAAATCTTGCTGAGGATGTTTCCTACCACCTTGTGGAGGCACATAAGAAACTGTTCCTTCCATTATTTTTAATAGCGCTTGTTGGACTCCTTCTCCGGAAACATCCCTCGTAATTGAGACATTCTCAGATTTTTTAGCTATTTTATCAATTTCATCGATGTAAACTATCCCTTTCTGGGCTTTTTCCACATTAAACTCAGCTGCTTGTAACAACCTGAGCAGAATGTTTTCTACATCCTCCCCTACGTACCCAGCTTCTGTTAAAGAGGTAGCATCGGCCATGGTAAAAGGAACATTAAGGATCCTTGCTAGCGTTTGCGCAAGTAAAGTTTTACCAGATCCTGTAGAACCAACTAACATAATGTTAGATTTATTGAGTTCTACATCGTCCTCTTTTTGGGTAAAACTTTCTAAACGTTTATAATGATTATAAACCGCAACCGATAACACTTTTTTAGCTTTATCCTGGCCAATAACATATTGATTCAGAGCTTCATAAATCTCTTTTGGTTTTGGGATAAGAGAAGCAACTTCTGCTAATTTTTCTTTGGATTCTTCTTTGATGATATCCAAACATATTTCTACACACTCATCGCAAATAAAAACCGTAGGGCCTGCAATAAGTTTTTTTACTTCATATTGGTTTTTTCCGCAAAACGAACAATGCAGTGATTTCTTGTCTGATTCGTTTTTCATAATGACTCTAACTCTTCATTTACCTTGAATTACATTATTATCAGGTAAATTTTTGAAAGTAAACTATAAATATAGTGGATCAGGCTTATAAAAGATAGCTAGAAAATTATAGATTTTATGGATATTTACCTAAAAAATTTTAATGTGAGTTTTGAATTACAAAACTTATTGACCAGTGATTAACTCTCTGCTGTGAATTATTTTATCAATAATACCAAATTTTTGTGCTTCAGTAGGGGACATAAAATTATCTCTTTCCATACTCTTCTCTATATTGGTAATAGTTTGCCCCGTATGTTTGGAATATATTTTTTGTAACATATTCTTAACATTTTTTGTCTCTTTAGCATGGATTTCTATATCCGTCGCTTGACCTCTATAACCCCCGATAGGCTGGTGAATCATAACTCGGCTATTAGGCAATGCGTATCTCATTCCCGGCTCTCCGGCAAGAAGAATTGTAGCACCCATCGAACACGCTTGGCCAATACATAAAGTAGCTATTTTAGGTTTTATATACTGCATTGTATCATAAATTGCCAGACCGGAACTTACCACCCCACCAGGTGAATTTATATACATATACACGTCTTTTTCTGGATTTTCGGCTTCCAAAAAGAGTAGCTGAGCGATGATTAGATTCGCCATGTGGTCTTCAAATTCTCCACAAACAAAAACAATTCTTTCCTTTAACAACCTTGAATATATGTCATAGGCTCTTTCACCTTTTGGGGTTTGCTCTACAACCATTGGTACATATGTCATGCAATTCTCTTTAAGATTTTTGAAAATAGTTAGCTAAAATATACTTAAAATACGGGTTATATATTAAGATATACATATTGTAAATACCTTTAAGGCAGCAAATACGCTGTTTAATGATTAGCCATTAACATATTACGGCCAATCCAGATTTAAAATAATTTTAACCATACTCAACTAACCGATAATATGATTACAGTTAAACCTGTCGTTTTAAAGGGCCGTCCTTATTATAATAAGCAAGAATTCAAGCGCAAGTAAGAACTATTATTATAATTTTTAATTTAATATTGCAAATATATTCTATTTTTCTACAGCTTATTTTCCTTTTTGAGTTTTAGGAGATCATTATAACCACCGATAAATTTATTATTAATAAAAATATATGGGACAGTGGTCTGCCTTGTTTTTTCAATAAGTTTTTTTTGAAGCGCAGGATTAGATGCTAGCTCAATCGTTTCATAAATTATTTTATTCTCTACAAGCAAATCTTTTGCCATCATGCAATATATACATCCTTCTTTTACATAAACAATTACTTGCATATTTTCTCGGTCAGGAAGTTGCTCTATAAGCTGAGGGTTTTTACTAATAACCATCAACTTAAAAATTATATAGACTGCTAATATCGTAGTTAATACGATAAGTCCCTTGTTTTGTAATATGTCAGTAATTTTCATAAATAATATCTTATTTATTTTAGGTTACAAATAATTGATATTAAGACCACACAGTTAGAAACTTTAATCAATAAGTTTGTTTATTATTTTATACCTAAAACTAAACATAGTAACCTACTAATTAATATATTTTTAGGGTTAATACAGATTAGCTATGTTATCAAATACATTAGAATTAACTTTAAGAAAAGCTCTAGATATAGCTGCTAGCTATAAGCATGAATACGCTACTTATGAGCACTTATTACTGGCTCTTATGGATGATGAAGACGTAAAATTGGTGTTGATAGAAAAAGGAATTAACCCAAGAACAATTAGCAAAAAACTCTCTGCTTATTTAAATAATTATTTAGGTGAATTGGTGAACGAAAATATCAAAGAGCCGAAACCCACAGCGGGTTTCCAAAGGATAGTGCAAAGAGCAGTTTTACATAGTCAAACAAATGGACAAAAATCAATCACTGGAGTTAATGTTCTTGCTGAATTCTTTTTCGAAAATAATTCTTATGCACTCACGTGTCTAAAACAAGCTCGCTTAAAAAGGGGAGACGTATTAAATTACAATAACAGGAACAAGGATTCTACTACCATAACTGATCAATATGCTTCAAAAAAACAACTATATAGTAATAGCATAGAGAATAGTGAATTTGATATCGGTCACCAGTTACAAACTAATAAAAACCTAAATACCTTTAACTCCAATCAGAATACTGCTCTAAGTTCTCCAGAGATAGAACTTCAAAAATATTGTATTAACTTAAATACAAAGGCAAATAAGGATGACATTGATTGTTTAATAGGTAGGCAAACAGAAATCCAAAGAACAATAGAAATTCTTTGTCGGCGTAAAAAAAATAATGCTTTACTAATTGGCGAATCTGGGGTTGGTAAAACTGCAATAGCTGAAGGACTTGCAATTAGGATAGTTAGAGGAGATGTCCCGGATCTTTTAAAACAAACTGTAATTTATTCCCTTGATATAGGTAGCCTAGTTGCAGGAACAAAATTTAGAGGAGATTTTGAAGAACGTATAAAAGGAATGTTAGAATGTTTAAGAAAGCTAAAAAATGTCATTCTTTTTATTGATGAAATTCATTCAATAATTGGAGCGGGTTCAACTACCAGCGGAGCACTTGATGCTAGTAATTTATTAAAACCGGCTTTAGCAAGTGGCCAATTAAGATGTATAGGCGCTACTACGTTTAAAGAATACCGCAATAATTTTGAAAAAGATATGGCACTTGTTAGGCGCTTTCAGAAAGTTATTGTCGAAGAACCTAGCGAAGAGGTTACATTAAGTATTTTGAACGGTTTAAAAGGTTATTATGAAAAACATCATAAAGTAACTTATACAGAATCCGCTCTAAAAGCAGCAATTAATTTATCAGAAAGATATATCAATCAAAGGCATCTACCAGATAAAGCTATTGATTTGATTGATGAAGCAGGAGCAAGAGCTAAAACACAGACAACTACTAATAAAAAGGCTGTAATTACCGAAAAAGATATAGAAAGTTTAGTTTCCTCAATGTTAAATATTCCAAATTTAAATTTAACTGCTGATGAAGGCAAACAAATTAAGGATTTGGAAAATAAATTAAAAAATAGAATTTTTGGACAAGATGAAGCTATAGAAAGTCTCTGCACAAGCATAAAATTATCTAAAGCCGGCCTTAAGAAACCTACAAGACCCGTGGGTTGCTATCTTTTTATTGGTCCAACGGGAGTTGGGAAAACAGAACTTGCTAAACAACTAGCTTTCTTTTGTGATATGAAACTCCTAAAATATGATATGTCCGAATTTGTGGAAACTAGTTCTGTTTCTAAACTATTGGGCAGCTCCCCCGGATATATCGGTTTTGAACAAGGAGGTATGCTTACTGATGAAGTTGATAAATATCCTTATTCAGTTTTATTATTTGATGAAATAGAAAAAGCCAATCCTGAAATATATAATTTACTTCTCCAAATAATGGACGAAGGAATATTAACAGATAGTACAGGTAAAAAAGTGAAATTTTCACACTGTATTATTATACTAACTAGTAACATTGCCGTACAAAAGTCAAAATCTCCTATCGGGTTTAACAATTTAGATGTGTTAACCTCAGATAAATTTGACCTTAATATTATTAATAGTGAATTTAGCAGTGAATTAATAAGCCGATTAGATAAAATCCTTTTATTTAATCCTATAGACAGCATAATTAGTAAAATAGTCAGTAAAAACCTTGAAGAACTCGCATCTCAACTAGCCGACAAAAAAGTTAGATTTTCAGTTAGCAATTCCGTTGAGCAATATCTAATAAAAAACTATAACGTTACACAAAGTGGAGCCAGAGTTCTTGATAGAATAATTGATACGGAAATAAAACAGCATATAGCCGATGCAATCCTTTTCGGGAAACTTAAAAATGGTGGTTTGGTTGATGTAACCTATTCTCAAAAACAGGGTAAAATTATTTTTAAATTTAAAGGAATTAATCAAAAAAACTACCAAGAACTTGAGCCCAGCTAAATTTTATATTTATGGTAGCTTAATTTAAATAGCTAATAGGGTTTATTTTACCCTACTTACCATATTATGGATAAATTTTAGTTATTTAATAATTAAATTATTAAAATTAAATACTTAACTTGATCCTTCCTATACTAGAATATCATATATATATCTTATTTTCTTAATGGAGGAATTTATGCGTATTCCAGACCCAAATCCTACCTCAAATGCTTTAACACCGTAAGAGCTACAAGCCTAAGTTAAAGAAGTATTAGTGCCAATAATAGATGACTTTACTAAAAATCGTAAAGGAAAGCAATTTACTGCAGATGACGTTGAAGCTTTATATAATGATTTAAATAAAGCCCTATCTAAAGACCCCAGAATCTTGGATAAATGGGATGGCGGCATCGATCAAGATTCAGTTCGCAAAGATATGGCTAAACAAACGGCAGAAGCCTTAGATACTGAAAGTAAATCAAAAAAAAGCGAGCAGCTAATAAAAGGCTTCGGGGAATTCTGTAAAAAAATTGGCCTTGGAAAGATTGGTGGTGCTTGTTTAAAATATACTCAAGGGATTACTCTTAAAAAATCTGCTCAAGAAATTGCCAGCGGAGTAGCTAGCACAAAAATGAGTGTTACTGTCGGTGAGAGTGAAAGTGCAAAAATAGCTAAACCAATTCAAAAAGGGCAAATGCAGCGTTAGTTATATAATAATTGGAGTTCAAACTATAAAAGGCTAGAATATTATTAGATTTGTAATGTTAATTTTGACGAGATAGTCCTTGCCATCTTTCAATAAGGTTTGTTTCTATATTAAATAAATCTAGTATTCTAGTTACTGAATGATTAATTATATCATCCAAGGTAGTAGGGTTGTTGTAAAATGCTGGAACAGGAGGGCATATAGCCACACCTATTCTAGCAAGTTTAAGCATACTTTCCAAGTGGATTGCACTAAAAGGCGTCTCTCTAACCATTAATGCTAATTTTTTTTGTTCCTTGATAATAACACTTGCAGACCGCATAATAAGGTCATTTTCTAGGCCTGTGGCTATTGCTGATAATGTTTTCATGCTACAGGGAGCTATAATCATACCATTTACTTTAAATGAGCCACTAGAAATTTTAGCTGCTATATCACTGGGATGATAAACATAGTTAGCAAGCTTTTTAATATCATATATTGAAAAGGAGGTTTCAGTTACAATAGTTAAATTTGCTGACCTTGAAATAATTAAATGTGTTTCTATCTCACATTTCTTTAATATTTCAAGTAATCTTATACCATAAATTGCGCCTGAAGCGCCGGTAATAGAAACAATAATTTTTTTAACTTCTGCCATTATATTAGAATTAAGATTTACTTAGTTAAATAGCTCCTTATCTTAATATATTAATAACAAACTGGCAATAACTAGAACTTAAGGGAAATTACGAATAGAATAACTAAAAATACTAAGTAATAGAATACCCAGAGAATTGCCCTAGCCTGAATTTAAGAGCGATGCCTTCGTTTTTTAGAATTGTTTAAAAATAACAGTAAAGGAAGTTTTTTTTAAAGGGATATAAACTAGGTGTTAAGTATATATTTAAACAAAACAGAAGAAGTAGTAAAGGCTGGAGTATTTAACCTCAAAACAACCACGATACCGGTACTATCAATATAATCGATATTTTTAGCTGGAATATATCCATAATGCATCTAAGTCTGAATTTAAAGTATTCAGATAGTAGAAATAGTAATCAATCACTATGGTAACAGGGATACAATCAGAGTATTAAAAGTGGTTACCAATACGGTTATCCGTATTTAAAAAAATCTGGTGTTAAAACAGCAAACCATTTTATCAATACAACTAAAGTAATTATTGCTCCTGAAATAGAGGAACAATTATCTTTATGCGCATGATAAAGCCAAACAGCGGTGATTTTAGAGTATGCTCTACATAGGATTTTGTCGGAAGTAGTTACTTAATTTTAATTACAAGAAGTGATAGCAGATTATAATCCCTAATAAAAAAACAGCCGATATTCATGATAAACTCATTTGTATTCTTATTTAACATATTGTTCGCTAATCTGGATATTTGCAAGATGGAAGTATTACCATTTATTTTTTATTGCTAACTCACTTTTTCTTAAAACATGTAATTGATCATATTCCCTAAGAGCCAGTTGACTAATTTTTATTGAATAAATATCTTTGTCATATCATATAATAAAGGGGCCATATTATAATGGCTGCTTTAGTTTTACTTCCCAATAAAAATAGTAAGTCGTTAATTATTCTTTCTAGTATACAACATTAATTTGTAGATTCTTTCCTTTTAAGCCCTGATTTTTTGAGTTTAGTTGTTCTACATATACAATTTCTTTTGCAGCAGTTACGTTTTTTAGATCTGATGTTAAATTATCCGGTAGCTTGGTTCCTACAATCTCTATATAACTTATTGGCACTTTAATTGATAAATTATCTTGTGCTTTAACCTTTCTAACTAATTCCAGAATTTCAAGCAAATCTTCTGATTCAGTTTCATCTATATCAGTAAATTTAGCTTCTTTAACATTAGGCCAGGAGCCTCTCATATGAATACTTTCTGAATTATTTTTTGCGTAAAGTATATGAAATAACTCTTCGGTAATATGTGGAATAACAGGAGCAAATAATTGTAGTAAGGTTTTTAAGGTATGATATAAAGTTAAATGTGTGCTTAATGCTCCTTCATCATCTTCCCCTTTCTCATTATAAGCTCTAGTTTTTGTTATTTCCAAGTAATTATCACAAAACAGCGACCAGAAAAATTTTTCAGTTTTATCTATTGCGGTTGCATATTCATAATTCGTTAATTCCTCATCAGCAAAGTCTACTAAATCTATTAGTTTATTGATTAAGTATTTATCAAAATCTCTAGTAATTTTATGCTTTAGCTCACAAAGAGAAAGAGCTTTATCGATCTCAGGTATTTTGCCGAAATGAGTACTCGCAAATTTAGCTGCATTCCAAAGTTTGTTTATTAATCTTTTGCCGCCACTAATAACGTCTTCAGAATAAGCAGTATCTGTTCCTAGTCTTGAGCTAGCGCACCAGTATCTTATAACATCTGAACCATGCGCATCTAATAATATTTCTGGTATAAGAACATTTCCTTTGGATTTAGACATTTTACTTTTGTCTTCGGCCAGACACCAACCGCTAACCATTATATCCTTCCAAGGGAGAGTATTTTCATGTAAGTAAGCCTTAAGCATGGTATAAAAGGCCCAAGTCCTTAGGATTTCATGTGCTTGAGGCCGCAGATCTGCAAGGAATAATTTTTTGTGCCGTGGCTCATCTATCATGTAATTATTTGAGATACCATGTGAGTTTAATTGAGGTGAAACAGAACTCGTAGCCCAGGTGTCCATAACATCATAATCTGGTATTATTTCATCCTTGCTATACCCTTCTGGTAAGTCAACGAGTGGATCAACAGGCAACTGGTGAATTTTTGCAAATATTGGTTTGCCTTCTTCTCCGGCACGCTTGGAATACCAAACTGGAAAAGGAACGCCAAAGTACCGCTGGCGTGAAATACACCAATCCATTCCTATTCCCTCTATCCATCTATCCAGCTTGATTTTCATAAATTTCGGGTACCAATTTAACTCTGCAGACTTTTTTAACAGAGCTTTCTTATGAATAATAGTTTTTATAAACCATTGAGGCGTAGTAAGAATTTCAAGAGGTGCACCGGACCTTTCTGCACATTTTACTGTTTGAAGTTTGGATACCTGATTTACAAGAACGCCTTCTTCCTTTAGCAATTCAATGATCTTGCTGCGTGCTGCAGTAACGGTAAGACCGGTAAGTTGAGCAGCGATTTCTTCAGCTTTTAACTTGTTAGTACAGTTATTATCAAATTTTATGTTTTCTATTCTTCCTTGTTTACTTAAAATAATCTTAGTTGGTAGCTTATGCTTTCTCCACCATGCAATATCTGTTTGATCGCCGAATGTACAGCACATTACCAAACCTGTTCCTTTCTCAGGATCCACCATATCATCCGCAAGTAAAGGAACTTTAACGTTAAATAAAGGAGAGAAAGCAAATTTACCTTCTAAGTAATTGTATCTTTTATCCTCAGGATGAAAAAAAATAGAGACACAAGCCGGTAGTAATTCTGGCCGGGTAGTAGCAATTGTTATTTTATCCCCATTTTCTAAGGAAAATAAAATATCATTCATGAAAGTGTTTTTTTCACGATCTTCGATTTCAGCTTGGGCAAGGGCTGTTTGATCCACAGGATCCCATAACATCGGCTGCGAGTCACGGTAAATTTCTCCTTTTTCAATTAGATCTAAAAAAGACATTTGAGAGATTTTACAGGAAAGCGGATTAATAGTTTGGTATTCTAAGCTCCAATCTACTGATAATCCCACCCTGTTGAACAAGGCTCTAAATTTTGCTTCTTCTTTGGCTATAACCTCGTTGCAAATATTAATGAATTCTTTTCTGGTTGTAGAGTTTGCCCGGATATTTTTTTCTTTTTCAACTAACCTCTCTGTAGGTAAACCATTATCATCAAAACCCATGGGGTAAAAAATATTCATGCCTTTCATTCTGCGGTGCCTTACAATAAAATCTGTATGAGTGTAGCTATATATGTGGCCAATATGCAGCTGCCCGGAGACTCCTGGAGGCGGTGTATCAACTATAAAACTGTTTTCTCTTGTTTCTGCTTCGTTCCAATGATATATACCCTTTTCTTGCCAAAAAATTTGCCATTTCTTTTCACTTTCATCGAACTTGTATTTTTTGGGGAATAACATCATAATACACTTTGTTAAGTTAGTTTAATTTTAGAATAGAAATATATTATAAATAACCAAAAATGCCAAAGATTTTTTCTACGATAGTAGAGTTACTCCGTCTCGATAAACCAGTAGGTTATTTATTAGTTTTTTTCCCTGCATTATTTGGACTATTCTTAGCTTATGAAGAACCTATTGATTTATACTATATACCAGTGCTTTTTGTTGGAAGTGTACTTGCAAGAAGTTCCGGTTGTGTCATCAACGATTTTTTTGATAGAGATTTTGATAGGCAAGTATTGCGTACCAAAAATAGACCTTTAGCAAATAACACTATATCTACTCAGCTAGCGCTAATCATTTTGGGTTTGCTGCTTCTTTTAACTATGTGGACCCTTTTATATTTCACAATTATCCCAATAATTATCGGAATAATTGCATTTTGTATGATCGTTATATATCCCTTAATGAAGCGTTTTACTTACTTTCCTCAGGTTTTTTTAGGATTAACGTTTAACCTTGGTTGTTTAATCAGCTATGCAGAAATCAAAGATGATATTTCTGTAGGAGCGTTCTTAATGTATATTGCTTGCGGATTCTGGACATTTGGTTACGATAGTATATATGCGTTTATGGATATTAAAGACGATAAATCTATAGGAGTTAAATCCTCAGCAATTTTTTTGAAGGATAAAAATTATAAGTTATTTATACTGTGTGCTTACATTATTTTTATGGTGCTTTATGTAGTTGCAAATTTATCAACTAATAATTACTTAGGATTAATAGGAGGAGCTATCGCTCTTTTTGTGTTGTTTTGGCAAGTAAAAAGCTTAGACGTTACCGACCCCGCTAATTGTCTAATAAGGTTTAAATCTAATGTGTATGTAGGATTTATTATGGCTTTTTCTATGTTGCTTGGGTGCATATTGAATTAAAGGGGCAGTTACTAAAATAGATATGCGCTTGAAAAAAGTATACATTAAGCCTATATTATAACATTAGATACTTAACTACTAATTAGAGGTGATTTATGATTGATTATACAAAATCCTTTGTTAAAGATAAAGGCGGCTTTGATGAGGGACTAAGAAATTACATGCTCAAGATATATAACTTTATGGCGATGGGCCTTGTTGTTACTGGAGTATTTGCTTTTTCAACCTTAAATTTTCCTCCTCTTGCAGGCTTAATGTTTAATATTGGCCCAAATGGTGAATTTATATCGACATCTGGCCTTGGAATGCTTATATCTTTTGCCCCTTTGGGAATCGCTATATATTTCTTTATGGGTCTTGGTAGAATGTCGGTAAGTACTGCACAAACTTTATTCTGGGTTTATGCAGCAGTTATGGGAATGTCGTTATCGTATTTAGGACTTATATATACCGGTCAATCTCTGGCTCGAACATTTTTTATCTGCGCTTCTGTATTTGGCGCTATGAGCCTTTATGGCTACACTACAAAAACCGATCTAACATCCATGGGTTCTTTCCTCATAATGGGATTGATAGGGATAATAGTCGTTTCGCTTGTAAATATTTTCTTACGAAGCCCTGCTATTGATTTTGCAACGTCCTTTATTGGTATAGCTATATTTATGGGACTAACTGCTTGGGATACCCAAAAATTGAAAACCATTTATTATAATTCAGGCGGCGGAGAAATGGGCCAAAAAACGGCAGTGCTTGGAGCATTTACCTTGTATCTAGATTTTATTAACTTATTTTTATATTTGCTAAGGTTTTTTGGGGATAGAAAATAGATATAAACCTATAAATTAGTTCACTTTATATTATGCAGAATCCATGTGCGGCCATATTAATAATAGGTAATGAAATACTTTCAGGCCGCACTTTGGACACTAACACCCAAACTATTGCAAAAACCCTTGAAAAAATTGGGGTAGTAATAAAGGAAGCTAGAACCGTACCGGATGAAAAACAAGTTATTATAGCCTCTGTTCTGGCTTTAAGTCAAAAATATGATTATGTTTTTACTACCGGCGGTATCGGTCCAACGCATGATGACATTACCAGCCTTGCTGTATCTGAAGCCTTTAATGTTCCTTACGTTCGCAGCGAAGTTATTTATAAACTTCTAGAACAATTTTACCAGAGTCGGGGTGAGCATATGAACAAGGCTAGAGAAAAAATGGCTTTCATTCCAGAAGGAAGTACCTTGATAAGAAATGATGTGACTAAAGTTCCGGGTTTTGCTATCAAAAATGTCTACTGTTTAGCAGGTGTACCGGATATCATGGAATCTATGCTAAACTCTATTATTCCTTCTCTAAAGCATGGAAAGGTTGTACGTAGTTTATCTCATACTGTGATGATTGGGGAAAGCAAAATAGCAGCGCACTTTGAAGCCTTACAGAATAAATACCCTGGTGTTGATATGGGAAGTTATCCATTTACAAGAGAAGGTATACACGGAACTTCTTTAGTACTGAGATCCACAGACTATATTAATCTGGAAGCTGCTTTTCAAGATTTAAAAAGTCTGATTAAAGAATAATTCTATAAGGATAGTGATTTCTTCCAAAGAAAGTAATTATAGCGGATATATTCTGTAATATTACGGTGGATGGAGAGGATTTGTATTTACTTTTAGCAATGTGAACAGGGGTTAAAACACAATTTCTATTAAAATAGTATGTAATTCGAAATACGAAAAAGGCCTAATTACTTCTCCTCTCATTAAATTTAGAAAATTAGTTTTAATCACGGAACAGGGTCTATATTTGCTAAAGGAAAGGCAAAGCAACCAAAAGAATCCCCATCTAGAATCTGAAGGGAATCACTAATCTCTGATTTAATTATTACCTTTCGAAAAAAATAGAAAAATTAGTGCGCTATTGTTACTTTTTAATTAGTCTCGATCCCCGATAAATACTATAAAATAAATCTAGGTTTCTTCGGATAGAATAGCCTGAAGAAAGCGGGCTACTCTATTTTCTCTTATCGATTTCCAGTGGTATTTTGTTGTTATATAGCCCTCGTGAGGGGTCAAAAAGTCAGTATTTTGGAGGTTTAATACTTTATCTTCTAAAAATAATTTTTTTACATTTTCAAAATAATCTTCTATGTCGGAAGCGAAAGCTATAAAGCCGCCGATTTTCAATTTTAATTTGAAAAGTTCTAATCGTTCTTTATTTATGAGACGTTTTTTCATATATCTCCTTTTATGCCATGGATCTGGGAACAAAACATAAATGCCTTCCAAAGAACGGTTAGGTATATCTTTTAAGATCATATCTAAATCATTAGGCCAAATCAAAAAATTATCGTTTTGGCTTTTAGCAACTAGCTTTAGAAAATTCGCTATACCATTTAAATAAACCTCTACTCCAATATATAAATTTGCGGGATTTAAAACAACTTGGTTAAATAAGTGCTCGCCCATACCAAAACCAATCTCTAAATATTTTTTTTGTTTACCGCTAAAAGCGAGCAATTCGTTAGAGAAAAGATATTTGGGTAGGACATTTGCAAGAAGTTCTTTATTTTGGTTAGATAATCTTTTACCTATTCTTCTGGCAAAAGTCCTGTTTAGCTTATTAAATTCCGGTATTATTGTATTTTCCATCGCTTCTTAGAGTTTTTAATGTCCTCTATATATTTACTATTCCGAAGACTTCAATAACTCTATTGCAAATAAAGCATATTTATTTATAATGGGTCACTGAAGAATGGGGTCATAGCTCAGTTGGTAGAGCGTTTGAATGGCATTCAAAAGGTGAGGGGTTCGATTCCCCTTGGCTCCACCATATAAATAAAAGGTTACACGCTTTTATCATTTTCACTAATAAAATATACTCTGAGCCTACTTGTATGGTTTAAGAAGTTTACTATGTCTATCCCAACTCTAAACGTCTTGTTGTAAGTGTTTCATCTTCATACATCCAGTAATCACTCCCTCTTACACTACTCCAAGTATAACCTATCTTATTTAAAGCTTTTAAAGCTGACGCCGATAAAGACATATTAACTCCTTCAAAAATAACTCTATTTGAGTTCTCATCCGCTACAATACTTGTTACACTATCATCCTTAGAAAAATAAAGAAGAGAATTAATGGGTATTCTTAAATCTTTAAATGCCCATTTATTCTTACGTTCTTCTAGTTCGCTGCATTTTTCTAATACTTCTTTATCTAATGGTTCATTAAAGATATCGTTTTTAGGTGTTACTTCTCTTATTTCAGCAAGTTTAATAGCTTCAATCAGCTGTTCAAGTGACACTTTTTCAAAGAATTCTCTATTTTTTCTTATTCTTTTATCAATAAATATTTTGTGTATTCTCTTCTCAACAATTACAACGTCATTAACTTCAGCAGCATAAACACATCTAAAAGGAGCTGGCATACTCGTAGTATTGAGTTGTTTAATCCTATCTTCCACATTTCTCTCTGTTCTACCTATTTTAAATATGTCAGGCATAAACGGATTAGTTAAAATATATATTACACCAGCCATAAACCTATACTTTCCATAGAGAATTTAATTTATTTTATTAGTTTGAAATGGCGTTTGATCACCTATAATAACTAACTGCCAAGCAAAAACTTAATGCAGTTTTCCATAAATTTCTAGTCTGATTTTCCTTGATTAATAATTAACAAAAATATTATTGTCGACTTTAATTCTTTTGTTTTATAAACTTGTTAATGATTTCTTCATCCGATACAGAGTTATTTTTTGATTTAGCTAAATAACTACGAACTAAATTAATTACAGTGTCGGTGAATTCATCTCTTAACTGCTGGCTTATTTTTGATTTTTCATTTTCAATAAGTTTAATGGCATCTTCGCTTTTCCTGGTTAAAGCTATTTCCATTTCCTTTGTTCTTTTTTCGATCAATTTTTCAGTGCTGATTTTTGCCTTATTAATTATTTGGCGTTTATATTCCTCAAAGTTTTCCATCTCTTTTTGCGTTGCTTCAAGGAGAAGTTTAGTTTCAGCTTTAATTTTTTCAGTTTGAGCTAACTTTTCTTTTATTTCATTAATTTTAGCATCTAAAGAATTAATAATAGCTTTTTTAATAGGTTTGTAAGCAAAGTACAAAAAAATTACAAAACTAACTGCTATCCAGAAATTTTCATCAAAAAAGTGCATTATTTTTCTCTATAAATTTTTTCTAGCATCTTTAAGTCAGCAGGTTTATTAGTAATTTTCTCAATTATAAATGCCGCTAAATCAATACAGGATTCATTTTCATGCTTATGAAAAGAAGCAAGGTACTTTTGAACATCTAAAAAGGATTCCTTAGTTTTTCTCGATAGAGCTTCGTTAAGCTCTGCGGTTCTTGAGGCAAAATTGGCATCTAAAGAGTCGGTAGCTTCCTTGCGCAATTTTTCAATTTCAATATTAAGTTTGCGCAGTTTCATTTCCTTTTCTTTTCGCAAAGATTCAATTTTACCGTAATCATTTTCAGAAGCAGTGATATTTTCTTCTAAATAACGATTACGGTTTATTATTATACTTTCAGCTTTAGGCACAATGAGTTTGCTTATTGCAATATAAAGAATTCCAAAAGCCAATGTTAGCCAAAATAACTGTGTACCAAAACTTGATACATCAAATTGAGGCATATATCTTCCTGCGTTATGTAAAAATTAATAACATGGCGATAACAAATGAGAATAGTCCCATTGCTTCGGCAAGACCCGCACCGATAAAAGCCATTCTTTGCAAATTATCTGCTGCAGAAGGATTACGAGCTATCGAATTTAACAATGAGCTAAAAATGTTTCCTACTCCAATTGCTGAACCTAACATTCCAAATGCCATAAGCCCTACACCGATAAATTTGAGAGCCATCATAGATTCCATATTTTTCCTCCTTAAAATTCTAAATTAATTAAAATCAAAACCAGTCTATACCATCCTTTCCCCCCGATATAGGCCAGCAAGATTGCTATACTTATATATCAGTGTAAATTAATTGCATCATTTAAATAAACACATGATAATATAGTAAATATGTAAGCCTGTAAAATTGCAACGAAAATTTCAAAACCTATCAATATAGAAACGAAAGGTATAGGAACAATTTTAAGATAAAATGCCATAGACACAATAAAACCAGCTATAACTTTAATTAATACATGGCCAGCTACCATGTTGGCAGCTAAACGTAGTGACAAACTTACAGGTCGTGCAAGATAAGCAAATAATTCAATTAATATCATTAATGGGGCTAACCACCACGGGGTTCCAGTCGGCAGAAATAAAGACAGAAAATGAAGTCCGTGTAATATAAACCCGAGTAAAGTAACCAGTAGAAACACCATCATTGCAAAGGCAAATGTAATGGAGATATGGCTTGTAACAGTAAATCCGTAGGGTATCATACCGAAGAGGTTACATACCATAATAAACATAAATAATGTAAAAACAAAAGGAACAAATTTTTTACCCTTACTCCCTACATTTTGGTTTAAGGCATCAGTAATTAGGCTGTAGAACAACTCACCGCTAAGCTGTAATCTTGTCGGTATTAGTTTCTTACTCTTAAAAGCTAAAGTAAAATAAAGAATGATAAGAAAGCTAGCTAGCATCATAAATAAGGCGGAGTTGGTTAGAGTAAGGTCATACCCAAACAATTGAATACTTGCTAGCTCTTTTATTTTAAATTGGTCTAAGGGGCTGTGTTTCATATTAATTCAATGAATTTTTATGTATATTTTTTCCAAATAGATCGGAAAGTTGCTATTGAAGCAAGTATAATGCAAATTATAAGGAATAAAGGTTTAGAATTAAATAATTTATCGAGTAAAATTCCCATTATTACCCCGACTATAGCTCCTGCAACAAGTTCTGAGGCAATATCAATAATTGGAGAACCGGTGCGTTTTTTAGAGGGTAAACCCAATTGTTCTTCTTTTATTTTTGCTATCTTCTTTTTTACTTCTTCTACATTATCAGCTGTCATAACTTAAAAGCAATTAATTATCAATACTTAATTCTTTCTCGATCGCTTTTGATAATTCCTCAAAAGTATATCTTTCATTAAATTGTTTCCCATTTATAAAGAAAGTAGGGGTGCCGACAAACGTAGATAAATTAGTTACTAGTTTGGTATTTTCCATTAGTATTTTTATTTTATCCTGATCGTTTAAACAGGCCGAAAAATTTTCCGGAGAAATCCCACCCAAGCTACCTATATTAGTTAAAATCTCTCGATAATTTTTGCTAAATGCCCAATTATTTTGTTGATTCAAAATAACCTCTAAAAATTTTAGATAAGTATCGGTATAGCCGTTACACCTTGCAAGAATAGTTGCATCTAGATCCTGCTTATTACCGATAAATTCTCTAATTACGTAAGCAATTTTATTATTATCAATATATTTTTCTTTTATTTGTGGAAATATTTTCTGGTGATAATGTACACAATGAGGGCAGGTAGGAGCAAAATATTCTACTAGAACAATTTTACTTTTCGGATCGCCGATAACAATATCATCTGGAGCTACCTCAGATAGGTTACGTACATAATTCTTATTTACCTCTTCTTCATCACATACTCCTAATTTCTTCGTATATTCTTCTATTTGGGTTTTTGCTGGATCATCAACCGTTTGCTCTTGATCACAAGCAGTTAAGCTAAAAACAATTACTAAAAATAATATTTTTTGTATCATGAGAACTCCCCGCTAAAAACCCATAGGTGTTTTTCTGTATATTCTACTTATTTTATTATAAGAAGTTTATCATAGTGTCTAAAGATTTATAACTATAAAAATAATGATTAGCTATAATGATTGCCTGACTTGGTTTTTTACCCACAACAAATGGGTAGCGGTGATAAATATTGTAAATTCTACATAACTGTTATTAAACCGGGCTTCCTTATATTACTAATTAATCTCATGCTATACGAATTTACTTATCCTCTCTAAGCTGAGTGGAGTAGAGGCCAATTGTAAGAACTTTTCTTTTTCTAAATCTAACAATTCGCCTTCAGTCACGGATTTTTTATCGATTATTTTTTGGAAGAAATTCATTACCTCAATTTGCAATTTATCAAAACTGCTGTGTTCTATTTCGTCAATTAAACTTATTTCAGGAAGTTCAACTTGGTTGTTATTAGAAGAAGAGATTTGAAGCTTCTCTTGAAAAGCTTGCTCCAGAATTAAGTTTTTATTCATGTTGATAGCTGTTTTAACTGAATAATCTAAAGTAAAATAGTCAGCAGAGCTGGATTTATTCTGGTGAAGTATATTTTTTAAGTTCGCCAGTAATGTGGTTTTATTACCCTTGCTCCTGATGAACATTTCTTTTGTTCCGCCCCAACCAGGTATTAAACCTACACCAAGTTCTACGAGCCCACTATTTAAATTTTGATGAGCAACTACAAGACTTGAATGGAGGAGAATTTCACAACCTCCGCCAAGAGCTAATCCCCTAGCACAAGATATAACCGGAACCTTGGAATACTTTAAGCGTAGCATTGCTTTTTGTCCAAGATCCAGGAGTTCTTCTATTAATTTGAAATTTTTGCTTTCTATAGCTTCTTTAAAATATTTTAAGTTAGCACCGGCAGAAAAATTATCTCCTAAAGGAAATATATATAAAGCTTCGTTTTTATTTTCGCAGTAATTGGTTGCCTCTATCAGTAAATTAAATATCTTACTGTCTAATGTGTTCATTTTCGATTTAATAACAAAAACATAATGGTCGTCTATAAGTTCCAAATGAGCTGAATCATTATCCAAGATTATTTTTGAACGTATCTGTTCTTTGCCATAAGAATGATTTTTAGAATTATCAGGAGTTTTCCAGTTAAGCTCTTTTAGTCTCTTCCACCTCTCTCCTTTAACTGGCATTTTAGTTAATAACTCAAATGGCCCATATTTTAAACTGTATCCTAGCTTCATTGCTTTATCTATATCAGTTTTATCTTCAGTTACTGTTGGAATAAGAGAAATAACATATGAAAAGAAATCGGTAAGTATATCAGATATGAATTTGCTGTATTTATCATCACCGTTTAAAACTTCTTCTATATCCTTATATTCAATGATAGGAGAAAGAGGATCATAATCTAAATTATCAAAATTAATTACCTGTTTTATTGTTCCCCCTTCTGGGTTTTTTACTAATTTATAAAAACCACTACCTGATTTTCTACCTAGAAAATTTCTACTTTTCATTTCTTCCAGTAACTTAATAGGGAGGTATGCTTGATGGTATTGATCGCTAGTTGGTAAAGATTTTAATAATGAAGCAGATATTAGGTTCATTACATCATGACCAATTAGATCATATAAGCCGAAAATGCCAGTACTTGGAAACCCAAAAAACTTTGAAAAAATGTAATCTATTTGTGCGGGATACAAATTTTCTTTTATCCCTTTACGAACTGTTAATTCAAGTAAAAAACATCCTACTCTATTAGCAATAAACCCAGGGGTATCATTGCAATATACAATTGTTTTTCCCATCGATTTTTGAAGGAAACCGGATAATTCCGATATTATTTTCTGAGAAAGGTGGGAATCAGTAATAACCTCAACTAATTCCATATATCTAGGTGGATTAAAAAAATGAGTAATCACAAAATTTGTACAGATATTATTAGGAAGTTTTTCTTTTAATTGCGCTAAAGGTAGGGTAGAAGTATTGGACGCTAATATTGCAGTTGGTTTTAAGTATTTGCTAATGGATTGATACAATTGATGTTTTATTTCAAGTTTCTCAACAATCACTTCAATAATTAAATCTGCTTCCCTTATTAGAGAAATGTCGTCTTCTAAATTCCCGATTTTTATATATTCCGCACAAGTAGGATGGGATAATGGAGCAGGTTTTTGTGTAAATAACCTATTGTAAGCATCGTTTACAATTTTATTTTTATTACCTGACTTATGATCGGCAATATCGAGTAAAATAACATTAGTTTTAGAGTTGGCAACTTGAGCAGCTATACCACTTCCCATTACCCCGGCTCCAATTACACAAACAGTTTCTATTTTTTGCATAGCTCCCTCCTATATGAACACTTTTTAGAGATTAATTTATAGCTCAAACCTTTATCGGTAGCCGCAAAAAATATTTGAAAAATGTTATAATCCTGCTGCAACTCCCTCTTTTTTCTCAAGGTTTTTTATTCCCAAAGCCTCGAGAAAGGACCTTAATTCCTGCCTTGCTGCTACGTGAGAAATGCTAAAGGCCTTATTATAATTTGCCACTTTTAAATCCAGAAGAGTCAATCCTTGGGGAAATAATTCCCTAAAAATAACTCTTTCGCTAAAACCAGGGGCGATACGAAAAGAAATTCTTTTTGATAATTTCTCAAGTGCGTCGTGGACGTTTCTTTTATTATGAGCATCAAGGTTTGCAAGTCGATTCCTAAGTACTACCCAATCAACCGAACCTTTATCTCTAGCTGCCCTTTCCATTTTTTGTTCCCAGATCATTTGGCTGTAAATTGAGGGTTTTACTATATCAAAGGTTTCGCCGTCTATTTTAGCCATTACGTCTAAATCTAGAAAACTGTCATTTACAGGAGTAATGACCGTATCTGCATAAGAGTGGGCAAACCTTGATAAGTGAGTATAACTTCCGGGTGTATCAATTACTATGTAGTCTGCATAATCTTTAACTTGATCTAAAACCTGCCCGAAACGATTTTTTTCTTCTTCCTCTTTGTCAGTTATACTTTTTGCGGTGCTATCCTGAATATGAAAATGTACCGGCATTAGCACCTTGTTACCAGGGTTTTTGTCGTTATATAATTTACGATTATTGATATAGCTGCTTAGTGACCCCTGCCGCGAGTCTACATCAATGCTTGCAATGTGATATCCTCTATCGAGCAAACCAATAATTAAATGCATTGAGCATGTAGTCTTTCCAGCACCGCCTTTTTCGTTACCGACAACAAAAATATGAGGTTTCCTATTTGGACTCATAATTATCTTTTACAAATTGATTTAATAATCTTACGCCAAATCCTACAGCTCCTTTAGGGCAAATTGGATTTGTTCCTTTTTTATCGTAAGCAACCCCTGCTATATCTAGGTGAGCCCATTTTACTCCGTCTTTAATAAAGCGCCCAATAAAATGTGCGGCAGTAGAACTACCTGCTAAGCCTTTCTCAGAACCGATATTGGCGATATCAGCAACTGTTGATTTGAGCATATCGTTATAGTCGGGGTGTAAAGGCATGCGCCATAATTTTTCATTTGTTTTAAGAGAAGCGGTAATCAGCTGCCGGGCTAGTTCATCATCGTTTGCGTAACAGCCTGCGTAAGTACTGCCTAAAGAAATTGATATTGCTCCTGTTAAAGTTGCGAGATCGACGATACAAGCCAGTTTAAAATTTTGTTGTAGATAGGTTACGCAATCACATAAAACTAAGCGCCCTTCAGCATCAGTATTTAAGACTTCTACAGTTTGACCAGACATAGTCCTGACGACATCGCCGGGTCTCTGAGCATTTCCTCCCGGCATATTTTCCACCAGTCCTACTATACCAATTACATTAACTTTAGCATTTCTAAGGGCGAGAGCTTTGATGGCACCGACTACGGCGGCAGATCCGCCCATATCATATTTCATATCGCCCATACCTGCTGCGGGCTTTAGCGAGATCCCGCCGGTATCAAAGGTTACTCCTTTACCAACAAAACATATTGGATCACTGTCATCGCCTAACCCATTATACTTCATAACCACTAATTTGGACTCATTAGTAGAACCCTGGCCTACACCAAGTAAAGCTCCCATACCGAGACTACGCATTTGGCTTTCTCCCAGAACATCTACGTCAATACCAAGTGGTTCCAATTTTTCTAATATCCTTTCAGCGTAACTTTCTGGGTACAGAACATTTGGTACTTCATTGATACAATCCCGAGCGAAGAATACTCCTAAAGCTAGAGATTTCTGCTCTTCAAAAAGTTTAAGTGCATGTTCACGATCATCAACTATGATGTCAAAATCTTCGGTGATGAACTTTTCATCATTACTTTTCATTGTTTGGTATTTATCAAATCTATAAGAAGCAAGCAGTGCTCCCCCACCTAGTAGAGCAGCAATTTTTTCCTGTTTAAAAGAGCCTATTTTACTTGGTACCCGGATTCCGACTGAAGATGCTTTACAAGAGGTAGCAAGCGAATGGATTTTTCCGCCTATTTCTTCGATTTTTACTTCTGATACATTATCTTCTGAGCCTAGAGCAATTAAAATAAGATAACGTACTTCTCCATCTTTATTAGTGGCGGTTAAGATTTTGGAATAGCCGTATTCGGGTTTAAAAATTCTTTTGTCCTTAATAGTTTTAGATATGAGACCATGGTGTTTCTGATCAATTAACAGTGTGTCAGAATCTATTTTTAACTGGTCATTGATAATAATTGCTATGGCTTCATTATTATCCAAATCTTTATTTTCGAAAGAAACTTTTAACATTGTGCTTATCCTTTAATTTAATCAAAAATATGAGTATATAATTACACTCCAGGGTTTACAATATAAATTCAAGATTCTATAAGTTATTTAGAATATTAAAGAGCATAAAAATTTTATTTTTATACTTCAATAAAATAAGCTTTTACTTTAATACTACAAGATCTTATTATTGTAATTCAAAACTAGAAAAAGCATAGGAAATTATTGACGTAAAAGCTATTTGGTAATATTATTTCTGGTTCAGTGGTTGATATATTGTCTCTCTTTACTTATAGTTGGTTCGGTTTATCTTATTCATGTATAGCGATTTAGTGGCTTTTTGGCCTTATCTATATTATATAATCAAAGGTACAGGGGTTACTTTGCAATATAGCATTGCTTCGATATGTTTCGGTATGATAATTGGAACATCGCTTGCTATTTGTAAGACCGCCGACAGTAAATTACTCCGAATATTCGCCGTTAGCTATACCTCGGTCTTCAGGGGTACACCAATGCTTGTGCAGCTAACCATAATCCATTACGGCTTACCTAGTTTACTAGGAATTAAGATAAGCATATTTGTTTCTGGCGTAGTAGCATTTTCCTTGAATTCGGGGGCGTATGTTTCGGAAATTATTAAGGCCGGAATTAAAGGAATTGATAAAGGCCAAATAGAAGCGGCCAAGGCACTAGGTATACCGCCGGTGCTTAGAATGAAGGACATAATTTTACCCCAGGCTTTACGTAATATTTTACCAGCTTTGGTAAATGAGCTAATTAATCTAATAAAGGAGTCAGCATTAATATCGGTTATAGGGGGTATGGATATAATGAAAAGGGCTCAAACTGTCTCTACTGAGACTTATAGTTATTTTACTCCGATGTTAACAGCAGCCGTTACTTATTATATAATGGTTATGATAGTCAGCTCCTTTGCTAAAATTTTAGAAAGAAGATTAGCCTTATGATAACGCTTCAGAATGTTTCAAAAAGCTTTGCGGGGCAAAAAGTTATTTCTGATATTAACCTAGTTTTTGATAAGAGAGAAACGGTAGTTATAATTGGTTCTTCCGGAAGTGGAAAATCGACTTTAATACGTTGTATAAACAATTTAGAAAACCCCACCAGTGGTGCGGTATTAATAGATGGAAAAAAACTAACAAGGCGTAATAGAGGAAAGTTATGTTTCAAGATTGGTATGGTTTTTCAGCAGTTTCACCTTTTTCCGCACATGACTGTTTTAGAAAATTTAACCTATGGACCGATTAACGTTATTAAAGTACATCCAAAAGAATCAGAAGAAAAAGCTAAGGTTCTGTTAAAACAATTCGGTGTCTTAGAAAAAGCTTCCTTTTACCCTATGGACTTGTCTGGGGGTCAAAAGCAAAGGGTAGCAATAGTACGTGCATTGATGATGGATCCTGAAATTATGTTATTTGATGAGCCTACTTCTGCGCTAGATCCTGAAGTAATAAAAGATATCATAGAAATCATTTCTCAGTTAAAAAATCAAATGACGATGATAGTTATTACCCACCATATAAAATTTGCAAAAATTATTGCTGATAGAATTATTTTTATGGATCAAGGAAGGGTTTTAGCAGATCAACCGGCAAATGAATTTTTTAAAAAACCGAATTCTCATCGAGCCAAGTTGTTTCTACAAAATGTAGGCGATTTGATATAGATTCAAAGTTGTGTTTAGAATTAATTGAGCTAATCTTCAGAAATAAAAACCATAAAGTGTTTTAATAACAACAATACTAGCCATGTTTTACAGTAAATCTTTGATAGGATTTGGTATTAAATATATTTAAGTCATATTTGATAGTGTATACCTACTTATCTTAATGGTGAAATTAAGATACAACTTATACAAACTTAAAAAATTTTTATGTACTAGCCAAAATGAAATTAGGTATATTATCAAGGAGTAAAAAGATTTATTCTACTGAAAGGTTATTAGAAGCAGCGGAAAAAAGAGGTCATGAGGTTAAGATAATCGACGTACTAAAATGTTATGTCAATATTACTGCTAATAATCCTCATATATATTACCAAAATGATTTCGAAAAGTCTAAATTGGAATTTGATGCAGTAATACCAAGGATCGGTTCGAAAGTTACTTCTTATGGAGCAGCTATTTTACGGCAATTCGAAGTTTCTGGTGTCTATTCTTTAAATGGATCGGTTGCGATTACTAGATCTAGAGATAAACTGAGAGCACACCAATTACTTGCAAGGAAAAATATAGCTATGCCTATAACAAGTTATGCCCACTCGGCAAACGCAACAGAAGATCTTATAAAATTCGTCGGTGGCGCTCCTTTAATTGTTAAAGTTCTAAGTGGGACTCAAGGAAGGGGTGTATTGCTAGCAGAAACTAACAAAGCTGCTGAAAGTTTAATTAATGCCTTTTTAAATTTAGAAGCAGATTTCTTGGTACAGGAATTTATTAAAGAAGCTGGAGGTTCCGATATTAGGTGTTTTGTAATCGGAGATAAAGTTTTTGCAGCTATGAAACGCCAAAGTGCTGATGGCGATTTTCGCTCTAATCTGCATGTAGGTGGCAGAGCAGAACCTATTAAACTTAGGCCTGAAGAAAGGGCTATAGCCGTAAAAGCAGCAAAATCTTTAGGTCTTAATGTAGCAGGAGTAGATATTGTAAGATCATCCCATGGCCCGTTGGTACTGGAAGTGAATTCATCTCCTGGTCTCGAAGGAATAGAAAAAGTAACTGGTAAGGACATTGCAACTGCAATTATAGAATATATAGAAAAATTTGCTATTAATCGCTTGAAAAAAAGAAGTAATCAGAAAGTGTAAAATGATTAAGTCATGTATATAGAAAAAAACTTGGTTATTAATGGGACAAAAATAGAAAAAGGGAAAAGAAAACAATTAGAAATTGTAATTGCCAAACTCTATGACCATACAGATATTACAATACCGGTAGAAGTAATTCGCGGAAAAGAGGAAGGGCCTGTAATGTTCGTTAGCGGTGCTATACACGGTGACGAAATTAACGGTGTTGAATCAATAAAAAGGCTCCTTTCTCGCAAGAAAATTCTTTCTTCTATAAAAGGTACTTTGATTGCGGTACCGGTTGTGAACGTTTTTGGTTTTAACCGCAATCTCAGATATCTACCGGATAGAAGAGATTTGAATAGAACATTTCCGGGTTCAAAAAACGGCTCCCTCGCTTCGCGGATAGCCCATGTTTTTATGAAAGAAATAGTTATGAAATGTCAATACGGTATTGATCTTCATACCGGCAGTGCTCATAGGTTTAATCTTCCGCAAGTCAGAGGATGTTTAGATAATCCTGAGGTAGAGAAGCTAGCAAAGGCATTTGGAGTACCAGTAATTTTAAATTCTAATATGAGGGATGGATCCTTGCGTCAGGCGGCTTTTGAAAAAGGAATAAATATTTTACTATTTGAGGGCGGAGAAGCTTTAAGATATGACGAGAAAATAATTTCTTCAGCAGAAAACGGGATTATTGCCGTTATGTGTGAAATTGGTATGATTCACAAAAAATCTGTTAGGTCACGGTTACCAAAATCCAGAGAAGTATTTAGAGCTGAATCTAGCCATTGGGTTCGAGCCCCAATTAGTGGAAGCTTGCAAGTCAAGAAGAAAATCGGTAATAAAGTAAATAAAGATCAAATACTCGGCATAATTTCAAACCCGTTTGGAACGGAGAAAACCTATGTTAAAGCTAAAAAAACTGGGATTATTATTGGTATTACGATGATGCCCCTGGTTAGCAATGGGGACGCATTATTCCATGTAGCAACTTTTGATAATGTAAGAGCAGTTGCTGAGGAGGTGATGTATTTTGATGAGGAATTAGAATAATGCTAACTAAAGAATCATTATTGGTGGGTTGGAGGGAATGGGCCTCTCTGCCAATGTTAAATACTCCTTTGATAAAAGTAAAAATTGATACAGGGGCAAAAACTTCTGCCCTTCATGCTTATGATTTAGAAATTGTAGAAATAAATAACAAAAAATATGCTAAGTTTGTAATTCATCCTTTACAAAATAATGACAATATTACAAGGTGTGCGGTAGCTGAGATTATAGATAGCAGGATAGTTAGAAGCTCGAATGGTCATAAAGAAGAGCGTGTAGTTATTAGATCCCCGATAAAAATAGGTCTTCATCATTGGGATATAGATATAACACTTACAAAACGTGATATAATGCGTTATAGAATGCTTCTTGGGCGAGAAGCTATGAAGTCTCTAATTGTTAACCCGGGTAAATCTTACTGCCAAGGAAAAGTATCTTCTAAAAAAGCTAGATTTGAATATGGAAATAATTATGCTTAGAAAGCTTATAATTAGTAACCTATCCGATAATAGCTATTCCTTAGTATCTTATATACCGACGAAATTCATTTAAAATGATTAACAATTTGGCATAGGATTGCTTTAACGTAAATTTTAAATTAAAAATCTTAACTTGTAAGAATTAGTATTATAATATATATATCTTGTTTATAATGTTTCTAAAAAAATACTAAATCTGACTAAAGTCGTATAAAGCAGGTTTGCAATTTAATTCTATAGAAAAATATGTATGGGAAGGGATATTAGAGTTGCGGTTATCGGCTGCGGTTATTGGGGGAAAAATTTAGTACGTAATTTCTTTGAACTAGGGGTTTTGGAAGCTGTTTGCGATGAACAAAAAGTGGTCGCTAAAGAAATGGCTGAAACTTATAATGTTAAAGCGTTAACGTTTAATGAAGTTATCGAAAGTAATGTAGATGCAGTAGTAATAGCTTCACCTGCATCTAAGCATGCTGAGCATGTAAAACAATCACTACTCGCAGGTAAACATGTATTTGTAGAAAAGCCAATTGCCATCAGTGTCAAAGATGCAGAAGAGCTTTGTTTAATAGCAAACAAAGTTAATAAAAACCTAATGGTAGGTCATCTTTTGCAATACCATCCTGCTTATCAAAAATTAAAACAACTGGTTTTGGGAAATAAATTAGGGAAATTACAATATATATATTCTAATAGGCTTAGTCTAGGAAAAATAAGAACAGAAGAAAATGTACTCTGGAGCTTCGCTCCACACGATATATCAATGGTGCTAGGTATTGTTGATAGTGAACCTGCCCAGGTTTGGTCTTCCGGTTCTTCTTTTTTTGATAAAGAAATAGAAGATACAGCAACGTTGCACTTATTATTCAAGAACGGTCTTAAGGCTCACGTATTTGCTTCATGGTTTCACCCTTATAAAGAACAAAGATTTGTAGTTATCGGAGACAAGTCCATTGCAGTTTTTGATGATTGCCTGCCATGGGATAAGAAACTGCAACTATATAATCATAAAGTTAAGTGGGAAAATAGCTTTCCTGTTATAGAAAAATCTAACCCTATTGCTGTCGAATTAACTGAAGTCGAGCCTTTAAAAAATGAATGCCAACATTTTTTAAATTCCATTATAGAAAATAAAAATCCTCTAACTTCTGGTGAAGAAGGATTAAAAGTTTTAAGAGTTTTAGACGCAGCGGAAATTTCTTTAAAAAAAAAGGGTTCGGTTAATTTAGAATTAAAGGACAGTAAGTATTTTGTCCACGAGACTGCAATTGTCGATAGTGGCTGCGTGGTAGGTGTAGGAACAAAAATATGGCATTTTTCCCATATACTTAAAGGTACGAAAATTGGAGAAAATTGCGTTATTGGACAAAATGTTATGATAGGCCCGGATGTTATAGTGGGTGACCGCTGTAAAATCCAAAATAATGTCAGTTTGTATAACGGAGTGGTTTTAGAGGATGGTGTATTTTGCGGACCGTCTTGTGTTTTCACCAATGTGAACAACCCCAGATCCGAAATAGAACGCAAAGATGAATTTAGAAGAACTTACGTTAGGAAAGGAGTTACCATAGGAGCAAATGCTACAATAGTTTGTGGTGTGGAATTAGGAAAATATAGCTTTGTTGGTGCAGGTGCTGTTGTGACAAAAAATGTTAAACCACATGCTTTAGTTGTAGGTAATCCTGCGCGCCAAATCGGGTGGATGAGCCATTCAGGGAATAGATTAGGTGAAGATCTCTTATGCCCTCTTGAGAACAGAAAATATAGGTTAAATTCCGACAATGAACTTGAAGAAGTAATATCTTAAATAAATACAATTCATTTTTATAAGTTAATAAAAAAACAATATGGATTCTAAAGAAAAAAAAGTGATTGAAATTGTTAATCAGAAACATGAATTAGCCCAAGCTATACTCAGTAAAAAATGCACCATAGGTATAATGGGCCTGGGCTATGTAGGTCTGCCATTAGCCCGAGCGGTAGTTAGTCAGGGTTATAACTGTATCGGTTTTGACAAGAATATTAAGAGAATAGAAAAATTAAATACCGGTCAGACATACATAAAAACGTTAAGTAATGAAGACATATTATCATTAAATAAGAGCTCAAAGTTCTTTCCGACTACTAATGAGCATGATATTGCTAAAATGGATGTAATACTTATATGTGTTCCGACGCCGCTTACGAAAAATAGAGAACCTGATATGAGCTATGTTTCTTCAGCAACTAAAACAATAGCGTCTCAACTCAGGAAAGGACAACTGATTATACTGGAATCAACTACTTATCCGGGTACTACACAAGAGTTATTATCACCTATGCTTGAACAAAGTGGTCTAAAAATAGGAAAAGACATATATTTGGCTTATTCTCCTGAACGCGAAGATCCCGGTAATGTTGCATATAATACTTCAACAATACCTAAGGTGGTAGGGGCGGATGATGATGATTCTAGGGAACTAGCTACTACTTTTTACAAGCAAATAATCACTGCCGTAGCTGAAGTTAGTACCTCTGCTACTGCGGAGGCTGTTAAACTAACAGAAAATATTTTTCGTTTTGTAAATATTGCGCTTGTAAATGAATTAAAGTGTATATTTTCTAAAATGGATATAGATATATGGGAAGTTATTGATGCAGCTAAGACTAAACCTTTTGGTTATATGCCTTTTTATCCTGGTCCTGGCCTTGGAGGGCATTGTATACCTATTGATCCTTTTTATCTCACTTGGAGAGCCAGAGAATTTGGCATGCCTACACAACTTGTGGAGTTAAGTGGGAACATTAACAAACAAATGGGTGATTATGTTATAGAGAAACTTCGTAAAGAAATGGATCTTCGTTTCGGTAAAGGACTAAGGAATAGTAAAATTCTAGTTATAGGAGTTGCGTATAAAAAAAATGTAGATGATTTGAGAGAAAGTCCTTCGTTAAAAATTATACAAGATCTTTTAGATAACAAAGCAGAAGTAGATTATTACGATCCATTAATTAGTACTATAGATCATGATAGCGAATATCCTCGGTTAGTAGGAATGAAATCAATATCTCTAACTATTGAAGCTATAAAGACTCATGATGCAATAGTTGTATGTACGGATCATGACGCGGTAGATTATAAAACGGTTATAGAGAATTCTAACCTTATAATTGATACAAGAAACGTATTCAAAAATAAAAATCTTGAGGGAAGTAATGTGGTCAAAGCATAATTTATCTGAAAACGGCGGTGAAATACCTATAATCAATTTTATTGATCTACAAGAGCAGCAGAAAAAAATTAGGCTTCAAATAGATGAAGCTATAAAAAGGGTTCTAGATCACGGAACATATATAATGGGTCCTGAAGTAGCAGAACTTGAGAAAAACCTTTCCTCTTTTTGTGGAGTTAAACATTCAATTACTTGTTCTGATGGAACTGATGCTTTAGCTCTCGGTTTAATGGCTTTTGGAGTAGGTCCAGGTGATGCAGTCTTTGTTCCTAGCTTTACTTTTGCTTCTACCGCTGAAGTAGTAGCTTTAGTCGGAGCTACTCCAATTTTTATTGATGTCCTCCCAGAAACTTATAATATAAATGTTGAAAGTTTGAATAAAGGGATAGAACTTTCGAAAAGTCTTGGGTTAAGACCTGTGTGTATTATTCCAGTAGACTTGTTCGGCCAGCCTGCTGATTATGATAGTATCGCAGTTATAGCTAAGGAGCATAACCTTTGGGTTATGGCAGATGGAGCTCAAGCTTTTGGTGCTTATTATAAAAATCGTAGAGTAGGAAATATCGGGGATATAACCACTACTAGTTTTTTTCCTGCTAAACCGCTTGGGTGTTACGGGGATGGAGGAGCGGTATTTACTAACAATGATGAAATAGCAACCAAGCTAAGAAGTTTAAAGATACATGGGAAAGGATCAGACAAATATGATAACGTGATGATAGGAATAAATGGTCGGTTGGATACTATCCAAGCTGCTATACTTATTGAAAAGCTTAAAATATTTGAAAACGAAATTACTTCGAGGCAAAAAGTAGCTAAATATTACAATGATAATATTACAAATATACTTAAAAAACCTCAAGTTATTGAAGGGGCAACCTCTGTTTGGGCTCAATACACGATGGTTCTTCCAGAAAATATTGATAGGTCTGAGTTAATGCTAAAGTGTAAAGAAATAGGTATCCCAACTTCTGTTTATTACATCAAACCTTTGCATTTACAAAAAGCGTATAATCGCTACCCTATAGCTGAAGAAGGTGGTCTAAAAGTATGCGAGCATTTAGCTGAAAATGTTTTAAGTATTCCTATGCATCCATATCTTAGTGAAGTGCATCAACAGTATATTGTAGATAGGTTAAATGAGATTATTTTAAGTTTAAGCAAATAAAACTATGAAAATAATAACTGTTATTGGTGCCAGACCACAATTTATTAAAGCAGCTGTGGTCTCAAACGCAATAAAAGTGTTAAATAATAGCCTTTTAAAGGAGGTTATTGTACATACCGGACAGCATTTTGATAAAAATATGTCCCAGATTTTCTTTGACCAGCTTGAAATTCCTAAACCAGATTATAATTTAAACGTTTCTGGGGGTTCACATGGTAAAATGACCGCGGAAATGTTAATAGGTATAGAAGAAATTATATTAATTGAGAAACCAGATTGGGTGCTAGTATATGGAGATACAAATTCTACGCTTGCTGGAGCAATAGCTGCTGCTAAATTACACGTACCTATCATACACGTTGAATCAGGTTTGCGCTCATTTAACATGAAAATGCCGGAGGAAATAAACAGGATATTAGTAGATAGAATTTCTGACATACATTTTTGTACTAGTGAGGTTGCTGTACAAAATTTAAAAGCAGAGGGAATAACAGGAAAAGTTTATAATGTAGGAGATGTAATGTATGATGCACTTCTATTTTATAGCAATAGAATGGATAGTAAAAACGATAAAATTTTTTATGATAATTTTTTAGGCGGAAAAAAGCCGTATGTTTTGGTGACCTGTCATAGAGCAGAAAATACTGATAATAAATATAGATTGGAAAATATATTAACCGCTTTACAAAGGCTTACTAAAGAAATTGCTGTAGTTTTTCCTGTGCATCCTCGTACTAAAAAGTTAATTAAGGAATATGGGTTTAGTTATTATTTGGATAATATTATAACTACCGATCCATTATCTTATGAAGAAACGTTATGGTTACAAAAAAACGCACAGGCTATAATTACTGATTCAGGGGGAATACAAAAAGAGGCATACTTTTTAAAGGTTCCTTGTATAACGATTAGAGAAGAAACAGAATGGTTAGAGACTGTGGAATCTGGAGCAAATGTAATTGTCGGGGTATCAGTAGAAAAAATTATTGAACATGCGCTAAACCCGTCGGTTAATCTATCTAGTTTTGAGGGTAAAGTATACGGTTCAGGAGACGCAGGAATAAAAATCGTTAATAAAATAGTTGAATTAGCTTATTAAAGACTTCATATTTGATGATCAGGTGATCTCACCATATGTCAGAGGAACGACTGTCAGTAAGGAACAGGATCATTTAGAGGACAGGTACCAGACTAATATTTCCGAGGACCTTACATCATCTATCACTGACAGAGTAATAGAAGAAGTTACTACATGGCGAAACAGGTTTCTAGACGGTATATATCCAATATTATATTTGGATTGCATACACCTTAAAGCAAGAATTAATCTTACAATGATTAATAAAGCAATATATCTTGCAATAGGCATTAATATAGAAGGGAACAAGGAATTACTAGAGAGCTTGGTCGGTAAAAAGGAAAGTTCCAAGTTTTGGATACACGTTGTAACTGAGCTAAAGAACAGAGGAATAAAACAGATATATGTAGTATGTGTTAATAGCATTTATCCTAATATGATTGTACTATTATGTATAGTACACATGGTAAGAAATTCTGTAAAATATGTTTCTTGTAAGGATTTAAAAGGGGTAACAGCAGGTCTCAAAAGGATTTATACTACAAATAACGAAGAAATAGACTATCTGGAGCTAAAATCGTTTGCTGATAAATTGGATAATAAATATTCTGTGGTTTCTGATATTTGGCAAAGGAATTGGGGCGTTATTATTCCCCTTTTTGCTTTTGCTGATGAGATTAAATGGGTAATTTATACTACCAATTCAATAGGATTGATAAATCATCAAATCAGAAAAAACCTCAACAATAAAGGGGCTCTTCCGGATGATAAGTCTATTTTAAAAATCGTATTTTTAGCTCTAAAAAATGCTGCTGAAAAATGGACCATGCCGATTACAAATTGGTCTTTGGCTTTGAATTAATTTGAAATCTTATGTAGGGTTTTCTCAAATTAAAAAGTACAACTTATACAAAATAAATCATTGATTTCCTTGTTAATAAATGGCTACTCGCTTGTTTTGCTCGTTAAAGAAGAATAAAATTATTAAACTATGGATCTATGAATCCTTTTAAACATATGCCTATTTTCTTTTTACCTCAACATCAATTTCCTCTAAATCCCAGTAACTTATACTGTATTTACAGTACCATTATCTTACTCGCCAAATTATTATGTTATAAAATTGTTGGTGATTAAAAAATCCATAAATCTAGCACCCTGTTTGTATTAAGAGAAAATATTTTGTTCCTTTTACGTTAGTATTTGTATCAAGGTCACCTATTATATTCATTACTAAAATCTTGCAAAGAAATTACTTTTTTCATTAGAATTTTACTAGAGAATATTTTTATGTACTCTTTAAAAAAAATTTTTTTATAGAGGTTAACTGCTTTATTAGAAACCCCAACTGTGGTTACAATAGTGCTGGCCTGAAAAATCCTTAAAGAATTTACTTCATAACTTGGGATATTTACCGTAGGTGCTTTTAGTCCTGAAATTTTAATATAAAAATCGCTAATTTTATTCTCAATATAATAAAAAACTAGCTTTAGGCTCTTATAAAAAAAGTTCATAATGCTTCTAATAATAATCTTTTACTTAAATATTTACTAGTTTTAACTGGCAGAGACTTTAAGGTGTATGCCACCATAGAAGCAAGAATGCCTTCTCTAGCGACTGGATTAATATAATGATTACTGATAAACAATGTCTGATGAATATTATAACAGGCTGCCATTTTTTTAAATTCAATCAAGCTATGATGATTTTTTGCTGAAGTGCCAAAATCAAATATTCTAGCTCCTTGATTAAATGCATTTTCTATAGCTTTATTGTTAGCAACGGAAGTAAAATGATACAGAGCACCGGATAAAAATTGATACAGTATTAATGGTGTATCCTCTGGATAAGGAGGTAATGAATAATGTTAATACTGGAGCAAATAATGGAGATAAAAG